>WNES01001721.1_pt1 | contig 10235 bp, 13 predicted proteins | sample 5399931 | NCBI WGS metagenome assembly WNES01 (sample SAMN13153332, study PRJNA577476) | soil metagenome | isolation source: 20 cm grassland meadow soil 2 days after 3rd rain plot 5 | place: USA:California | collected 2015-11-11
TGCCAGATCGGATTCGAAAGTTCGAATGGCATCTCTTGAACTTCAGGTTTGGAATAGTAATAGATCATCGTCTTGGTTGAGTGCAATATGGGCGTGAGGAGGAAGCTTAGAATCGCCGCTCCGAAAGATGATAGAGGCAGCCCAATGAATCCCGCCGTGAGAACTACCAGAACTAGAAAAGACTGGAATAGTACTCGGACGACTGAATAGCTGAACGTAGCCGTTAAGTTGCGGCCCGCCGCCCTGAAACTGTTACTTATCGCCTTTAGACCCGAGACGTTGTCGATCACGACTGCAGGGTAGGAGTACACACTGAAGAGTGCTATCAAGAGGGATGCTGCCAGAGCCGGGTAAATGAGGTTGGAGGAAACGGCAAATCCCACCAAGCCTGCGAGGCTGTTTGCGTTAAGTGCGGATGCCAACAACGCAAGGAATACGGCCGCGAGGGGACCCCATGTAATCAGGTTCGACAGAAGGAGCGTCCAAGCCATCCGTTTCCAGTTTCGACTCCCATGCTCTACGATTGAGCCGATCGTTGCTTTGTCCTTGTTCCATGCCTCAAGGTAGACTCCGTATTCTGATGAGTAGACGAATCCTCCTCCGAGAATCGCTGTCAGCAGAACGACTATGGTTGAGATGACTGCTATTGGTATTAGCAGAGACGAATAGGATGAATTCTGCAGGAGACTCAGCGTTAGACCTCTCGAGGAAAGCTGTGTGAGGAGCCCGGAGAGAGTACCATTCATGGCGAGGGTGCCGAGGAAGACGATAAGGCCGGTCGTCACGATTGACTGTTCTATTACTGAGAGAGCGGTTCCCAGCATACTCGGCACAATTATCGTTGGATGTCTTCTCCAAGTCCAGTAAGATCTCTCGAAAATTCTGTCAAAGAAAATTCTCTTGACTCCGAAAAGAGCGCTCCGGACCATTCTCAGCCCACGCTCCCTGTGCGACTTCCTTGATTCGAAAAGGCCTCCAACAGGCGAGGTTCTAGCACAGAATGGAACCTGAAGTGTGCTTCTTCTCCGATAATCATAACGTATAGCCATGATATGGCAACTATGCCAACAGTTAACACGCTCGCAATCGCGTACAATGTACCATTGCGCGACGGCGGGATTTGGCCGTCCAAAGCAGCGCGTTGCCATCCGCCAGCCGTAACGGTTCTGTCCAGATCTTCGAATAACGACCGTTCCATGGTCTCGTGAATGTTCGAATCCCTTGTCAGTAGGAACAAGGCAGCTATAACGAAAACCCAACCCGCGTACGGAATGAGCACCAGCAGAGACCAGAGAATCGCACTATGCTGCCGAGTTCTCTGGAGAAGAATAGAAAAATCCTGTTCTGCTGAACTCAAAGGTAATAGGACATGCATCTGTTCTGGTCTGGTTCGCGACTGGACCCCGTTCAGGATTTCCCATGCAATTTCCTGTTCTCGTTCCGCGTGTTTGTTCTGCCGGCTGATGAGACTGGATACGAGGAACGAGACTCCCGTCGAGGTTGCGAAGGCGAGGGTTCCCAAGAGTCCCAACGTTTGCTGAAGGTTCAGTATTGGCAGAGTGATATCATTGAAGGCGAAGACCGCGGTGAAGATCCAGAGAATGTAGCTGGCTATCGCGAAGAGTATCCATCCTGGTCCAATTCTCACATCTGTCTTGTAGCCTAGATTCACCAGCGTGGGAAGACGATCTGATATAGCGGCAGTTCCCATTTGCAAAGAACTCTCGGATGATATGACTACATTGTAGCAGGGGGAGGCGGTGGTGGCGGAGGAGGTTGAGTGGAGGATAGTATTGGGGATACTTGAGCCATGATAGTGTCCTCTATGACCATCTGTTGACGGAAGTGATTGTTGGGGTCCGAAACCAGAACGTAGACCCAGTATACGGCGAAGATGCTTCCAGTTATCAGGGTGAGAACAAAGTATAACGCGAAGCTTCTGTCTGGAACCGGGGAGGTTCTGTATGGAAGGTTGATAGCGACTCCCAACGTGTAGAACGTACGGAGGAGGTCTTGAATGAACATGTCCTCCCTCCTTTCGTGCCGGTAAAAGTCCTTCATCAAGAAGTACCCCGCGTAAAACAATCCTGCACCGAAACCGAAACTAAGTATCGCCCATAGGGTGGCGTTCTTCTCTAGCTCGTCGAGCCTCGCTTCTCGCAGATTTCGATCCATGTTGTTGATAAGAATCGAGACGTCAGTGTTCTTCTTGGACGCTAGTTCCTTGGCGACGCTCAGAAGGTCCTCGTAGAGAAGGATCTGCCGGTTGAAGTGCATGTTGCGTCTCCGTACTAGCCTGAAGATCAGTACGGCCACGAGAATTATGACCAGGAAGTAGACCAAGTAGAGTAGACTCAGGAAGGCGAAGAGACCGGCTACCAAAGCTGTGCTCGTCCCAGGGGTTGGAGTAGTCCCTGCGGAGCCGAGTGACGAGACTGCTATTGCAATGAAAGCAACAAACAATCCGACTCCCATTATTAGCGGGAGCAGTGGCACTATGGCCCACGCTCCCGACATTTGCTTGTCTGTTTCAAGCCTGGATCTGAGATCTCGCCTAAAATTCTCAAGAGGGATGCTCAATCGATAGGACACTAGATTCGATGAGAATCTCATCTTTCTATTTAAGACCCATGGATAATCCGGCGAATAGTTCGAGGCAGGAGAGAAATCTATCTAATCCGATTAATGGTCGCGATCTCCGCCAGTCTTTAAATGACCCGCGGCCGTTCGGCCCAATCGTGCGGCCGTGGTCTAGCCTGGTCTATGATATCAGCCTGCCAACGCAGCGTTCAGCAGAACGCTGACGACCCGGGAAGCCGTTTCGAAGCGGCTCGGGAATTCAAATCCCGGCGGCCGCACCAAACATGGCCAAACCTCGTCAGGGACGAACAAGATTTTTGGAAATCGGGTAGCGATTTGAACCTAAAGGGTGGTGCGCTGTTAGCGCACCGCATCACCTGGACTTTGGGTCTGGGGCTGCGAGCCGGGAAGGATCCTGCTTGGCTCGACTACGGGCCAAGAGTAGGGCAGCTTGTATGTAGCGGTAAACTGGTGCGCGAATCCCACCTCACGGACTATCCTTCCACACGTCCGATACAGATTGGCCGGTCGACACCTCAGAAGAACCGTGGTCGAGATTTGTAGTCTAATGCATGTCTAGGGCATATTCCCACTACGAGGTAGGACTCTCTCATCAAGGGATGAGATTACCTATGGGAAAGGGCTCGAAATTTGAGTTTTGACCGAAGCGAACGAACGCAACGTCAGCAGCTGCCTGAGGATGTGCCGATGACCTAATCTCCCGAAAGAGACGGGCTATCAAGCTAGCCGATTGGGAGGAACTCGACTCCATATTTCGTCGTGATCGCGTTGACCTTTCCTATGTCCGGTGGTCCCGGCGGCATCGCGCTGATATCCTCGAACACCTTCTCCATTCCACCTGGTACCAGAACGACGAGAGTCTTGCCTATGGTATTCCCGGTATTCTTGAAAGCGTGCGGTACCTCTCTTGGTAGAACGACAATCGCCCCTTTGGTTGCTTTGAACTTACGGTCGCCGCATTGGAATTCGTACTCTCCCTCCAGGACAATGAATGTCTCTAGTTCGCGACGATGTATGTGCGGTGGTGCGCCCTGTCCCGCTGGGGTGACATCCTCGGATATTGAATACGCGCCCTCGGTCATTTCACTCGGTACCTTAATCGTGATCGTATCCGCGAAAACGTTACACTTCTTTCCTTCACCAGGTGAGACAAAACTAGCATCCTGAGCTGTTATCAAGACGAGCCTAGATGGCTTACTCGTTATTTAATCGTTAAGAGCTGGGTTGGCGCAGATTCCTCTCTGGACAAGCCAACGGTGACTACTGAAGCGGTTATTGTTGGGTTATTCTTTGTGATTTCTTCAAACAACTCTTATTTGAGACGGTCTCGTTAGCCACCCTAACATGGAGCGAGACCTCTCCATCGAAACCAAGCAACTGAGACGACTCTTCAAAGGAGTCCGGGGCCGGAGACGTTGTCGCACTGGAGAGTGTTGACCTTCAGATTGAGGAGGGAGAAGTTTTCGGCCTCCTCGGCCCCAGCGGTGCAGGCAAGACAACCCTGATCAGATACTCGCAACTCTCCTACTGCCGACCAGCGGTGAAGCGTATGTGAAAGGGCTTGACACGTTAAAGAGCACCTCCCAGGAATCAGGAGGATAATTAACCTGGTATCGGGAGGGGAGACGCCTGGATAGGGGATTCTCAGAGTCCAGGAAAACTTCTGGTTCTTCTCGCAACCGTACCGGCCTGACCAGAGAATGGGGCTCGAGACCATCTTTATGCTAGAACCGGAAAGACCCTATAACTATGACTCGCTCTGCGTGCGATTTGCACTTATTGTGCGGTGTCCGGCGGCCGCACCACAGACTTGCGACCTGATTTGAGTTGTCGACGTTCTATCCGAAATATCGGGCTCTCTATGTTGATCTTTCATTGACTAGTTTCGTTCGTCAACGCTCTGATTCACATTTTGGAGGGTGGATTCCAATTTGAGTAGGAACTGCTCGATGTGCTGTTTAGCAATTCCCCAGTCAGCGGGCTGAGCCAGGCCGATTCTGCCCAGGACGACTCTTGTCGAATTGTCGCCAGTCTTGATCAGATTCAAGTAGAATGTTTCTGTCCAAGTAATCATGTCCATGGTCACGTGGATTTCCATTCCATATGATGCCTTGTTCTGATGAGTGATCTCCCAGCCTGCGTGGTCGAGGACCGATAAAGCTGTGTCCCAGACCTTTTCGATGGGATAGGGAAGGTCCAAACCTTCTTGCAATCTTCTTCACGAATATGTCCAGTGATGGTTTAGAATAATCTTGTCCCGTGGAGCCCCCGAATCACGCTCAGCGAAAATGCGTTGGGGCGAAAACGCAGAGTGCCCCTGTACATTCGGTCTTGACTTATCCTCGAAGCTTCAACTATCCGACCGATTAGAATACCGATTTTATCATTCCGCCATCGATTGGGATCATTGCCCCGTTGATGTAGCTCGCTCTGTCGCTGGCCAAGAATGCTACTAGGTAGCCGATCTCATCGACAGTTCCGTATCTGCCGGCCGGTACGTCAAGGAGAGCTTGCTTCATCGCATCTTCGACACTCTTTCCCGTCCGTCTGGAGACGTCCTCTGCGATCTGTCTCTGCCTGTCAGTCAGAATATGCCCCTGCATTATTCCATTGGATGTTATTCCCTTTGGCCCGAACTCCGTTGCCAGGGATTTTGACAGTCCAGCCAAACTGAGCCTCACGGTGTTCGACAGCAACAGATTCGTGATTGGTTGTCTCAGGGTGGTTGAGGTTATGAATATCAATCGACCCCACTGTTTCTTGACCATTTCTGGGACGATTCCTTTTGCCAGTCTTGTAGCGCTCATCAGGAGCAGTTTGATCCCGTAGTCCCAGTCCGACTCGGTCAACTCGGTAAGCGTTCCGGGTTTTGGGGGTCCCGTATTGTATGCGAGTATGTCGATGCTTCCGATCTTTTGTCGGGCCGAAACGAGAAGTTGATCTACATCTTCTCTGGAGGTGAGGTCCGCTTTAAAGCCATAGGCCTCACGATTTCCAGTTTCTCTTACGATCTGCTCCGTCGCCTTTCGGATGGAATCCTGATTCCTTGACGAGATTACGACCTTGCAGCCCTCTGAGGCGAGGACCTTTGCGACGCCGAAGCCTATTCCTTTGCTCGCCGCGGGTACCAGCGCAACCCTACCCTTCAGCCCAAACTCCATGCTAGATCGTCCTGATCCGTCACCGTTTACCGTTGAAAAAGGTAATCTGGGCACAACCATATAATCACCAAGTGGAATCTGATCTAGTAGTCGTGTCCAATCCGCTGATTCTTCATCACGAAAGGCTCGGGGCTCAGCTGGACGCCAGCAAAACCCCCCTGAGCTATTCGGATCCCATCGAAGAGTACTGGGCGGTCAAGAAAGCCGCTGGCATCGCAGACATATCGAACGCTGGCCGTCTAAGAATCACCGGGAAAGATCGCGTCTCATTCCTGAACGGTCTCCTAACCAGCGATGTGGCACAGCTTCGAGAAGATGGAGGGCAACATTCAGCCCTGCTGAATCCCAAGGCCCGGATTCTAGCCGACCTGTATCTCTACGGGCAGCCAGACGGCATACTCGTGGACACTGGGGATTCCCCAGCATCCAAGGTGAAAGACGCTCTCGACCGTTTCGTAATCACAGAGGATGTTCAGATTAGAGACGCCACTCGGGACCTCGTACAGATAACAATTCAGGGACCAAGTTCCGGTCAGGCGATCGGAGAAGCGTTAGGAGTAGAATTGGAAGGTCTCAAACCATTAGGCCACAAGATTCTCGGACCAAGCACGATTGTTAGCAGAGACCGAAGTGGACAGGGCGGCTATGACATTATCTTGCCAAACGAAGAGGCCGAGGCAGTTTGGAATGGCTTTCTGTTGAAGACTGGAGACATGGGCGTCCGGCCGATTGGTAGCAAGGCAATGGAGATGCTTCGACTCGAAGCAGGATATCCAAGGTATGGTATTGACATTGACGACAATACGATTGTGCTGGAAGCAGGATTCAGAGATGCTATCAGCTTCACCAAAGGCTGCTATATGGGTCAGGAGGTTGTCGCGAGGGCTACTCACATAGGTAGAGTGAACAAGCAGCTCGTCAGGTTGGAGATTGAAGCCAGAGACCCTCCGTCGGCGCGATCAAAGCTGAAGAGCAACGATGTTGAGGCGGGGTTCATCACAAGCGCGGCTTTCTCTCCAGGGCTGGGAAAGGTTGCCTGTCTCGCTTATGCCAACAGAGATTTTGCCAAAGAGGGAGCTAGACTGGCTGTTGAACAGGAGGATGGACCGATTTCTGCAGTAGTAACTAAAGTGCTCTAGTTCTTGGCCGTTGATTGGAAGCAGCCAAGATGCCAGGCCTCCAACCGAGAATCGGCAGATCGGCGAAACACGACCTTCTGTGTGTCGTAGGATATGGTTCGCTGGCAACCCATGCAGAAGTTTCCAGCTAGCTGGGGACTCTTATTGAATGTTGCCCGTATGCTCTCAGATTCTTGGTCCAGGTGTTGTCTCTTCTGGTCGATGTAGCCCTTGAACTCTGCAACCTCTTTGCTCTTGGGATTCACCTGTAATAGTTCGTTGATCGCCTCTTCTGCCTCTGAGAGAGTGTTCACGATGTCTTGGAACCTGTTGAGCATCTGAGCAGTCATCGCGCCATCGATCATTAGCCCGCCATTACCGATTGGCTCGATAATCCTTGGATACGAGCTGAGTTCGTTACTCATGGTATCGGCTACCTTGTAGCCAAAGTATGCTTTTAGGAAGAGGAGACCCTCTGACGCAGGGTGCGCATCTAGCCCGTTGGTGACGATTTCTAGTGCGGTGGGAAAGTTGGAGTTTTGAGCCTCTTGCATTGCTCGCTCGACAAAATGTTTTTTCTCCTCGGGCGTGCACTTCAGTGGGAAGTTGAAGGCATTCTCCATTGCGTCCAAGGACGAGTCGAGCTTATCATAGCTTCATCGAAAAAATAGTTTCCGTGCCCCCAGAGCAATTTAGAGAGTACTACAAGTACACGTGGAGTCTCCATCAAGAATCCGTAAAAACCGAACCGGCTAAGACCGCTATGGTCTGCTTTGGGTCCTACTCAACATAGGCCAATCATTAGCTCTCGCAGTTCAGTGTGAATCTCGGAACTTCTCTTCTAGCGTCTTCAGCTCTCCATGTTCCTTGACCCTGATCTTCACGTCCATGCTGAAGACCAGGCCGATCCGTCTCAAGAACGAGTAGAGCTCCTCACCGGAGACCGGCCCCTTCAATCTTCCAGACTCTATGAGACCGGCCAGAGTATCTTCAATCTGGCCTACCTCTTTAGGATAGTATCTCCTCGCAGTCTCCAAGACTTCAACGCCTCTACCTTCGAGAATCCTACGAACAGTCTCCCGAGAACTAAGCTTAGCTAGCGCAGGTTGCGCTGGCTGGGACTTTTCTTGCGAGAGTAGCATCTTCTTCCTCAGCTCTAGAGCTTTCCTTTGGCGCAGAAGATCGATCTCAGAGGACATCGCGTTGGACATGTGAAAGGTGGTCAACCGTCTACATAAGGGCTAGTTTCCTAAAACCTCTCCAACCCGATCGCTCTCTCATAATCATAGATCGATCTTCCTACAACCGTCCAAGCGTCCAACCTCCTACGATCGATCCGATAAGTCGCTGATGATGCGTCTACCGTTTGGCTCGAAAAATGCCCAACTGGAAAGCTGCCCACCAGAAGCACCGGCCGCTGGGCCTTCTTCAGCTCATCTGCAACCATCTCCATTGCCTTGGGCGATCCCTGGGTCGTGAGAGCCACCACGTTGTCCGAGGAGATTTCATTCAGGAGCTTCGGCAGAGTTTCTTGCTTCAGGGACATTAAGGAAAGGCCTCTTGGTGGTATCCTAGACTCTTCGTAAAGTTGCTCAAGTAAGGAAGTGAATCTGTCAGTGTTCCTTGGAAGCCTAGCACTCGGGTTGACGGTGATGACATGATCATCTCTCGTGTGGACAAGACATCGGAGTTGATGTTCAGCGTTTAGAGGCGAACCCAAAGCGACCAGTAGCGAAAAGTGGGCAATATCCGGCCTTCCCCTGCCAACTCCCGAACCTCCCAGCCGTAGAATTGCAGAATGATGATAACTCTGGTCCAGGATCAGTCGATGAGGGTCCTTCTTCTTCCTCCGTGCCCAGCTGAGGATGGCCGGGTGGCCCGCGATTTCATTAGGGACAAGCTCTATGGACGACTCGGCAAGAATCAGAGTCAGAGTCAATGATTCACACGCAATCGACTCATTCCCGCTTCAGGTTATGAGCTTCATGGGACGCCCTACGTCACGACGAAACTATGGCAAGACCCGAGAGGCAGTCGCATCCGTAGCACGGGAGAGGATCGAGATTCTCATAGGCCAAGCAAAGGAGATGGCGTGGAAGAACGAGAATCTTTCAAGACGCTACGTGGACCTAGCCCGCAGGATTTCAAAGAGGACAAAGACAAGGATCCCGAGCGAAGTGAAACGGTACCTCTGCAAGGGTTGTGGGATAGCACTGGTCCCTGGCCATAATGCGAGAGTCAGGCTGCACGCTCACAACACTGGGATCGTTATTACCTGTCTGTCCTGTGGAAGCGTAAGAAGATACCCGGTCAACAGCAGAATCAGCCCCAAGAAGGTTCTTCGCCCGATGAAGCCTTATATCGCTCAGACCTTGCCTTTCCCGAAGAAAAATTCCAGCAAGGAATGAGGACGCTATCCATTGCCCACAGCCTTTGAAGTCCCAGCAAACGACCTGATAGACAAGCTAGCCAAGCATCTGAAAGAGAACGTCTCAGAAATCTCACCCCCCACCTGGTCGGAATTTGCCAAAACAGGAGCCCACAAGGAGAGACCTCCACAGGACCCGGACTGGTGGTACATGAGATGCGCTTCTCTTCTACGCAAACTCTACGTTCACGGACCGGTAGGCGTCTCCCGCCTTCGCGTCCAGTACGGTGGCAACGTGGGTCGAGGAAACTCGCCCGAACACCAAGCCCCTGCAGGCGGGTCCGCAATCAGGGAGCCCCTACAGCAGCTTCAGAAAGCCGACCTAGTCGCGATTGAGGGCAAGAAGGGACGAAAGCTGACCAGACAGGGCCTCACCCTCTTGAATAAGACCGCTGCTGAGGTCGCGAAAGAGTTGAAGGCTAGGCCCAGAGAGGCCGCGAGCTGATGGCCGAGGAAGACTATTCTGACGAAGAACTTGAAGCCCTGCGCCGCCGCAGACTCGCCGAGATGCAGAGAGCCGCAGTCGATGATCAGCGTCGAACACAGGCGCAGCAACAGGTTGAGCGACAGAAGCAGGCAATAATCCGCAGGATCCTTACACCAGAAGCCAGACAACGCCTCACCAACATCCGAATGGTAAAGCCTGAGTTCGCAGAAGAACTGGAGATGCAGCTTATACAACTAGCCCAGCCCGGAAGACTACGCGGACAAGTCAGCGACGAGCAGTTGAAGAAGACCCTCATGCAGCTTGAGGGCCAGAAGAGAGAGATCAAGATCAGGAGAGCGTAACGATGGCACGGCATAAACCATCAGGGAAGAAGAAGCACCTATCACACGCCCTAAAACAGGCCCAGCCTGTCCCCTCATGGGTCGTAGCGAGAACGGAGGGAAAGGTTCGACGAACACCAAAGCAGCGGCACTGGAGAG
>WNES01001722.1_pt1 | contig 10228 bp, 9 predicted proteins | sample 5399931 | NCBI WGS metagenome assembly WNES01 (sample SAMN13153332, study PRJNA577476) | soil metagenome | isolation source: 20 cm grassland meadow soil 2 days after 3rd rain plot 5 | place: USA:California | collected 2015-11-11
CGATCGAAGATTTCGAACAGATGGTCGGCAAACACCAAACGATCATTGTTTCGTCGAGCTACTGGGGTGAACAAAATTTCCCGGTGGACAATCTCAACGTCATCTGGCGGCACGGCTCGCTGCCGCTTGTTTTTTGGTCCCCCTGGGACAAACCGTATGAAGAAGATCACGGGCCCGACAAATTCGCGTTGACTGAGATTCTTGCCGGCAAATGGGACGCATACATCGACAAATGGGCGGTCGGCGCACGGGACTTTGGTCATCCATTAATCGTGGTATTCGGCGTTGAGATGAACGGGACGTGGTTCCCCTGGTCAGGAGCTTACTATGGTGGCGCCCAATGGGACCCTGAGCACAACAATTGGAAAGGCCCCGAAACATTTCGCAACGCTTTTCGTTATGTGGTCGATCGTGTGCGCGCGCGCGGTGCGGCAAACATCAAGTGGATGTTTCACACGAATAATTATCCTTACCCTTACGAACCCTGGAACTGCGCGGCGGCTTATTATCCCGGATCAGATTACGTCGATTGGCTTGGTCTCAGCGTCTACGGGCAGCAATACAAGGATGAACCTAATCCAGACATACCGTCTCTTGTGAACTGGCCTTATGAGGAGATCTGCAGGCTTGATCCGCATAAGCCGGTAATGATTGCCGAGTGGGCGACCGGCGAATTCCCTCTGGCGACGGCTGATCGCAAGGCAATGCGCAAACCGGAATGGATCAAGCAGGCGCTGGAGCTCTTCCGCACGCGCTATCCGCGAATCAAAGCCGCGCTTTACTGGCATGAGCGCTGGCAAAACGCCGACGGGTCCTATAGCAATCTGCGGGTCAATTCTTCCGTGGAATCGTTGCGAGCGTATCGCCAGGGAGTCGCGCATCCTGATTGGCTGGGCGATTTGATTTTGCGAGCGATTCCGAAAAGGTAATGGAGATGGCCCGCCCTCGGACCGCACTGATCCACGGCGCGAGGGCGCGCCGGCTCCATTGTGCCGCCATTATGTATCGCGCTATTACGGTTTCTCTGGCGCGCTCTTTTGGAGATCGAGAGCGAGTCGCCATTGGCCATCGGAGTCGATTCGCCAGATACAAACGTAGATGCCGCGCTGCGCGGTGTTGTCGCGCTCGCTGGTGTATTCGCCGTATTCATAAGCGAGATCGATTGGAGTACTGTTGCCGACGCCTAGTGGTGTGCGCGTTGTTTTTGCATCCTCTTCGGCCAGCATTTTTTTGGCGGCTGTGCTGCCCACAGCCGGCAACTGGCCGCGGCGATAAACGCGAATGTCGTCGCTGGCGTGGTCGATGATCGCGTCGCCTTCATCGTCGTTGAGCGATTCTGCAAAATTGCGTTCTGTTTTTTCCAAATCGGCGTCGGCAGATTGCGGATGAACGAGGGAAGAGTTCGGAAGGTATGTTCTAATTTCAGTTTCTGGCTCTTGTGGCTGGGGATGGTTGATACCAACATCGAGCGCGACTTTCCACACGCCCTTCATATCCTTTCGCCAGATCGTTACGAAGTGGCCGAACCCATCCGGATTTTTTGCGTCGCGCGATTTCCAGAATTCCGATGGCCCGGTCGTATAGCCGAGATCACCACTGCGCGAGATGGAGGCGAAGGTCGGTCGCCAGGTTATGGCAGGGTCGTCCTTAGTTTCCCGCCAAAATTTTTTGCCGTTGACTGCATTGGGCGTGAAGATTACGGCGTCGTCGGCGAAAACAGAGAGGGATGCTTCGCGAAATCCTTTTTCGCCGGCAAGTTTAGCGTAAGCCTTTTCTGCAGCGATGAGTGAACCGACCGCTTTCCCAGGATCGATATCCGCTGCGCGCGCGCCTGCGAGCGCGAGGAAGGCGAGAAATAAGAAAAATTTCGATAGTCTAGACAAAATCACCCCTTGGCAGCGTCTTGAGTATAAAGACCGTGAACAGGTCATGCAAAACCTGGCCAGCCATGAGGATTGGAAGAGTTGCTTTTCTGAAGTTGCTCCCGGGTTGCTGCTCTTCGCCCGGCAATGGGTGCAGTCGGCCGCCGACGCAGAAGACATTGTGCAGGAAGCTTTCGTCAAGTTTTGGCGGCGCAACCACAAGATCGAGAACCGTGCGCTCCTTTACACTGCCGTGCGTTCCATTGCTCTCGATTTCATCCGTCGCGATAGCCGCCGCGCCCGACGCGAGGCCAGCGCGATTAGCGAAACTGATGAATTTATCGAGCCACAGTTTGAATTTGAGGATGACACGCAGCGAGCTCTCGCTGAAGCAATCGACGTTCTGCCCTGCGAACAACGCGAGGTGGTCGTCATGAAAATTTGGAACGAATTAACCTTCGCCGAGATTGCGGGCGTCCTCGGCGTTTCGCAAAACACCGCGGCGTCACGTTACCGGTACGCGCTGGCCGCGTTGAGAAACACGCTACAACCCAGATGAACGATTTTTCTGAGATCGAGAATGAACTGAGGAAGCTACGACCCGCGCAGCCTTCGCCGATCCTGTTTGAGCGCATCGAGGAAGCTATGATGAATTGTCGCGAAGGAGCTTGGTCTGCCACGCAATCTCGAAAGCCGTCGCCCTACAATTGGTTGTCGCTTGGCTTCGGACTCGCCGCCGCAGCAGCTCTGGTTTTGTTCGCGGCAATCAGCATGGAACACCAACACGATGGCGGCAAAGAAATCGCCCAAATTTCGCGCGAATCTGAAACAGCGCCGCTACGAAGCTCAGCCAAAGAATCGACTTCGTCTGACAAATTTCTGCCTGCGGGTGCGACGCGGCTGGTTTACAACACGCGCAACGAAGGATTGCAGTTTGCCCGCGGCTCCGGCCAGCCGCTGCGGCGGCTTCGTTACCAGACTCGTGAGACCTGGCAGTGGCGTAATCCAACGACCGGCGCGTCACTTCGTGTGTCTTATCCCAGCGAGGAAGTCGTCCTCATTCCGGTGTCAGGCCAATGATTTAACAAACTAATATTATGAAAATAAAATCCATCGCTACAATCGCAGCTATCGGCGCGTTGCCGATCTCAGCGTTTACTCAGACACCGCCGACGCCGCCACAACCGCCGGCTCCGCCTCATGCGCCAGGCATGCCAGGGCATCACGAGAAAGCGCCCAAGGTGCCGATGACATTTCTCGGTGTGGAGACGTCGCAAGTTCCCGATGTTGTGAGTGAACAGCTTGGGTTGGCCAAAGGTCTCGGCTTGGTCGTCGAGTATGTGGTGCCGAATAGTCCTGCCGCGTCAGCGGGCATTCAGCAGAATGATATCCTTAAGATGCTGAACGACCAGATTCTGATCGAACCAAGCCAACTGCGAAAGCTCCTACAAACTTTCTCTGACGGCACTGACGTGACCCTCACGATCTTGCGCAAGGGTCAGGAGCAAAAGATCACCGTTAAGCTCGCCAAGAAAGAAATGCCGCAGCGTCACTCGATGATGCCCGGAGAAAACCACGATGGGCACTGGGATTTCGATGAGACAGGCGATCTCGGCGAGCAAATGCAAGAATTGAAAGAACAGTTGCAAGAACAGCTGGGCGACGCGCAACGCGGCATAATTCGTGGAGCAGTGATCAAAGCTCACGAGGCGGCGAGACGCGCTCGGGAAGATGCCCGTCGCGCCGCGCGGGAGATCCGCATTTTGAGCAAGGATAACGGCGGGCTAAGGGCTACGAAGATCGACCTTGGCAAAGCGCAGATCGTTTTCTGCGATGGCAAAGGCGAGATGAAGTTGGAAACTGTAAATGGGAAAAAATTGCTCACGGCCAAAGATCCGCAGGGCAAATTGCTCTTCAGCGGCCCGGTCGAAACGAAAGAAGACCTCGATAAAGTGCCAGCCGATGTTCGCCAGCGTTACGAGAGTTTACGGCAGAATGATTTGCCTGCAGTGACGCCTCAAGCCGACGCCGATAAGACCGATGGAATCGATGCGGATGACGATGACGACGGCGATGATGAAGATGAGGGAGAGAGTCCTGCACCATTGTCAGAGCAAGTTTCACTCAAATCCTTGTCGCCCACGTTCTCCTTCTGAATTCAGTCTGATTGAGGCAGAGGAGGAACTCTGCCGAGCATCTTAACCTGGTCTGGCCAGCCGCTCGGCGGAGTTTTTTTTGCGGGCTGTAGCGTCCGCTGTCCTCAGCGGATTTCGTACTGCCACGTCTGAAAAGCCAATGCGTTGAGGACAGCGCACGCTACAGAGGACCGCGTTGAGAATCACATTCAGGCATTTTTCTTGCCGGGATAGATCCCCGCGCTATAACGGGAACGCGTAAAGATGCGGGTCTTTTTCTTCATCGCGATCATTGCGTTCTTCTCGCCACTGCATGCAGAACTACCATCCCCTTCGGGTTCACCGTCCCTTGAGCAGCGCATCGCAGACCTGGAAGCTTATGTAAATAATTCATCGCGCGGCGCCGATGTGGTGAATCCTGCAACGGGTTCGAACATCGGGGGCCCCGGCCCAAGCTACAATGCCTGGATGATGACGTGCGCTGCCCTGGTGCTTTTCATGACCTTGCCGGGCCTGGCGCTTTTTTACGGTGGCTTGGTCCGTGCGAAGAACGTTTTGTCGGTTCTTGCTCAATGCCTCGGCATCGCGGGCTTGGTGACGATCCTTTGGTGGGTGGCAGGTTATTCTCTCGTATTTTCGCGCGGATCGCCCTTCATCGGCGGATTGAACTTTGCTTTTCTGCACGGTGTCGATGCTCGACCGAACAGTGATTATTCGTACTGGGTCTCGCAGAATGTTTTCGCCATGTATCAACTAATGTTTGCCATCATCACGCCGGCGTTGATCATTGGCGCCGTTGCTGAGCGAATGAAATTCGCTGCCGTGCTCGTTTTCGTCGGTGCCTGGATGTTTGCCGTCTATTTTCCAATCGCCCATATGGTTTGGGGAATTGATGGCTGGATGAACGGCGTCTGGAATCCGGCGGCGAAGATCACTGCAATCGATTTCGCTGGCGGCACCGTCGTTCACATGACCTCGGGTTGGTCGGCGCTGGTCTTATGCATTTTTCTTGGGCACAGGCTCGGATTTAGAAGAGAAATCATGGCGCCGCACAGCATGGTGCTTTGCATGGTCGGAACGGGTTTACTCTGGGTAGGCTGGTACGGTTTCAACGCGGGAAGCGCTCTTGCGCCTGATGGAATCGCGGCAAACGCCTTCATGAGCACCACGCTTGCAACCGCAGTGGCTTCCTTCACCTGGGCCATGCTCGAGTACGCGCTGCGCGGCAAACCGAGCGTGCTCGGATTTTGCTCCGGTGCAGTGGCCGGACTGGTCGTAATCACACCGGCCTGTGGATATGTCGGTCCAAGCGGTGCAGTCATCATTGGAATTGCTGCCGGCATCGTTCCGTTTTTCGCCTGCACGAAATTGAAAACGTGGCTCGGCTATGACGATGCGCTTGATACTTTCGGGATCCACGCAGTCGGCGGTACCCTCGGCGCATTTCTCACCGGCTTCCTTGCGACTGCGACTGTGAATCCAAATCTTTCGCTATCGCTCGCTGGATCGCTAAATCCCGCGACGCAAAACGGTCTTGCTCGAATCGTCGGTCACACGTTGTGGATCGAACAGTCAAAAGCGATTGTGGTCACGATAACCGTGGCCGTGGTGGGAAGCGCGATCATCGGTGCAATCGTTAGAGGAGTGATCGGTCTGCGCATCGCACCTGAAATCGAGCGACAGGGGCTCGACATCAATCAACATGGCGAAGAGGGTTACATTACTTCGTGAAGATGATCGACCACGCTTCCGCTTCCTCTTAATCTTACGCTTCATTAAAGCGGTGAAGCAGAGAAGAAGACTTAGAGGCAGAGGGCAGAGGCAGAGGAAGAGCGTAGCAAATGAACCAGGGCACGGATCACCTTCGGTTGCTTGCGATATTCCATTACGTCGTGGCTGGCCTGGCGGCGCTGTTTTCTTTGTTCCCGCTGCTTTACACGATGGTCGGCAGTATTTTCATATTCGCCGCGCGACACGGTACGCCGAAACCAGGTGAAGAGTTGCCGCCTGAATTTCTTGGCTGGATTTTTATCGCACTGGGTTTGCTTTTGTTTTTACTCGGGATCGCAATGGCGATTTGTATTTCGATTGCCGGCCGATGCCTGTCGCGCCGCAAATGTTATACGTTCGCGCTCGTCATAGCGTGCCTGGAATGTCTCTTCATTCCGTTCGGAACAATTCTCGGAGTCTTTACGATCGTAGCGCTTTCGCGCGAGTCAGTGAAAGCGTTGTTTGCGACGGCGCAGCCGCCGTGTTGAGAGTTCGCTTTGGATTTTTTAAGGAGCAGGCGATGGAGCTGCTCGAATCCCCGCTTCAACCCAGTGGCCCGGGAGATGACTTCCCGTGCCGCCGCTGACCCAAACATAATGTTTTATCCGTTTTTCCGCCGACGGGCGCAGGTCGAAATCGATCCGCGAATTCGCCCCGGTCGCTTTTACCGTGATGGAGGCACTTACTTTGCCGGCTACAAGAAGGGTCATTTTGTACATGCCTCTCGGCAACGCAACCGTGTAATGGCCGCTGACATCCGTGCGACTGATAATCGGCGAGATTTGTCCGCCTTTCTGCTCAAAACGGACTTCGGCGTCTTTGAGAGGGCGGCCCTCCGCGCCGAGGCCATTTCCCTCGATAGAGGAAGTCTGCGCTGAGAGCGTCGCGGAAAAAGCGAACGAACCCGCGAAAAGAAGATCACAAATCAGGACGCGGCAAGGCACACGCAAATACTGCCCCACTCCCTGAGGATGGCGCAATGCTGTCTCGCGTCAGAACACTTGGCAGCGAGAGCTCAATTCCCTGTGTTCGGGTTGCCCCTGCTCAGAGCTTCACGCCGCAGTTCTTCGGCGCTGGCTCTCTTGACGTTCAAAGTGCCCGGTTCAGTGGCGCCGTCGGGAACTTCGACCCAGCGGCCGCCTGTATGGGTTCCAGTAGCAGCCGGTACCCAGACCATGTGCTTCCCTTTTTTCTCGCCTGCGCTTGCTTGCGATGTGGAGGTTGGTCTCAGATCAAAATTGAGTTGTGTCGCCTGATCCGGCTTTGTCTTTGTATTCGTGATTGATGCCTTCACCGCCCCGTTTACTACCAACGAGACCCGGTAAACGCTCGCTGTGAGACCCTGCGAAATATAGCGACCCTTGGCATCCGTCTTCGCCGTATTGAACAGTTGCTTGCCATCTTTTGACTCGATGCGAACATCTGCGCCCTTAATTGGTTGTCCTTTAGCGTCGTTAACGGTCCCCTGAATGCTTGATGGCCCGGCCCAGGCGCTCGCCACACAAAGAAGCAAACCAATAACTCCAATCTGCAGTGATCTAATCAACATATGCAAGGACGATATACGCACTGACTGAGGCCAGCAACTTTCACGGATATCGGCCGCAAATTGCTTGTTGATTTCTTCTTTTGTTTCCATTTTTCTGTGCCTCATAATTTTCCTTTTGATAGAGTGATCCATTGGTTCCTACAGGAAAAAAGAGGCGAAGTTCCCAAATAATTTGCTGAATGGGGGGAAAGGCGACGCTTCCGCGAGTGGACTGTTGCCGTGTCCGCTCCTGTGTGACGCGCGGTTACACGACCCCGCCGGGCCGTGGCTACAGCTTAAAGCGTTTTCTCAATACGATGTACCAGGTGCCCGCCCTTGATTTTGGCCGTCGCTTCGCCACCGCCGTTTTCGAAAGAGCCATTCCTGAAAATGCTGTGCCAGCCGACGACTTCGCTTAGCTAGTCCGATGGCGAAGGCGTCACGGGAAAGGCGTCGGTCCCAACCCTGGAACTGAACCTGGCTGTTGTGTCAGTTGTTGGCGACGTAGATCTTCACCAGTGCCTGTGTGAACGTTGGAACCGGACGCGGCCTTCCCATACTCGTCAACTTCGACCCAGTTACCACCGAGGTGGCTTCCGGTACGAGCCGGCACCCAAACGATATTCTTTCCTTTCTTTTGCTCGGTAGTTGCTCGCACCGCCGCCACCCGCTTCAGATCTAAATTGAGTTCAGTAGCCTGATCTTGCTTGGTTTTTATGTTGGTAATACACGCTTTGACTGCACCATTCACCAATAACGTTACCCGGTAAACTCTAAGCTGCAGCCCCTGTGAAACATAGCGACCTCTCGCATCACTTTTTACGGTTTTGAAGAGCTGCTTACCATCTACCGATTCAATCCGAACATCCGCACCTTTAATCGGCTGCCCGCTCGCGTCCTTCACGATGCCCTGAATGCTTGCTGGTCCGGCCCAGGCGTTGGCCGCACATAGCATCAATCCAATGATCCCTATCCGTAGTAACTTTATAGCCATACCTATTGAGGAAACACGCGGGAGGCGCGGCGAGTAGCTTTGGTGACGTTTGGAGCAAATTCGCTGCTCGTTTTTGCTCGTATGGTCTTGGACATGCCTGGAATTCCAGCGTGACGATTCTGATTTCGTTATCGTTTGCATGTGATTCATGTTTTTGTTGCTGGGTTAGTAGTTCACTAGTTCCTACAGGAAGAAGGGAGCGAAGTTCCCAAGTATTTTGCTTTAAACGACAGCGAAGGCGTTGATGAGTGTTGCTTTAGGCGCGCCTCTGTGAGGCGCGCACACGGCCCACAGGGCCGTGGCTACAGACTAGAAGCGTTTTCTCAAAGCGAAGTCTCAAGTGCGACCCTTCATGTTGGTCGTCGCTTCGTCGTAGCCGTTTTCAAAATTACCAACTACGAGCGGTGATTGTCTGAATGTTGGAACCGGAATGCGCCTTTCCGCTGTCGTCGACTTCGACCCAATTACCGCCGATATGGCTCCCGGTACGACTTGGCACCCATACCATGTGTTTTCCGCCCTTTGCAATGTTACCTGCTTGGGACGGTGGCTTGAAATCGAAATTCAGCTGAGTCGGTTGATTCGCCTTGGTCTGCGTGTTCATGATCGACGCCTTGACCGTGCCATTCACAAGCAATGTTACCCGGTAAACGCCCGGTTGCAGTCCCTGTGAAATATAGCGGCCCTTTGGATCGGTCTTAACTGTGCTGAACACCTGTTTGCCATCTTTCGATTCGATCCGAACGCCTGCGCCTTTAATCGGTTCGCCTTTTGCATCTTTTACAAACCCCTCAATGGACGCTGGCCCGTCCGCTGTAGTTTTGTTCGTTCGGAGGCCGGCTTCCGATGCGCGATAACCCTCACTGGTAGCGAATCCTGTCCCTAGAGGCGCAGGGGTCACGTCCGCTGTACTTTTGCTCGTTCGCAGGTCGGCTTCCAATGCGCGATAACGCACACTGGTAGTGAATCCCGTCCCTGGAGGCGCTGCGGTCACTCGAGTGTCCGGGCGGCGCGGGTCGAAATTTCCCGGAGATGTGTAATCCGGAACTGTGAATGGATTAAGTGGATTCTGTACGGGCACATTAATGCCGATACTGGTTACTCCTGTCGGATGAGTTACATCCGTGAAAAGTCGCTGTAGATAAAGGTCGTATACGCCATTGCCGGGTTGTTCGTGGGCGGAAAGCCGAACGGCGAGCTTGATCTTGAGCGCGTCAACGATGGACCGGGCGATTTCGTCTTGGAGTGCAAACGCGCCGGCCAACTCGCGGTCATACGTTTCCGTCCAAACGCGAAAACCGTTTCGCGCGTCAATCAGTTCGGCTGTCACACGAACACGGTTACCTTGGCGCTGCAAACTTCCTTCAAGCACATTTCCAACGTTGAGTTTTTCTCCAACCTCCTTTGTGTTCTTTCCTTTCAATGAGAATGACGAAGTTCGGCCGACCACGCGCAAACCGTCAACCTGCGCCAACGTATGGAGAATCTCCTCGCTTATGCCGTCACCCAAATATTCCTGATCTTTGGTCTCGCTAGAATCGGTAAATGGTAGAACGGCAATACTCCTGTCTGGGGGATTAAACTGCGACGCTCGGAAGAGTTCGCCGCGAAATAACCAAACCGCAGCCGCGCCTAAAAGGAGACCGGCAGTCGCTGCTCCAACAAGTTTCGGGTTACGCTGCGACCAGCGCCAGATCCGCGCTGGAGGTGAAACCGGGCGGGCTACGATTGGACGGCCGCCGAGCCAGCGTTCCAGATCGGCTGCGAGATCGCCGGCGGAGCGGTAGCGCGCTTTTGGATCACGTTCGAGGCAGCGTGCACAAATCGTCTCCAAATCCCGATCGAGTGATGGTACCAGCGAGCGTAGTTTGGGCGCCTGCGTTTCAGACGCTTGACGAATCACGGAAACCGGATTGGAACCCAGGAATGGTGGACGCCC
>WNES01003724.1_pt1 | contig 10206 bp, 4 predicted proteins | sample 5399931 | NCBI WGS metagenome assembly WNES01 (sample SAMN13153332, study PRJNA577476) | soil metagenome | isolation source: 20 cm grassland meadow soil 2 days after 3rd rain plot 5 | place: USA:California | collected 2015-11-11
GCATCGTGAGCTGCGTTCCAGGTTCGCCGATAGACTGTGCTGCGATCACGCCAGTGGCTTCTCCCAGCTCAACCAGGCGTCCGGAAGCCAGGTTGCGTCCGTAGCACATCACGCAGACGCCGCGTTTCGATTCGCAGGTAAGCACCGAGCGAATCTTCACCCGTTCAATGCCGGCTGCCTGAATCGAGCTAGCCAGCTCTTCCGTGATCTCCTGGTTGATGTCCACCACGACGTTACCGTCGTAGTCCTTAATTTTCTCGAGCGACACGCGGCCGACGATGCGGTCGCGAAGCGGCTCGATAATCTCGCCCGCTTCCACGATACCGGAGACGTAGATTCCATCTACCGTTCCGCAATCGTATTCGCTGATGATGACGTCCTGTGCCACGTCAACTAGACGACGGGTGAGGTAGCCTGAGTCGGCCGTCTTAAGGGCCGTATCAGCCAGGCCCTTACGGGCGCCGTGCGTGGAAATGAAGTATTCCAACACGGTCAGTCCTTCGCGGAAGTTGGCGGTAATCGGCGATTCAATGATCTCGCCCGAGGGCTTAGCCATCAGTCCACGCATGCCGGAGAGCTGGCGGATCTGCTGCTTCGATCCGCGAGCGCCGGAATCCGCCATCACGTAAATTGGGTTGATGACGCCTTCCTTGTCGTGCTTTTGCATGTCACCAAACATTTCATCAGCAACCTTTTCTGTGATCGCCGACCAGATTTCGATGACCTTGTTATAGCGCTCACCATTGGTAATTGCACCGTCAAGATATTGTTGCTGAACGCTTACCGCCTGCTTCTCGCCGTCGCGGACAAGAATCTTCTTGTTGTCCGGAATGACCATGTCATCGATACCAATTGAGAGCCCCGCCCGGGTCGCATAGCGGAACCCCAGCTCCTTGACTTCATCGAGCATCTTGACCGTAGTCTCCAGCCCGAACCGCAGATAGCAATAGTTCACCAATTGTCCGATGCCCTTCTTCTTCAGCAGGCCATTGATGTACGGCATGCTTTCGGGAAGGTGATCATTCAGAATGGCGCGGCCAACTGTCGTGCTCAGGAAACTGCGATCGTAATTTACCGGATCAGTGTGGATGATCTCCTGATCGTCGTACGCGCTGGTCAAGTCGATCACTTCGCCCGTGTAGCGCAGACGAATCGGGCTCAAGGTTTCGACTTCTCCGGCTTCGAGCGCCAGCACAACCTCGTCAATATTGGCGAACGAACGTCCTTCACCCTTCGCGCCCGGCTTTTCTTTGGTCAGATAGTAGAGTCCAAGCACCATGTCCTGTGTCGGCACAGTAATGGGCTGACCCGAAGCCGGGGAAAGAATGTTGTGCGAAGACAACATCAGTACGCTGGCCTCAACCTGCGCTTCCGGAGACAACGGAATGTGAACCGCCATCTGGTCGCCGTCGAAATCAGCATTGAAAGCCGTGCAGACCAGCGGGTGGATCTTGATCGCCTTGCCTTCTACTAGCACCGGTTCAAAAGCCTGAATACCCAGCCGGTGAAGAGTGGGAGCGCGGTTCAAGAGCACCGGATGGTCTTTGATGACCTCTTCCAGAATGTCCCAGACAATCGGTTCCTGCTGCTCGACCATCTCTTTCGCTTGCTTAATGGTCGTGCAGTGGCCGGTCTGCTCCAGCCGGTGATAGATAAATGGCTTGAACAGCTCCAGAGCCATCTTCTTCGGCAGTCCACACTGGTGCAGCTTGAGCTCCGGACCGACTACGATGACGGAGCGGCCCGAGTAATCCACGCGTTTGCCCAGCAGGTTCTGGCGGAATCGCCCTTGCTTGCCCTTCAGCGTGTCTGAGAGCGACTTTAGCGGACGATTGTTCGCGCCACGCAGCACGCGTCCACGGCGGCCGTTATCGAACAGCGCATCGACTGCTTCCTGCAACATGCGCTTTTCGTTGCGTACGATGACCTCTGGCGCGTGCAGGTCCATCAGCTTCTTCAACCGGTTGTTGCGGTTGATCACGCGACGGTAGAGATCGTTAAGATCAGAGGTCGCAAACCGGCCGCCATCCAACGGCACGAGCGGCCGCAACTCAGGAGGAATGACAGGAATGACATCCAGAATCATCCAGTTCGGCTTGTTGCCGCTCTTGCGGAACGCTTCGACCACTTTGAGCCGCTTGGTGTGCTTGAGCTTCTTCTGCAGCGAGGTTTCATTCTTCATCTTCTCGCGCAGCTCGCTGGAAAGAGCTTCCACCTCAACCCGCTTGAGAAGCTCTTTAATTGCCTCCGCGCCCATCATGGCTTTAAAGCCCGCTGGCCGGTATTGTTGATCGAGTTCGCGGTATTTCGCCTCGTCTTTGATGACCTCACGCTCTTTTACAGGAGCGTCACCAGGTTCAACCACAACGTAGGCTTCGAAATACAGAACGGACTCGAGATCACGCAAAGAAATATCAAGAAGATGGCCGATGCGGCTGGGCAGTCCCTTAAAGAACCACACATGCGAGCAGGGAGAGGCCAGCTCGATGTGGCCCAGGCGCTCGCGGCGAACTTTCGACAGCGTGACTTCCACACCGCACTTGTCGCAGATAACGCCGCGATGCTTCATCCGCTTGTACTTTCCGCAGAGACACTCCCAATCCGTTACTGGGCCAAAAATGCGCGCGCAGAATAAGCCATCGCGCTCCGGCTTAAAAGTGCGATAGTTGATGGTCTCAGGCTTGGTTACTTCGCCGTGCGACCAGCTCCGGATTTTTTCCGGAGAGGCCAGGCTGATGCGAATGGCATCGAAATCGGCGATTGGATTTGCCAGGTCAAAGGGGCTCGAACGAAACAAGGTGTTCCTCCACTTCCTGCTCTCAAGGCAGCAGCCAGTTGCTAGTGGCCAGTTGCCAGTTTTAATGTTCCGTCAAGGCCGAGAGCGAACACCATGCGGAACTGTGTCTCAAATCTGTTTGCGAGCCCGGTGGCGAACTGACAACTGAGTATTGGCCACTCGGAACTGCTCTCAATCCGCTGCCGCGGCTTGCACCGGCTTTCTGTCGCCCGCCTTGATCAGCTCTACATCCAGGCACAGCGACTGCAACTCGCGAATCAGCACGTTGAACGATTCGGGCACGCCCGGCTCCATTGCGGCTTCGCCTTTGACGATGGCCTCGTAAATCTTGGTGCGGCCATAAACGTCATCCGACTTCGCCGTCAGCAGTTCCTGAAGAATGAACGCCGCGCCGTACGCTTCGAGCGCCCAGACTTCCATCTCTCCGAAGCGCTGTCCGCCGAACTGGGCCTTTCCGCCCAACGGCTGCTGAGTGATGAGCGAGTACGGACCGATGGAACGCGCGTGAATCTTGTCATCCACCAGGTGCGACAGCTTCAGCATGTAGATGTAGCCGACTGTGACCGGCTGTTCGAACTTCTCGCCAGTCATGCCGTCATACAGATATGTTTTGCCCGACTCCGGCAAGCCAGAACTGCGCAACAGTGCTTTGATCTCGCTCTCTTTTGAGCCGTCAAACACCGGCGAACCGGTGAACACGCCGCGAGTAAGGGTCGGCGCCAAAGCCGCGAGCTCTTCGTCATCGAGCTCCGAGATGGCATCTGCCAAAGTCGTGTCTTTGAACAGGGCTTTCAGTTCGCGGCGAATGACTTCCTCCTTCGAGTTCTCCTTCAGCAACTCCGCGATCTTGCCGCCCAGTTCGTGACCGGCCCATCCCAAATGAGTCTCGAGAATCTGGCCCACGTTCATACGTGATGGAACGCCCAACGGGTTGAGCACGATCTCGACTGCTGTGCCATCTTCGAGGTACGGCATGTCCTCTTCCGGCAGAATGCGGGCGATCACGCCCTTGTTGCCGTGGCGACCAGCCATCTTGTCGCCAACGCTCAGCTTGCGCTTCATCGCGATGTAGACTTTGACCAGCTTGATCACGCCCGGCGGCAGTTCGTCTCCTTTGGTCAACTTGTCTTTCTTTTCGTTGACGATCTTCTTGAGCACGTCGATCTGACGCGAGGTCATTTCCTCGATCTCATCGATCTGCTCATTCACTCGCGGATCCTTGTCGGCGTACTTGATCCGCTTCAAGTTACGGGTCGAGATGCGCTCGATGGTGTCGCGGTCAAGGATCGTGTCCTTGGTCAGTAGGCGCTTGTTGGTGCGCTCGTCGTGCAAGTCGGCGAGCACTTCCTTGCTGCCCAAAATGTTTTCCAGGCGCTTAAGGCGTTCGTCGGTCAGAATTCGGATTTCGTCCGAAAGATTCTTTTCGAGCTTCGCAATCTGCGTCGCCTCGATCGCCTTAGCGCGCTCGTCCTTTTCCTGCCCTTTCCGGGAGAAGATCTTTACATCGACGATCACGCCCTCGATACCCGGCGGGCAGTAGAGCGAAGCATCGCGCACGTCGCCGGCCTTCTCGCCAAAGATCGCGCGCAGCAGCTTCTCTTCCGGCGTGAGCTGTGTCTCACCCTTGGGAGTGACCTTGCCCACAAGAATATCGCCTTGCTTCACCGTTGCCCCGATGCGAATCACGCCCGCTTCATCTAAATTGCGCAGCATAGACTCGCTGACATTTGGGATATCGCGCGTGACTTCTTCGGGGCCGAGCTTGGTGTCACGAGACTCGATCTCGAATTCCTCGATGTGCAGCGACGTGTAGTAGTCGTCTTTCACCAGCTTCTCGGAGACAAGAATCGCGTCCTCGAAGTTGTACCCGCGCCATGGCATGAAAGCCACAAGCACATTACGGCCAAGCGCCAGCTCACCATGATCGGTGCAAGGGCCGTCGGCAATCACTTGGCCCTTCTCCACGCGCTGCCCTCGCAGCACTACTGGCTTCTGGTTGATGCAGGTGTTCTGGTTCGAGCGCTTGAACTTCGTGAGCTGGTAGATGTCGCTGCCGACTTCACGCGAAAGCTGCCCGGGATGGTGTTCGCCCTCAACACGCACGATAATGCGTTCGGAATCCACCGAATCGACCACGCCATTGCGACGCGCCAGGATCACTGCCCCGGAATCGCGCGCCGTAACGCCTTCCATTCCAGTGCCCACGATCGGCGCTTCCGCACGCAGCAACGGAACCGATTGGCGCTGCATGTTGGCACCCATCAGCGCGCGGTTAGCGTCATCGTGCTCAAGGAACGGCACAAGCGATGCAGCGACCGAAACAAGCTGCTTGGGGCTGACGTCGATGTAATCAACTTCATCGCGGTTCACCAGCACAAAGTTGCCTGACTTGCGGGCATTCACCAGGTCGCCGACAATGCGCCCCTTATCATCAAGCTCAACGTTCGCCTGCGCTATGACGTGACGGTCTTCTTCCCAGGCTGAAAGATAGAACGAATACGGCTCAACGTCCGCCGCTTTCTTGCGCCGGTCTTTTAGGTCAGCGTTGATCTTCTCAATTTCGTGCTTCTCGACGTGGTCGCCGACTTTGAAGTCGCTATCGCCGGCATTCACAATGCTCACATAGTCGAGCACTCGGCCGTTTTTCACGCGCCGGTACGGTGATTCGATGAAGCCGTAGTCATTGATCCGCGCATAGCAACTCAAAGATGAAATTAGTCCGATGTTCGGGCCTTCCGGCGTTTCGATCGGGCAGATGCGGCCGTAGTGCGTCGGGTGAACGTCTCGGACTTCAAATCCTGCGCGCTCGCGCGACAAGCCTCCCGGCCCAAGCGCCGACAGACGCCGCTTGTGGGTAATTTCCGAAAGCGGGTTCGTCTGGTCCATGAACTGCGAAAGCTGCGAGGACCCGAAGAACTCGCGGATGGCTGCCATCACCGGCTTGGCATTGACCAGGTCGTGCGGCATGGCCGTGGACATTTCCTGGTACACGCTCATCTTCTCTTTAATGGCGCGCTCCATGCGCACCAGACCGATGCGGAACTGGTTCTCGAGCAGCTCGCCCACCGCGCGCACCCGCCGGTTGCCGAGATGATCGATGTCATCCACAGCGCCAATGTTCTTGCGCAGTTTCAGCAGATACTTGATGGTCGCGTAGAAGTCGTCCGGTTCCAGCGTGCGGTTGTCGAGCTTGGTCGCGTCCTGATTTTCAAACAGCTTGATGTTGAACTTCAGCCGGCCCACGCGCGAAAAGTCGTATTTGCGCGGATCGAAAAACATGCCGTGAAACAGCGCCGTCGCAGTATCCAGTGTCGGCGGATCACCTGGCCGCAGCTTGCGGTAGATCTCGATCAGCGCTTCTTGCGGCGTATTTACCGAGTCACGCTTCAAGGTCTGGCTGATGACCGTGCCAACGTCGTCCCGCTCGGGGAAGAACAGGTTCAGCTCGACAACACCCGAATCCAAAATCTTCGAAAGTTTATCGGCCGCCAGTTCTGAGTTGGCTTCGAGCAAAACTTCGCCAGTCGTGGTATCGACCGCGTCGCCCGCCACCCACGCGCCCTCGAGATCAGTGACGTCAACTTCAATCTCACTGATCTTGGCTTTTTGAATTTCCTTCAGAGTTGCGGCATTAAGCTTGCGTCCCGAGTGAGCAATCTCCTCACCCGACTTATTCTTGACGCTGCGCGCCAGCTTCATTCCCAACAGGTTTGTCGGCTTATCGCCGGCAGGATCAATCGTCCAATACAGCTTTTTGTCCCGAATGACCAGGCGATCGACCGTGTAGAACGTCTTTAAGATGTCTTCGCCCGAACGCAGACCGAGTGCGCGCAGGAAAATCGTTCCCAGAAACTTGCGCTTGCGATCGATGCGGACGTAAAGAACGTTCTTCTGGTCGTATTCAAATTCCACCCATGAGCCGCGGTAAGGAATGATCTTGCCTAGGAAATAAGTGCGGTTATTCGCAGTCTCAAAGAACACGCCGGGGGAGCGGTGAAGCTGGCTTACGATCACTCGTTCGGTGCCGTTCACGATGAAGGTGCCGTTGTCGGTCATCAGCGGCACGTCGCCGAAGAAGACCTCCTGCTCTTTAATGTCGCGGATTGAACGATTGCCCGTTTCCGCATCCTTCTCGTAAATCGTCAGCCGCATCGTCACCTTGAGCGGCGCGGAATACGTCATGCCCTTCTCTTCGCACTCGGTCACATCATTCTTTAGCTGCAAACCTACGGGGTCACCGCACTGGTGCAGCCCTTTTAGATGGCCGCACTTGCATTCCCAATTTCCGATAGCGTAATCGACAAACTCGAGCTGCGAAACATTGCGGAAATCGGTAATGGGAAACACCGACTGGAAAACCGCCTGCAAACCGGCGTCGTCACGCTCGCTGGGCAAGCGGTCCATTTGAAGGAAGCGGTCGTAAGAGCGCTTCTGTACCTCGATCAGATTCGGAATCTGGATCGTGGCGGGAATTTTGGAAAAATCAAAGCGTTTACGAAAGGTATTATTCTTCGACATTCAGATGACTCCAACTCTCAAGCGCAGCCGGAGGCTGCATTCAACCGCGGGATAAAAACCATGTGGGAATGGGACTATTCCCCGTTCGGCGGGTCACAGGCCCGCCGCCCTATCACTCATGCTTAACAGACACATATGCGCCCGGAGGGACGTAGCTCCCCGCAGGCGCCATTGGCGGCGCTTGGCCTATGTTGAAATGTAAGTTTCCGCGCCAGTTCTAAGGCCTGTTCAGTTCCGCTGCCCGCGAAACAGTCTGCCAACCCTTATTTGCGACTCTGCTCCGCTTCCCTGGGTTGTTGAGGAGAGCCGCATCACTTCCGGTCAAAGTGGGGAAGCGGCGTTGATATAGATGATAACACCGCCCTCCTGGATTCAGCAACAGCATCTTATGGAGACCGGGCGTCCGCGCCCGGTGAATTGGACGGGCGAGACGCCCGTCTTCTCCATTGCAGCTATTTCACTTCGACCGTTGCTCCAGCTTCCGTGAATTTCTTCTTAATGTTCTCGGCTTCCTCTTTCGACACGCCCTCTTTCACCGTTTTGGGAGCGCCATCCACCAGATCCTTGGCTTCCTTCAATCCCAGGCTGGTGACTTCGCGTACCGCCTTAATGACGTTAATCTTGTTTGCGCCCACTTCCTTGAGCACAACCGCGAATTCAGTCTTCTCCTCGACCGGAGCCGCCCCTGCCGCCGCGCCGCCGCCGCCCGCTACCATTACGGGGGCCGCCGCCGCAGCCGAAACGCCGAGACGCTCTTCCAGCTTCTTGACTAACTGCGCCGCGTCGAGCAGCGACAGCCCTACAATTTGCTCTTCCAACTGCGCCAGATCCGCCATTTTCAGTTCTCCAGTATTTTTAATTCTTCCTTGCAGAGACGCAGCTTGCTACGTCTGCCGCTTTCGTTATCCGTGATCCAAGTTTCCAGTGCGCTTGGTCTTGATTTCTGCCACGCCAGACACGGGGCAACTCAGACTACGCAACCCTTGATCACTGATAACCAAAACCGTTACGCCTTGACGAACGTTTTATCCTCAAGCGCCTTGCGGATGTACCGCATAAGCGTTATCGCCTTGTGCTCAGCTAGCAGCGTGGCGGTTCCGAGGTCTTCCAGACTTACAGGGAATTTGTACTTAGTCCCGTCCACTTCGACCTCATAGAACGCGTGACCTGCTCGGTAAAACGAGAAGCGCGCGACGTTGTCTTTGACAATATCTCTGATCTTCAAAACCGTCTCAGACCCCAGCAGGCGCGTCATTCGCAAACTTCTGCTTCTCCACTCCCTGATTGATCACGACCGCCAAGTCGCGTCCCACGGCATTCATTGCCGATACCAACCGTTGCGCTGGAGCATTCAGCAGGAACAGCAACTTGGAGTAAATCTCTTCCTTCGACGGCATGGTCGCCAGCGATTCGATCTCCTTGATCGAAACCACGCGGCCTTCGACCACACCGGCCTTAAACGTGAACTCCGGGTTATCCTTGGCGTACTTCGCCAGAGCTTTTGCCAGCGCCACTGGATCGCCTTCCGTGTAAGCGATCGAGGTCACGCCGGAGAGGCCCTTCAGCACTTCCTCGACTTTGGTGCCCTTGGCAGCGCGTTCCGCCAGCGTATTCTTGACGACGCGATACTTCGCTCCCGAACTGCGCAGCGTTTTGCGAAGCTCATAATCCTGAGCGACCGTCAGCTTGCTGTACGTCGCGACAATTACGCTGGAAACCTTCTTCAGCTCCGTTCCCAGCTTCTCAACCTGTTCCTGCTTCTTAGCTCTGGTGACCGCCATTATCTAGAACCCCTTTTTGTGTGGGAACGGGGCTTCGCCCCGTTCGGGCGGGTCAAGGACCCGCCCCCACACTTTTATGCCTTCGCCGCGGTCTCGATCGCGGTGGTATCAATCGATATGCCCGGACCCATGGTTGAGCTCAAATAGCAGCCTTTCACGTACTTACCTTTGGCCACCGATGGCTTAGCCTTGATCACGCTGGTTATAAGAGTGCTGGCATTCTCGACCAGCTTCTCGGGCGGAAACGAAATTTTTCCCACCGGCACATGAACCAGCGCCGTCTTATCCGTCCTAAACTCAACCTTCCCGGCTTTGACTTCCTGCACTGCCCGCGCGACATCGAACGTGACCGTTCCAGTTTTCGGATTGGGCATCAGGCCTTTCGGCCCAAGCACTTTTCCCAATCTCCCCACCGATTTCATGACGTCCGGCGTCGCGATCAGAGCGTCAAAGTCAGTCCAGTTCTCTTTGTTGATCTTCTCCACCATCTCTTCGCCACCAACGTAGTCAGCTCCGGCCTGCTCGGCTTCTTTCACTTTCTCACCGCTGGCAATCACCAGGACGCGCTTTGACTTGCCCAGGCCATGCGGGAGCACGACCGTGCCGCGCACCATCTGGTCCGCATGCTTCGGGTCGACACCGAGCCGCATCGTAATCTCAACCGTCTCGTCAAATTTGGCGAATTTCACTTTTTGCAGCAGCGGGACGGCGTCCTTCAACTGATACGGACGCGCTTCCACCGCCTGCCGCGCTTTCGTGATGTTTTTCCCTGCTTTCTTCATGATTTCTCCGTCTCCTACCGCTCACCGCTGCTACGATGAGCCGTAGTGTTTTCGACTCTATTTTGTAGCGCAGGCCTCTGCCGGCCACTGGGCCGCCAGGACGGCAGCGCTACCCGACCACATCAATTCCCATTGACCGCGCTGTCCCGCGCACGCTCCTTACCGCCGCGTCGATCGACGCCGCATTTAAGTCCGGCATCTTCTGTTTCGCGATGTCCTCCACCTGCTTCAGCGTGACTTTCCCGACCTTATCTTTATTCGGCGCTCCCGATCCCTTGGCGATTCCGGCGGCTCTCTTCAACAGAATCGAGGCCGGAGGCGTCTTGGT
>WNES01001742.1_pt1 | contig 10163 bp, 8 predicted proteins | sample 5399931 | NCBI WGS metagenome assembly WNES01 (sample SAMN13153332, study PRJNA577476) | soil metagenome | isolation source: 20 cm grassland meadow soil 2 days after 3rd rain plot 5 | place: USA:California | collected 2015-11-11
GTTGAACGCGGCGTCACATTCTTCGATACCGCCGAAATTTACGGTCCGTACACCAACGAAGAGCTCGTGGGCGAGGCGTTGGCACCGGTGCGGGCTCAGGTGGTGATCGCCACGAAGTTCGGGATCGGACGAGATGCCGGCGGGCAGCAGGTGCAGGACAGCCGGCCCGAGCGCATCAAACAAAGCGTTGAGGGTTCGCTGAAACGACTCCGGACCGACGTCTTGGACCTCTATTATCAGCACCGTGTCGACCCAAACGTGCCGATCGAAGACGTGGCGGGCACGGTCAAGGAATTGATTACGCAGGGCAAGGTGAAGCACTTCGGGATGTCCGAAGCAGGCGTGCGCACGATCCGCCGCGCACACGCCATTCAGCAGGTCACTGCGGTCCAGAGCGAGTACTCATTGTGGTGGCGGCGCCCTGAAGAAGAGCTGCTGCCCACCCTGGAGGAGCTCGGCATCGGGTTCGTGCCATTCAGTCCCCTCGGCAAGGGCTTCCTGACGGGCACGATCGACGAGAAGACGACGTTCGTGAGCTCCGATTTCCGCAACCTCGTGCCGCGCTTCACGCCCGAGGCTCGGAAGTCGAACCTGGCGCTGGTGGATGCCCTGCGCACGATCGCGCAACGAAAACAGGCGACCCCGGCGCAGATCGCGCTCGCGTGGCTGCTGGCCCGGAAGCCGTGGATCGTGCCGATCCCCGGCACGACCAAGCTGGCGCGCCTGGACGAGAACAACGCGGCAGCGGCGATCGGACTCAGCGCCGAGGATCTGCGCGCCATCGAGAGCGCCGCCTCACGGATCACGATTCAAGGGGCGCGCTATCCTGACGCGTTGGAGCGCAGGACGGGTCTATAAGCGAGCGGTAACGAGCTCCGGCGGCCGGGCGCCCTTGATCACGAGCCACAGCATGATTGCCAGCTCTCCGAAGAGGGCCGGCTGGGAGTAGAGGAACACCTTGTCCTGGTACTCCGGAAAGAATAGTCCGGTGAGGCTCAGGACTACGTACGCGACGCCGTTGACGATCAACCAAACGCCGATGAACTGTGGCAGGAAACCCGACTTGTATGCGAGGGCCCCCATTGGGAACAGCCACAGCCCCCACAGGATCTCGGCGGCGACGATTTGATGGTGATGCAAGCGGACGAACAGCATGACCAGCGCGTCCCGCTGCGGCTTGTCGAAAGTGGACAGGAAGTCGGGGCCCTGCGCGACCATGAGCGCGCCCGCGTCGGTAACGACGTTCACGAAATTGATCAGGGCCGGCATTATGCCGCCCGAGATGACGAGCAGCACCGCGAGCTGCTGATCCACCCCCTTGAACAGTCGGTAGAACGCCAGCACCAGGAAGATCAGCACCACCGCGCCGAGCAGATCGCTCGCCATGCCGAAGCGGAACAGCAACGGGTGCGCGGCGATGTTCGCGGCGGTCGCGGCCGCGTCCCCGTGCACGAACAACTTGTTGGGGATATAGATGAGGCGCAGCGGGCCGCCCAGCACGAGGAGCAGGTACCAGAGTCCGGCCACTCGGCCGGGATTGCGGACCGCGTTCATGTCGCCTCCGTCGGTAACGGGGGGGCTGCTCCGGGTTCTCGGAAATACGCCGAGTGCGGCAGGGAAAGTTTCGGCGACCGTCGTATCTTGGGCAGGCGACCAAGGCCGGATGAGAAAGGGAGCAGCAACCATGCGCATCGGCATTCTCGGCTCTGGATTGATGGGCGGCAAGCTCGGGACGATCTGGGCGCGTGCCGGACATGAGGTGGTATTCAGCTACGCCCGCAGCGAGCAGAAGCTGAAGAAGCTCGCGCGGGATGCCAAAGGGAAAGCGCGGTCAGGCACACCGCGCGAGGCCGCCCAGGATGCGGACGCGCTGCTGCTCGCGGTGCACTGGTCGCGAGTCGAGGACGTCTTGAAGCAGGCCGGCGACCTCTCGGGCAAGGTCATCGTCACGTGCTCGCTCCCGATGAACGCGGACGACACTGGGCTCGTGATCGCTCACACCTCGTCGGGCGCGGAGGCGCTCGCAAAGCGGGTTCCCAAGGCTCGGGTCGTATCCGCGTTCGGCACGGTGCCGAGCGAGGTGCTGTTTGGGGTGTTCGAGGCGCGGCGCAAGGCCAGGAGACCCAGCCTCGTCTACTGCGGTGACGACGCGAGCGGCAAGAAGACTGCCGCCCAGCTGATCCGTGACGTGGGGTTCGATCCCGTGGACGCCGGACCATTGCGGATCGCCCGTTACACCGAGCCGTTCACGCTGCTCATCGCGCAACTCGCGTACGCGGGCGACGAAGGTCCGGAGCTCGCGTACCGCTTCGAGCGGTTCGGGAAGACACATTAGCGTCTTCACCGCCGATACTGCCGCAGGCGTTCCTCGCGGCGTGCCACCACCGCCGTCGCGAGCAGACAGCCGATACCGCCGCTCACCACGGAGGCGACCGCGCCGAAGAGTTGAGCCGCAACCCCGGCTTCCAGCTCGCCGAGCTGCGGTCCGCCCATGAAGAAGATCATGTTGACCCCGGTCATCCTGCCGCGCAGCTCGTCGGGCGTTTCGAGCTGTCGGACGATGTTGCGAATCACGGTGCTGACGGTGTCCGCGGCGCCCACGGCCGCGAGGCAGAGCAGCGTGAGCCAGAAGCTCCGCGAGATCCCGAACACGACCGTCGCGGCGCCGTAGGCCGCCACGGCCCATAAGAGTATCGCGCCGCGGCGCTCGATCCGGTCGATCGCGTACGCCATCACGAGCCCCGCCAGGGCGGCGCCGACGGACGGCGCCGCGTACAGCCATCCGTAGCCGCGTGCGCCGACGTGCAGGATGTCCTGCGCGAAGATCGGGAGCAGCGCGGTGGCCGAGGCGAAGAACGTGGCGACGAAGTCCAGCAACATGGTCGAGCGCACGATCGGCTGCGCGAACACGAACCGCAGGCCTTCGCGGGCGGCGGCCCAGGTGATGCGCGCGGCCGGGGCCCCCCCTCCCCCTCCCGACGCGCGCGGCCGCGCGCGCATGAGGAGCAGAGCCGCGATCACCATCAGAAAGGAGACGGCGTTGACGGCATACACCCACGCGATGCCGGGCCCCGCGATCACGAGGCCAGCGAGGGTTGGCCCTGCCACGGAGGCGAACTGGAACATCAGGGTGTTGAGCCCAATCGCGCTGGCGAGGTGCTCGCGCGGCACCAGGTTGGGGATGAGCGCCTGGCGGGCGGGACCGTCGAAGGAGGCGGCGGCCGACGACAACGCCGCGAGCACGTAGATCGGCCAGACGGTGTGCAGCCCGGCGAAGGTGAGCGCGGCGAGCGCGGCGGCGAGCAGCGCCATGACGGTCTGGGTGGCGAGCATCACCTTGCGGCGATCCAGCGCGTCGGCCACGACGCCGCTCAACATCGAGAACGCGATGATCGGCACCACCTGGACGGCGCCCACCAGCCCGAGCGCGATCCCTTTGCGCTCGGGCGCGGCGAGGAGCGACACGTGCCACAGGATGGCCGCGGTCTGCATCCGCGATCCCGCGAAGGAGAGGAGCTGGCCGATCCAGAGCAGCGTGAAGTCGCGATGCCGCAGGGCGGGGAAGGAGGCCGTGATGCGGCGCGCCAGCGGCAGACTCATCGCTGCCAAGCTACTCGGGCCGATACACCTGAGCCAGCCACGCGACCATCACTTGACGTGGAGGTCGGCTGGATCACATTCAAGGCAATCGCCATGATGCATTCACGAGGACGGTTTCGGTTCCTCGGCAGCGTGATCATCGCCTGTGCCGCGGCCATGAGCGCTCGGCAGGCGCCGGCGCAGGTTCCCGCGCGCCCGACACCGGCGACACCAGCCGGCCGCGGTGAGCGCGCTCCGGACTATCCGGAGCGTCCTCCTGCTCCTCCCGAACAGCTCGCGCGTGGGCAGCAGCTCTTCCAGAGCAACTGCAGCTTCTGCCACGGCTCGGACGCCAGGGGTGGAGAGACGGGACCGAACCTCGTTCGTGACCAGGTAGTGCTCGCCGATCAACACGGCGAGCTCATTGCGCCGGTCGTCCAAAACGGCATACCCAGCCGCATGCCGAAGCTCACGTTGAGTGCGACGGAGATCGCCGACATCGCTGCCTGGTTGCACAGCCAGCCGCTGTCCGATCGCGGCGCCCCCACCACGCTCGATATCCTGGTAGGTAGCGCCAAGGAAGGGGAAACCTATTTCAACGGCGCGGGACACTGCACGCAATGTCACTCGGCGAGCGGAGACCTCGCCGCCATCGGCGCGAAGTACGATCCCAAGACGATTCAGAACCTGATCGTGTCCGGTGGCGGCGGCAGGAGCTTTGGTCGCCGGTCGGCCGGGCCTGCACCGGCGAAACGGCCGGCGACGACGGTAACGGTGACGTTGCCCTCGGGGCAGGCCGTTACGGGAGATCTCGATCACATCTCCGCCTTCGTCGTCGCGCTGAGAGAGCCGGACGGTACGTACAAGAGCTTCGCCAGACACGATTCGATCCCCAAGGTCGTCGTCACCAATCCACTGCAGTGGCATATCGACATGCTCCCGCAGTGGCGGGATTCCGATATCCATAACCTCACCGCGTATCTCGTCACGTTGAAATGACCCGAACCGCCAAGCTGCTGCTCTTGATTCCGTTCTGCGTGCCGGGCGGGTCGCTCGTGGGCCAGGGGCTGGATCCCGCGTTGCTGACCAGGCCCGCGATCGACTCATGGCCCACGTACGCGGGCGACTATTCGCAGCGTCGGTACAGCGCGCTCAGGCAAGTCGACACGAGCAACGTTCGGCACCTCTCGCTCGCATGGGTCAGCCGCTTGACGGCTGGAGCCGGCGGCGGCGAGGGGGGATTCTTTGGGCCACCGGGAACGCCGCCGATCACCGGGGGTGTGGCGGAAAATCCGGTCAATATTCCCGGATCGACCAGCGGCTCGCCCCGCTTATCCGGATCGATTCTGCAGGTGAACGGCATCCTGTACGTCACATCGCCCGACAACGCGTGGGCGATGGACGCGCTGGACGGGCACATCCTCTGGCACTACTGGTGGAAGTCGCGCGGGGGCACGCACATCGGCAATCGCGGCATGGCGATGTACGGCGACTGGCTGTTCTTCGAGACCCCGGACGACTACCTCGTGTCGCTCGACGCGAAGACGGGCCAGGAGCGCTGGCACAAAGAGATCGCGGACTTCACCCAGCAGTATTTCTCGACCATGGCACCGGTGGTGGTCGGCGATCATGTGCTGGTGGGGACGGGTGACGATCTCGACGCGCCGGGGTTTCTGCAGTCCTTCGATCCCAAGACCGGCGACTTGCAGTGGAAGTTCTACACCGTACCGATGAAGCGGGGGGATCCGGGGCTCGACACCTGGGCGAGCCTGGACGCGGCGCAGCACGGCGGCGCGCAGGTCTGGATACCGGGGTCGTACGACGCCGAGACGCACCTCTACATCTTCGGAACGGGCAATCCCACGCCGGCCTACACGGCGCGGCTGCGCGCACCGCGCGATGCGCACACGAATCTGTACACCTGCTCGGTGGTCGCGGTGAACGTCGAGACGGGAAAGATGGCATGGTACTTCCAGACGTCGCCGAACGACACGCACGACTGGGATTCGACTCAGCCGCCGGTGCTGGTCGACGGGATGTTCGGGGGGAAGCCGCGGAAAATGGCGATGCAGGCGTCGCGCAATGGCTACTTCTACGTGCTGGATCGAACCAATGGCGAGCATCTGCTCACGATGAAGTACTCCGACGCGGCCAACTGGGCTGCCGGCATCAACGCCAAGGGGCAGCCCGAGCGCAACCCGGACAAGGACAACACGATCGCGGGCTCGCTGGTATCGCCGGACAATGGAGGCGCGACGAACTGGCTTCCGGCCAGCTACGACCCCCAGACGGGACTCTTCTACGTCGTGCTGCGCGAGCTCTACGCGATGTACTACCTGACAACGACGGACCCACGCGTGATGGTAGGGCTGGGAGGCAGCGAGCAGGATGTCGTCGGATCGCTCGGTACGTCCATCGCCGCGATCGATTACCAAACGGGAAAGCTCGCCTGGAAATATCGCTTCGAGGGAACAGGGGGCGGCTACGGCGGTGCCACCGGTTTGCTCACAACCGCGGGGGGTCTGCTGTTCGCCAACGACGCGTCCGGGAGTCTTGTTGCCCTTGGGCTGCGGGGGAAGCGGTCGCCCGTGCCTCTGTGGCACGCCCATATCGGCTCGATCGACAACGCTCCGGAGACGTACACCGTAGGCGGTCGCCAGTATGTGCTGGTGACGGGCGACGGAGCGGTGTGGGCGTTTTACCTGCAGTAGGTAAACCACGTCATCGGCTATTCTAGAGCATGAACGCTCCACCCGTCCCGCCCAGGCGCAGTTCGGTGAGCATCACCAATCCACCGGTCCCGCCCCGGCGCAATTCGTTTGGCAAGGCGATGTTGCTGGCACTGATCGCCCTGATTCCCATCACCATCGCCAGCAGGGGCTCAAAGGACCCCGCGTACACCGTCGGCTTTTTCGGAGCCGTGCCGATTCTCGCGGGATTCGCTGTGGGGATATGGGCGAAGGTCGCGAAGTCCCGTTGGAGCTGGTTTGCCTACATCTGGCGCTTCCTTGCCGGCACCTTCGCTGTCTTCGTGCTCGAGCTCATGGGCAACGCGACCGGGTCCAGTGTCGCGCGCATCACCGAATCCGAAAAACACCGTCTCGTGGTCGCCGAGCGTGCCGCGAGCCACCCCGACTTTGGATTCGCAGTACCGCTCCCGAGCGAGGGATTTCAGTTCGACGAGGAGCTGCAGCGGACGGCGAACGAGGATTTCACACGGCGGGGCATCGCTGCCACCACGTATGCCTGGGTGCTCCGGGGGCCGGAGCAGGCCGGAGTGGTCATCCTCATGGTAATGAAGGGCGCCGGCGGAAGTGAGAGCGCGCTCCGAGACCTGGGCCGGGGCCTCAAGAGGGGCACGGGTCAGGAGGGCGGCCGTATCATCGAGGACACGATGGAGTGGTCGCCAGACGCGCACGAGTACCGCCTGGGAATGCTGCAGCGGGGGGTGTATATCCGCTCGCGCTGTATGTCATCCCAGAGGAGCGCGGCGGCGTCGTACATCTTGTGCGTGGAGACCGTGAGCGCCGATTCGATGGGCCTGGACGAAACGCGGGCCGGGGCCAGGGTCGCGTCGTGATGCTCTTACAGAATCGCCGACACCTTGCAGCGGAATCCTGGCAGAACGTCCTCGCCATCCAAGTCGTCTTGCTCGCGTAGCAGGCTTTCGCGTCCATTGTGGCGATAGACCCGAGCGATCCGCCGTTCGGGGTCGATCACCCAGACGATCCGAGCGCCGGCGTCGAGCCAGTCACCGATCTTGGCCAGCGTTTCGCCGGGGCGATCGGTGTGTGAGAGCACCTCAACCACCAGGTCGGGCGCGAGCTCGAGGTAGCTGTTTGGGATAGGCGCGCGTAGCCGTTCCTTTTGTACGAACGCGATGTCCGGTCCACGCACCGTATCGGGATTCCGGGCCAACGTGAAGCCCGTGTCACCGATGAACAGGGTGCCCCCGCCTGTCAGATCAATATGATTGCGGAGTCGGACTGCGAGCAGCGCGGTGACGCTTCCGTGCCGCCCGCCAGGCGGCTCGCGCACGACGAGATGTCCCCGCACGAGTTCCGTCCGCTTGTTCGGGATCGACGTCTGCAGCAGTTCTTCGGCCGTCATGAGCTGCGGAGACATATGCGGAACGTACGCGGGCCCGCCCGTCACGGCAACGAAAGGGCTCGGGTGCTTGACGAGCCGCCGGCGCCTCGCCATCCTTCCTGCGCGCTCGGGGCGCATGCGGGTCCGCGCGAAGGACTGAGTCCACCCTGCCGATCGAGATCACTGCACGGCTGTCTCCGTGCTGGCCGGCTTGCGGACCGCCGGCGTTCAGCATGGAGGCTCTATGGCAGCCAAGCAGCTCCCCCCCCGTCCCAACCTCGACCAGCTCAAACGTCAGGCGAAGGAGCTTCTCCAGGCGGGCAAGGCGCCCGCCCTGCACGATGCGCAAACGCTGATCGCGCGCGAGTACGGGTTCGCGTCGTGGAACAAGCTGCGCGAGCACGTCGAGGAGGTGACGCTCGAGTTCGACGCTGCGGTCAACGAGTTCCTCGAAGCAGCGACGGACGGCCGCGGCGATCGCGCCGAGCGGATTCTCGCGCTGCATCCGAAGATCGCGGCGGCCAATCTTCACACCGCGCTCGTGCTCGGTGACGCGGACGCCGTGCGGGCTCGGCTCGAGCGGGATCCCTCACTTGCCACCAAGACGGGCGGGCCGCGTGGCTGGCAGCCGATCCACTACGTCTGCTACACGGCGCTGGCCCACGACTCGCCACCGCGCGCGGAGGGACTCGCGATGATCGCGCGGCGGCTGATCGCGCTCGGCATCGATCCGAACACGCGCTTTCCCTGGCTGCATCACAACGTGTACCGGCCCGTGCTGTGGGGCGCCTCGCGCGTGGCGCGGTCGCTGCCGCTCGTCCAGGCACTGCTCGACGCCGGGGCCGATCCCAACGACGGCGTGACCCTGCCGCTGGCCGCGAGTGCCGGCGACATGCCCGTGCTGGAGGCGCTGCGCGCGCACGGTGCCGACGTGAATCAGCCGTGGGCCAGCGACGGGGCGACGTCGCTGTACGCCATCCTCAACTGGAGTCGCACGCCCGAGGGAGTGACGTGGCTACTCGAGCACGGCGCCGATCCCAATGCCGTATTCGCCGAGAACGGCGAGACGCCGTTGCATGTGGTGGCGCGCGCGTGGGACGTGCCGCTGGCCGAGGCGATGGTCGCCCACGGGGCCGAGATCGGGCGTCCACGCGCCGATGGCCGCACGCCCTACGCCGTCGCCGAGCTGAATGGCAACCGCGCCGTGGCGGACTGGCTGCTCGCGCACGGCGCGTCGCCGGAGTTGTCGGAGGTCGATCGGCTCGTGGCGGCGTGCAGTCGCGGGGATCGCAAGGCGGCGGAGGCGCTCCTCGCGACGAATCCCGGGCTGCGCAACGAGATCACCGACGATCATTACATCGCGTTTCATCAGGCGGCCGAGCGTAATGACGTTGGCGCGCTCGAAGCGATGCTGGCCTGTGGCTTCGATCCGAACCGCCCCGACGCAGGAATCGGCAAGACGGCGCTGCATTCGGCCGCGATGGAGGGGTGCCCCGATGCGGTGCGCGTGCTCCTCGCGCACGGGGCGTCGGTGCATGTGCGCGACCGGGAGTTCAAGGGGCAGCCGCTGATCTGGGCGGCGGAGGGATCAAGGCAAGGACGTGATGGCCGCGACTTCGCCGCCGTGGGGAAGCTGCTGCTCGAGGCCGGATCGCCGGTCGAGTGGGAGACGGGGGACGAGCCGGCGGAGGGAATCCTGGAGATCGTCGCGGCGTGGCGGCGGGGTGGGTAAATGCAGCGGGATCACCGCGTGTGCTGCCCTGCGGCGCGATCGTCACTGAGCCAGTGGTGGGCTACGGTTTTGCAACCGGAGCTCTTCGAAACGTCACCCAGGCGAAGACCGCGAGCGCGAGTGATCCGGCTCCGCTGATCATCTGACAGAGCACGAGCCCGCGTACGAATGCGTCCCGGGCGGCGCCGAGCAGCGCGGTGCCGGTCTCGCCGGGAAGCTGCTGTGCCGCGACGACCGCCCCGCCCAGCGTCGACAGCGCGGCGTGGGTGACGTCTGCCGGCAGTCCCGCGGGCAACGCGGCGCCGAGCACGCCGCGATAGATCGCGACGCCGATGCTGCCGTAGAACGCGATCCCCAATGCGCCCCCGAGCTCGGCGCACGTCTCCGAGATGCCGGATGCGGCGCCCGCGCGCTCGGGTGGCGCGGAGCCGATGATGACGTCGTTGGTCAGGGTAAAGAGCGGCGACCCGAAGAACGTCAATACGAACGTCGCGACCGCAAACAGTACGAGCCCGCCCCCGCCCCAGCCGGCGCCCACTGCGGCAAGCAGGAAATATCCGCCGGCAGACAGCGCGAGCCCGGCGGACATCAGGATCACGGGACGGATCCGGCGCGCGAGCGCGGGCGTCAGCAGTGAGCCGAGGACGAATCCGAGCGCCCACGGCAGCGTCCACAGCCCGCCGTGCAGCGGGGAGAGTCCGAGCACGAGCTGGAGGTACTGCGGCAGGAACAGGAAGGCGCCGAACAGCAGCAGGATCGCCCC
>WNES01001743.1_pt1 | contig 10159 bp, 9 predicted proteins | sample 5399931 | NCBI WGS metagenome assembly WNES01 (sample SAMN13153332, study PRJNA577476) | soil metagenome | isolation source: 20 cm grassland meadow soil 2 days after 3rd rain plot 5 | place: USA:California | collected 2015-11-11
CTGCTCTCGCTCCGACCGCGATGTGGTCCAGCCGAACGCGTCCCCAACCCTGGCTCAGGTGCGGGTCGATCCGCAACGTCCCGTCGACGACATCCAGGCCCAGCGCGGTGCGAAGCGCGAGCAGCGGTGCGCCCGCCGCCCAGGCCTGCGGACGCGAGGCGGTGGGATACTCGACGGGCGCCCCGGTTTCCTCGCGGGCAAAGCCGGCAAAGACCTCGGGCAGCCGGTATTCGAACGCGGCCGCGGCCTGGATCAGCATCAGCGCCAGGTGCGACGCCTGCTCCCGATGGCCGTAGCGGCGCATGCCCTCGGCCGCGAACGCGGTGTCGTGCGGCCAGACGGTCCCATTGTGATACTCGATCGGGTTGTAGCCGGCATCGTTCGCCGACATCGTCCGGATGCCCCACCCGGTGAACATCTCGGGCGACATCAGGCGCGTCGCCATCAAGGCCGCGCGGTCACTGGGGACAATTCCCGACCAGAGCAGATGCCCGACGTTGGAGCTCATGGCATCGACCGGCCGCTTTTCGCCGTCGAGTGCGAGCGCGTAGTGGCCGCGGGCCTCGAGCCAGTAATCCCGGTTGAAGCGCTCCCGGAGGGTCACTGCGTCTTGTTCGAGCCGGCCGGCCAATTGAGGGTCATCCCAGACATCACGGGCTAGGCGAGCCGTCCGCATGCGCGCGTCGTAAGCGTAGCCCTGGATCTCACACGTCGCAATCGGCCCCTTTGCCACGGTGCCATCCTTGAAGAGGATCGAATTCCAGGAGTCCTTCCAGCACTGGTTGGCGAGGCCTTCTTTTGAGCGCGTCTGGTACTCGAGGTAGCCGTCACCGTCGCGATCGCCGTATCGCTCCATCCATTCCAGGGCCTTCATGGCTGCCGGCTGCAGGCTTCGCACGAAGTCGCGGTCGCCGGCCCAGCGCTCGTACTCGTCCAGCAAGATCAGGAAGAGCGGCGTCGCGTCGTGCGTGCCGTAGTAGGGACTGTGCGGGCGCTCGCCGAGCACGGTGAGCTCGCCCAGTCGCAGCTCGTGCAGGATCTTCCCCGGCTCGGCATCGCGGAAGTCGTCCCGCTCCTTCGCCTGCCACGCTGTCAGTGCCTCGAGGGTCGTCCGTGCAAGGTGTGGCTGGAAGGGCAAGGCCTGGTAGGCCGTGATCAAGCTGTCGCGTCCGAACAGCGCCATGAACCACGGTAGGCCGGCCGCCGGCAGGGAATATGAGAGCGACTTCAGCGGACGAAACCGTAACGCGGCCAGGTCGATCAGACTCTGGCGATAGGTATGGCGAAGGACGTCGTTGTCGGTTTCGAGCGTTGGCGCTTGCGCCATCCATTGCTCGAAGCTGGTGGGCATGTCCGGCTTGGGATCGCCGAAGGTGCGATCGCCGTGCTCCAGGCGGTTGAGCTCTCCGTCGCCCACCGGAATGACATCGATACAGGTTCGCCAGGACCCACGGGGCTCCAGGTGCAGCTCATAGTGCGCCCGCTCGAGCCCCACAGAAAAATTCTCGCTGAACTCGATCACCGTGTCGCGCCGAAACGTGTCGCGGGTGTAGCTCAAGGTCACCTGGCTGGCGCCGAGATCCGTCCGCAACTTTCCCCGCTTGGGGGTCCGGTCCTTGACCTCGAAGAGGTCGGCGAAATCGCTGCCATATTCCATCTCGATCGTCAACGTCTGCGGGCCGTCACTGTGGTTTTGAACGGTCAGGTCCTCGTGGACGCCACGCGCCACGAAGCGGTCGCGCCGGATGGAGATGGGCGGGTTCTCGCCCACGCTGACGCTCGCTAAGGTGGCAAAAACCGACGCGGAGTAGTAGTCGACCGTTCGGCTGGTCAGGACGTGCACTGGCTGGCCGTTGACCCGCAGCCGCCAGGTGGAGAGCTGTCGCATATCGGCATGAAAGAAGCCGTTGGCACCCTGACCGGGCTCCACGTCGCCCGCCGCATCGGACACAAAGAAGGTGTTGCCATCGAGCACCGTCAGGTTGCCGGCCATCGCCCTAGAGTACTGACTTTTCGCTTCGTCAGCTAGAAGTGCGCGCGCAGCTCGCCGAACCCGTGCAAGACGAGGAGGCGTCCCTCGGCGGGGATGACCTCCTCCTTTTCCAGCCGCCAGGTGTGCTCGTGGGGAATGAACACGGCGTTGAGTCCCGCCTGCAGCGCCGGGTTGATGTCGGAGCGTGGAGAGTTACCGATCATCCAGGTGCGCGCCGGGTCGAGCTGCCGCTGCTCGACGATCGCCCGGTAGGTATCGACGGCTTTCTCGCTGACGACCGCGGTCGTCGTAAAGCGTGACTCCAACCCGGAGCGCTCGATCTTCAGCCGCTGCTCCTCGGGATGACCCTTGGTGACCAGCATCAGATCGTGGCGACCGGCGAGATAGTCGACCGTCGTCGCCACGCCGGGCATAAGCGTGACCGGCTGGCCGGCGATCCGCCGGCCCAGCTGCAGCACGTGCTCGATGTCCTGCGGCCGTAGGTCTCGCTCGCCGAGGCGCTCATAGGTCTGCTGGAGGTTCTTCGTGAAGCTCGCCGACCCGTAGCCATGCAGCGGGACGTTCATACGCTCGACCTCGTCGAGTGCGGCGCGCACCTGCTCGCGCGTCATCGTCGAGTGACCGAGGAAATCGATGAATTCCTCGATCGCCTGCTCGAAGTACACGTTGTTCTCCCAGAGCGTGTCGTCGCCATCGATCAGAAGAAATTGCCGGGTGCTGCGGGGTGCCATCCGCCCCAAGGCTACCTCGGCTGGAACCGGACGTGGCGCTGGCTGGTATGAAGGGATAGCAATCGATCCGTGGAGGGCCGGCCACTGGACGACATAGCGCTCGTCGAACGAGCGAAAAACGGCGATGTCAACGCATATGAAGCACTTGTCCAGCACTACCAGGAGCTGGCGTTTCGGGTCGCCTACCAGGTCACCGGTAACGCCGCGGACGCGGAAGACGCGGCCCAGGAGGCATTCGTGAATGCCTACTACGCGCTCGGCCGTTTTCGCGCCGGCGCGCCATTCAAGCCGTGGCTGTGCCGGATCGTCGCCAATGAAGCGCGTAATCGCCGGACGTCGGCCCAGCGGCGGACGGTCCTGGCCGAGCGCGCCTCGGTCGCCCAATCCTCGGGGGACTCGGCCCAGTCCCCCGAGGCCGCGGCCGAGGCGGATGCCTTTCGTTCCACTCTGGTCGCGACACTGCGGACCCTGCGCGAGGACGACCGGCTCATCCTTGCCTACCGCCTCTTCTTCGATCTCTCGGAGGCCGAGATGGCGGAAGCGCTCAACGTCCCGCGCGGGACCGTGAAGTCGCGGCTCTCGCGCGCACTCTCGCGCTTGCGCGCCGCCTTACCCGCCGACATCCGTATGCCGTCGGCGGCGGGAGATCACGATGGCTGATCCTCAGCGGATCACCGACGTCGAGCTGGAGCGAGGGCTTCGGGATCTCGGGCCGCGCTATCCCTACCCACCGACGCCGAACCTGGCGAGCCGCGTGCGCGGGCGCATCACCGTGCAACCCGTTGCGCCGTCGCGCCGCCTCGAGCTCTGGCGCGATCCACGGCGACTCGCCCTGGTCGCGGCGGTGCTCCTTGTCCTGCTGGGTGCAGCCGCCCTCGCCAACCCGGCGACGCGCGACGCCATTGCGCACTTCTTCCATGTGCGTGGCGTGATCGTCAGCCGCGAGGCGTCGCCCCTTCCTTCGTTCTCCCCCGTGACGCCGCTGAATCTCGGCCGTCGCACCACGCTGGCGGATGCTCAATCGCGCGTGAAGTTCAGCATCGCCGTACCGGACGAGCTCGGCGCACCCGAGGCGGTCTACGTGGTCAGTGATGTTCCCGGCGGGGAAGTTGCGCTTGCCTACACGCCGCGCCCGGGCATCCCGCTCGTCAAGCAGACCGGATTGGGCGTGCTCATCTCCGAGTTTCGTGGCGACCTCATCCCGGGCTTTATCACGAAAAGCCTGGGCGAGGGCACCACGGCGCAGGAAGTCTCGGTCGAGGGTGACCCAGGCTGGTGGATTACGGGCGAGCCTCACATGGTTGTCGTTCAGGTCGATGGCCAGGATCGGCCGGAGACATTGCGCATGGCCGCCAACACGCTCATCTGGGAGCACGCCGGCGTCACCTACCGAATCGAATCCGGCCTCTCGAAGGCCGACGCCTTCCGAATCGCGGCCGGCCTTCCCTGACCGCCGTTCGCCGCGCCGGTGCCGGCGGCGAAATGGTCTCCGGGTCCCACAGCCGCCGGCTCCAGACGCGTGGTTGCCATTGTTGGCGCCATCCGTGACAGCTGTCTGTCGCGGTGCTTCACAGCTGCTTCACAACTGTCTTGCAGGATGAGACGCAGTCGAGATTCGATTTAAGGAGAACCACAATGAAAACGACAGACAGAAACCGGAAACTGATGATGCTGGGCGGACTCGGCCTCGGCCTGGCGATGCTGGGACGAAAGCGCCGCTGGCGCCGCTATGCGATGGGCCAGATGATGGGCGGCGGCTACGGCGGGCCCTGGGGCCGATTCGGCGGCTACGGCCACGGCGGTCCGGGTGGACCGGGGCAGACGTTTACGCTGCCCCCGTTCATCGAGGCGACCCTGAAGGCCTGGCACGACCGGGCGCACGGCACGGTGCCGCCGGCGGGGACCGCACCGGTCTGATTTCCTCTCCCTCCCGACTGAGGCGGAGTCCCCACTCCGCCTCAACTTTTTGCATAGGATGGCGCTGGTGAAGACGATCCTTGTCGTGGACGACGAGCCGCAAATCGTCACGCTGGTGCGCGACTACCTCGAGCACGGGGGCTTCACGGTCTTCACGGCTGCCGACGGACCCAGTGCGCTGCGGACCGCGTCCACGCAGCACCCTGACCTCGTCGTCCTCGACCTCGGCTTGCCCGGTATCGACGGCATCGACGTGACCCGCGCGCTCCGCCGCAACGGGACGGTGCCCATCATCATGCTGACCGCCCGCACCGGTGAGTCCGACAAGCTGGTCGGCCTCGAGCTCGGCGCCGATGACTACGTGACCAAGCCGTTCAGTCCCAAGGAGCTGGTCGCCCGCGTACGGTCGGTGCTCCGCCGCACCGAAGCCGCGAAGGCTCCCGGCGATGTGATTCGCGTGGCCGACGTCGAGCTCATCGTGTCGACCATGGAGCTGACGATCGCCGGCCGGCGAATCGAGTTGACACCGACCGAATTCCAGCTGCTGGCGACGATGGCTCGGCAGCCTGGGCGCGTGTTCAGCCGGGCCCAGCTGCTGAACGCTGTCCACGGGGACGCGCTGGAAGCCTTTGAGCGCGCGATCGACGCCCATATCAAGAACCTGCGCCGAAAGATCGAGCCGGACCCCCACAACCCGCAGTACCTGCTGACGGTCTTCGGCGTCGGCTATCGCTTCGCGGATGCGCGACGATGAGCCCATCGGGCTGGCGTAGCGGAGGCTGGGGCCCACCCGGATCGCGTGGCCGTGGGCGGCCACCGTGGTGGCCCGAGGGTCAACCGTGGCCACCGGCCGGAGGACCGCCCTGGCGCCGAATGGGACGTCGATTCCTGTGGCGAATTGCCGGCTTCATCGCCGCCGCCTTTCTGCTGATTGCGGTCATGCTCACGATCGGCGTCGTGCTGGCCGGCACCGCGGTCGGCCTCATCGAGGCGCCTCATGGTGTCCGGTTACTCGCCATCGGGGCGCTGGTCGTGCTCGTGATCGTCATCCTCCGCGGCAGCCGTCGTTTTCAGCGGATGGCGGTCAACCTGGGTGAGATCGTGGACGCCGCCGGGCGGATCGAGGCCGGCGAGTACGGCGTGCAGGTCGCGGAGCGCGGGCCGCGAGAGCTGCAAACACTGGCTCGCGCCTTCAACGCGATGAGCACGCGGCTGGCGACCGCCGACCGCAACCGGCGCGCTTTTGTGGCCGACCTGACGCATGAGCTCCGCACACCGCTCGCCATCATCCGCGGGCAGGCCGAGGGCATCGGCGACGGTGTCTATCCCGGTGACCAGGCCCACCTCACGCCGATCCTCGATGCGACGGCGTCGCTGGATTCGCTCGTCGATGCCCTGGCCACCATGACGCTGGCCGATGTCGGGAGCCTGACGCTCAAGCGGGAGGCCGTCGATGTGCCGGTCCTGGTGACCAGCAGCCTGGCGGCGTTTCAGAGCGCCGCGGACGCTGCCGGGGTGCGGTTGGTCGCCGACCTCGAGCCGGATCTGCCGGCGATCGATGCGGATCCGGCGCGGATTCGAGGCGTCCTCGGCAATCTGCTCTCCAACGCGATCCGCTACACGCCGTCGGGCGGGACCGTTACCGCAAGCGCCCGTCGATCGGGCGAGAGCGTCGCCTTCGGCATTCGCGACACCGGCCGGGGGATTCCACCCGAGCTGCGCCCGCGCATCTTCGAGCGGTTCGTCAAGGGAACCGGCTCGTCCGGATCGGGGCTCGGGCTGGCGATCGCCAAGGACGTCGTGACCGCCCACGGTGGCACTATCGAGGCGGTCAGCGATCCGGGAAAGGGGACCGAGATCCGCTTCACGCTGCCGGTCGCACGATAACCTTCTAGCGTGCCGACAGCCGCGCGCATCGTCGTGCTCCCTGGAGACGGCATCGGGCCGGAGGTGACCGCCGCGGCCCGGCGAGTCCTGGACGCCGCCGTAGGTCCCCTCGGGATCGCGCTCGACTATGTCGACGACGTGGTAGGCGGCGCGGCAGTCGATGCGTACGGGGTGGCGCTGCGTCCCCAGACGCTTCGCCTCTGTAAGACCGCGGACGCGATTCTGTTCGGCGCCGTGGGTGGACCGAAATGGGATGATGCCGCGCCGGACAGCAAGCTTCGGCCCGGGTCAGCGCTGCTCGGACTTCGCAAGGGCCTTGGCCTTTTCGCCAATCTACGTCCGGTTCGCGTCGATCCGGCGATGGTCGCCACCTCGGCCCTGCGGCCCGAGCGGGTGCGTGATGTCGATCTCCTGGTGGTTCGGGAGTTGACCGGTGGTCTCTATTTCAGCCGGCCCAAGCGGCGCTATGCGACGGCGCGCGGTGATGCCGCCGTCGATACCATGCGCTACAGCACACCGGAGATCGAACGGGTCGCGGTGCGGGCCTTCGAACTGGCACGGCTCCGGCGCCGCACGCTGTGCTCGGTCGACAAGGCCAACGTGCTCGAGACCTCCCGGCTCTGGCGCGCGGTCGTCGGCCGTGTCGGGGAGCGCTATCCCGACGTCGCCTTGAGCCACATGCTGGTCGACGCGTTCGCGATGGACCTGCTCCGCAGGCCGCAGGCCTACGACGTCGTGCTCACCGAGAATCTCTTCGGCGACATCCTCACGGATGAAGCATCCATGCTGGCGGGCGCACTCGGCATGCTCCCGTCCGCGAGTCTCGGCGCCGGGACGGCGGGGTTGTACGAGCCGATCCACGGGTCGGCACCGGACATCGCGGGTAAGGGGGTCGCGAACCCGGTCGGCGCCATCTTGAGCGCCGCGCTGTTGCTTCGCTGGTCTCTCAACCGCGACGATGCGGCGCAAGCGATCGAGCGCGCCGTCTCTCGGGTGCTGGCGGACGGACTGCGCACCGCCGACACCGTGCGCGACGGTGAGAAGCCGATCGGGACCGCGGCCATGGCCGATGCGATCGTGAGCGCGCTGCGTTATCCCAGGACGCGCCGGAGGGCGACGAGCGTCGGCTCGATGGCGCGAGGAACTCGCAAGCCACGCGTCAGCGCCTGCGGGTCCTTGAGTCCGTGACCGGTGAGGACGCAGACAATCGGCTCGGTGCCGTCCAGGCTCCCGGCGTTTGCCTTTTTCAATAAGAGGGCAACGGCGGCAGCCGAGGCCGGCTCGACCAGCAGACCTTCCTCGCGCGCCAGGCGTCGATGCGCCGCCATGATTTCGTCGTCGCCGACGGCCTCGATCGTGCCGCCTGACTCGTCGCGCGCCGCGATGGCCGAGCTCCAGGAGGCGGGGTTGCCGATCCGAATCGCAGAGGCGAGCGTCTGCGGCCTTAAGACCGGCCGGCCGCGCACCAGCGGCGCCGCCCCCCGGGCCTGCGCGCCGTGCAGCGTCGGCAGTGACGCACCGCTGCGGCTCGCGAGCTCGCAGAACCCTCGCCAGTAAGCGGTGATGTTGCCGGCATTGCCGACCGGGATGAAGAGCCGCGCCGGGGCGCGGCCAAGCTGTTCGACGACTTCGAAGGCGGCCGTCTTCTGACCCTCGATGCGATACGGGTTGACCGAGTTCACCAACGCGACGCCGGGCTCGTCGGCCAGCTTGCGGACGAGCGTGAGCGCGCGATCGAACGACCCCTTGACCGTCACGATGATCGCGCCGTAGGCGAGCGCCTGCGCCAGCTTTCCCGCAGCGACCCCGCCCGCGGGGACGACGACGACGGCGCGAAGACCGCATCGGGCGGCATAGGCCGATGCTGAGGCGCTGGTGTTCCCGGTCGAGGCGCACAGCAGCGTTTGGGCTCCCGCCTCGATCGCCCGGGCGGCGGCGACCGCCATTCCGCGGTCTTTGAAGGATCCGCTCGGGTTCAGGCCCTCGTACTTGAAATAGAGCTGGTCGAGCCCGATCGCCGGACCGATCCTGGACGACCGCACCAGCGGCGTCGATCCCTCACCGAGTGTGATGCGAGGGGTCGCCGGTGTGACCGGGAGATAGGCCGCGTAGCGTTCGATGATGCCGACGGCCATGGCGGTGATGGTAGCGTTCCCCAATGCGTGCCCCATTTCGGGTTGCCGTAATCGGCCTCGGCAACGTGGGCGGGGCGCTCGCTCGGCGGTTGGTCGACGATGCCGACCGGATCACGATGGCCGCCGGCCGGCCGATCGCCCTCGAAGGCATCGCGGTGGCCCACCCGGAGGGCCGCCGGGCGCCCGCGCCGCTACTGCTCGCGGCGCAGTTGCTGGCGCAGCGGCAGCTCGATGCCATCGTCGAGGTGATGGGCGGCCTCGAGCCTGCCTCTACCTATATAAGTACGGCGTTACAGGCTGGCCGGCAGGTGATCACGGCCAACAAGCAGCTGGTCGCCGCGCAGGGTCCGCCGCTCGCCTGTCTCGGGCCGCTTCGCTTCGAAGCCTCGGTCGCCAGTGCGATCCCGATCATCGAAACACTGGCGGACACGCTTGCTGCGGACCGGATCGGATCGATCATGGGCATCCTCAACGGCACGACGAACTCGATCCTCGCGGCGATGGCCGGCGGGGCGAGCTACGCCGATGCACTGGCCGATGCCCGGCGCCGCGGCCTGGCCGAAGCCGACCCCAGCGCGGACGTCGACGCCCACGATCCGGCTGCCAAGCTCGCCATCCTCGCGATGCTGGCCTTCCGAAGGCGCATCGACCCGTCCCAGATCGTGCGCGTCGGAATCCGCGACGTGGGAGCCGACCAAATCGAGAATGGTCGCCGGCGTGGATTCGTGATCAAGCTCATCGCGGCGGCGACGACTGACGATGGTGGGAGCATCCAGGCCGACGTCCGTCCGCGACTGGTTCCCGCTGATGCGCCGATGGCGCGCGTTCACGGCGCGATGAATGCCATTGCGGTCGATGCCGAGTACGCCGGATCGCTGCTCTTCGAAGGACCAGGCGCGGGCCCAGACGCCGCCGCCAGCGCGGTGCTCGCCGACTTGATTCGGGCCGCGAAAGACGTGCCCGCGTCAGCTGGGTCGCTGCTCGCCACCCTGGCCGATGCGCCGCCGGCCACCGTCTTCCCCCTCGGGCCTACGGCCCAATATCCTGCGGCGTCATGATGGCGAGGACCAGGTGACGGTCTCGTTGACGCTCGACCAGGTCAAGGAGCGCGCTCGCCGCGCGCCGATGGTCCCGATTTTCCGCGACATGCTCTCGGACGCGCTGACGCCAGTCACGGCATACGCGGCGCTGGCGGCCGATGGTCCAGCCTATCTCCTGGAGAGCGTCGAACGCGGGGAACAACTCGGCCGTTATTCCTTCGTTGCGGCGGACCCCATGGCGATCGTCTCGATCGGGGACGGTCGCGCCACGGTGCAGGATGCCAGCGGGCGGCGCGATCTCGAGGGAAGCGATCCGCTACGCGCGCTCGAGGCGTACCTGCAGACATTTGCCGCGGAGCCGGCGGAAGGCCTTCCCGAAGGGTTTTGCGGCGGCGCCGTCGGCTACCTCGGTTACGAAGCGGCCCGCAACCTCGAGCGCCTGCCGCTGCCCGACGC
>WNES01001747.1_pt1 | contig 10153 bp, 8 predicted proteins | sample 5399931 | NCBI WGS metagenome assembly WNES01 (sample SAMN13153332, study PRJNA577476) | soil metagenome | isolation source: 20 cm grassland meadow soil 2 days after 3rd rain plot 5 | place: USA:California | collected 2015-11-11
CTGCTGCGCCAAATCCTCCAGCTTCTCCAAGCCCGGCGCCGACGAAAAAATCCGTCCGCCAAGAGGACTCCGTGTTCATCACGCCGGCTAAAGACCTCTTACTTCGCCCTGACGGCGAGCACAAAGCGGATGCCTTGGCCCACTTTGTTGAAGGAATGTCATTTGAGGAAAACGGGGAAATGGACAAAGCACTGGCGGCCTATCGCAAAGTACTCGATGTCGATCCGGGGCAGGCAAATCTAGCCTCGCGGGTGGCGGCACTGCTTACGCGGCAGGATGATTTCCCGGAGGCGATCGACGTTTTAAAAGACGCCATTAAAGCAAACCCGAACGCTCCTGGACCTTTGCTGCAGCTTGCCTTCATCTATACAAAATATCTTCGACGCACTGACCAGGCCATCGACTATGTGAATCGGGCGATCGCGCTCGATCCGCACAATATCGACGCTTACGAACGTCTGTGCGAAATCGCCCTCGGAGCTGGAGATGAAAAGAAAGCGCTCCAATCTCTGGATCGCGCAACCGAGATCAAGAGTGATGACCCCGCGTTCTGGGCACGCCTCGGGAAACTTTATGCCTCGATTGTTTTTCAACCCGATCGTCCTCCAAAGCCTGAGGAAGTCGCGCGGGTAAACGACATATTCAAAAAGGCGGCTGACCGTGCCGGCGACGATGCAGCGGCACTTAAAGTCGTCGCCGATTATTATGCTTCCACCCAGCAAATCAAGGAAGCCATCCCGCTCTACTTGCGCCTGCTTGAGCTCGAACCGGACGATATCAACGCGCGGGAGAAACTCGCCACCGGTTTCGTTTTAACGAATCAACGCGAGAAGGCGGTGGAGATGCTCGAAGCAATTATCAAGGAACATCCCGAAAAATATCAACCATACGATTTGTTAGCTGGGTTGCTGGATGACGCTGCCCGCGCGTTGGAACGTGAAAAAAAGGGTGATCAGGCGAAAGCGATGTTTGCGAAAGCAGCGGCCAATTACGAGCAGAGTTTGATCATCAATCCTGGTCGAGCCAGCCCCTATCTCCATTTGGCCGAACTCCTCCTTGGCCCGTTGAAGCAGAACGAGCGAGCAGTCAAAGTACTGAGCGAAGCGCGACAACACTTTCCGCAAACGCCTGAAATCGTTTATTACCTTGGCATTGCTCAACGCGAAGCGAAGCATTTTCAGGAAGCGGTGGCGACATTCGAAGAAGCTTTACATGAAGCTGAAGCGGAAGGTGCGGAGATTGCCAACGCGCGATTTTATTTCGACTATGGTGCGGCCGCAGAACAAGCCGGTCTTCACGACAAAGCCGCGGACCTTTTTAGAAAATCGATTGCGGTTGATCCGGCCAACGCCGCTGATGCTTACAATTACCTCGCTTATATGTGGGCCGAGCGTGACACCCATCTCGATGAAGCCGAGCAAATGATTAAACTTGCTCTCCAAGCCGATCCGAATAATGGCGCCTACATCGACACATTGGGATGGCTCGAGTTCCGCCAGGGTAAATTCGACCAAGCATTGAGTGACCTCCTCCGCGCCGCGCAAAAATTAACTCGTGAAGATCCGGTTGTGCTTGAACACGTCGGAGATGCCTGCGCGAAGTTAAACAAAGCGGCGCAGGCTTTGGATGCGTGGCAAAGGGCGCTTAACCTCGACCCGCAAAACAAAAAACTGGCCGACAAGATCGACAATGCAAAAACGAAAATGAGCAAAGGTCAGCCTCCAAATGCAAACCCGATTCAGTAAAGCTGCCCGCAATCATGTCTTGCCGCTATCGAGCGATGGCGTGCAATAACTTTCCCTCTCCATGAGCGCATACCCAACCCCCTGGCAGAAGAGAACGATGTGGGCTGCGCTCACCGCTCTATTTGTGGTCCTGCTCATCGTTATCGCCGGCGCGGTTGTTTACTTGGGCGCCAGCCTAATCAGTTTTCTTCAGCCAATCTTAATTCCGGTCGCGATCGCGGCGATTCTTGCCTACCTGCTCGATCCGCTCGTGACCGAGCTCTGCCGTCGTAAAATGGGCCGCGGCATGGCCATCGCGGTCATTTTTACCAGCGTCTTCATCGCCTTGGTCGGCCTGTTCTGGTGGGTGGTGCCGACCATTTCCCTGCAGAGCGCGAACTTCGCCCGCGAGCTTCCCGGTTACACCCAAAAAGCGCGCGACCGAATCGTCGATCTTATCGTTCAATACAATCGCGTGGTTGGCGGCACTGCTGGCCGCGGGAAATCCGCATCGTCGGGTCTGGTCAATTTCTTGCTCGGAACGCCGCCGCCACACGCGCCTTCTCCTACGCCGGCGGCTGCGCCGACTCCTTCGCCGCAAACAACGGAGTCACCCGTTGAGGCGATCTCTGCGGCGCCGGCCAAAATCAGTTCGGCCGAGCGGCAGCAACTTGAAGCCAAAGCCGACAAAGTTATTCCGAATCTCGAGCGGTATCTACCCACGTTGGCTGACAAAATTTGGAATATTATCAAAAAAAGCATCGGGGGATTTCTCGGCGTAACCGGATTTCTGCTCAGTCTGATCATGGTGCCGATTTATCTTTTCTTCCTTTTGAAAGAACGGCCGCGGATCGAAAAGAGGTGGAAAGATTATCTTCCTCTTCGAGCCTCCCCTTTAAAGGACGAGATTGCTGCAGCCATATCGGAGATCAACAGCTACGTCATCGCATATTTCCGCGGCCAACTGCTGGTCTGCCTAGTCGACGGAACACTTATTGGAAGCATCCTCACACTCTTGGGTCTCAATTTCGCTCCGCTAATTGGCCTTCTTGTCGTGATCCTGACAATGATTCCGTACGTCGGAATTATTGTCTGTTGGGTGCCGGCCGTCCTGATCGCGGCGTTTCAGTGGGGCGATTGGACGCACCCGCTCATTGTCACCATCATATTTATCGTCGTGCAAAATCTCGAAGGGATGTTTTACGCCCCGCGCATTGTCGGGAAATCCGTTGGGTTGCATCCAATGACCGTCATCGTCTCGATTTTTGTCTGGGGATTGTTGATTGGCGGTCTGCTTGGACCCATTCTCGCCGTTCCTTTGACCGCGACGATCAAAGTGCTCTTAACGCGTTATGTTTGGGGACCGCGCCTACGCGAACGGATTCGCGATCAAGTCGATAGGGTTCCGGTTGTCCGCGAAGCAGAGCAGGCCTAGCCCCTTTCGAAGGCACTCTTCTCCACGCGCAGTTGCATTCTGCGACCGGGCACGCATAAAGATTAAATGCCTGAAAAAATCAGACGCGTGCGGCGTAGAAAACGCGGCCGATCTTTGCCTGGCATCGAAGCGCTTCCGAGCTTTCGGCTTCATTTGCCGCCCGTGCGAGTTGTGCTGTATGTCGCCGCGGCCGCCGCCATCGTGCTATTGATTATTCTTTTTGGGACTTATGGCTCCAAGCTTTACCTCGGCTGGCACGAATCGCGTTTGCTCAAGCGCGCCGGCGCAATGCTGGAGAAAAACGATTTTGTTACAGCGAACCGCTTGGCGCGCCAGGTCCTAGCGCGCCACGGTGATTCACTTCCCGCTTTTTACATCCTGGCCGAAGCCACCGAAAAACAAAACTCGGAGGAAACAGTTTCTTGGCGGGCGCAAATCGCTCGTTTGCAGCCCGACAACATCGACAGCCAACTTAACCTTGCCTCGGCCGCGCTCCGGTTCGGCCAGATCGATCTCGCGCGCAAAACATTGGAACGGATCGCGCCGCGGGCACAGGACGAGGCTGCTTTTCATATTGTGGCCGGCTGGCTGGCGCGCGCGGAAGGAAATCTTGCCGAACAAGAGCAGCAGTTCGACATCGCCGTAAATAAGGATCCGAAGAACGATCTTTATAAGTTCAATCTCGCCGCGCTCCAGATCCGGTCGCAGGACCCGGAGAAAAGCGCCCAGGCGCGCGCCAATCTGGAGCGTCTTACTCAGGTCACTCAGTTCCGCACCGGCGCGCTCCGCGCATTGCTTAGCGACGCGGTCGATCGCAACGATCTCCAAAACGCCGATCGATTCGCACAACAACTGCAAATGTCGCCGCAAGTCAGCTTCGGCGATTATCTTCTCTGCCTGAATTTTTATCGGAAGCTGGACGCGAAGAAATTCGACGCGCTTCTGGAAAAGGTGAAGCCGGTCGCAGCGCGGAGTGCCGATGATCTTGGACTTCTCATGGATTGGATGAACGAAAACGGACTCGCGTCTGACGTTGTAAAATGGATGGACAAATTACCCGCTGCGGCCACTGCGAAACCACCGGCGGCGATTGCTATAGCAGCGGCCTTTGCCGAACAAAGGAACTGGTCGCGTTTGCGGCGCTGGACCCGAAGCGAATCCTGGGGAAAAGACGATTATCTCCGGCTCGCGTATCAAGGTTTTGCCGCCCGGCAATCGCGCCAATCCAGTGCCGAGGCCGAGTTCGACACCCTGTGGCGCGCGGCGCTCCATGCCGCCGCCGATCAACCGGAAAAGGAAATCAACCTCGCACGCCTGGCGACTAAATGGAATCTGCCGATCGAAAGCGAGGCGCTTTGGTCGCGACTCTCGCACATTCCAGCCTGCCGCCGCGAGGCGCTCGACGCACTTTATAAGCTTTATCGCGCAAACAATGACCTAAAAAAACTGTACGATGTTCTCCAGCGTTTACACGACGCTTCGCCTAACGAAATTGGGATCACCGCCAACCTCGCGCGCCTCGGGTTAAACATCGATCAGAACACAAAGCAATCGCAGGAACTGGCCAGGCAAGCTTACGAGCGCGCGCCGGATGACGTGAGCTGTGCGGTAACTTATGCATTCTCACTTTATGCGCAGGGTCGGACGACCGAGGGGCTCGAGATTTTGCAAAAGCTGCCGCCCGAAGCATTGCATGAATCGCATGCCGCGGTTTACGCCGCAGTTTTGCTGCTGGATGTAAACCAAACTGACAGCGCCAAGGAATATATTCAGGTCGCGAAGCGCGGTCCGATCTACGCCGAAGAAAAACGCGTCCTCGAAGATGAGCTTGCGAAAATCGCCGGCGTTTCACCTAGTCCAACGCCATTGCCGTCACCATCTCCAACTCCGACCCCGTCCGCAACATCGACATCTGCGTCTACGACGCCGATTCCCGAAGTTTCTGCGAGCGCCACACCCTGACCGTTTCGCTTCAGTCCTTATAAGGATCGACAATATCGCGCCCGGCCATCGCCACGCCGAGTGGTTGCAGCGTATGCAGAATTCGAATCGTACCCGCATGAGCCTTCAACACATCCGGCAATCGTCGATACGCTTGCGGCGCTTCGTCCAAATCTCCGCCGCGCAGAACAATCCCGTGGTCGTGCAACCATTTCATCATCTCATCGTGCCGGACGAGTCCGGCCTGGCGAATGCGTTTGTTGCCGACCTTGACGAATTTTCCTTTTGCTGCCGTGCGCGACATGATTCGCCCTGCGCCGTGGATGGTCGAAAAAAACGCCGCGCGCGAAGTTGGTGAATCGACCCCTTCGATAATCACCGCGTCGTCACCCATGCTTCCGCCGACAAAGCCTTTTTGTCCCGGAAAAGCCGGGGTCGCGCCTTTGCGCACGACCCAAAACTCTTCGCCATTATGCTTCTCCCGCCAGGCGAAGTTGTGATGGTTGTGAATTTCTTCGATAATCTGAGCGCCCAAAATGCTTTTCACCACGTGTCGTGCAACCGCCTCTCGTCCGGCATACGCGTAACGCCCCGCCAAATGCATTCCCGCGAGATAATCGTGACCAATCTCTGATTTCTCATCAATCACCGTGGGTGGCACATCCATTCCGTCTCTTCCACCTGCCGCTTTCAAAAAATGCGTCGCCGTTTTGTGCCCGAGTCCGCGCGACCCAAAATGCACGCCCACCCAGATCCGCTCCTGCTCGTCCGCGAAAATATCAACATAATGATTTCCACCGCCCACGGTGCCGAGTTGCTCAGCCGCGATCGACTTCAAATCGCCGATCGGTTTCAGCTGCCACGCCGGATCGTCGAACAATTCGTGCTCGACGCGCGTTTTGCTTTTGCGTCCGATCCCGAACGAAATTTCGCGCACCACGTCGTCCATGATCTGGTCGATCTTCGGCGCAATCTGCTCGCGTCTGGCGTCCGTGAGGATGGCGAGATTGCCGCAGGCGATGTCGAAACCGACGCCGCTCAGTGAAATTTTGTCTTTGTAAACGACCACGCCGCCGATCGGTTGGGCGTAACCTTTATGCCCATCGGCGCAAAGGACGCCGCGTTCGCCACCTGTCGCAACGCAGGTTTCGATTTGTTTGATCGTCGCCGCGTCATGCTCGCCGAAAATCTTCGTCTTCGAATCCATCCGTCGGATAAAACTCGGACCGATGGAGAAGATTTCAATTCGTTATCGACGCAGCGATTTTTTAGCGATGATCTTCCATTTGTCGACGTCGGCGCGGGTGCGCACTGGCAACGACAAACGCACGGCCGCGACCGAATCAAAGAGAACCCTGCGAAACGGCAGCTTGATCACTGCGGCGATTTCCCGCCGCGCCGCGCGCGGAATCCTTGTGTAAAGAAGACTGACGTGAGGATCGCGTAATGCCTTGGCGCGCGAATTTGTGGCACGGGCAAGATCGACAGCCAATTTCTTCAAGGCCGGCGTCGATTTAAATCGAACGTAAAGCGTCTTTGTGAATTTGCCTGAGAAAGCCACCTTGCCGGCGCTTAACCGAATCGGCCGCGAACGCACCTGACGAAGAATCTTCGCCGGTGCTTGGCGACCTCTCGATCCAGCAAACAGAGTCAAGTGCGGCTCAAAATTCGGCGCGCGCAGTTCGCGACAGAAAATTCGGATAATCGCGCAAAATAGCTCGCGTTCCGGTTTCGCCGGCAGCAACCAATAAACGATCGCAGTTTTCTTCATCCGATGGGTGCACGCCTTGGAGAGGGACTCATCGTAGATCACAAGTCGTGCGGATGTCGATCCTCGCGCTTGCGAATAAAGTGGCGCGAGCCGGGGCTTGGAGCAGATTATCTCATGCACAAGGTGGCCATGAGTCGCGTGGATTGGTCAGCGCTCCGTGAGGATTTTCCGATTCTGCGGGAGCGCGTCAACGGCCATCCGCTGATTTACTTCGACAACGCCGCCAGCTCTCAGAAGCCAAGCGCAGTCCTCAATGTCGTCCGAAGTTATTACGAACACGAAAACGCCAATGTGCATCGCGGCCTGCACGCATTGAGCGCGCGGGCGACCGAGCATTACGAAAAATCCCGGCACCGCGTTGCTGATTTCATCGGCGCGACGAGCGCGGACGAGATCGTATTCACCCGTGGCACGACCGAAAGCATCAACCTGGTCGCGCAAGCGTGGGGCGGGAGATTTCTCCACGCCGGTGACGTGATTTTGCTCACCGAGATGGAGCATCACAGCAATCTTGTGCCCTGGCAGTTGCTCTCCGAAAGAATTGGCGCGCAATTGCGGTTCGTTCCGGTCCACGACGACGGCACTCTCGCGCTCGAGAAACTTTCATCGTTGCTTACGCCCGAAGTGAAAATGTTTGCTTTCACTCACGTTTCTAACTCCCTCGGAACGATCAATCCGGTGGTCGATCTCTGTCAAAAAGCGCGCGCCGTCGGCACAGTCACTCTTGTTGATGCAGCGCAAAGTATCGGGCACATGCCGCTCAATGTTCAGGAACTCGGTTGCGATTTTCTCGCCTTCTCCGGACACAAAATGTGCGCCCCAACCGGGATCGGCGTTCTCTACGCGCGCTCTGAAATTCTCAAATCAATTCCGCCTTGGCATGGTGGCGGCGAAATGATCACAAGCGTGACTTTGGAAAAAAGCTCGTTTAAACAACCACCGCACCGCTTCGAAGCCGGCACGCCTAACATCGCCGGTGCGATCGGATTGGCCGCCGCAATCGATTACATTGAAGGAATCGGACGCGCCCAAATTTTTCAGCACGATGTCGATTTTGCGACTTACGCCTTGAAGCGAATGGCCGAAGTGCCCGGACTGCGCGTGCTTGGAACGGCCCAAGAACGTGGCGGAGTCATTAGCTTTGTGATGGACGCGGCGCATCCGCACGATCTGACCACCTTTGCCGACCGCTACGGGCTCGCGCTTCGCGGCGGCCATCATTGCAATCAACCGCTGATGCGGCGGTTCGGGGTGACCGGGACCTCGCGCGCCAGTTTTTATTTCTACAATACTCGCGAGGAGATCGATCGTACGATCGACATCCTTCAGAAAGCGGTCGGTTTTTTCAAATGAACCCGGAGCTTGCCGACCTCGAAGAACTTTATCAGGAGGTCATTCTCGATCATTCCCGGCGTCCGCGAAATTTCGGAGAGCTCGCGGATGCTGCAGTTCGCGTGCATGGCGATAATCCCGCATGCGGCGACGAAATCCATCTCGCGGTGAAATTCAACGGCGACGGCGGCTTGCAGGAAATCAAGTTCACTGGTCACGGCTGCGCCATCAGTCAGGCATCGGCGTCATTGATGACGACGAAATTGAAAGGCAAAAGCCGAGACGAAGTCGAAGAAATGCTCCGCGCATTTCACGATTTGGTAACCTCCGGGAACAACGATGCGCCGAAAAAGCTCGGCGATCTTCTTGTCATGCGCGGTGTCCGAAAATTTCCGCAGCGCGTGAAATGCGCGATGCTTCCGTGGCGCGCAGTCGAGCAAGCGTTGCGGCAAAGTGAGGGCGAAGCAACCGTTTCGACGGAGGAACCGGAATTTGCTTAGTGCTGCGCTCCCTTCTCCCTCAGGGAGAAGGCGAGGATGAGGGCTTCTAAAATAAAAATCACGGGAGCGATTCATTTGTGTAAGCAGTTGAAGAAGTCATGCCGACCAACGTCCTGGGTACCGAACTGAAGTGTTGTTGCCGCGATCCGGTGACCGGATTTTTTCGCGACGGCTTTTGTCGAACCGGACCCGAGGATGTCGGCTTACACACCGTTTGCGTGAAGGTTACTCGCGAATTTTTAGATTTCTCCGTGATCGACGGCAACGATCTTGTCACACCGGTTCCGGAATGGGGATTTCCGGGACTCAAACCTGGCGACAAATGGTGCGTTTGCGTTACGCGCTGGAAATCCGCGCTCGAACACAATCGCGCCGCGCCGGTCGATCTCGAAGCAACCCACGCTTCCGCCCTCGAATTTGTTACGCTCGAAGATCTAAAAGCCCACGCTCTGAAATAACGCGAGGCGCGAGCGTTATTTCTTAGTGATCGCGACCTTCGAAGTCTCAACGTAATGGCACTCGGCCGTCTGTTTCCAAGTGCCGTTGACGTGGACTGTCGAATTATTTTTTGAAGCCTGGTCAAGCACTTCGGTCGCGTGCTTGGTCTTGGGATAGACTTTCACGTCTTCTCCGCTTTCGGGGTGCAATGCCCAACGCAGCCCTGTCACCATGCAGATGTCGATGTTGTTCTTTATCACCGTTCCGCTGCCGCTATAGGATTGGCCTTCCTTCGGCGTTTTTTTGTCGCTGGATTTTTCGGCTCCTTGAGTGGCCGGCATTGGGATCAACGCAAAGAGCGCGAATGCTGCCAGCCCGCTGAGGAGAATTTTCATATAGGTATTTCCTTTCGTTAAAGGATCGCACGTCCCTCTAACACTGGATGCAACGATGCGGCGAATCGCTATCTAACAAAATGGTTGGCCTAAAAGCAGCTTCTCAGGCGAGGCGTGATCCGCGCCCTTGTAGCTGTAATCCTTTTCATGGCTATTTTTGTTGTGCCGGCCGAAGCGCAATCTCGCCGTCCGCGAGAAACCGTTTATTCGTCGCAAACGGTCGATGGCATTGCGCTCCAACCTTTCTCGTTCAATCGAGAACCGCAGCGCGCACAGCCGATTCAAGTCGCGTATTACGTTCCGCGACCGGCTCGGCAAGCGGAACCGATTCAACCTGACGAATACGATTCGGAAGCACGGACGCCCGGATTCGATACCGGTGGTTCGCATCCGATGGTTCCCGGAAATCGCGCGGTGCTGCGAAATGGAATCGCTTACGCGCCGGCCAACGCGCCCGACAGCGTTAAACATGCAATCTGGGCCGTGAACTCCATTCGCAATCGACCTTATGTTTGGGGCGGGGGACACGGATCGTTTCATGATTACGGTTACGATTGTTCCGGCACCGTTTCGTTCGCCCTTCACTATGCCGGCATGCTCGGGCAACCGTTGCCCTC
>WNES01001749.1_pt1 | contig 10144 bp, 9 predicted proteins | sample 5399931 | NCBI WGS metagenome assembly WNES01 (sample SAMN13153332, study PRJNA577476) | soil metagenome | isolation source: 20 cm grassland meadow soil 2 days after 3rd rain plot 5 | place: USA:California | collected 2015-11-11
CGCGCTGCACTGCGTCGAGAACCGTGATGGCATCAGGCACGTGCGGATCCACGCCGACGGTGACCTCAAAGGCGCCGAACGAGACCGGGGCACCGGCGATGGCAATCGATGCGGTCAGATGCGCCGGCCTCGCGGACACGCGACGCATTGACCGGCCATCGACCACCGGAGTATAGTCGCGCCCAGCTTGGCTGAGGCTCGACTCCGCGTTGGCGTCATCGGTTGCGGACTCATCGCACAGGTGATGCACCTGCATTATCTGCGGGAGCTCAACGACCGCTTCGAGATTGTGGCGGTCTGTGACCTGTCCCGAACTGTGGTGGACCGGATTGGCGATGCCTACGGCGTCAGCCGGCGATTCACGGATTGGGCGGCGCTTCTCGAGGAGCCGCTGGACGCCGTGATGGTGCTCACGACCGGCAGCCATGAGCCGATCGTGGTGAGTGCGGCGCGGGCGGGGCGGCACGTTTTCGTGGAAAAGCCGATCGCGCTATCCGAGGCCGAAGGCCAGTCGATCGTCAGTGCCGGAAAGCAAGCCGGGGTCCGCATCATGGTCGGCTACATGAAGCGGTACGATCCTGCGGTCGAGCGGATGGCCGAGGAACTCCGCGGCTTTTCGCCGCTGCGCTTCGCTAGCTCGACGACGGCCGAGTTCCCGCTGAAGTGGTACATCGGGCACTATCCGATCGTCCGCGGCACGGACATCAACGGCGGAACCTTGAGCGCGTTCCAGGCGGATGACGAGGCGCGCGTGACGGCGGCGATCGGCATCACCGATCCGGCCCTGCGCGCGGCGTACCGGCGCTCGCTGCTGGACAGCATGATCCACGACATCAATTTGATGCGCGGTCTGCTGGGCGAGCCGACGGCGTTGCGCTTCGCAAACGTCAGCGAGGCCTCCATCAGCGTCTTTCTCGACTTTGCCCAGAGCTCGGCGGCGATGCACTGGGTCAACGTCCAGGATGGCGTCGCGCGCTACCGTCAGGAATTCGCGTTCTTCAGCCCCAAGGGCCGGGCTACCCTGGTCTTTCCGTCGCCGTTCCTGCGTAGCGCGCCTACAGAGCTGGTCCTGGAAGGCGGGCGGGCGGATAATTCGCGTTCCTGGCGGACGGCGGAAACCGTTTCATATGAGGAATCGTTCAAGCGGGAGTTACTCGAGTTCTACGACTGTGTGGTAAGAGATCGCGAGCCACGCACGACCGCGGCCGAGGCCACCCGGGACGTCGCGCTCTGCCAGGCCATCATCCGGGAGCATCTGGCGGCCGCGCGGGCGAGTGCGCAGCCCTAGAACGGCTCCAGCGGCCTCATCCGTCCCTTATCGTGTCCTCACTCGGTGTTTATCAAGCCGGCTGATACTTCGACGTTGATGAGCCAGTCCCGGGCTGCCAGGGGGGCCGGGTCCTGGCGCCGCTGGACCTGGCTGGCGCCCGGCCTGCTCGTCTACACGATTTGCCGGGTCCCCTCATTTTTTGAGCCGCACTGGTACACGGATGAGGCAGGCTACGCGACGACCGCCCGGGCGGTGCTGCATGGGCTGCCACTCTACACACAGGCCTGGACGAACAAGCCTCCCCTCCACATCTGGGCCGTCGCCCTGCCGCTCAGCCTCTTCGGCACCCAGGAAGCCGGCTTTCATGCGCTGACGTTCCTCAGCGGGCTGCTGGCCTTCGTCGCGCTTGCCATCCTCGCCGGTCGGCTCCTCTCGCCGCGCCGGGCGCTGATCGCGAGCGTCGCTTTCGCACTCGCGATCGGACTGCCGCTCTTCCAGGCGGAACTGCTGGTTCCGGAGAGCCTGCTGATCGCACCGACGACATGGGCTGGACTGCTTGTGCTGACGCGGTTGATTCCGAAGGTGGGCGAGGAGTCCCGACGCTGGCGCTGGGCGGCGCTGGCCGGAGGCTTGATGGGGGTCGCGGTCGGGTTTCAGCAGACAGCCTTTTCTGACGCGGCCGTTTTTGCGTTGATCATCGCGCTCCTGCCCGGCGTCAGGCGCCGCACGCTGCTGGGCTACGGCCTGGGTTTCGTCGCGGTCGCCGCCTGCTGGCTGACGCCGACACTGATCGTGGCCGGCATCCCGGCGGTCGCGTTCGCTCTGGTCGGTTTCTACCAGGGATATGTCGCCTTCAGCGCGCCCAGCTCCGGGCTCGGCATCGGACTACGGCTTCTCGGACCGGCGCTGGCATTGCTGGGCGCGTTTACCGCCCGGCATGACCCGCGCCCGACCTGGCCGCTCTGGCTGTGGGCCTGCGCGGACCTGGGGGTGTCCGCGATCGCGAACCGGCCATACCCGCATTTTCTGGTGCCCGCGCTGGCCCCAACCATCCTCGCGCTCGCGTCCGTACGAGGGATCCGCCTGCCGTTCCGCTGGCGAGTGGCGCCGCTGGCCGCCGCGTTCACGGTGACCGTGCCGCTGGCACTGGTGGCCGGAACCGATTTCAACTTGCTGCAGGCGTACGCCGCCTGGCCGGGGGCCCAGCTGAGTCAGCACCGAACCGAGTGGTCCGCGCAACTCGACATCCGCGGCCCCGCCGACGAGGCGACGGCGGCGTGGCTTGTTGACCACGGCCTGTCCCAGTCCAGCGCGGTGATCTGGTCGTCATCCGCCTGGCTGTACCTGCTGGCGGACCTACCGCTCCGCTTGCCGACGGCGCCGATCTACAACAACGTCGTGCTGCTGGGCTCGGGGTCGGCGGTCGCCGACCGGGTCGACGCGATGCGACCAGAGCTGATCGTCACGTCTGAGGAGGCGCTCAGCCAATGGCCGGAGATCGCGACGGTATTGGCGCGAGATTACGAGCTCGCCTTCCAGAACTATCCGGACTCGGTGTATCTCCGTCGGCCCGGCCATTGATCCCCCGCGAGTTCCATAACCCGAGCTTCACGGCCACAATGACGACGGCGGCGATCACCAGGCCGGTGTACAGGGCCAGCAGCCAGGAGCCAGCGGCGACCTCGCGCACCACGCTCCCCTGGATAAACAGGCGCGGGATGAACGCGATCGCCTGTACCTGCCCGAGAAGAAAATCCCCCCAGGGCGGGCCGACATCTTTTCGAATCACGTAGTAGTACTGGGCCAGCAGCAGCGCGGTCCACAACACGCCGGCTGCCACCAGCGCCGTCGCCAACCTGGCAAGGCGGCGCCGAATCAACCAGGCGCAGCTGGATGCCAGCCCCAGACCGATCAGCAGGCTTTGATCCGTCATCCGGCGGGCACCGAACGCGTTTCCACCCCACCAGTCCGACAGCGACGCGTTGATCCAGAATTCGCCGATGCCGACCAGCAGCAAGGTCACGCCCAGCCACTCGAGTCGACGGATGACGGCTGGCAGACCGAGCAAGGCCACCGCCACCAGAGGACTCCAGCTCAGCCAACCGTGGTGGGTCGAAACCAGCAGGTCGAGAAGGTGCGGGTGGGTGAAGTCGAACACGATGTTCGGCGCGGGCTGAGGCAGCCATTGCTGAAAGATCACCTGGTCGACCACGAGCTGCGGGACGATTGGTAAGGCCACGCCGATCGCCAGCAGGCCGTAGCCGGTCAGCCGTCGCGCGCTCCATGCCCGATGCGCCACCTGCCAGACGGCCTCGGCCGGAACGAGCGCCAGAAAGAGCGCCTCCTGGACGTGCGTGACGGTCGCCAGGCCGCCGAGCAAGCCGGCGAGGAACCACTGCCAGGGCGTTCGATTGGCCCGTGTCGCGTACAACAGGATGGCAAAGGCCGTGATCGTGAACACCGAGAAAGTGTGCGAGTAGGAGGCGCCGAAGAGAACATAGGCCACCAGCGGCGTGGCCAGCACCACCCCGACCGTCGCTAGCCGGGCCGGGCGCGGGCCGAACACCGAGCGAACAAATCGATAGAGCAGGACCGTGGTGAGCACGGCGTAAAAAAGCGATGCCGCCGTGAAGGCGAGCTGATACTCGGCGCTGACATCGGGATCCTGGTGGCCGGGGACAAGGAGCACGAAAAGGAGATGCGTAGTGAGATAGAACGGCAGGGCCAGGAGCGCCGCCCCGATCGGTTTGTAATCCGCCGTCAGGCCGTTCGGAAGGGTGATCTCGAGGAATTGGCGGGCGACCGGCGTATTGATGGCGATGAACCGGTCGAACACCGGGCCCAGGTCGAAGGAACCGTGGGCAACGACCGAAGGAAGGTAGCTGTAATAGCCGACCCCATCACCGATGACGCTGGCGCGAAAACAGCATGCGATGACGGCGATGCCCAGCCCGAACCAGAGCGCGCGCCGTTTGGTCGACCATGCTCGGACAGAGCCCCGCGCAAACGCCAGCAACCGAGGGCCAAGTCTACGGGGTCCGGATGAGAATTCTCCAAGGAGTGCGATACGCCCTCGGGTAGGGCGTCAGCTGATTCGGCCCGCCAGGTCGAGGATCCCCTGGACATACTGCTGGGTATCGGGCAACATGCCGTTCTCCCGAAGGCTCGTCGGGCCCTGATAGTAGGCGGCGAGCGCCATCACAGGGTCCGTGAAATTGTCCAGGTCCTCGCGCAGAATCGCTGCGCCGACGTCGGCGTTGTCATACGGGTCATCGAGATCGACGGGGCGGCCCAGCAGCCCGGGGCCGGCCTCCGCAGCCGTCGCCGGCTCCACCTGCATCAGGCCCACGGCGCCGCTCGCCGACACCTTCGACTGGTCCCAGCCGCTCTCCCAGTAGGCCAGCGCCAGGACCAGCTTCGGGTCCAGATGGTGGCGCTGCGCCGCCTCGGTGAGGACGCGACGAATGAAGGCGTGGCGGTACGGGCGCCCGGGTGGGAGCTCGGCACTGGCGGCGGCGCCCGATGGCCGGACCTGGTTATCAGGACTCGGCCTTGGAGCTGCTGGCGTTGAGACCGCCCCGGAGGTCGGTACGTTCACGATGCTGGCGACCAGCCGCGCTCCGGCTTGATCGAGGGCCTGGCGGGATTGTGAGAGCGCCTGCTGCTTCTTCTCGTCGACGTTCTGCTTGAGCTTGTCCAGCGGGCCCTCCGCCACGACGCCGATCGGGCTTGCGAGGGCGCCCTTTACGGTCAGCGCGGTCGCGGCGGCACCCAGTAGTGCCGTCTTCACCGTGCGTCGCTTCTTGACAGGCACCAGACAATGAAACCGGACTATGCCATCCGCTAGCAAGCTGAACCCCGGCAGGCTGAGGCGTTTGCCAATCGTGCCTGTCATCGTTCTCCTGGCGGCCTGCGGCGGCCAGGCCTCTCCTGGTCCGGTCGCGACCGGCAGCTCAGCCTCGGCGCCGGCGACGCGTGCGGCTTCGGGGCAATGCTCCAGTCAGCCAACGCCGGCGCAGACCGAAGGGCCGTACTTCAAGCCCGGTTCGCCGATGCGCACGTCGCTGGTCGAGCCCGGGATGGCGGGCACCCGCCTGGCGCTGTCGGGTCGAGTGCTGAGTCGCGATTGCCGCCCGAGTTCTGGCGCACGGCTCGACTTCTGGCAGGCGGATTCGAGCGGCACCTACGACAACGCCGGCTATCGGCTTCGTGGGAATCAACGCTCCGGACCCGATGGACGGTACGTGCTCGAGACGATTGTCCCTGGCGAGTATCCGGGGCGCACCGAGCACATCCACGTGAAGGTGCAGGCGCCGGGGAGTCGGGCGCTCACGACTCAACTCTATTTCCCGGGAGTCAGCGCAAACCAGCAGGACTCGATCTTCGACGCGCGTCTATTGCTGAAAGTTCAGCCGAGCGCGACAGGGCTGACAGCGACGTTCGACTTCATCCTCGACGGTTAGCTCTGGGCGACGAACGCCGCGATTTCCGGCGACAGTGATTGGTTGCCGCCGCCGCGCTGGAGGACCACGGTCGTCCCTTTCGAGCAGGCGACTCCATAGCCGCCGGATAAGGCGCGGGTGATCTTGTCGCGGATCTGGGTCTGTTCTCCGGGGAAGAAGTGGCCGCCGTAAGAGGCGAGGTCGATCGCAACGTACTGGGCGTCGGCCTTCATGGTCAGCAGGTAGATCTCGCGGCGATGGCTGAGGTGGGGCAGCAGGGCGTCCGAGGCGGAAACGCTGGCATCCGCCGGGATCACATCCAGGCACGATTGGATCTGGGCGACCTGCCCCGCCCAGGTGTAGGTCCCGAGCTCGTCCAGCGGGCGAACGATGCCAAACGTCAGGATCAGGCCGGCCCCGAGGAGGGCGATCGAGACACCGCGCACCGCGAGCTCAGAAAGACGGTCGGGAAGCATGCGCCGGATGCGGGCCAGCGTGTCGATGCTGGCAAAGGCGAGCACCGGCGTGATCACCAGTGAGTAATGAAAGCTGGCGCTCCAGAGCGCGGGGTTCGACGACCAGAAGCGCTCCAGCAACTCGGGAATGGCAACCAGGAAGAGCGGCGAAAGGACGGGCAGAAACAGCCAGGCGCCGAACAACCCAGCCCAGAGCTTCAACTTGATGGTGTTGTCGAAGAGGAGCGCCAGGCTGGAGATCGGATGGCGCACGATGTGCAGCAGGGCGCCAACCGGGCTGGGACCCAGCGCGTCATACGTCCAATGGCTATACGGCACGCCGGCGATGGCCGGCATGATGACCTCGATCACCGCGACAAACCACGCGGCGCACACCGCGACCAGCGCCGCGCCGAGCCGCCAGCGGCGTTGCGCCAGCAGCACAAAGACCCCGATTGCCGCGAACGTCAGGGCGATGTTTTCCCGGGTCAGGAGTCCGAGGAGCACCATTGGCCACAGCAAGCGGTTGTTCTTGGTCAGCACCGCGTACAAGCCAAACGACACGGCAGGAACGGCGAGCGCGATGTGGTGGAAGTCGTAGACCACCGCCGACAGCACGCCCCAGAACACGAGGTAGGCGATCTCGAAGGCGATCGCCGGCAGCAGGCCAAGTTGCTGGCGGGCCCACCAGAAGATCGGGATCCCGCCGGCCGCGATCAGGACCGCCTGGACGATGAACAGGACGCGCACGTCGTCCCAGATCCAGTAGAGCGGGGCGATCGCCATCAGGATCGGATGGAAATGATCCCCCAGCAGGTTGCGGATCATCTCCACGGTGTTGGGGATCATCTCCAGCCGGCTGTAGCCCCAGACCGTCTGATCCTGCACCCCGAGGTCGAAGGCGCCGCTGGCGAACACATCGTGGCGGTAAACGCTGATCGATGCATAGGCGACGGCGGCGACCAACGCCAGCACCAATGGCAACGCGTCGACCAGCTGCCAGTGGAAGCGGCGAGCGATCTTCGGTCTCATCGTCTTCTCATGCGGCGCTGCTTTCATGACGGACCGTGTCGCATTCTCGTACCCTGTGCCCATGCTCGACGGGTCGCTAACGCTCGTCATCCCGGCGCACAACGAGGCGGCCAACATGGTCAAGGTGATTGGCGGATCGGTCGGCACGCTTTCCGGGCTCACGCCGGACTGGGAGATCGTGCTGGTCGACGACGGCAGCACGGATGACACGGTCGAGGTGGCGCGCCGGGTGATGGGCGCGCAAGCCGGCCGGCTGCGCGTGATCCGCCACGAGGGCAAGCGGGGCTATGGCATCACCGTGGCCGACGGGCTCCGATCGGCGCGCACGGACTACGTCGCCTTCATGGACGGTGATGGCCAGTTCGATCCTGCCGACCTCGTCACGCTCGCCGGGCTGATGGAAAGCGCTGACCTGGCCGCCGGCTGGCGACAGCGCCGCGCCGACCCGGGGTATCGACTCGTGATCGCGGGCGTCTTCAACCGGCTGGTCCGCATCCTGTACGGCGTGCGCGTCCGCGACCTCGATTGCGGTCTCAAGCTGATGCGCCGCCAGGTACTGGAGGCCGCGGCGCCGTTGCTGGCGCGATCCGCGCTGCTCAACACCGAGCTCTACTTCAAGACCCAGCGCAGCGGACTGCGGATCGCGCAGGTGCCGGTGCGCCATTATCCGCGCGTCGCCGGCGTCCGGTCCGGGGCTCGCCTCATTCCGATCCTGCGCGCGATCCGTGACCTTGTCTGGCTTCGGCTGCGGCTGGCCCGCCGGTGGCGGGCGCCGACCCACGCGCGGCCCGTTCCTGAAAGCTCCTGAAGGTTTGAGCGAGCCCATCTCGCAGCGACGTGCGGGCGCTCCAATTGAGGAGCCTGGCCGCCCGCGCGGTCTCGAGCGACGTGTCGCGCACCTCGCCGGGGCGGCCCTCGACAAAACTGATCGCGCTTCGGTACTCCGCGAGCCTGGCCAGCTCCTCGACGACGGTTCGGACGCTGGTGGCGACCCCGGTCCCGATGTTGATCGCGCCATCGGCGCGGGATTGCAGCGCGCGCCAGTTGGCCTCGGCCACGTCGCCAACGAAGACGAAGTCACGGGTTTGCTGGCCGTCGCCGCGGATCTCGGGCGGCCGCCCGGACAGCAACCGGTCACAGGTGATGGCGACGACGCCGGCCTCACCAGTCCCATCCTGGTACGGGCCGTAGACATTCGAATAGCGCAGCGCCAGCGTGGACAGTCCGAACGTGCGGCCGAACATCCCGAGATAGCCTTCCGCGGCGAGCTTCGCGGCTCCATACGGCGAGAGCGGGGCGGGGGTGGTGCGCTCCGGCGTCGGCAGCCGCCGGGCCCGGCCGTAGATCGCGCCGCCCGACGACGCGAAGATGAAGCGCCGGCAGCCGGCGTCGACGCTGGCGCGCAGCAACGCCACGGTCGCGACGACGTTGACCATGGCATCACCCGCGGGATCGCGGACAGAGCGCGAGACGCCGCCCTGCGCCGCCAGGTGGATGATCGCGTCGGGCCGGAAGCGGACGACGATCTCCGCGGCGCCGGTGCTGTTGAGGTCGACCTTCTCCAGCTGGACGCTGGACGGCAGCGGTTCGCCGCATCCATGACGGCGGTCGTCGATGACCAGCAGCTCCAGCCCTTCCGCGGCCAGCCGGTTCACGGTGTGCACGCCAATGAACCCGGCGCCGCCGGTGATGAGGATTCGTTGTGGCTTCACTGGTTCAGGCATCGATGATGGGACTCCGGGAGTTCGCTCATCAACGACGTGGATTGATCCGAGCAGCCGTGTCGGTCGCGGTCGGCGGGGTCCTGCTGTTCTTCGTGTTGCGAGCGATCCGAACCGCGGACTTGCTGGAGACGCTGTCGGACATCTCTCCCGGGCTGGCCGTATTGGCCGGCATCGGCGCGTTCAGCTTCATCGTGGCGCGAGCCTGGCGATACCGCTTGCTGCTGAGCGTCGACCGCTCCAACAGCGGCACGCTGCTGGCCATCACGTTCGCGAGTTGGGGAGCCAGCCTCATACTGCCCGGCCCGAGCGGCGACGCCGCGTTCGTCTGGCTGACGCGCACCCGGCTCAAGACTCCGGTCGCGGTGGGTGCCGGCGCGGCGGTCTTGAGCCGCTTGCTGGATGTGGCCAGCCTGGTGCTGGTCGCGCTGGTGACGGCCCCGCTGGCCGGCGTGAAACTGCCGAGAGCGCTGCTGATCGGTGGCCTGCTGATCGCTCTGTCGATCAGCGCCGGGCTGACGGCGCTGTTCTGGGCCCGATCCCGACGCCTGATCGTGACCTGGCTCGAGGGCTTGCCATTGCCTACCACCCTGCACCAGCGGCTTCACGTCGCCATCGAGGAGCTGGGCTCCGGAAGCCGCCCGATGCTGCTGGTCACGGCCACGCTGGCGGCGCGGATCGCGACCGGTCTGCAGTATTTCGCGCTGTTCGCCGCCCTCGACCAGCCGATCTCGCTGGTGCAGGTGTGGTTTGCGCTGAGCATTCGAACGCTGCTCTTCGCGGTCCCAGTCCAGGGGCTGGGCGGCCTTGGGACCACCCAGCTCTGGTGGACTGCCGGGCTGACGCTGATTGGGTGGCCGCCGCAGATCGCCCTGGCCACGAGCCTTGCGGTCCACCTGGTCGACCTGACGGTGTCGGTGCCGCAGGCGGCGGTGGGCTGGGCGTTCCTGCAGTGGCGCCGGCCCGCCCCCGACGACGCCCTGCCGGCTGAAGCCGAGGCTCAGCGGGTCTGAGCGACGCGGCGCTCTTTCTCCCTCCCCCTTGCGGGGAGGGTCGGGGAGAGCGTCTTTGAACTGACAACCACCGGCCGCTGGCTTGCATCCCTATCGGCAGCAGCCTTCTTCACCGGCTTGCGCCAGTTCGCCGTGCCACCGCGTCGCCAGTCGACGTTCGGCTGCTCCAGCTCCACCGGATCGACGCGGGACGCGTGCCGCTCGACGATAT
>WNES01008087.1_pt1 | contig 10135 bp, 13 predicted proteins | sample 5399931 | NCBI WGS metagenome assembly WNES01 (sample SAMN13153332, study PRJNA577476) | soil metagenome | isolation source: 20 cm grassland meadow soil 2 days after 3rd rain plot 5 | place: USA:California | collected 2015-11-11
GCTCGCCCCGGCGCGCAGCGCGTCGTACACCGTCGAGTGCACCAGCCGCACGACGGGACTCTGATCCTCGCTGATCCTGACGTAGGAGAGATTCTCGACGCCCTCCTCCGCTTTGGTGAGCTCCTCGGTCTCGGGCAGCATCGTGTCGATGGCGCGCAGCGCCTCGGCGCGGCGCGCGATCAGGTTGGCGAGCTCCTCGCGCGCGCCGAGCGCCCACTCGAGCGGGGCGCTGACGCGCAGCTCGAGCCACCCCCGCAGAGTCTCATCGAAGGGGTCGGTGAAGACGGCGAGCAGCCGCTCGCTCTCGTGCACCACCACGCAATGTCGCCGCGTGGCCTCCGCCGGCGGCAGGATCGAGAAGTCGGGCTCGAGCTGAGCGAGCTCGCCGCTCGACACGAAGCGGTAGTCGAAGGCGTGCGCGAGCGCCCGCGCATAACGATCGCCGGCGAGACCCGAGTTCTGCGCCAGCACCTCGAGGGCCGGACGGTTGGCCCGCTGCGCCTCCTGCATGGCGCGGGCGATCGCAGGCTCGTCGATCAGTGTGAAGGGAGTGACCGGCGCTCCGGGCGCCCCCGTCGCTACCGGGGCCGCGGCTGCAGCAGCGGACGTCGCGGCCGCAACCACCGGCCTCGCCGCGGCAGGGGCCGGCGGCGCGACGGCCTTGGCTTCCAGCTCGTCCACGGCCGCGTTCATCGGATGCTCCCGGCGAGCTGGAAGATCGGGAAGTACATGAGCACCACGATCACGCCGATGACGAGGCCGATCACGATCATCAGCACCGGTTCGATGAGGCGCGTCATGACCGCCACCCAGCGCCCGAGCTCCTCATCGCAGAAATCCGCGATGCGCTCCATCATCTCGCCCATGTTGCCGCTGCGCTCCCCGACCCGCAGCATGCGCGCGGCGACGGGGGTGGTGAGGCCGTTGCGCTCCATCGCGTCGGCGAGGGACTGTCCCTCGGTCACCGCGCGGGTAGCGGCCGCGTACGCGGCGCGCGCTCCGGCGAGTACGACCCCTCCCGACATGCGCAGTGCCGGCACCGCGGGCATCCCGCCTCGCACCAGCATGCCCACCGTGCGGTAGAGCCGCGCGAGCTGGTAGACGTGAAGCTGCCGGCCGATCGCGGGAATGCGCGCGAGCCAGGCGCCCGCCGCCGCGCGCACCGTGGGCCGGGCGAGGCCGTAGATCGCCCCGGCGAGGCCGCCGACCACTCCAGCCGTCACGAGCGCCGCGTGCGCGTCGATCAGCTTGCCCCACTCGAGCAGCAAGCGCGAGGCGAGCGGCAGCTCGGTGCCGACGTCCTCGTAGATCGAGCTGAAGCGCGGCACGACGTAGCCCATGAGGAACAGCGTCACGAGCAACCCCGCGACGAGCAGCACGGCCGGGTAGATGCAGGCATTGACGAGCGTCTTGCGCAGCGTGTCCGCCTGCTCCTGGTAGGCGATGTAGCGGGTCAGCGCCTCGCGCAGCGCGCCGGTCTTCTCGCTCGCGCGCACCGAAGCGACGTAAAGATCCGGAAAGGTCGCGGGATGCTCGGCGATCGCCGCCGCCAGCGTCTGCCCCTCGTAGAGCCGCGCGAGGATCCGGTCGAGCGTGTGCTTGGTGCCGGCATTCGACTCCTTCTGCGCCAACGCCTCCAGCGCCTCGACCAGCGAGAGTCCCGCCTCGAGGAGCGAGACCAGCTGCTGGCTGAAGACCGCGATCTGCAGCTGCGGCGCCTGAAACAGCCGGCGCAGCCGCCGCACCGGCTCGAGCGAGATGATCTTGAGCTCCCGCAGCGCGAGCTGCCGTCGAGGGCCTTGATGCGGAATTCCACGGAGGTGAGCTTCGGTGAGGGTGTGCGGGCGAGCTAGTAGTTGGTGATGTCGGCGTCTTCTCCGCTGCCGCCCTGCTGAGCGTCGCGGCCATAGGAGATGAGGTCAAAATCGTTCTGATGAGTTCCCGGCTGAGCGTAAATGTACGGGTGGCCCCAGGGATCGAGGGGCACGTCCTTCTTGAGGTAGGGTCCCTCCCAGTTGGTCACTCCCTGCGGGGCGACCTGCAGCGCCGTCAGACCCTCCTCGGAGGTCGGCAGCCGGCCGACATCGAGCCGGTACTGCTCGAGCGCCTTGTCGAGGGCATCGATCTGCGCTCTCGCCGCTTTGACGCGCGACTTGCCCACCTGAGCGAAGTATCGCGGCGCCACGAAGCCGGCCAACAGGCCGATGATCACCATGACCACCAGCAGCTCGAGAAGCGTGAAGCCGCGGGCGCCAGGTTTCCGGTAACGGGCAGGGTCGTACATCGTGTACATCGTAGGTGCCGCCGTGCGCGCCCGAGGGCGCATGAAGGGTGGTCTTATTTGCCCCATAGTCCTCAAAGACGGCGTCTCTAGACAGTGGGCAGGGCCTCTAGAGAATGGAGGGGAAGCACCCAAGGGACGGTAGGTGATTACCTTAGATCGGCGCTCGCGGGGCGCCGTTCGGTCACTGCGCGGTGCGCTTCCTTAGCCTCGTTATGTTTCGTGCGGGTCGAGCGCTTCGTACGGGTATCAGCTGTTGTGCTGCTGAGCGAGGAGCTTTCGGTACACGCGCAGCACGGCCGGGACGTAGTGACGGGTCTCCGAGAAGGGCGGAATGCTCCGGCCGTAGCGCTCCACCGCCTCCTCGCCCGCGTTGTACGCCGCGAGGGTGAGCTCGAGATCGTTGCCGAATCGCTGCAGCAGGTCGCGCAGGTAATGCGCGCCGGCGGTGATGTTCTGCTCCGGGTCGAAGGCGTTGGACACCCCGTAGCGGCGCGCGGTGGAGGGCTTCAGCTGCATCAGCCCCTGCGCCCCCCGCTTGGACACGGCACGCGGGTTGAACGCGGATTCCACCACGATGACCGCCCGCACCAACTCAGGGCGCAGCGCGGCCGCTCGCGCCGCCCGCTCGATCATGGGATCGTAGTCGGCCGACCGGGCGAGGTACTTTCCGGGCGGGTCTGGGCGCTCCGCGACGGGCGTTGCCAGCAGCAGCCGGTAGCGGCTGTCAACCGGGACGTTGCTGAGGTGGGTGACTCCCGAGGCGTCCACGAAACTGTAGATGTCCGCCCGCGCAGCCCCCCAGGCCGCGGCCGCGAGCAGTATCATGGCCAACCGGAGGCCCCTTGGTGCGCACATTGGTTGTGTTTTACTCTCCGCACGAAGGACATAACAGGTAGGGTAAGCGGGTATCTTCGAATAAGTGTGAACCATGCACCGCCCACCCAGGTAGACCCACATTGACTTTCGCGGCATGATCGACGCAAGGAAAAATAGAACTCCCTGATAATGCCTACAAGAACGCAGGGACAGACGCCGCAACAAGGCGGTACCGGTGGGAGTACATGACGGACACTTCGGCAAGCATAGTCCTGGTTGAGGACCACGCGATCCTGCGCGAGGGGCTGCGCGCGCTCATCGACATGGAGCCCGACCTCACGGTGGTCGGCGAGGCCAGCACCGGCGTGGAGGGGGTCCGGGTCGTTCGGCAGGTCAGCCCAACGCTGGTGATCACCGATCTGGCGCTGCCCGGCGGGTCGGGACTCAAGACCATCGATGAGCTGCGCGCGGTCTGCCCCAACGTCCGGGTGCTGGTGCTCACCGCTTACTGCACGGACGAGTACATCGGGGCCGCGCTCAGCGCCGGTGCCGACGGCTACGTGCTCAAGGATGCCAGCCGCGCGGAGCTGCTGCAGGCGATCCGCTCGGTCGTCGCCGGTCAGAAATACTTCTCCGAACCGGTGTCCGCGCGCCTGGTCTCGGGCTACCTGCGACGCAACGACCCCGCGACCGACAGCTGTCCGAGGATCACGGAGCGCGAGCGTGAGGTGCTGACGCGCATTGCGCTCGGCGACTCCAACAAACGGGTCGCCCTGGCGCTGCGCTTGAGCGTCAAGACGGTGGAGAAACACCGCGCAAACCTCATGCGCAAGCTCGAACTGCACAACACCGCGGCAGTCACGCTGTTCGCGGTGCGCAACGGCCTGTTGCCGGCGCCGGACGTCGATCAGAACGCGGTGGAGGAAGGCGTCCGCTGACTTTCCTTCTCGGGCCGATACCTATGTACGTGTGGATCCTGACTGTCACCTATCTGTACGGCAACCTGACCGGAAACACGGTGCTGGTCGCGTCTTACCCGTCACGTCCGCTGTGCGAGATCGCAGCGAACTACGCGGGCAGCGACGAGAAGCGCATCGTCGCCGAATGTCGCGCGGTGCGCGTGGTCGGCGACGCCCCCTAGCTCAGGCGGCGTCGGACTTACGTCCCTCGCCCGCGGCGAGCTGCCACTCGATGCGCGCCTGAGTACCCACGCCGGTCGCGCCGGCCGTGAGCCGCATCTGCCCGCCGGTCATCTCCGCGCGCTCGCTCAAGTTTCGCACCCCGCGGCCTGAGCGCATCGAGGCGCTCGAGGCAGAAGCCTCGACTCCCACCCCGTCGTCGGTCACTTCCAGCACCAGCTGGTCCCCGGTGCGCGCGAGTGACACCGCGACGTTCTGCGCCTGGGCGTGCTTCGCCACGTTGTTCAGCAGCTCCTGCAGGCTGCGGAACACGGCGGTTGCGAGACGCTCCGGAATATCCGCGTCCACCACAGCCACGGCCTCGCGCAGCGTGAGGCTCGGGTAGCTCTGCGCGAACTCGCGGCAGAACCAGGAGACGGCCGACGCCGCTCCCAGGTCATCGAGCACCGCCGGCCGCAGGTTCATCGCGATGCTGCGGATCTCGTCCATGGCTTCCTGGAGCGACGCGACCGCCCGCTGCAGGATCGGCTGGGAGTCCGGGGCACGGCCCTGCTGCAGAAGCTCCGCACACCGCTCGAGACCGTACTTGATCGCGCCCAGCTGCTGTCCGACCGAGTCGTGCAGCTCGCGCGCGATGCGCTTGCGCTCCATCTCCTGTGCGCTGATCAGCTGCCGCGACAGCGCGGCGAGCTCGTTGCGCGAGCGGCGCAGCGCCTGCTCGGCGGTTTCGCGGCGCGCAATCTCGTTCTGCAGGTCACGATTGGCGTCCGCCAGCGCATCGGTACGCGCCCGAACGCGGGACTCGAGCTCGAGATTGATGGTGTTGAGCGCTTCGCGCGCCAGATGGAGCGCCGTCACGTCCGCGACCACGGCCACCGCGAGCGGCTCGCTGGCGACGCCCGCCGTGCCCGGCGTCATCCGCCTGAGTGTCACGTGCAGGGCCCGCTCGAGGAGCGCATCGCGCACCTCGAACTCCGCAGTACCCTCCTCCCGCAGGCTGAGCCACGCCGAACGCAGCGATTCGTGCAGCTGGCAGCGCTCCGCCGCGCAGCGGCCATGCAATAGGCGGTGCAGGTCGCGCCCGAGTACTTCCGCGATCGAGCCGAGGTTCCAGCGCTCGCAGACGCGGTTCACGCGCAGCAGGTGCCCGCTCGCGTCCAGCAGACAGATCAGGTCGGGAAGGGCATCGACCGTGCCCTCCCACTCGAGCTTGGCGCGCGCAATCGCCGCGCGCACGCCCGGCGCGTTCGCCGTTCCCACCGCCGTGTCCGCGGTGGCCTCGCCCGCATTGTCGCCCACCGCCGTGTCCGCGGTGGCCTCGCCCGCATTGTCGCCGTTCATTGGGTTCTTCCCTGTTGCAACCGACCGGTGCTCACGAAGCCTCACACCCGGAAATGCACCTGACAACCGTCGCCGATCGCAAACAGCTTCACGCTGCGGCCGCTCGCACACTCCCTATCAAAGGCCTTCTCGTGCGTGACCCTTACTCCTTACTTATCAGGAAGACGCTACTTATCAGGAAGACGCTGGTCGCGACGTCGGCGTATCGGAGCGGCCGAGAGACTTGCGGAAGCGGTAAACGCTCCACAGCAGTGCGCTCAGCGGCACCAGGTATGAGCACAACACCTCCACGACATGCAGTCCCCCTCCCCCGCGCGTCCGAATCACGCACGTTGCACGTACACATCCGTACGCTAGCGCTCGCACCTTGATCCGTACATCGGCAGCAACCAAGGGAACCCTTGGGGCACACTACGAATCCCGCGGTAGGGATCTCCCGTAGAGAATTCGCCTGATGCTTAGCCTACCCTGCTAGCTGTGCCTTATCCATATAGTGTCGTGGAAGGGGGATCTTCGACCACGACCGCCCTGCCTGCAGCGGCCGCGGCGGAAGGTGCCCACGCAGATCCCACCAAGACCCTGGTCCTCTTAATCGATGAGCCGGGCATCATGCGCGATGGCCTCTGCGGGCTGCTCGAGAGCGACGGCACGATCGAGGTGGTGGCCGCGAGCGCAAATCGGCGCGACGCGATCGAGGCACTCGACACCGTCCAACCGCATGTAGCGATTATAGATTTCTCGACCGACCTGAAGGGCGGTCCCGAGACGATCGCCCATCTCAAGCGGCGCTGGCCGGCAGTGCGGATCCTGGTGCTCACCGTGCGGCGCGATGAGCAATTCATCGAGACGGCGCTGCGGGCGGGAGCCGACGGTTATGTCCTCAAGAGCGACAGTCGGGCGGAGCTCTTCAACGCCGTCCACCGCATCGCTTCGGGCAAGGGCTACATCAGTCCCTCGGCCCTGGATCGGATGGTGACCGCATACGCCCAGACTTCGGACCGGCTCCCGGGGCGGGCCCGGCCGCCCGGCGCGCTGACGCACCGCGAGCAGGAAGTGATCGCGCTGATCGCCAAGGGCTACCGCACGCGCGAGATGGCGCAGCTCATGTCGTTGAGTCACAAGACGGTGGAGAAGCACCGCACCAATCTCATGCGCAAGCTCGGGCTCCGATCGGCGGCGGCGGTCGCGGCATACGCTATCACTCACGGCTTCGCCTGACGGCGCGCCCTTTCCTCCGGACGCGGCCAGAGCAGCGGGAAGAGCGGATGCTGCATCGGCGCATCGGCCGGCAGCGCTTCCACGAGGCCCGGAAAATCCGGCGAGGTCTTCCAGCTCCGCGGAGCGTGACGGATGTCATCGCCCAGGAGGCGCACGGAGAAGACGCGACGCCGGCTGTCACCGGCCCCCACGCCGCCCGAAGCATGCAGCGTCAGCATGTGAAAGCACACCGCGTCCCCCGGTCGCAGCTCCCAACCCAGGAGCCGGTGGCGACTTCGGTCGGCATCGATGTCGGGCAGCTCGGCAAGAGCGCCTTCCGGGAACCACCGGGCCTGTGCGTCCAGGAATGAGCGCGGCATCAGCCACGGCCCGCGATGGGACCCCGCGACGAACTCGAGCGTCGACTCGCGACTGACGGGATCCACGGGAATCCAGAAGCTGCAATTCTGCCAGCCGCTGATGTTGTAATACGGTTGATCCTGGTGCCAGGGCGTACGCTGACGCGTGCCGGGCTCCTTGGTCAGCATATGATCGTGGTAGAGCCGCGCCGTGGTGCTGCGCATCAATCGTGCTCCGACCTCGCCGAGCGCCGAAGCGAATATGAACTCCCGATAGCGCTCGTTGTCCTGCCAGCACCAGAAGTCCTCGAGAAAGAAGCCGGGATCGCCGGGAGCGCTCGCGACCTTCGCCCGGGGGCTGGGATGCGCCAGATTCTCGTCGATTCCCGCCCTGAGGAGCTCGACCTCGTGCTCCTCGAGAAGCTGCCGCAGCACCACGGCGCCGTCGGCGTGGAAGGCATCCACCTCAGCCTGTGAGACCCGCAGGCGCTCGCTGTGCTTCGCAGACATTCCCGACTCCGGCCGCGGCCCGCCTAAGCGTGCGGCTTGAGCTTGCCGCGCTCGCACCGGGAGTAGAATCGATTTCCCCGCTACCTGGAAGGGCCGCCCCGCATGATCTACCTCCTGGCGCTGCTGCCGGCGACCGCACTCGCCGTCGCCGGCTACTTCGTGCTGTTCCTTTCCGCCCGCTCGGAGGGCGCGCTGCGGACCTTCGGGAAATACCTCGGTTTCTGGGCCTTCACTCTCGCAGGATTGGTCATCCTCGGCGCGATCTTTGCCGCCGCGCACGGCCGGCACCACTGCCCATTCGGGATGCACGGCGTGCACGAGCGGATGTACTGCCCCGAGTCCCGGATGGAAGAGCCTCGGGATGCCGGTCCGCCACCCGCTTCGCGCTAGGTGCGCCGGGGTAGCGCTTTGGCGGCGGGTGGAATGCTTCGCAGGTGCCGTGATTGGCTGCCGAGGAACGAGGAGTTGGCATGAACCCAGATGAGCTGCGCGCCATCCAGGCGCCCTTGAAGCAACGCTATCGTGAGACTCCCGAGGCTGCCCTGATAACCCTGCGTGCGCAGGGCCGGCTGGCCGACGGCATCACGTGCAAGATCGAGACCGGCAAGGCGCTCGTGTCAGCGGGCCTGCACGCCGCGACCGGCGGCAGCGGCCTCAACGCTTGCTCGGGCGATATGCTGCTGGAAGCTCTGATCGCGTGCGCGGGAGTTACCCTGAATGCGGTGGCCACCGCACTCGGAATCGAGGTGCGCGATGCGACGATCGAGGCCGAGGGTGACCTCGACTTTCGCGGAACGCTCGGGGTTTCGAAGGAGGTCCCAGTCGGCTTCCAGAATATTCGCCTGCGCTTCCGCTTGGACACGGACGCATCCGAGGGGGAAATTGCCAATCTGCTGCGCCTTACGGAGCGGTACTGCGTTGTTTACCAGACACTGGTTCGCCCGCCCGCCCTGACCGTGATCCGGTGACTCCAATGTCAAGATGACTGCACGAGGAGCGTTCCTTGACGACACTCCTCCTTACCAGGCACGGACACGTCGAGGGAATCCACCCCGAGCGGTTTCGTGGACGCGCCGAGCTGCCGTTGACCGAACTCGGCGTGTGCCAAGGCAACCTGCTCGACCCGCCTCTATCGGCGTACTGGCGGCTGGCGCAAGACCCCTGCTGCATCAACGAAGCCGAAATCGTCGACGGACGCGCCACGATGTTGCGGGTGAACGAGACAGCTCATCTGCCCGCCTAATAGTTCGCCGTTACAGCTGGGTTCTTCGGAGCGGGAGACTCATGCCGCCCGTATCCATCCCGCAATTGCGCACGCTGGCGCCCGACGCCCGCGCGGCCCTCGACGGCAACGACGTGGCCGAGCTATACATCCACCAACGAAGAGGACGCTCCCTGGAGGAACGTTTGAGGTGGAAACGCCCATCGATCCACCAGCGCGCAGTTGTGTCCCTTCGGCCGCAGCCTCAGTCTTCCCTTGCGGACACGGCCGGCGGATCAGCGCGGTCCGGATTGATGACGCCGAAACGCGCAGGAACCTGTGCGTAGAACAGCCGAATCCCGTGCCCATGCAGGAACGCAAGGAAATCCTCCGCCTCCTGATCGGTGACAAGGAATTCGATTTCCACGGTAAGGGTGCCGGCAAGCTCGAAGAAGTTACTTTCGTGCAGGACGTGATGCCGTCCGAAGCCGGCCATGGCCTTGAAGGCCGAGCCACCCCGAATACCCCGCTTATTGGCCTGCTCCAAAAGCCATTCCCACACCGGCCGTCCGTGATGACGATGGTTTTCATGGACGTAGAATCGAAACAGTGACCCATCCATGGCGATTCCTTCGGTCAACTACTTCGATGAGCGGTGGCGATACCGTCTGCGCAGACGGATTGGCGCGGCAGAGGCCGGACGTCGGCGATTCCTTCGAGGCCCGCCTTCTGCCGGCCAAGGGCGGAGTTCACACCTCTCGGAAACGCCGCGAGCGTCCGCACCTCGACGAGAGAACGAGTGTCGATAGGCAGCCCGGTATCAGCGGCCGCGGCACACGTCACCACCACGACAAGCACAGTCCGAACCAATAGTGCAACGCGATGAGACATCTTGCGGCGTTCGCGCTAGTGCTGCAGTGGGAATCGGCGCGGGAATCGATCGCTCAGTTCTGCTAGTAAACGTCGGTATGTAGGCGCGAATCGTTTTCGTTCATGCTCTCTCGTCAATCGTCAACGGGATCTCGCCTCGGCCCTTCGCGTGGCTCATCCAGCGAAGACTTGACAGGATTCGCAGTAATCGATTCGGGTGTGACCACCCATTCCCCACGACGCGATAGCGAACCCTGTGCGCACGCCCAGATACCCCTTGCACCTGGGACACCTGACACTTGTCCCTGAATCGTCATTGGACCGTAATCGTACCGTAACTCCCTCCGGGGCTCGGCCAGATGCTTTGAACCCGGGGGCTCGATTTTCGGGCGGCGTTTCTTCTGGGCCTGCCAAAGAT
>WNES01001751.1_pt1 | contig 10115 bp, 14 predicted proteins | sample 5399931 | NCBI WGS metagenome assembly WNES01 (sample SAMN13153332, study PRJNA577476) | soil metagenome | isolation source: 20 cm grassland meadow soil 2 days after 3rd rain plot 5 | place: USA:California | collected 2015-11-11
ACCTGTTCTTCATGCATTACTGGGCGAACGACGACGCGCTCAAGCTGGCGCACGGGCTCCGCGCCGCGTTGGACAAGATGAATGTTAAGAAAGCTGCCTAGGGAATCAGTTCACGACACTGAGATCGGGGGCACCACATGAACGTGACGAGGAAGGGATGGTTTGTCCCGGTTCTAGCCGCGGCAGCGATGTGCTGGGGCAGCACGCTCGCGGCCCAGGACAACGACGCGCCGCAGGGCAACCAAACTACGCTCGCAAAGGCCCTTTTGGGCGCTCGGGTGTCCCTCGGGCGTGGTCTGGCGGCGAGCGCGAGTCACGGCCAGGCGATTTCGGCCAAGTTCGAGCTGGAGGACGGCAAATTGCAGCTCTCCGTTTATACGCTGAAGGACGGCAAGTACTTCGAGGTGGTCGTGGACCACAACAGCGGTACGGTCGTCAAGGCCGAGCCGATCACAGAAGACGAGGACTACACCGCTGCACAGAGCCAGCGCGCGGCGATGGCCAAGGCGAAGGTGTCCCTGCGGGCAGCGGTGGAGAAGGCCCTGCGAGACAACGCCGGCTACCGCGCCGTCAGCGTCACGCCGTCGTTGAAGGATGGCCACGCCGTCGCCGACGTGACCCTCGCGAAGGGCGAGGAGACCAAGACGGTTTCGGTGTCGTTGTAACGACTGCCGAGGTTGGACGATCGAAAACGGCGACCCCCTGAGGACGTTTCAGGGGGTCGCGTGCTGTGACAGCGAGCTCTGTATATGCCTTGACACGTATATTCCTTTTGTAGTATACTAGGACCATGGAATCTGTGTTCGCCATCATTGCGGAGCCGAACCGCCGCGCGATCCTGAGCCTCCTGGCCTCGTCGCAGCAGTCGGTGGGAGCAATCGAGCGCCGGCTTCGTATGCCGCAGCCGGCCGTGTCAAAGCACCTGCGGGTGCTGCGCGAGGCCGGTTTCGTGGAGTCCACCGTGGACGCCCAGCGCCGTCTCTACCGCTTGAAGCCAAAACCACTTCAGGAAGTGGATGCCTGGCTGGCTCCGTTCCGCCGGCTCTGGTCCGCTCACCTCGATGCCCTCGAGCGCCACCTCGACCGCATGGACCAGTCGACACCAACGCAACGCAAGGCAAGGAGAAAACGATGAACGTCCTGTTGTGGGTCCTCCAGGTCGCGCTCGCCCTGCTCTACTTCGCGGGGGGGTCATACAAAACGTTCAAGTTCGACGCGCTCGCGAACCAGATGCGCGCGCTCTCGCGCGGCGGATGGCGCGTGCTCGGCGTGCTCGAGATGGTGGGCGCGGTCCTGCTGATCGTCCCGGCCGCCGCCAACTGGATGCCGCTCCTGACCCCGCTCGCCGCCGCCGCGCTCGCGCTGGAAACCCTGGCCCTCGCCGCGCTGTACGCGCGCTACTCGCTCAAGCTCGCCGCGACCAACCCGATGGTCTGGGCGCTCGTGATGGGGCTGGTGTCGGCCTTCGTGGCTTACGGCCGGTACGCGTAGGAGACAAGATGACCGATCGCCAGCAGTACACACCGAGTCCGGCCAGCGTGGCGCAGGTACGCAAGGACGGAGAGAAGTGGACCCTCATTGTCGTCAAAGAACTGCGCCACCCGCCGCGACAAGTCTGGCAGGCGCTCACCGACCCGGCGCAGCTGCGCGAATGGGCGCCCTTCGACGCCGATGGGAGCCTGGGGACGGTTGGCACCAGGGTGAAGCTCACCACGGTCGGAGCACCCACGCCGCACGTCACCGAAACAACGGTGACGCGAGCCGACGCTCCCACGGTGCTCGAGTACAACTGGGGTGGCTTCGATATGCGGTGGCAACTCGAAGCCGTTGGTGGCGGCACGCGGCTGACGCTGTGGACCAACATCGATCGCCGCTTCATCGCGATGGGTGCTGCCGGGTGGCACCTTTGCTTCGATGTTCTGGATCACCTGCTCAATGGGACCCCCCTCGGCCGCATCGTTGGTCCCGAGGCGATGAAGTTCGCTGGCTGGCAACGACTGCACGCGGAGTACGCAAAGCAGTTCGGCGTATCTTGAACTTCTAGGATGCGAACATGACAAAGTCGGGCGCGAGCCAAGGCCAGTCGGCAGCGGAGCTCATCTCGAAAAGAATCGCCGAGCTCGGGGACTGGCGCGGAGAAACCCTGAGCAGAATGCGCCAGCTCATCAAGCAAGCCGACCCGGACGTCGTCGAGGAGTGGAAGTGGGTGAAACCGAAGAGTCCGGGCACTCCGGTTTGGTCGCACGACGGCATCATCTGCACCGGCGAATCCTACAAGAATGCCGTGAAGCTTACCTTTGCCCAGGGCGCGTTTCTGAAGGATCCGGCCCGTCTCTTCAACTCGAGTCTCGACGGAAACGTACGCCGCGCGATCGACATCCACGAAGGAGAAGAAATTGACGCGTCCGCCTTCAAGGCGCTGGTTCGCCAAGCGGTCGCCCTCAACAGTTCTGTCAGGTCGAAACCTTCGAAGAAAGCGAAGTGACGCCGGCGGACGCGTCAAAACCCCGCTATCCCGACTGGTTGATGATCAAGCCCTGCAGCGAGTTCTGCTGTGGGGCTTTTGCTTCGTCCCATACTCAAAGAAAGCGCAACATGGGGGTTGCATTTAAAGGGACGGGCTGGTATGATATGCAACATATCTGTTGCATATCAAAATACGGCTCTCAACCTGGTTGCGGAGGAATCAACCGATGGCAGTCAACACCGAAACGCCCAACGACACGAAGAGCACCGATCGGATCGAAAAACGGGTGGTGCTCCGCGCCCCCCGTACGCGCGTGTGGCGCGCCCTCACGAACGCGGCAGAGTTTGGCACCTGGTTCAGGGTCAAACTCGAAGGCGCGTTTACCGAAGGCAAGTCGGTCCGGGGCAGGCTCAGCATACCGGGCTACGAGCATGTGACGCTGGAGCTGCTGATCGAGCGCATCGATCCGGAGCGGTACTTCTCGTATCGCTGGCACCCCTACGCCGTCGACCCCGCCGTGGACTACTCGGCCGAGCCCACGACGCTAGTCGAGTTCACTCTCGAGGAGACAGACGGCGGCACCGCGCTCACGATTGTCGAGTCCGGGTTTGATCGCATCCCGCTCGCTCGTCGCGCCGAGGCGTTCCGCATGAACGACAACGGCTGGACGGGGCAGATCAAGCAGCTCGCGAAGTATGTCGAGTAAAGGCAGCGCCGCGCCGCTGTTCGCCGCGCTGGGCGACGCGACTCGGCTCCGCCTGCTGGGACGCCTGTCCGCAGGCGGGCCGCTTTCTATTACTCGTCTCAGTGAAGGGACCGGGGTGACGCGTCAGGCGATTACGCGCCACCTCCACGCCCTCGGGCGTGTGGGGCTGGTGCGCCACGCCCGCCGGGGGCGTGAGCGGGTGTGGGACCTGAACCGCGAGCGCCTGGAGAGAGCAAAGCGGTACCTCGACCAGATCGCGGCGCAATGGGACGACGCGGCCGAACGGTTGCGGGCGTTCGTCGAAGACTAACCTAGGGAGAAGAGCGATGACCAAGCACAAGACCGGGACACGTGAACAGTGGCTTGCGGCGCGGCTCGAGCTGCTCAAGGCGGAGAAGGAGCTCACGCGGCAGAGCGACGAGCTGGCGCGGCGACGGCAGGAACTGCCGTGGGTCCGGATTGCCAAGCAGTACACATTCGAGACCGACGAAGGCAGCGCCTCGCTGGCAGACCTCTTCCGAGGGCGCTCGCAGCTCCTCGTCTACCACTTCATGTTCGGGCCCGACTACACGGCGGGATGTCCGTCCTGCTCGGCGATCGCGGACGGTTTCAACGGCTCCGTCGTCCACCTGGCAAACCACGACGTCACGCTTGCGGCGGTGTCGCGGGCGCCGCTCGCGAAGCTGCAGGCGTACAAGCGGCGGATGGGGTGGACGTTTCCCTGGGCGTCCTCGTCCGGCAACACTTTCAACTACGACTTCCATGTGACGCACACCAAGGAGGAGTGGACGGCGGGAGCCGTCGAGTACAACTTCCGCTCGATGGATTTGCGATTGCCGGCGTCAGGCGAGAATGATCCCTTCATCACCCAGCTCACTGCGAGCGTTGGAACAGACTGGCCGACGTACCGGCAAGAAGGGCCCGGTATGAGCGCGTTCGTGCTGGAGGATGGGGTTGTGTACCACACCTACTCCGCGTACGAGCGCGGGGTGGACGGCCTCTGGGGCATGTACCAGTGGCTCGACCGCGCGCCCAAGGGGCGCAACGAGACGGGGCTCTGGTGGCGCCGCCATGACGAGTACGACAAGAGATGAGCACGATGCCAATGCCCGGACAGACATGGCTTCCCGCCGCGGCGTCGTTCCTTGGCATGTGGATCGTGATGATGGTGGCGATGATGCTGCCGTCCTTGGTCCCGACGCTATGGCGCTACCGCCAGGCCGGCCTCGGCCAGTTGACCACACTTGTGGGCGTGGGCTACTTCGTCGTCTGGACCGTCTTCGGGATGGTCGCCTATCTGCTCGGCCTCGCGCTGCCGCGCACCGCCCCGATCGCCGTCGGTGCGATCGTCCTGCTGGCAGGCTCCCTCCAGTTCACCGCCTGGAAGGATCGTCACCTCGCCTGCTGCCGGGAGGCCGGGCGCGACGGTGTGCCGGCCGATGCCGGCACGGCCTGGCGACATGGCCTGAGCCTCGGCCTCCACTGCAGCCAGTGCTGTGTCGGTCTGATGGCCATCCTCCTGGTCATCGGGGTCATGAACGTTCTCGCGATGGCTGTCGTCGCGGCCGCCATCACCGTCGAACGTCTTGCCCCGGCCGGTGAGCGCGTCGCGCGAGCCACCGGGGCCGCCGCCCTAGGGGCAGGGTTGTTTCTGATCGTGCGAGCAGCCGGGCTCGGATGACGCTACTACTGCCCCGGATCTTCGAACGGTCAATGGAGAATACGAAGCGTCCAACAGTCCCAACTCATTCCAACCCGGGAGATCCCTATGCTGCTCGTTCGCGAAGTGCTGTACTGTAAGCCGGGCAAGGTCCGCCCCATGGTGGCGATGTTCCAGGCCATGAACAAACTCGGCGCCCGGACCGGCATGCCGCCAATGCGCCTGATGACCGACTTCTGCGCCGAGCGCTACTGGACGCTCGTCGCCGAGATGGAGGTCAAGAATCTGGAGGAGTTCGAGCGTAGGATGCAGGGAGCCGGTCTGAGCAGCGAGGACGCGAAGGAGTTCGAGAACATCAGTAAGGGCTACCACGACCTGGTGGAGCAGGGCAGGCGCGAGATCTACAAGATCGAGGGCTGAGCATCTAGGGGAGGCCGAAACTTCCCCTCCGCTCGTCGCGTAGTCCCCCTAACCTCTGACCCCACCCGTTCAGCGACGGAGGGCGCATGAGCTGGACCCGCAATCCGGGAAGAGTGGTTGGATTCTGGTACCTGCTCCTCGTACTGGGCGGCCCGCTGCGCCTCATCTACATCCCCAACAAACTCTTCGTGCACGACAACGCGGCCGCGACGGCCAGCAACATCGCCGCGCACGAGTGGCTCTTCCGGTTCGGCATGTTGAGCGATCTATTCGGCGCCGTCGTCCTGATCTTCCTCGTCCTCGCGTTTTACCGGCTGTTCAAAGGCGTCGACCAGCAGCTCGCGGTGCTGCTCGTGATCGTGGGCGGCGTGATGCCCGCCCTCATCAACTTCGTGAACGTGGTGAGCGATGCCGGCGCCCTCATGGTCGCGCGGAGCGGGGGCGCGGGCGGGGTCGACTTCTTGTCCGTCTTCGACAAGCCGCAGCGTGATGCTCTGGTCTTGCTGTTCCTCCGGTTGCATCACGCCCAGATCGTTGCCGCCGAGATCCTGTGGGGGCTCTGGCTCTTCCCCATGGGAGCCCTGGCGTATAAGTCGCGTTTCCTACCGCGGTTCATTGGCGTGTGGCTGATCATCAACGGCGTCGCCTACATCGTCCTGAGCCTCACGGGGCTCTTCTTTCCGGACTATCAGGACAAGGTGTTTGTCTATTCTCAGCCCGCCCTGTTCGGGGAGCTGGCGATCATGTTGTGGCTCGTATTCAAGGGCGCCAGTCCAGGCCTACAACCCCGCTTGGATACGGCGTTGTAGACCGCAGCGCGAACCTACTGCAGGTAAAACGCCCACACGGCTCCGTCGGCCGTCACCAGCACATACTGGCGGCCGCCTACCGTGTACGTCTCCGGAGCGTTCTCGACCGAACCGATATGGGCGTGCCAGAGCGGCACGGGCGACTTCCTCCCCCGTAGGCCAAAAGCAACCAGACTCCCGGCCGCGTCGTCGGCGAACAGCAAACCGCCCGCCGTCGTGAGCAAACCGCTGGCGCCGCCAAATCCGCCCCCTGCTCCCTCGAACCGATATTTCCAGGCGAGCTGTCCCGTCCGATAATCGATCGCGGCGATCGAGGTTCCGAGCGATCCAACGACATCCTGCTCGCTGCCGCCCAGCCCCACCATCATGCGCGGGTCCGTCGACGTCAGGTAATACATCGAGTAGAGCTCGCGCAGCACGACATAGAAGAGTCCCGTCCGGGGATCGTAGCTGGGCGGTAACCAGTTCGTCGCGCCGCCGTTGTCCGGCGATACCAGCGAGCCGGCGATCGTGTTGTCCTTCTCCGGGTTCCGCTCGGGCTGCCCGTTGGCGTTGATGCCCGCGGCCCAGTTGGCCGCGTCCGAGAACTTCATCGTGAGCAAATGCGCACCAGTGGTGCGATCCAGCAGGAAGAAGTAGCCGTTGCGCGACGCCTGCATCGCCAGCTTCCGCGGCTTCCCCCCGAACATCCCGTCAACCAGCACTGTCGGCTGCGTCGAATCCCAGTCGTGCGTGTCGTTGGGCGACGTCTGGAAGTACCATGCCATCTTTCCCGTCTCGACGTTCACCGCGACCACCGAGCAGGTGTACAGGTTCGTGTGCGCATCGCGCGGTCCGCGCACCCGCGCCGTGTACGCCGGCGTTGGATTACCCGTTCCGAAGATGTACAGGTGCGTCTCGGCATCGTACGACCCCGGGATCCAGACCTGCGCGCCCCCATGCTGCGCCGCGTCCAGGCTCGCCCAGGTGTCGAGCCCCGGATCCCCCTGCTTCATCGGTACCGTGTAGAACTTCCACTGCAGATCCCCGGTCTTCGGATCGAATGACTGCAGAAATCCCGGTGCGTCCAGATCGTCACCCGTCCCCACCAGCACATGATCGCCGACCACTACTGGTGCCGTCGTCGAGAAGTATTGCTGGTTGAAGTCCGCGATCTCTCTGTGCCAGCGCTCCTGGCCCGTCTTCGCGTCGAGCGAAACGAGATAGTCGTCCGGCGTCTCGAAGAACAGCCAGTCGCCGTACATCGCCATGCCACGATTGCCGATGTGCGTGCCCCCGCGCGACTTCCACCAGTAGTGCCAGAGAATGTGCCCGTCCAGCGCGTCCATCGCCCACGCATTGTCGGGCGACGAGATGTAGAGGATGCCGTTCACCTGCAGAATCGATCCCGACAGACGCGGCGAGCCGCTGGTCGATCCGGGAATGTTCACCGGATTTTCCGCCACACCCCCGGTGACCGTCGGAGGCGCGGGTGGTGCAAAGAATCCCCCTTCGCCACCGCCGGCTCCCGCCGTGAGGCGGCTGACCCACGCGAGCGAGAGGTGCCGAACGTTGGTCGTGTCGATTTGCGCGAGCGTGCTGTACCGACGCTGCGAATAGTCGCCCGCGTAGGTCGGCCACGCGTCGGTCGCGGGCTTCGTCAGCAACGCGGGATCCAACCCTTGGCCCACGAGCGACCCGCGCGGCCAGCAAAACGCAATCAAGAGAAGCAGCTTGGCTGTTTTCGTCATTTCAGGGTGACGAGGTACGCCGTGAGGTTGTGGATATCGGAATCCCGCCACTGCGAAAGCATGTCGATATGCCGTTGCAATGGATTGGTGACGACGACCTTCGGGATCGCATCGTGTCTGGCGAAGCTGCGGTATGTGCCGTCTGGCGTACGCAGCGCCACGACGAAGGCGGAGATGTGATCGAGATCTCCCGTTATGGTCTGCCCCGAGGGGAGCGTGACCGTTACGGTCGTGGGCGGCACCTTCGGCGCTGCAGCGCCGGCCGACCGGCGACCAAAGCTCCTGCCGCCTCCGCCGGACACGATCAGGTTTTGAATCGTCTTCGGTTCATGCCTGGCGCCGATCGCGGCGAGGTCTCCAGTGACCGAGTGGCATTGGGCGCAGTGTCCCGCTCCGTTGAAATAGGCTTCCCCTTCCTTGACGTTGCCCACCAGGATATCGAGCGTGCTGGGCGTGCCACGATCGGACAGCGGCTGGCTGTGCAACCACGCAGCGATGGCGACGATGTCCGCCGCACTCAAGCTGAACTTTGGCATCCCCTGGGCGGGAAGGCCGTTCTGGACGATCGGAGTAATGAGTTCTCCCTGTTGATCGGCGAGCACCAGTTGCGCACGAACCAGGTTCGGTCCCGTTTCTCCGCCCCTGGCGTCCGAGCCATGGCAGAAGCTGCAATTGCTCCTGAAGACCTGCTGGCCATGGGCAACCTGCTCGGGAGGAGCAGGAGGACGCACCGGATAGTCCGGAGCGCGCTGCGTCGCAGCCTGCGAAGCACTCATTGTCGCGGCACATGCGATGATCACACTGCCGAGGAACCGAAAGCGTCGCCCTGAATGCATCAGGTGAATCCTGTGCGATTGTGCTTGACCTTACACACCTGAACCACGCTGTGCAACCGAAATGGGGTACCTGACGACGAACGGACGGGGAGGTATCGACAACCCCCCGGGGGGGTAGCGCTTTTGGCGAGCCCGAGTGATTCTCGAAGCCTCATCACGCTCGGCTCGAACGCGATATGGGAGGACACGTGTACAGATCCCTTCTGGTTCCCATCAACGCACTCTGTGCCTCGATCGCATGGGCACAGTCGCCACCGGCTCAAAACAAGTTGTCGGTGCATTGGGAGGAGCTGTCGGCGGCCGAGTTCCGCGACGGCATCTCCCGGGCGCAGGGTACGTGCCTGCTCCCCTTCGGCATACTGGAGAAGCACGGCCTGCATCTGCCCCTGGGTAACGATCTGCTGAACGTGCGCTACGCCGCCCTCAATGCCGCCCAGCAGGAATACGCGATCGTCTTTCCCGAGTACTACTTCGGGCAGATTTTCGAAGCGAAACATCAGCCAGGCACGGTGGCCTACAGCCGGGGACTGGAGCTGCAATTGCTGCAGGAGACGACCGACGAGATGGCGCGCAATGGGTGCAAGAAGGTCATCATCGTGAACGGTCACGGCGGCAACAACAGCCTGCTTCCCTACTTCGCGCAGTCGCAGCTCGAGACGTCGCACGATTACGTCGTGTATGTGCTGGGCATCACGCGCAGCGGGCCGGGCGAACCGAAGCACAAATCGGACCCGGCCACGGATATGCATGCCGGTGAGAGCGAGACGTCCATGAGCATGATTGCGCGGCCCGACCTGGTGCACCTGGACCGCGCGCCGCAGGAATCCGGCGCCGATCAAGCACGCTTGAAGGGGCTGCCGGAAGGCCTCTACACCGGGATCTGGTGGTATGCGCGGTTCCCGAATCACTATGCGGGCGAAGGCGCCGCGGCAACCCGCGAGCTCGGTGAGTTCGAGGCGAAGACGTGGATCAACGGGATCGTCCAGGCGATCCGCGCCGTGAAGGCCGACCAGCAGAGCCTGCGGCTGCAAAACGAGTTCTACGAGCGGACCAAGCACCCGCTGGAGACGCCGCAGTAAGTGGCCATGCAAGACCTCACCACCGGCCCCATCACGCGTCACCTGCTGAAAACCACGGGCTTCATGCTCGTGACGATGCTGTTTCAGACCCTCTACTTCCTGATCGACCTCTACTGGGTCGGCCGGCTCGGCACCGCCGCCGTCGCCGCCGTGGGCATCGCCGGCAATCTGACGTTCATCGTACTCGCCCTGACGCAGATGCTCGGCGTCGGCACGACTGCGGTGATCTCACACGCCGTCGGCCGGAAGGACGCGCCCCTAGCGGTCATGCTCTTCAACCAGGCGCAGGTGCTGGCGATCGTGACGGGCGTCCTGTTCCTGGTAATCGGCCTGGTGACGCGCCTCCCCTACGCCCGCGGCATGGCCGCGGACGCGCGCACCGCCGAGCTCGCGGCGCAGTACCTCGCC
>WNES01001770.1_pt1 | contig 10086 bp, 8 predicted proteins | sample 5399931 | NCBI WGS metagenome assembly WNES01 (sample SAMN13153332, study PRJNA577476) | soil metagenome | isolation source: 20 cm grassland meadow soil 2 days after 3rd rain plot 5 | place: USA:California | collected 2015-11-11
CTGTTGCTTGAGCGCCGACGCGACGTCGGCGTTGGTGACGGCTCCGAATAGCTTGCCTTCCTTCCCGCTGCGGAGCTTCAACACGACCTGGGCGGCCTCCAGCCGCACGGCTAATGCCCTGGCTTCGGCCAGCTCGCGCTGCTCCCGCTGAACTGTCGTCGCTTTCTGGCGATCGACCTGCTGCTGCGCGCCGCGGGTTGCCGGCTGCGCGAGCTTGCGGGGGATCAGGAAATTACGGGCAAAGCCGTCGGCAACATCCTTGGTCTCGCCAGCCTTGCCGGTGCCTTTAACGTCCTGGATCAGAACTACCTTCACCTGGCCATCCCCCGCCGGGCGCGCACCACCGCGAGGCCGCGACCGCGTAGGGCATCGAGCCGCATCCGCAGACCCTCGCGGCTCTGCCGCAAGTCCTGGTCGAACGCGCTCGTTCCGAGCGCGATCCGCTCCTGGTGCTCGGCAACCACGTCCTTCGGTGCCTTCTCGACGAACATCCGCACGGCGAGCACCGTGAGGGCGACGGCGTCCATCTCACCAAACACCGGAATGCGAAGCGGAACGTCGACGACCGGGTTGAGGATCAATGCCAGGGCGGCGGCAAGGGCCAACTTGTTTCGCGGCGGCACGCGCGGATCTCGATAGAGACAGTAGGTGAGCTTGCCGTAGCGCGGAAGCTCGCGCGCGATCCGCCGGAGCAGCCGAAGACTGAGCAGCATGCTTCCCCTATTCCCCGCGAGACTTAGGTCACGTCGAGCCCGGGATGGTCAAGACGCGTCCGTGGCGCCGCAGATTTTATCAGAGCAAAAGCCTAACGAACCGTTGTGACAGCTGTCTGTCGTGATATCCCCAGGGCATTGAATACCGGCCCTGTGGAAAGACCCTGAACAACTAGCGAGAGGAATACGAAACCGAAAACCAGCGTGAGGATTTCCCGCTGGTCGGCGACCGCCGCCGGCACGCCCAGGGCAAGCGCGAGCGACAGCGCGCCCCGCAGCCCGGCCCAGATGAGACCCGCCCGCCACCTCCAGGGCCACAGATCGGCCCGGGTGGACGTGATCACCATGACCATGAGCGTCCGAGCCAGCAGGACCGCGACGACAAGCAGTAGCAGGCGGGCGCCGACCCGCACGACCTCGTCAAGGCGGACCTGCAGGCCTACCAGGAGGAAGATCGCGCTCGACATGGTAAAGCCCAGCTGGCGCCAGAAGCGATGCACCTGGTGATGGGTCGCTGGTTGATAGGCAGTGCCAAGGATCAGTGACAGGGCGATCACCGCCAGCAAACCGCTGGCCCCGATCCAGTCGGCCAGCAGGTAGCCGGCGTAGGCAGCGACGATGGTGATGGCGATCTGGGCGGAACGGGGCACGATCGCGAGCAACCGGCGCGTCAACAGTCCAAGGCCAACCCCGACAACCAGGCCGCCAACCGTGAGCCAGACAGACAGGCCGGTGACGCCGGGCGCATCGAGCACGCGGCCCTCGACGACCGCCAGCGCAACAGTGAAGAGGACGACGGCGACACCGTCGTTGACGAGGCTTTCGCCCTCGAGCGCGACCCTCAGCCGTTCCGGCGTGTGAAGCCGGCGCAGAGCCGCGAAAACCGACACCGGATCCGTGGCGGCGAGGACGGCGGCCAGCAACATGGCGGCGGGGAACGGAAAGTGGGCCGCAAGCAACAGCCCGAAGACCACTCCCGCGGTCAGCACGGAACCACCCAGCCCGAGCAAGAGGATCCAGAGCAACTCCCGGCGCACGGCCGCGGCGCGCATGGAGAAGCCGGCGTCGAACAGCAGCGGAGGAAGAAACACGGCGAGCACCAGCGTCGGGTCGAGCCTGAAGGCTGGGACCAGGCGCGCGGTCGCCAGCATCGCCCCCGCCAATAGCAGCAGAAAGGGCCACGGCCAGCGGCGCACCGCCGTCACGGCCCCAGGAGCTCGGGATGCGCCTCGAGATAGCGCCAGGCCGCCTGTGGATCGGGAGCCAGCGTCCCATCGATGATGGCGTCCTCCAGCGCGGCCTTCACGCGCTTGATCCAGGGCCCGGCCGGTCTTCCGGTGCGAGCCATCAAATCCTCTCCGGTCAGCGGCGAGCGAATGGCGGCGATCGCCTGCGCATCCAACCGGCGGATCCGTGCTTCGAGGTCGTCGATCTTCTTCACGTCGGGATAATGACTGGCACGCATGTCGGCCCGCGCCAGCGCGAGCAAGCGCTGCAGCTGGTCGCCGGCGTCGCGCACCAGTCGCCGCACCGCTTTGTCCTCCCATCCCTGTGGGTCGTACTGGATTGGACGCATATGCAGGCGGACCAGCTTGACGACGGCATCGATCAACTCGCCCGAATAGCGAAGCTGCCGCAGGGCTAGCTCCGCCATCTTCGCCCCAACTTCCTGGTGCCCGATGAAAGTCGGTTTACCGTCTTTGAGCTCATGGACGGCGGGCTTGCCGACGTCGTGTAGCAGTCCAGCCAGACGTGTGATCAACTCCGGCGGCGCCAGCGACGCGGTCAGCAGTGAATGCCCAAAGACGTCGTGACTGTGCCAGCCGCCCTGCTGCATGCCCTTGCCTGACTCCAGCTGCGGCAGGATCCGGGGCAGCAGCCTGGTCGCGTCGAGCAGCTCGAGGCCGCGCTGCACCTGCTCCGCCACGAGCAGCTTGGAGAGTTCCTCCCGGATTCGCTCCATCGAGACCACCGGCGGCTGCAGCCGCGCTGCGTGCGCCCGGATCGCCGATTCCACGCTGGGATCGAGGCTGAATTGCAGGGTGGTGGCGAATCGAACCGCCCGCAGCATCCGCAGCGGATCTTCGTCGAAGGTAGACGTGGGCTCGAGTGGAGTCATGACGCGTCGAGCTTCCAGGTCCTGCAGGCCTCGACCGGTGAGATCGAGCACCGTCCCGTCCCAATCCATCAGCAGGCTGTTGACGGTAAAGTCGCGGCGCATCACGTCGTCCCTCAGGGTGCCAGGACGGACCTCCGGCTTTCGACTGCTCGGCTCATAGGTCTCGACGCGGCTCGACACGAATTCGAGGGCGCGATGATCCAGATCCAGGTGCGCGGTGCCGAATCGCTCGAAGATCACCGGGGGCCGCAGCTTCAGGACCGTGCCCACCGCCGTCGCCAGCTGGGGCGCGCCCTTGCCGTCGACCAGGATGTCAACCTCGCGGATGGTCCTGGCGCGCTCGCCACCCAGAAGCCGGTCGCGGACGTAGCCGCCCACCACGTACGCCCGGAGTCCCCGTTGCCGCGCTTGCTCCTGCACGGCCGCAAACGGCTGCTCCCATTCTGGAAGCGCCGGCGGGTCAAGCCGGACGGCCACGTCCTGCATGAAGGCGCGCGAACTCAACGGCGCCGATCAACCCGGCATCGCCCGCCAGCGCAGGAGGAACGATGCGAAGCCCGCGTCGTGCCGCCTTCCAGGAGGAGGCGGTCATGGATTTGCGCATCGGTTGCAGCAGAGGGCGCCCGGCCTGGAGCACACTCCCACCGAGCACGATCAGCTGCGGATTGAAGAGGTTGACCAGCGTACCGAGGGCGATCCCGAGGTAGGCTCCAGCCGTCTCCAGGATGGAATTCGCCAGCGCATCGCCCGCCCGCGCCGCACGTACGACCTCCTCAGGAGTCGGCCTATCGATGCCGTGCAAGGCGCTGCCTGGCGTGCGCGGGGCGGCAACCCGGGCGGCGTGGGCGATGCCGGTGCCGCTGGCGACCGCCTCGACACATCCATGGTTTCCGCAACGGCACAGCGGGCCTCCCGGCTGAACCACGATGTGCCCGACTTCACCGGCAATCCCGTGGGCACCCGCGTAGAGCTCACCGCGAAGCAGGAGCCCCGCGCCGATCCCGGTCGATACGGTGACATAGATCAGCTCGCTGGCGCCACGTGCCGCGCCCCGACGATGCTCGCCGAGCGCAGCCAGATGCGCGTCGTGATGAAGAAAGCTCGGAATGCCCGTGGCCCGGGTGAGGATGCGGTTCAATGGCACGTTGCGGAAGCCAGGCAGGTTGGCGGGGCTGATGACAAGGCCGGCCGCCGGGTCAACCGGCCCCGGAAGGCCGATTCCAAGCGCCCGGATCCGGCGCGGCGAGGTGCCCTCCTTTTGGAGCGCCTCGGCGACCGCCGCCACGATTCGATCGATGACGTGCTCGCGGCCGCGGCCGGCCTGGGTGGGCTGCCGGACGACCGTCCGGAGGCGGCCATGATCATCCGCCACGGCGACCCGTAGCTGGGTACCGCCCAGGTCGATGCCGACGAAGCCCATCAGCGCCAGCGGGGGCGCGGCAAGGGCCGCAGCGTGAGGGCGGCCAGCAAGGCGCCGATGAATAGGGCGATGGCGGTGGCGCGAAAGATGAGGTGATATTCGTCGAATATCGCCTGCTTCACCTTCAGCACGTAAATCGCGTACTGGGTCGCGAAGTTCGGGTTCAAGCCGGGCAGCGGGGGAATGAGATGGGCCGTCGCCCGGTGAAATTCCCAGAGGCTGAAACCGGCCACCAGCGAAAACCCCACGAGCATGCCCACCAGGCGCATGACGATGAGGAATGACGCGCCGGCGCCCCGCTCGGCGTCCCCAACCGCATCCAGCAGCGCCGCGCTGACGGGCGCGATCTCCAGGCCAAGACCGAACCCCGTCAGAAGCAGCTCCCCATCGGCGATCGTCAGCGGCGAACCGAGGAGGTGGGGGGTGAGCGAGCCTTCGTTCCAGCCGGAGAGCATCAGAAAGCCGATCGCCGCCAGCACCAGGCCGAGGGCCGCAACGAAGCGATAGCTGCGCAGCCGCTGCGCCAGGAAGCCGCCCAGCAGAGCGCCGATGGGGATGCCGAGCATCAGGCGGAAGAGGAGGAGCGCCGCGCTGCTCGCATTCATCGAGAACACCGCATTGGCCAGCACCGGGATATAAACGAGGGCAACCATCAGCCCCGCCCCGGCGATGGCGTTGGTCAGCGCCGATCCGGTAAACGACGAGTCGCGGAAACGGCGGACATTGATCAGCGGATGCGGCGTGCGGCGCTCGTGCCACACGAACAGCACAAAGCACAGTAAGGCCAGCGGCAACTGCCAGATCACGCCCTCTCCAACTGGACTCTGTTCGGGGGTGGCCGCATAGAGCGCGAGCGTCAACAGAGCCAGGCCGGCAGTTGCCAGCAATGCCCCCAACCAGTCCAGATTGGCGGGACGGCGCTCCTCACCGCCGGCTCGAATCTCGGGCCAGAGCGCCCACAACAAGAGCGCGGCTGCCGGAATGTTGATCCAGAAGATCCAGGTCCAGCCGAACGACGACGCCGTGATCAGGCCGCCCCACAGCGGTCCAAGCACGCTGCCGATCTCCTGGAGGGCGCTGACGGCGCCGAGCACCGGACTGCGGTTGCCCGCGGGATAGAGGTCGGCAGCCAGCGCCAGCACGGCCGGCACCAGCGCCCCTCCTCCGGCTCCCTGAAGTACGCGGCCCGTGACCAGCTGCGCGAGCGATGGCGCCGTCGCGGTCAGAAAAGAGCCGAAGGCGAACAGCACCAGGCAGGCGGCGAACAGGCGCAGGCGCCCAAAGCGGTCGGAGAGCCCTCCCGCCACCGGCATGACCGCCAGATAGCCCAGCAGGAAGCCGGTGATGATCGGCGTCGCCTGTTCCGGACGGTTGACCGCGATATTCACGGATTTCAGCATGGGCAACAAAGCGGTCACCACGACGTAGGCGTCGAGGGAGGCGAGAAACAGCCCTGCCCCGGTGAGCCCAAGCAGGACTGTGCGGTTAACCGAGCGGAGGCGGTGTGACCGAAACGGGGTGATCATGATTGCTGAAGTCGAAGGTGATGGTCGCGGGCTTTTCGGCGTCGAAGAGATTTCCGGTTAGTCGAGCGCGCCAGAGGTCGCTGCCCTGGGTCCCGATCCAGTAGGTTGCCTGGTAGCTTCCCTGATCGCGGATCAGCGTCAACAGCTCGTGCATTCGCGCCCCCGAGACCTGGCCGGTGATCGGGTATGTCTCGTGCCCATTGACCTTCTCGACATTGCCCCGAGCCGCCTTGGTAGTCTCGCGCATCGCGGCGAACAGTCCCACCTGTGGATCGAACAACGATCGGGCGTCGAAGTACTGCGCAACCTCGTCCGGGGTGAGCTGCTGCCACCCGCCCGTGAACGACTTGAGATAGATATTGCCGGCTGCAAAGATCACTTCGACCTCGAGGAGGATTCCGCCCTCCTTGAGATTGACCCTGGCGTGCAGGGCGGGCGGATGCGCGTCGCCCTGGGCGCTCTGCACGGGCTCGTCAGGTCCGGTGAATCCGCTGATCTGCATCTGAAAGTGAAATCCCTTGAGGCCGAGCATCCGCTGGCTCGATTGTTTCAGCAGGGTGGTCGCATCGGGCGGCGGGGTGCCACATGCACTGAGACTGATGACGATCGCCAGACCAGCGGCGAGACCACGAGACGGCGAAACGCCGGCGTGCATCAACCCCTCAGGATACGGTCATCTCCGACCCGGCGCGTGATCTTCTGGGCATCCAGCCACTCGAGCAAGGGAAGAACGTAGCGCCGAGTCGATCCCAGCACATCGCGGGCCGCCGCCACGGTCAAGGTCCGATGCTCGGTGAGATGTGCCCGCAACCGGCTGACTGCGTCATCGTAGGCGGACCGGGCGAAGACGGTGTCGTCATTGACGCGTACGACGCGTCCCTGAGTGATGAGGTATTGCAGCAGCGCGGGCGGCAGCTGATGCCGGCGCACGAGATCGGCCAACGGCGGAGGGCTGAACGGTTGCCGTTCCAGGTCGGCGAGCACGCCAACCGCCGCCGACTCCTGCTCCGGTGTGAGGCCCTGCCGGTGACCCGCCGCGGCCACCTCTCCGTTGCGCTCGACCACGATGCCATCGCTCGTGAGCGAGCTGAGCGCCGGCGTAAAGAGTTCGGCCGGGATACCGGTTCGGCTACGTAGCTCTTCCTTGGACATCCCGGGGCGAAGCGGTTGCGCCTGGTGGTAGGCGTTCAAGGCTGTGGTCACCCGGGCCGAGAGCCGGTCCCATTGGTCGCGGGTGACGCAGCGCGAGGCCAGCCGCCGGATCGCGCCGCGATCGGCGACGGGTGCCAGCGTGTCGTCGAGCTGCAGCTTGGAACGTCCAAGGCGGCGTCCAAGCTCGGCTTCGCTGAGGCCCCAGGCATGCTTGGCCAGCTCGAGCACGACCGCGGTTCCCGGGTCCGCGCGCTCGCGCAGCTCCAGGTCGCTGAGGACCATCCCGTCTCGGCGACGGTGGCGGCGCGGCGCGCTGTCGACGATCACCCCGCCGGCAACCGTCGTCGCCGGTGATGGGACGCGGAGGATGAACCGATCACCGTCGAGCGCAACCATCGGGCTGTCCACGAACAGCTGGGCCCATCCCTCCTCCCCCGGGCGCAGCTCATCGCGCTCGAGCAAGCTGAGCTCCACCATCACCTCGGCGGTCTCGTGGTAGATCAAGAGGCGCTGGCGGTGACGCAGTGGTTGCGCGGCATCGGGCAGCACGACCAGGCGGGCGTCGAGCCGCCGCGTGACGGGCAAGGTCCCCGGCAGCGCCAGTACGTGCCCTCGCCGCAGCTGGGAGTGGTCGACGCCGCTGAGATTGACGGCCGTGCGGCTCCCCGGCCGCGCCTCCTCCACCGGCCGATTGTGCTGCTGGAGTCCGCGGATCCGGACCCGGCGCTCGCCCGGCATCACGATCACCTCGGCACCCTGGCGCAGCGCACCACCAACCAGAGTGCCGGTAACGACGGTTCCGAACCCGGCCATGGCGAAGGAACGATCGACTGGCAGCCGCGGCCGGCCCACGTCGGGCCGAGGTTGGGTTTGCGCGAGCTCCGCATCGAGGGCCGCGCGCAGCTCGTCGAGGCCCTCGCCGCTCGTGCCCGACACCGCCACAATGGGCACATGCTGCATCGCGGTCCCCTGGATGAGGCTGGCGACCTCCTCGCGCATCAGGCGGAGCCATGCCGCATCGACCAGATCGGCCTTGGTCAGCACCACGAGCCCATGCTGGATCGCGAGCAGGTCGATGATGGCCAGGTGCTCGCGGGTTTGTGGCATCGGACCCTCGTCGGCGGCCACGACCAGCATGACGGCATCCATGCCATGGACGCCGGCGAGCATGTTCTTGAGAAAGCGCTGGTGTCCGGGCACGTCGACGATCCCGACCCGGCGTCCACTGGGAAGCAGCAGGTAGGCGAAGCCCAGGTCGATGGTCATGCCACGGCGCTTCTCCTCCTCCAGCCGGTCCGGATCGATCTGCGTCAGGGCTTTGACCAGGGTGGATTTGCCGTGGTCGATGTGACCGGCCGTGCCAATCACGAACGATCCGGCAATCGGCTCCGTCATGACAGCGCGCCAGCTACGGCGTCGACCACCACGTCATCTTCATCGGGCAGCACGGTGCGTGGGTCGAGCAGCACGCGCTCCTCAACGATTCGCCCAATGACCGGAGGCTCGTGCTCACGGAGACGCCTCAGTAGGTCCGTGGCACCGCCCTGCCGCGGCGTGATGACCACAACCGTGGTGGGCAGCCTCTCTCCAGGTAGCGATCCCCCGCCTACCGTTGAGTCGGCGGCCGCCAGCTCCACGGCGACCCCTAGTTCGGCCAGGCGGCTCTGCCAGGCCTGCGCTCGGCTTCGGACAGACTCGAGGGAGGTGCTCAGCATCGTCCAGATCGGCACGTCGCCGAACGATTGGGTGAGATAGAGGTCGAGGGTGGCGGCGAGGGCCGCAATGGTCAGCTTATCGACCCGCACCGCGCGCGCCAGCGGGTGCTTCATGACGCGCTCCACGAGGTCCGCTCGACCGAATAACAGACCAGCCTGAGGGCCGCCCAACAGCTTGTCGGCGCTGGATGCGACAAGGTCGACATCGGCAAGAAGGCTGTCCTGGATACGTGGCTCAGCAGCCAAACCAAAGGCCGTCGTGTCGAGCAGGGCGCCGCTTCCCAGGTCATGGAGCAGCAGCAACTGATGCTGCCGGGCGATGGCGGCGAGTGGCTTGAGCTCGACGCTCTCGGTAAACCCGACCACCTGGAAGTTGCTTGCGTGCACCTTCATGATGGCCACCGTTTTGGGCGTGACGGCGGCAGCGTAATCCTCTGCGCGGGTCCGGTTGGTGGTGCCGACTTCGACCATGCGTGCACCTGAGAGGCGCATGACCTCCGGCATCCGGAATCCGCCGCCGATTTCGACGAGCTCGCCGCGGGCGACGATGACCTCCTTGCCCTTTGCCAGCGCCGTCAACATCAGAAGCACCGCGGCGGCGCAATTGTTGACCACCGCCGTTGCCTCGGCCCCGGTCAGGTAGCGCAACAGCTCGCCCAGCAGATCATGCCGCCGGCCCCGCCGGCCGGTCAGGGGATCGAACTCGAGTGTCGAATAGCGCCCCGCGATCCCGGCTGTCGCGTCGGCCGCCGCCGCCGCCAGCGGTGCCCGCCCCAGGTTGGTGTGCAGAATCACACCGGTCGCGTTGACCACCGGCCGAAGACGCGACCGGCGCAGGCCCTGGATCGTGGCCTCGACCCGGGCCCACCGAGCATGCGATGTGTCCGTCGCCGCTCGCCGGCGCTCCTCCTCCAGGACACGTTGCACGGCAAAGCGGACCAGCGGACGGCCATGAGCGGCGATCAATGTGGTTGCCGGCTCCTCCTCGAGCAGCTGATGCACACTGGGCAGTGCGCGCAGAGCGTCCACCGTCAGGTACCGACCGGGAACGGCGGCAGCCGAAGGATCAGCGTGGCGACGGGAAGATAGATGAACCTCAGGATGCCGGTTAGCAGCAGCAGGAGCACAAAGACCAGCATGATGACCTGCTGGTTCTTGTCGATCCACAAGAAGAACGCTCCGAATCGTCGCCGAAGCAGCGTTGAGAAGAAGTTGTAACCGTCAAGCGGTGGAATCGGCAGGATGTTCAGAATCGCCAAAGCAACATTGAGATAGAAGGCGACGACCAGCAGGCGCCAGGGGGGCCAATTGGCATCGAAGGTCCCGGCGTTGAGGCCGAGCTTGATCGGGATCGAGAACGCAACGGCGAGTACCAGGTTGGCGAGGGGACCCGCCGCGGCGACCAGAGCGGCGTCGAACGGGCCCCGCATCCGGTACGGGT
>WNES01007712.1_pt1 | contig 10083 bp, 11 predicted proteins | sample 5399931 | NCBI WGS metagenome assembly WNES01 (sample SAMN13153332, study PRJNA577476) | soil metagenome | isolation source: 20 cm grassland meadow soil 2 days after 3rd rain plot 5 | place: USA:California | collected 2015-11-11
TGACTGTTATCGTTGTCGGCACCTGCGCCAGCAAAACCGCGTCTTTGGCTTCCTCGGTTCCCGGAACTGAAGCAAGTATTGCCGAAGCGGGAGTGTTGAGTGGAATTTTGGCGAAATCCGCGGGAAGATCGGGCGTCGCATAGGTCCATGGTCCCTGAAGATCCATGGCGCTGAACCATCGGCCCGCGGTCAAATAGTAAAATTGCTGCGTCGGCGTGAAGACAAACACGACGCTGTTTGTGTTGGTCGCGTACTCAAGCTGCGTGTCTGGAATTTGCGCGTAAACGGGCTGACCATCGAAAAGAATGATTTCGGCCGACTTGTTGCTATAGAAAACTGCTGGAATAACTCCGCCGGATTTAGCTGGTGGCGGGATAAATTTTTTCAACGCGCTCCACTGTTTATCCTGCGACACCTTCGACATGTCGGGCGGCAACTTCTTGGTTGGCGACCATTGGCCGTCGAGATTGGTAGCCGTCAACCATTGCTGACCTACTGCGAGGTAGTAAGTGGATGCTCCAGTATCAAAAAAGAGTGGCCACTGCGTGTTAATAACGAACTTCAAATTCGTGTTTGGAACGTCCGAAAGGACGGGCTCACCATTCACGCTCAACAAAATCGACGGCCGGTAACCGACAAAAATCTTGGGCGGATCGTTGTTCAATTGCGCGCCGGCCGGTGCCTCCTTCTTCGGAGTGGACGCGATCAAAGAATGCAGAGAGACTGAAAAAGTCGATGGCACAAAGGTCTTAAACAATTGCTCCATCTTTTCTGCAGCGGCTTTATCCAACGAAGGAAAGTAGGTGCCTGTAACCTGAGGATTCGTGATGATGGCGACCTTCGCAATATTGTCGATGTCCGTATTTCCTTTCATTTCCACGACGCCTAGCACTTCTTTGCCGCTCTTGGGTGTAAGCGAGACCGCCATTCGCCAGGTCAACTGCTGGAAGTCTTTCCAATCATCCACCTGTGGTTGATAAATAATGAGCCGGGTTCCGTTGCTGTACTTTTCCCGTGGCCAACTCGAATTGCCGGATTGGCCGGATCCTGCGGTGGATTGCGCTGCTGCTATTTCAAATGCCGAAGTAAAAAGCGCCGCCGTTACGGCCACGCATTGGAGCAAAGAAGTATTAAGGAATTTCATAAGGCCTGATCGATCTAATCATGCCACGCCAACAGTGCAATCGGCTATAGGACTTTAGGGCAATATGGTAGTGTTCCCCGGTTGTGGGTCCCATGGTGTTTGTTTCGCCTCTCCTCTTGGCCAAGGGGAGAGGATCAAGGTGAGGGGTTCGGGCCATCGAGAGAGCACCACTCGCTGCGAGCCAACCCGCACCCTCCCCCTCTCCCTTGCGAAGGGAGAGGCGAACCCTTGTAAGTACTATCCGTTGAAAACTAGCTGACAATTTACCAACACTACAAACGAGACTTCGTCGGCCCGGCGCACTCATTTGCTCTCAAAGGGAAAGATTACCTTCCAATCGTTCTTCATACTGATGACGATCCAGCCGTTCTTCTTCGCCTCGTCATAGAGCGCCTGCGTGAACGTGCCGACTTTCGTCTCGGGCAACCCATGAGCGGGACCGTACGCATACTCTCGGTCTGCATCGTCGTGCAACACGAGCAATGAAAGCCGCGCACCGTCGCCCGCCTTGGTATATTCGAGCATCTGCTGGTCGCCGGTCGAGTTGCCGAAGGCGATGTGCGGGCGGCGGCCGATCATAAGATGGATGCCTTCGGGCTTGCCGGCGTTATTGTCATTCAACAACAGCTTCGGCTCTCTCGTCAAAAACGGCTTACCGTCCTTGCCGTAGCCATACTTCGTGCCCCCGGCTGTGCCAACGACTTGCTCGGGCGAAATTCCGTACACCTGGTCGGCATACACGCGCACGAAATCCTGTCCGCCACCGGTGACGATGTAGGTCTTAAACCCGTTGGCGCGCAGGTAACGCAAAACTTCCTGCATGGGCTGATACGTCAGCTCGGTATAAGGACGTTTCCAGCGTGGATCCTTCGCATCTGCAATCCATTTCTTCGCTTCCGCCTTGAAATCGTCCACGCTCATTCCAGTCATTGTGGCGACGAGAATCTTCATCAGGTCGTCCTGCGACAGCTTCGCCATCGCCTCGGGATTGCCGGAGAGCACGGTCTTAAACGGCTCTCGGTTTTTCAATTCGGGCTTTTTCTCGACCAACGCCGGTACGCGCTCCAGACAATAGGTCACCTGAGTGTACATCGGATGCTCGACCCAAAGGGTCCCGTCCTGATCAAACGTGGCAATACGCTCCTCGGGCGGTACGAACTGGGGGCTGCCTTGAGTCGTGGTCGCCCTGACGAATTCTACGATGGCTTGTTTGGCCGGTCCGTCGTTCCACGAAGCCAACGGGTCCGCCGCCCGCGCGATGGTTGCCGTGAAAGCCACCACACCAACAAGCGCGGCGGCGAGCAGGTTTGGTTTGTATATGATTTTCATGGTTTTGGTTGGTTTTGGTTTTGGTGGATTGGTTAATTGTCGGTTCGAGCGGGCTGTAAAGGCGGAGGACGGTAAACCAGCCTTTCTTCGGGTCGGTTTGAATCGCTCCAGTGCGTTTTCATCCGTGGGGTTTGTGCTGATCTCAGTGCAATTTTGCACTGCCTTCTGTAAACTTCCTATAGGACTTTAGGGCAATCGAACTCCCGTCATCACCGTTACCGGCAAAGCTTTTTTCGGTAATGGGTCAGTTTGAAATCTAGCGTCTAACCCACGCGATCACCAAGCCGACCAGACCTATGACAAATAAGATACTGCCTAGTCGGTGAGAAACGCCAGACATCCAGAGGGCAATTCCTATAGCTATGAAGACGAATCCCCACCGGTGGATGTTCTTCATAGTCCCAACCTTGGCCTTACCAATATGACGCTATCTACTCCGACCTGAGCGAGAATGACGCTGCGCCGGGTGGCGCGCCCTAGGCTGCTTGATTCCCCTTGCTTGCTGGAAAACAGCAGAGGCTGTTTCCGCGAAATCGCGCTTTTCCCTATTCTGCTGTTTTTTAGATTTGCGCTTCGATTTGGGCATGTCGAATCCTGCCACAGATCAACGCTCCGCGAAATCCTCAAGTTCAAACTGACCCACTACCCTTTTTTCGACATTGGCCACGCTCCCAAAAGATTAATCAATGAAGCGCATTACCGCTGCTCACTTCACAGTTTTCGATCTACTTCGTCAAACGCAATCGTGCGTTCCAGCTTACCGGTCGAATCCAGAATGCGAATCTCGCCAGATCGAAAGCGCGCCCGGTTCTGCGGATAATTGATCGCCTGATCTTTCTCCGGGTCTCGGAGATACCATCGAACCTTCCAACGATACTGCCGATTTTCTGAACAACCACAGACTTGCATCCGTTCGGATCGTTGTTGGTGCGCGGGAGTCAGAGCATATATTGGCAACGTCGAAGCGAAGGTTCCATTCCGTTCGGCCATGCTGAGCAGGCGGTCCCGCCGCCAGGAGGTATAAGTCGCCGTGACTGGCTGCGCGCCGTAGCCCAGCTTTCAGAGTATCGCCTCATCGACTGGACCCCTCTTGAAGATAAGAGCGGGATGGGTCTGCTGTCCGGCTTTGCTAAGATAAACGACTTCGGAGTCAAAGTGCTCGAAGCTGGCGTCGCGCCACCGATCCGGATCTCTATCGATGAAAGCCGACGAACCACCGTTTCTCGGCAGGAACAAGCATCGATCGCAACGAGTACTCCGCAGCAGCAGGCGATTACGCAGGCACTGGAGAAAGTGATCACCGCGATCAATCAAGCCGATCTGTCGGAGAAGGAGAAAAACGCGGCGAAATCTTTGTTGCGAAAACTGCTGGGGAGCAAAGCAGCAGGCAATGTGTTAGGCGCTGGCGCACAATCCCTCTCCGCGAAGTATTTCACGGGATAGACCGCCAGACCGATCCGCTGGCTCAATTAGGGACGTGCTCGGAGAAGCGCGAGTGATTATTTGCTCCGTCCAGTTATTTGCAATCAAACCGATGCAATCAGAGGTCGTGCTTTCGAGTGGTCGCACGGACTAAGGGCCCCGCGTTTCACGGCAGTTTTCTACGCTCGGCGCAATTTTCGATGCAAAACGGCGCCACTGGACGCAAAAAACCGTTTTGATCTAATGGTTTTCGTCCTCGCAGAATGACGTTTTCCAAAAGCGCGCAAACCCGCGCAAAAACTCATTCTTCAATTAGTCGTCTGGGATCGCATGCACGATATGAATGCGTGGTCGATAGATACCGTTAGCTAATCGGCAGTCGCGGCCGTATCTTGGCTCCTTAACAATCGCAGCGCCAATCGATCGCGCAGGTGTGCGGCCCCTTCTCTCTGCACACCAAACTGAATAATGAATGCTATCGGTGCACATAAAGACGAGCTCGAAAGATTGCTCGTGAACTTGTCGGGCAATACTGCCGTCTCAGGGATAGGTTTCGCGGCGTTCCTGGATGCTTATATCACGTGCCTCGATACGAACTGCTCAGACATCAGCGCTCGCGTCAATCCACCATCAGCAGCAATAAATGGAGAATTAACATGGAACCAACATTGACCCAGAACTGCGCGCTTCTATTACGCCCAACATAAAACTTCAAAAAGTCGTGAGGCGCTTTTCAAGAAGCTTCGCGCTGCGGCCCGCAAGAGGCGGCCGGATGTTCGGCGGCAGCTGACCTTCGGCGACTTGTTCATCGCAGCACGACTTCATCAGGACAACGGGCGCTGATCCGCTTCATCGGTTGCCATCATGGATCCCCTGACTTTCGCAAGTTCACAAAAGGAAGAGACCGATTCTGCCGCAGAGCGACGTTGGGAAAACGAAGGGGGAAATCCGGGGCAACTTCAACAGTTACCCTGTGATGATCGAAAGGAAGACGCCACAACCGGTCCGGCGCAAGGCGCGTTGAAGGCATTCTGCTACTAACATTGACGGCACATGCATCTAATCCAATTCCGCGAAATAATGCGAGATGCTGAAGTCGCATATGCAATTCATCCTATCGTGCGCAAGTACCTCCTAACTGCAAAGGACACGACCAAAGCCCTAATCGCATGCGGCGTGTCGCGGGCTGCTAACGTAGCTCAGATTGCGAGCGCCCTAAAATGACTGAGGGTATTTTAACAGAGCGCAAGAGTCTTGCTAGAGGAGACACCGCTCCGACTGTCGAAGCTGCAATCCCCGTTGATAACCCGGTGTCGAAAAATAATTGACGCCAATGAGACCTTCAAAAAGAAGCGGCCCGATCCGCAACGCCCGTGGCCGGGGCGCGACAGCCCGATCCTCTGATCAGGAAGTGATGGTACATCTCTCGCGCTCTCAGATTTTCAAAGATTACGAACGGGCTTTTAGCGAAGCGATGGGTTTACCGCTTAATATTCGAGCACACCATTCATGGTCGCCTGCACACCATGGCAAAACAGATCGCGATTCATTCGCCGCGATTCTGGCTCGTTTCAACCAGGCCCGCGCCGCATGCCTAAGGGCCCAAACTGAAGGCTCAAAGTGTGGCGCGGGACGGCAACGGCGACTAACTAAGCCGCCCCACACTGGGGGCGAAACGCACGGGATTTTCCGTACGCTCGCCGTCAGTGTTAGCGCATTACTGCACTTTTACTTCGATTGTTTTTGGCTTCGGCATCGGGCGTTTTTCCAGGTGAACCTGCAACACGCCGTCGCGAAACTCAGCCCTGATCTTGGTTGGGTCCGCATCTTCGGGCACGGTGAACGTGCGCTCAAAGGTGCCGAAGAAGCGTTCAAGCCGATGGAATTTTCTCTTCTTTTCTTCCTTTTCTGCTCTGCGCTCGCCGGAAATGTAAAGAATGCCGTTTTCGATTGTCACTTTAACGTCATCCTTCTTCATCTCGGGCAGGTCAGCCTTGAACAGATACTCATGATCATCCTCGGTGATGTCCACCAAGGGCGACCAATCGGCTAGCTTGAAGCTCCCGCCGTTCTTCGGGAAACGAATGGGAAAAGTCGGAAAGCCGCCAAACAATGTGCTAAAGCGGTTCTGAGCTTCCTCCATCTCCCGAAGTGGGTTCCATGTTATTAATTTATTCATATTCATATTTTATCTTTCTAGATGGAGTTAAAGCCATCTTGGTGCATTGCGCTCACCGCTTATTGTCAGAGTCGACCCGAATCTTGTGTACATTGAGGAACGGGGCCGGTGGAAAGCAAACGCACGGCGACTTCAATCAGATTGCGAAGTATTCCAGAGCCTCACGCATTATCCCGCGTAACACGCTGCAAAACTACCAAAATGCCTTTGAGAGAATCAGGATCGCGTCATTCGCGTCAAAATAATTTCGGTCATGATGCCACCGACGCAACCGAGGCTCAGCCACAACGGCAGGTGATGCAATGCGACACCCAGTGCTGCTCCGACGCCTGCGCCGATCGCGACCGATAGGCCAAGTTTGTTCTTCCGATGAGCCATGGTTTTTGTGTCCACACGTCGACAATATCCAGTCCCGTGATTGAACAGTCAGCTCTGCCAGCTATTCACCATTGCCCGCAAGGCGCAACTCCGCGAGGGAGGCGTATGCGTCAACGCCACTTATGTTCGGGATGATGGTGATCTCGAGAGCAACCACGTCTTCCAATTCGACTCGGTAGTCCTCGATCTCCTCAGTCGCTCCCGATAGGCTGAAGTGATACTGCTGACGCAGGATCTCGCGCGATGAACCGTCTACCGTTGGCGACCAGCGGAGGACGAACTCCTGCGTGCGCGCCTCGTTTTCTTCTCGGAAGACCAGGCGGATGCGTCGGACGCTCTGCGCGCAGTCGAACAGGAGGCGGATCGTCTGTTCTCCTGGGCTTTGCGCGCGCCATCCTGTTGCGCCAACAGTCAACAGCGCTGATTCGATGGGGTGCGCCGCGTCTTCCGATGTGACTTCGACTCGGGCTAGGGCTTCCAAGTCGAGCCAGGCTGTATTCGCTGACGGGCTTTCTCGCTGCGGCTGAGGACTGATTCGCTTTCGCATTCGTTTTTGTCCTTTAGATCGTCACACGCCGACTCCAACGTGCTCTGTAGATGCGAGCTCGGTGTAGGTTTGGATTTGATGAAACATTGCTATTGGTTTGGTGAAGATTCAAGTGCGGCGCGCGGGAAAGGTTCCTACAAACGGTCGGCGCAGTCGTCAACGAGCGATGGCGCTGTGAGTACGGGCCAACAGCCAAGTGAGGTTACTCCACAAGACGGCACGCGCATGCTTGCGTTGTGCGCGACGCCGGGCCAACTGGATTACTTTGTCGTGCTGACTTTGCAGCAACACGGCCAGCAGTCCGCTTTGGGTAAGGGTTGGGATTGATCTTGTCATAACGTGGTTTCTTTCTGTTTTAGTGATCTATGTAATTCCCCCGCGTCTGGTGAGTGCGCTCTGTTCTGAGCTTTACGAATTTCATAAACCGGCTTCTATTTGGATTGACTGCTCCAAATCCGCGCGGAACGAGGAACCATCCTCACGAGACGCTTTTCAACAGCGGCCTCGCTTAGGTTAACTCGGGTTCCAGTTGAATCTGGAGATCGCGCTAAGCGGTGTCTCAGCTAAGGTTCAGCCCGGCCAAAGGTGCGTTGAAACGTCGGATGACGTAATCAAAGATCATGTACAGAATCCGCGCCATCGTGTCAAGCCCTTTTTCGCTTCCGATTTAGCGACTTGGGAGCAAATTGGGTCGCGTCTAAACTCCGAAAGTTTCTTTGACACTGTATTTTCCTCGAGTTCGAAAGCAGGCATTTACACCTCCGGCGCAGGCATCGGGCCGAAAAATATTCTGATCACCTTTTCCTTCCCTATTACGCGCACCAGTTCGTGCATCATGCAATACATGGCAATAAGTACGAACAGAATGATCTGAACAGCCCAGAAATGCGGCCAGATGATTTCCGCCAGCAACTTTCGATTGCCCGCAACAAAGCCGCCAGCTTGCCGCCAGAAATCGATAAGACGTTCCACGTAGTGAATCAGCGTGGCCATCAACCAGTAGATTAAGGTCTTCCAAGCCACGTTGTAGATCAGTGGTTTGTTCGGAAAACGATTGATCATCGGCAGCATGTCCGCGACTAACACTGCCTTGCCAAGAATAAGGGCGGCGATAGCAATCGAGATGGAAGAGGATGGCGCGAGCCCTGTTCCCTTCAGCATCAATACGCGAATAAACGTGATAATGTGCAGCGCGATGAAAAAGAAAATCGTCGGCGGCAGTAACTTAAAGAACTCTTCTTTTAGCTTGGACATTTTGAGGTCATTTCCTTTCGACAGAGGACGGCCAGCGACTGTCCGCCGCCCGCCCGTGCAAACATCGCCGCACGGACCGCCTGATTGATTACCGACACCACCGTGATGATGGCTTGAGTTGTTTGTGCATGTTTGTTTGGGGCGATCGATTCTTACAAAATTGGCCCCAACATCGCAATGGTGTTATTCCAAAGCCGGCGGGTCATCGGCCATTGGGTCACTGTCTCGGCGGTGATGGGATGGGAGCAAGCAAGATAGGCGTCCTGACGGCGGCGCATTTCGGCAGTTAAAGTCGGGTCGTAGAACAGAATGTTGTTTTCGTAATTCAAATCGAAACTGCGCCGGTCCATGTTGGCCGAGCCGATCAGGGTGATTTCCCCGTCCAATGTGAGTGACTTGGTATGGAGGAGGCCGCCTTCGTACTCGTAAATGCGGACCCCGGCGGCGAGCAAGTCACTGTAGTAACTGCGACTGGCCGCGCCCACGATCCATGAGTCGTTTCGCGCGGGGAAAATGATAGTGGTCGCTACGCCGCGCCGGGCACTGGCACAAAGAGCTGCCTGCATGGCTTCGTCAGGCACATAATAGGGAGTCGTGATGACCAGCTCTCGTCGGCCGGTGTACAACAGAGTTTCGAAGACTTCGGGCATAGCCGAGTTATATATCGTCGGTCCGGTACCAATGACCTGCGCTGTCAGCCCAGGGTCACCGGGCGGCAACGGTTGACGCAACAAGGGCGTGAGATCGCCATCCATTTGCGCCATCCAGTCGCTCGCGAAAAGATACTGATTCTGCCGCGCAATCGGCCCCTCAAAACGCATCATCGCATCTACCCATGGAGCAAACTTTGCCTTGATCCGGAACTCGGGGTCTGCGCAGTTCTGACTGCCGCAATAGGTGATCCGATTATCAATCACCAGAATCTTGCGGTGATTGCGCAAATCGATGCGTCCTCGCAACGGACGCAAGAGGGGATTGCCGATGGGCAGGGCGGTAGCCAGCTGAACGCCGGCCGCCTGCATGGCTTTCCAATGTGGGGACTCGATCATGATGCGCGAGCCCAACCCATCGGCCATCGCCCGGCAGATGACCTTGCGCTCGGCGGCCCGCTGTAGTGCCTTGACCACTTTGAGTCCGTTGTTATCCGGCAGCCAGATGTAAAAGATCAGATGGACATGATCCTGAGAAGCATCAATATCTGCGACCATGGACTCGATGGTCGCGTTGGAATCTGGCAGCAACGTCGCGCAGTTGCCACCCACGGGCTCGAAGCCATTGACCGAGTGTCCGAGCCGGAAGAGGTGGGCGTAAGTCTCTGGAATTTTCGGTTGCAGATTAGGCGAATCCATTCCCGGGGCCTTGGTAAGGTCAGGCATGACGGCCAGCACTGCGTACAGGCGACTAACACGCCGGCGGCCGATACTGGTTTCACCGAAAAGGATATAAGTCAGGATGCCGATGACGGGCAGAACAATCATGACAACGATCCAGGCAACCCGTGAAGCCGGCTCCCGGTGCGGCCGCAAAATGACCCTCGCAATCACGCCGAGATGGACCAGGAGAAAGGCTCCCGTCCACAGTGCGGTTAGGACCTGACTTTCAGTCATTCATTGGGCTGGGTTGACGTGGTGGTTTTCAGAATTTGAACAGGAGCTAACGGAGGAAACAGAGAGGCAGAGAACATTTCCTCTGTTAGCTCTGTTTGCTCCTGTTAAATTTTCCGGCTCATTTGTTAGACTTCCGGGGCCGGCATCGGCCCGAAGAATATGCGCAGCACCTTTTCCTTCCCGATCACGCGCACCAGTTCGTGCATCGTGCAATACATAGCAA
>WNES01001879.1_pt1 | contig 10081 bp, 10 predicted proteins | sample 5399931 | NCBI WGS metagenome assembly WNES01 (sample SAMN13153332, study PRJNA577476) | soil metagenome | isolation source: 20 cm grassland meadow soil 2 days after 3rd rain plot 5 | place: USA:California | collected 2015-11-11
CCACGAGCTCGCGCAACGGCTCGTCATGCTTGCCCTCCTGTCTATTCGACTGCATGCTCGAGCCCGGCAGGCGTGTGCGCCGTTCCGTTTGGCAATGGCCCCTGCCTCGTCACAGCATGATTTTGACGTGCGTAAGTAAAAAAGTCATGTCACCGGGCGAGCACCGCGCCCGCGGTCCGATGGCGCCGAGCCTCATGCGGGCCAAACTCGCTTTCGTCGACCGGCGCAGCCGGCCCGAGCTATGAACAGCGCAGCGCGCGACCCGTCCGCTGACCGCGAAACCGTCCGCGAGGTGCATCGGATGGCTTCCGCGGGCGATTTCACCGGGGCGGCTGCCGCCGCGCTCGCCGCATTGGGTGCCGGGTTGGAGCATCCGCTGCTGCTCAATGTCGCCGCGCTGCAGCTGGAACGCGGAGGCAGGTTCGAGGACGCATGCCGCTACCTGCGGCGCGCGATCGAGCTGGCGCCGCAGGATATCGGTGCGCGCAATGCCCTGGGGCTCTGCCTGCAGGGCATGAATCGGGACGATGAGGCCCTGGCGCACTTCGACGCCGTCATCGCGCTCGCTCCCCAGGCGGCGTTTGGCCATGCAAACCGCGGTCGGGCGCTATTGGCGCTGGGGCGGATTGAAGAAGCGCGCGGCAGTTTCCAGAAGGCCCTGGAGCGCGAACCGAACGTGGCTGCGCTCGCCGGACTCGCGGCAATCGCCACGTTTCGGGGCGATCACTCCGAAGCGCGCCAGCTCGCTGAACGGGTGCTCCAGGTCGAGCCCAACTATCCCGATGCGGTGATGAGCATGACCGCCGCGGATCTGGCGGCGGAGCAACCGCGGGAGGCGGCGCGAAGGCTGCGGGAGCTTCTGGCGCACCGTCGTCTGGCCCCTGTCGATCGCGCTCACGCGCTCTGCATGCTAGGTGATGTTCTGGACGCCCAGCAGCGCTATGCCGAGGCATTCGCTGCGTACACCGAGGCCAATGAGCGGCTGACCCGGATCTACTCACCCCTGTACGCGGAGGGTGAGACGGCACTGGAATTCACCCGCCGGCTCACCGAGCAGTGTCAGAGCGTCCCGGCGCACTTGTGGGCACCGGCGGTTCCGCGGAAGGCGGCGACGGCTGACGTCCGCCATGTTTTCCTCGTCGGGTTCCCGCGCAGCGGCACGACTCTCCTCGAGGCGGCTCTCGAAGGCCATCCGTTGGTTCGAAGCCTCGAAGAGCAGGAGCTGATGATCGACTCGGTTCGTGCTTATCTCGGCCGACCGGAATACGTTCAGCGTCTGGTGGCCGCCAACGACGCCGAGCTGCAGGGTTACCGCGATTCGTATTGGCAGCGCGTCCGTGACGCCGGCATCGACTGTGCCGGCAAGGTCTTTGTCGACAAGTACCCGCTGAACATCCTGAAACTGCCGCTGATCGCGCGGCTGTTCCCGGAGGCGAAGATCCTGCTCGCACGTCGCGACCCGCGCGATGTCGTGCTGAGCTGCTTTCGTCGCCGATTTCGCATGAATGCTCCCATGTTCCAGCTGTTGAGCCTCGACGGCGCGGCGCGCTTTTATGACGCGACCATGAGGGCGGCGGAGGTTTTCCAGGAGAGATTCAAGCTGGCGTTGCGCGTGGCGCAACATGAAATGATCGTCGGCGACTTTCGCTCCGAGCTGACCGCGATCTGCAACTGGATCGGGGTGGACTGGACCGACGCCATGCGCGCTGTCGATCAACGATCGCGCAACCGGGCGGTCGTGACGCCAAGCACCGCACAGCTCTCGCGCGGTGTTGACCCGGCCACCGTCGGCCAGTGGCGCCACTACGCGCCGCAGCTTGCGCCGGTGCTGCCGATCCTGGAGCCGTGGGTTCGCAAGTTCGGATACGAGCCCTAGTTTAGTTTAGTTAAAAGTTAGTTTAGTTAACGCACCCCGGGTGCCGCGGCCGGGAGCGCAGGCGTCCCGTCGAGCGCTGCAAGCGTGGCGAGCGAGGGCGGTCGCGCCGCCCGCAGTCGCGCACTCACGCCTTCCGCCTGGCGCAGTACGCGCAATAGGTTCGCGCCGGCAACCTTAGCGAGCTCCGCATCGCCCCAGCCGCGGCGCCCCAGCTCCTCGAGCAGCGCCGGAAACTTGTCGACGCCCTCGAGCCCGACGGGCGCTTCGGGGATCCCGTCGAAGTCCGAGCCTATACCCACGTGATCGACGCCCGCGACTTTGCGGATGTGCTCGATGTGATCGGCGACGTCGCCGATCGTGGCCTGCGGTTTGGGGTTAGCCTGCTCCCAGGCTTTCGCCGCGGCCGCGATGCGTTCGGGCTGCCCGATGTAGAGCCCGCCGAAAGGCGGGCTGTTGTCGCGCGCCTTTTCCGCGGCGCGATCCGCATCCCAGCGCCGCCGCGCCTCCGAGACGTAGCCGGGGGCGAAGTTGACCATGACCACGCCGTCATTTTTTGCCACGAGCTGCAGCACGTCATCCGGGACGTCGCGCGGGTGATCGACCAGGGCGCGGGCGGAGGAGTGCGAGAAGATCACCGGCGCCTCGGTCACGGTGAGCGCCGCGCGCATGGTGTCGGCCGAGACGTGGGCGAGATCCACGAGCATGCCGAGACGGTTCATCTCGCGTACCACCTCTCGCCCGAAGGGCGTGAGCCCGTGGTGTGCGGGTGTGTCGGTGGCGGAGTCCGCCCAGTCGGTATTGGAGGAGTGCGTGAGCGTCATGTAGCGCGCGCCGCCCTCGTAATAGGCGCGCAGCACCGCGAGCGAGTTGTTGATCTGGTGACCGCCCTCGACGCCGATCAACGCGCCGATGCGGTGCGCCTTGTGCACACGGACGATGTCCGCCGCCGTGTACGCCATGGCCAGGTCCGCCGGATAGCGCGCGCACAGCGCCTTGACCAGATCGATCTGCTCGAGCGTCGTCTGCACCGCCTGCGCGCCCTTCACGTCCACCGGGATCCACACCGACCAGAACTGCGCCCCGACGCGGCCGGCGCGCAAGCGGGGAATGTCGGTCATGAGTGGCACGCCATCGGGCGGGGCCGGCAGCGCGGCGGTGGAGGCGGCCAGATCGATCTTCGCCAAATCACCCCCGAAGCGCGCGCGGATCTCCCAGGGCAAATCGTTGTGGCCGTCGATGAGCGGCGTCTGCGCGAGGACCCGCTCGATGCGCTCGGCGTCGGTCGCGGCGCGTGCGATGAGCGGCGCGGCGAGCAGCACCGCGAGCGGCCAGGCCGCGATGAGGCCGGCGCGCACGGCCGAGCACGCCGTGCCCCTCGCCGACGCGGGGCCGATCACTCCGCCGTCGGCGGCGAGCACGAGCGCGTCCAGTCCTGCGCCGTGGCGCCCGGGTTGTGCCAGCCGCAGGGACCCGTCAGGAGTCCTTCCGCCCGCGGCGGTCCCCAGCTGCCCGGCGCGTAGAGCGCGGGCGGCTCGGTCGGGTGCAGCACCGGATCGACGATCTTCCACGCGGCTTCCACCTCGTCCTCGCGCGCGAAATGCGCGGTATCGCCGATGAGCGCGGCGCTGATGAGGACCTCGTAGGCGTCCATGTCATCGCCGCGCTGCTGGGCGAGGAAGAGCTCGATCGGCCGACCGGTCATCACGGGCCCCGGCCTCTTGGTGTGCGCGCCGAGCGCGATGGCGACATCAGGGCCGACGCGGAAGCGCACGTGATTCGGCTGCTCGGGACCCAGGTCGCCGAACACGTTGACGGGCGGCGGCTTGAGGTCCACGACCACCTCCGTGGCCGTCACCGGGAGGCGCTTACCGGCGCGCAGGTAGAACGGCACCCCGCCCCAGCGCCAGGAGTCGATCGCGAGCGCCAGCGCGGCGTAGGTCTCGACCTGCGAGTCTGCGGCCACGCCCGGCTCCTCGCGGTAGCCGATGAACTGCCCGCGCACCACCTGTGCCGGCGCGAGCGGGCGCACCGCCCGCAGCACCTTCACCTTCTCATCGCGCAGCGCTTCGCCCTCGGTGTTGACCGGCGGCTCCATGGTGAGCAGCGCCATGATCTGCAGCAGATGGTTCTGTATGACGTCGCGGATCGCGCCGGTCTCCTCGTAGAAGCGGCCGCGCCCGCCGATCCCGATCGCTTCCGCCATGGTGATCTGCACGCTGGCGACGAAGTTGCGGTTCCACACCGGCTCGAGGAACGAGTTGGCGAAGCGGAAGTACAAGAGGTTCTGCACCGCTTCCTTGCCGAGGTAATGATCGATGCGAAAGATGCTGCCTTCGGGAAAGTGCGTGTGCAGGGTCTCATTGAGCGCGCGCGCCGAGGCGAGCTCGTGCCCGAAGGGCTTCTCGACCACCACGCGCGCCCCGCGCGCGCTGCCGGAACCGCTCAGGTGCTCGATGACCGCCGGGAACATGCTGGGCGGAATGGCGAGATAGTGCAGCGGCCGCTGCGCTTCCCCGAGCGTGCGGCGCAGCTTGTCGAACGTGGCGCGGTCGTTGTAGTCGCCGTCCACGTAACGCAGCAGCTCCGTGAGGCGCCCGGCCACCGTCTCGTCCGCGCCCGGGACGAACGCCTTGAGACTGTCCCGCACGCGATTGACGAGCCATTTGACGTCGCATCCCTGGCGCGCCACGCCGACCACCGGCACGGCGAGCAGGCCGCGGCGCAAGAGGTGATAGAGCGCCGGATAGATCTTCCGGTAGCACAGGTCGCCCGTGGCTCCGAAGAGCACGATGGCATCGCAGTCCCGGCGTTCCATGGTCGCTGCGCCCTCAGCCGGACTTCTCGGCGTGACCGCCGAAGGCGAGGCGCATCGCCGAGAGTACCTTATTGGCAAACTCCGCCTGCCCGCGCGATTCGAAGCGCGAATAGAGCGCCGCGGAGAGCACCGGGGCCGGCACGCCGGTCTCGATCGCCGCCTCGAGCGTCCAGCGCCCTTCGCCGGAATCCGACACGCGCCCCCCGAAGGCGGTGAGCTTCTCATCCCGCGCCAGCGCTTCCGCGGTGAGATCGAGGAGCCGCGAGGAGATGATGCTGCCGTGGCGCCAGACTTCCGTGATGGCCGCGAGGTCGAGCCGGTACTGAAAAAAGCGCGGGTTCGCGAGCGGCGCGGTCTCGGCGTCCGCCGCAGCGGCGCTGAGCCCGGCGTCGGCATGGGCGAGCACGTTCAGGCCCTCCGCGTAAGCCGCCATCAGCCCGTACTCGATGCCGTTGTGAATCATCTTGACGAAATGGCCTGCGCCGGGCGGGCCGCAGTGCAGGTAGCCGAGCGCGGCCGCCGCGGCGCTCGCGGCCCGGCCGGGGGCGGCACCCGAGGCGGCCTCGCCCCGGGCTGCGGCCGGCATCCGGCCTCCGGGCGCGAGCGTCGCCAGCGCCGGCTCGAGCAGCGCGACCGCGTCCGGCTCCCCGCCGATCATCAGGCAGAACCCCTGCTCGAGCCCGAGCACCCCGCCGCTCGTGCCGACGTCGAGGTAGCGGACTCCGGCGGCCTTGAGCTCATCGGCGCGACGGATGTCGTCCCTATAGTTCGAGTTGCCGCCGTCGATGAGCACATCGCCCTTGGTGAGGAGCGGGCGCAGCTCGCCGATCACCGGGTCGACGATCGCCGCCGGCACCATGATCCACACGGCCCGCGGCGCAGGAAGCGCACGCACCAGCTCCGCCAGCGAGTTCGCCCCGTGCGCGCCCTCCGCGGCCAGCGCCGCCACGGTCGCGGGCTTGCGGTCGTAGGCCACGCACTCGTGACCGCCCTTCACCAGGCGCCGCACCATGTTGGCGCCCATGCGCCCGAGCCCGATCATCCCGATCCGCATCGCCTGGTCTCCTCGTGCCCACGCAGCCGGCAAAAGCCACGCCTTTTGCCGGCGGCAACGAAGCTGATGTCCGCAGAAATCGCTTCCTGCGATTTCTGCCAATTAACTAGTTCGGCACGCGCCGGATCTGCGCGCCGAGCTGCGCCAGCTTCTCCTCGATCGCCTCGTAGCCGCGATCGATGTGATAGATGCGCTCGACGTCGGTGCGTCCCTCGGCGATGAGTCCCGCGAGCACGAGGCTCGCGGACGCGCGCAGGTCGGTCGCCATCACCGGGGCGGCGGTGAGCTTGTCGACGCCGTGAATGATGGCGGTGTTGCCCTCGAGCCGGATCTCCGCGCCCATGCGCCGCATCTCCAGCATGTGCATGAAGCGATTCTCGAAGACGGTCTCGGTGATGGTGCCCACGCCGTCGGCGACCGTGTTGAGCGCGGCGAACTGCGCCTGCATGTCGGTGGGGAAGGCGGGGTACGGTGCGGTGCGCACGTCGACCGACTTCAGCTCCCGCCCGCGCATGTCGACCTCGACCCAGTTCTCACCCACCCCGAGCTTCGCCCCCGCCTCCTCGAGCTTCGCGAGCACCGCATCGAGGTGCTCGGGGCGCGTGCTCTTGATGCGCACGTGCCCGCCCGTGATTGCGCCTGCGACCAGGTAGGTGCCGCTCTCGATGCGATCGGGGAGCACCTCGTAGGTCGTGCCGCGCAGCTTCTTCACGCCCCGCACGATTATCTTATCGGTGCCCGCGCCCTGAATGTTGGCGCCCATCGCGGTGAGGAAGTTCGCGAGATCGACGACCTCGGGCTCGCGCGCGGCGTTCTCGATGACGGTCTCCCCGTCCGCGAGCGTGGCCGCCATCATCAGATTCTCCGTGCCGGTGACCGTCACGGTGTCGAGCACCAGCCGCGCGCCCCTCAAGCGCGCGGCGCGGGCGCGGATGTAGCCGCCCTCGATGGTGATGTCGGCGCCCATCGCCTGCAGACCCGCGACGTGGATGTTCACCGGCCGGGCGCCGATCGCACACCCCCCGGGGAGCGAGACGTCGGCGCGCCCGTAGCGCGCCACCAGGGGCCCCAGCACCAGGATCGAGGCGCGCATTGTTTTCACGAGATCGTAGGGCGCGAAGCACTCGCGCACGCTCGAGGCGTCGACCTCGATGCGCATGCGCTCGTCCACCGTGACCGTGGCGCCCATCCTGCCGAGGAGCTCGACGGTGGTGGTGACGTCCTTCAGATGCGGGACGTTCGCCACCACCACCGGATCCTCCGCGAGGAGCGCCCCGGCGAGGATCGGCAGCGTCGCGTTCTTGGCGCCGGAGATGCGTACTTCGCCTTCGAGGGGCACGCCGCCCTGGATCTGCAACTTGTCCATATTTATTGGCTGAAAGTCGCCTGCGGCGCTTTCAGCAGCCACCCCACTGACAGTCTCACACACGCGGGCAAAAAGCGTCGTTTTTGCCCGCGAAAAGCATGCCGGTTCACGTGCTTCATTCTTCCGCCGCCTCGTCGGGCGTGAGCGCCTCGATCGAGAGTGCGTGGATCTCGCGTCCCATGGCCGCACCCAATGCGGCGTAGACCAGCTGGTGGCGGCCAATGGCGCGCAGCTGCGTGAATTCCCGCGCGACGATCCGCGCGGCAAAGTGGGTGTTGTCGTCCGTCTGCACCCGTACCTGGGCCCCGGGCAGGCCCGCGCGGATGAGCCGCGCGACTTCTTCAGCGTCCATTGGGCATAAAACCTTCGGTTTCCGGCTGCTCACCGCTTGGCAAAGAAACGTACCCCAGGCAGGCCCTCGAAATCCGCGTCCTGCGTCCAGAGGACCGCACCGTTGCGCTGTGCGGTCGCGAGCATGATACTGTCTGCCATCGCGATGCTGTGATCGATTGAAAGCCGCGCCGCCGCGAGCGCGGTGGCTCGATCCAGGTCGACCACCCTGCCCTGCTCCATCACGGCCACGCCTCGCAGCGCCTCGTCATCGCCGCGCTGCTGCGCGATGCGCTTGAATACCTCGAAGAGTGACAGAGTGGGCACGATGAGCGAGCGGGTCGCTTCGATGGGCTTGGCGAACTCTCCCGCGTTCGGACCGTCGGCGAAGTACTCGAGCCACGCCGAGGAGTCCACCACATTCATACACGGTCAGGTTCCCGCGGTACATCGGTGGAGATTCCCTTCAGGGACCCCCGGCTCGCCTTGGCCGGCTTCACGGGTACCAGCTCGATGCGGCCGCGATACTCAATCGCGTGCAGCTTCTCGCCCGGCTTGATGCCGAGCGCCTCGCGTATCACCCGCGGGATCACGATCTGGAATTTGGACGAAACGGTAATGGTAGTCATACGTTTTACCTATCGATATGTACATTGTAAGACGATCCCCCGCGGCGCGCAAACCCGCCCGCGTGGCCGGGTGCGGACGCGTCTATAATGACCCCCATGGATCCGCACCCGGCGGCCGCGGCCGCACCGGCCGCCCTTCCCGATGATGCGCAGCTGATCGCCTCCGCGCGGCGTGCGCTCGCGATCGAAGCGCGCGCGATCGAGGCGCTGCCCGGTAGAATCGGGGCCGCCTTCGCGCAGGCCTCGAGGATCTGCCTCGGCTGTCACGGACGCGTCGTGGTCACCGGCATGGGCAAGTCCGGGCACGTCGCGGGCAAGATCGCCGCAACTCTCGCGAGCACCGGAACGCCGGCTTTCTTCCTGCACCCCGCCGAGGCCGGCCATGGCGACCTCGGCATGATCACCCGCCAGGATGCAGTGCTCGCGCTCTCCAACTCGGGCGAAACTCCGGAGCTGGTGCTGCTGCTGCCGCACCTGAAGCGCCTCGGGGTCCCCCTCATCGTGATGACCGGCAAGAGCGAGTCGACGCTCGCGCGCGCGGCGAGCGTCGCGCTCGATGTCGGCGTGCCGGAGGAGGCCTGCCCGCTGAATCTCGCGCCCACCGCCAGCACCACCGCGACGCTCGCCATGGGAGACGCGCTCGCAGTCGCGGTGCTGGAAGCCCGCGGCTTCACCCGGGCGGACTTCGCGCGCTCACACCCGGGGGGCGCCCTCGGCCGGCGACTGCTGCTGCACGTCGAGGACCTGATGCGCACCGGAGATGCCGTCCCGCGCGTCGCGCCCGATGCACGCTTGAGCGCCGGGCTCATCGAGATGTCGCGCAAGGGGCTCGGAATGACCGTGGTGGTCGATCCGGGCGATCGCATCCTCGGCGTCTTCACCGACGGAGACCTGCGCCGCGCGCTCGACCGGCAGATCGACGTGCACTCGACGCTGATGAGCGCCGTCATGACGGCGAGTCCGAAGACCATCGGGCCGCGGGAACTCGCGGCCGAGGCCGTGCATCTCATGGAGGTCCACCGGATCACGGCGCTGGCGGTGAGCGATGCGCACGGCCGCCTGGTCGGCGCGCTGAACGTCCACGACCTGCTACGCGCCGGCGTCATGTGAGGCGCCGCCGCCGTGCGCGCATGAGGCAGGCGATAAGGCTCCTGGTGCTGGACGTCGACGGCGTGCTGACCGACGGCCGCCTCTACTACGGCCCGCGCGGCGAGGCGCTGAAAGTTTTTCACGTGCACGACGGCGTGGGGCTCGTCGAGTTGCGCCGTGCGGGGGTTCAAGTGGCGGTGATCTCGGGCCGTCGCTCGCCGATGGTGCGCGCGCGCTGCCGCGAGCTCGGTGTGCGCCACGTGCATCAGGGCGTGACCGATAAGCTGGCGGCGCTCGCGCGGCTCTGCGCGCTGCTCCGGCTCCAGCCGGCGGCCTGCGCCTGTGTGGGCGATGACCTGCCGGATGTGCCGCTGATGCGCCGTGTGGGTCTCGCCTTCGCGGTCGCCGATGCGCACCGCGAGGCGCGGCGCGCCGCCGACATCGTGACCCGCCGTCCCGGCGGGCGCGGTGCGGTGCGCGAGGTTTGCGATCACCTGCTCGCGCTCGGCAAGCGCAGGGCGCGAAGCTGATGGCCTACAGGCTGCTCGCGATCGTCGCGGCCGTGGCGCTGATCATCGGCGTCATGGTGATATCCGCTCCGCGCCGCGAAGGCGGCGGGCAGTCGACCGCCTCAGGTCTGCCCCGGCGAGGCGCTCTACACGCTCGACGCCGCGCAGGTCGAGCAGCAGCCGGACGGGAGCAAGGTGAGCCTCGACCAGGTGCGCCTCGGGTTCCGCGACAGCACCGGCAACCGGTGGAACGCCCGCGCCGACCGCGGCGAGATCGCGCAGGCGAGCGGCGTCGTCGAGCTCGAGGGCGGCGTGCACGTGGCGGGCGTGCTGCCCGACTCGGGCCAGCCCGCCGAGATCGCCACCGAACATCTGGATTTCGATACGCGCGCGCAGATCATCGCCACCGAGGA
>WNES01001772.1_pt1 | contig 10076 bp, 9 predicted proteins | sample 5399931 | NCBI WGS metagenome assembly WNES01 (sample SAMN13153332, study PRJNA577476) | soil metagenome | isolation source: 20 cm grassland meadow soil 2 days after 3rd rain plot 5 | place: USA:California | collected 2015-11-11
GAATTGAGAATTGGCTTAAAATACAAGAACGCCTTCCTAAAGAGTATTTAAGCTAGCCCGGTCAACTAAGGCGAATCGGAAAAATCTGTTCGCAAATTTTCAATCTCGAGGCGAAGGCCCTGATCCTTTGGTTTCGAACTCTGGGGTCTCCCCTGCGTCGGCCGCTTTAGATGACGGAGACTTCTTGCCTGGCTCCATGACCTCGAACGCGAAAAGCGCGACGATCAGAGCGGCGATGACGAGAATGCCTTGAGGATTAAGCTGGCCCGTGCTTGAGTTGTACATGAAATCTCGAATCTGCAGAATCGCAGATCCCAAGTATGGGATCGGAATCGTGTACTGGTAAACCCCTTCGACCCAGCTTCCCGGAATGTAGCCATACTGGGTCCATGTATCTGTACCTGAGTTCGCGTCTCCCTTTGTCTTGAAGCTAACCTGGTTGTAGGCACTGCTAGACGCGGGGATTATTCCGACTACTCTGTGCACTACTAGATATCCGGGATCCGCTGGATTCTTCATGAAGACGATTATGGTGCCGTTAGCGATCGTCATAGGGTCCACACCTCGTATAACGATGAGCGCTCCGACTGGTAGTGTACATTGAGTTGAGTGGAGTTCCGGATGGTCGCTCTGGCACATGCTAGGAGATGAAACCACCAAAATCGGGTATTGTGTGTTGAGCGCTACTCTGATGCCTCCCCAGACGGCGATTGCGCCTAGAATTACGAGTCCGACTAGAATTAGGCCTCTGGCAGTTTGATTCTTTCTCAAGAAGGCGCGGAACTTCCGGAAATATACGCTCAACGTGTTGTCTCTGGCCTAGATATGTTTCGCCTGGAATGGTCCGATCTCGGCCTCGTACTGGATCCGCTTCAAAAACTCTTCCGCCGCTCTCGCGCCGGCTGTTAGGAATTCGTCGCCGCGAGACGTGATCTGGTATACTTTGCGTCCTCGGCCGCCTTCGGCCTCCCAGACCGCCTGCAGGTAGCCTTTCTCTTCCATGGAGTGGAGTAGCGGGTAGAGGGTTCCGGCGCTGAGATAGACTTTGAACCGGTCCCGGATCTCCAAGTTGATCTCGTATCCCCAGCGGGGTTTTGCCTTTAGGAGGCGGAGTATTATCAGGTCCAAGTGGTTCTTGACTAAGCGCTCTCGCCACGCCTTGTCCAAGTCCTTGTTCAGAGGCAAGCGCCCGCTGTCCTGAGATGGTGAAAGATTAATGGTCACTAAAGGCTTTCTAGCGAGGAAAATTCTGGTCCCGAATCATTCCTATGTTTTTATCGATCGGACCCATGTCTCGTTATGCTGATTGTCGTCCAACGTCTTCGACCTTCTACCGCGACCCCTAGCGGAGGCTGTCAAGGAACGGGGATTCCTGAGACCGACGGAGGCGCAGGAGAAGGCGATTCCGCCCATTCTGGAGGGGAAGAATGTGCTCCTGATCTCGCCAACGGCGAGCGGCAAGACAGAGTCCGCGATACTCCCCATCTTCACAAGATTCCTCAGCGAGCCTAACCGGGGTCCCGGGATCAAGATCATCTACATCACTCCACTTCGGGCCCTTAACCGGGATCTGCTAGACCGGCTGCGATGGTGGGGCCAGAAGATAGACCTCCGCGTGGCGGTGAGGCATGGAGATACTGAGATCAAGGAGAGAACGAGCCAGTCGAGGAGCCCGCCTGACCTGCTCATCACGACGCCCGAGACGCTCCAGGCAATACTGCCGGGCCGCGTCCTGCGGAGGCATCTCCGGGACATACGGTTCTTGATCATAGATGAGGTCCACGAGCTGGCCGAGGACAAGCGGGGAAGCCAGCTTGCTATTGCACTGGAGCGGTTGCGCTGGGTTGCCCAGAGAGAATTTCAGGTGGTGGGGCTTTCTGCAACAATTGGTTCGCCTGAGATTGTTGGAAGGTTTCTCGTGGGCGAGGGGAGACCAGTGGAGGTGGTTCACGTTCCGGTCGCGCGTAAGATGCGGCTTGAGATCCGTTCACCGGAGCCGACTGGTGAGGATCATCGACTCGCGGGAAAATTGTTCACCCATCCCGAAGTGGCTGCGAGGCTGCGGGTGATGAAGGAGATGATAACCAATCACAAGTCCGTGTTGCTCTTCACCAACACGCGTGCGATTGCGGAAGTCCTTGCGAGCCGGTTCAAGGTCTGGGACATCGACTTCCCGGTCTCCATCCATCATGGAAGCCTCGCAAAGCCGGCAAGAATCACGGCCGAGAGGGCGTTGAAGGAGGGGGAGATCAAGGGTCTGGTCGCGACCTCAAGTCTTGAGCTGGGGATTGACGTGGGCCGAATTGACTATGTCATACAGTACATGAGCCCCCACCAAGTGACTCGTCTCATTCAGCGAGTAGGCCGGTCAGGGCATAGTGTCGGGAAGATGGCTGACGGCATAATCATCACAATGGACTCCGACGACACTCTAGAAGCGCTAGTTATCGCCCGGAAAGCGATGAGCGAGGACCTTGAAGACGTGGCTGTCCCTGAGAAGCCGTTGGACGCTCTCTGCCACCAGATCGCGGGACTCTTGATCCAGAACCGGAAATGGTACTATACCGAACTGTTGGATATCCTCCGGAAAGCCTACCCCTACCGAAACCTCACGGAGGAGGACGTTGCTGCGGTCACCAACTATATGCACTCGCGCTTCCCAAGACTCGGCTGGGTCTCCCCACAGGACAAGGTGGTCATGCGACCCTCAAGGGTCAAGGACCTCTACAGATACTACTTCAACAAACTGTCAATGATCCCCGACGAGAAACAATACCTCGTTGTCGAGCAGAAATCCGAGACGGCCGTAGGGGTTCTCGATGAGGCATTCGTGGCCGAGTACGGCCAGCCGGGGACCAAGTTCATCGTCCGCGGTACCCCGTGGATGATGGAGAGCATCCGAGGAGACAAGATATTCGTCAGGGGAATATCAGATCCGACCGGTGCTATTCCGAGCTGGATCGGCGAAGAGATACCGGTGCCGTATGAGATTGCCGCTGAGGTTGGCGAGGTCCGGCGGGTCACCGAGGAGGAGTATCGGAAGCGGAAGAGCCTCGGAGAGATCAGCCGGATGCTTGCCGAGAAGTATTCTGCTGATGAGACGACAATCCGTCGCGCGCTTACCGAGACTTATGATCAGTGTGAGGAAGGACTGCCGGTTCCCAGCGACAGGCTATTGACGATCGAGGAATGGGACGATTTTATCATAATCAACTCCCACCTCGGGACGCTCGTCAACAGGACCCTAGCACGGCTCGTCGGCCACGTATTGTCAGACGAGGCGGGTGTGAGCATCGGAATACAACAGGACCCCTACAGGATCGTCCTCCAGACCATGGGCGCGGTTGATGCTGATGATGTGCAGAAGGTTTTGCAACGTCTTGCAGGGACGGAAGTGAAGGAGCTGGCGGTGGCCGCGTCGAAACGGACCGGCCTGTTCAAGAGACGACTTGTCCACGTCGCTAGGAGGTTCGGAGCGATTTCCAAGTGGACCGATTTCAGCAGCATCACACTACGACAGCTCGCCAAGAGCTTCGAGGGTACGGTCATCATGGACGAGGCAGTCAGGGAGACCCAGGAGAAGGACATGGATGTTCCTCGGACAGAGAAAGTGTTGAAGGCGATATCTTCCAAGGATATCGCGGTCAAGACCGTCAAGGCCGGTGGGGAAGCAACGCCGATCGCTAGGATAGGACTGGAGCGGATCAGCCGGAAGGCGGACATTATTCCCACAGAGAAACTGAACCTGATCCTCGTTGGTTCGGCCAAGGCCCGGATCTTGAACGAGGTCAAGACGCTGGTCTGCACGAGCTGCTGGAAATATGTCGAGATGCGGAGGGTCAAAGATATACCGGCAACAGTGAAATGCCCCGAATGCGGCTCAAGCCTCGTCGCAGCCCTCGGGGTCGCGGACGAGGACGTGAGGAAAGTCATTACGAAGAATGGAGCCAGACTGTCCGAACGAGAGAAAGATCTAGTCTCAAAAGCAGAGGACACCGCCAAGCTGGTCGATCGTTATGGCAGGCTGGCCGTCTACGCTCTCGCTGGACGCAGAATCATGCCTGAGGTCGCCGGGGACATTCTCCGGAAGCACAAGAGGCCGACGAGCGGTTTCTTCGAGGCTGTAATGGAAGCCGAGCGTGAGGCTCTAAAAGAACGCTTCTGGTAGAAACTGAGGAATATCCGACATACACGTGTCCACAGGGTACAAGTCTTATCTGAGACGCTTCCTTGCGTCTGGGTCTCAAGTTGAAGCGAGACCTCTCCATCGAGACGAAGGGTCTCCGCAGACTCTTCAAGGGCATACCCGGCAAAGGCGACGTGATAGCCCTCGATCAGGTCGATCTAGAGGTCTATGACGATGAGATATTCGGGCTATTGGGGCCGAACGGCGCCGGTAAGACGACCCTCATCAAGATTCTGTGCACTCTTCTCCTGCCCACCCAGGGAGAGGCGCTCATCAAGGGGCTGGATGTCGTCAAACAGGCCCCGCAGATCCGGCGCCTGATCAACCTCGTATCCGGCGGCGAGACTCCCGGATACGGAATCCTCAGCGTAAAGGAGAACCTCTGGTTCTTCTCCCAGCTGTATGGGCTTCCGAGAGACTTTGCGAAAGATAGGATTGCGAAGCTCGTCGACCAGCTGGAGCTTCAAGACTATCTCAACACTCGTATGAGCAAACTCTCAACAGGCTACAAGCAACGGTTGAACCTGGCCCGTGGATTCGTCAACGACCCGGCCGTACTCTTCCTCGACGAGCCGACTCTTGGCCTCGATGTCCTCTCGGCTCGACACCTCAGAACACTCATCCAAGACTGGATAAAGACTGGCGGGAAGACGGTGCTCCTGACGACCCACTACATGGCCGAGGCTGACCAGCTCTGCGACCGGGTTGGAATCATAAATCGTGGAAAGATTCTCGCCTGCGACACTCCACAGCGCCTCAAGACAAAGGTTGCAGGAGGAGCCACATGGAAGATCGAGATAACCCCGAACCTTTCGCGGCCAGAATCTATCAAGAGCGTTCCGGGCGTCGTGGGAGTCTCGGAGACTAACAACATTGAGACGGGAGTGACAACGCTCAAGCTCGTGCTTGAGGATGAGTCTGCAATGTCGGATCTCTTGAGCAGGATCCGCGAGAACGGCTGCAAGGTCCTCAACATGGGAAAATCCGAACCTACCCTAGAGGACGTGTACATCAGCCTCGTAGGGACTGGTTTCGAATAATGCTACCCAGCCCATCTTTCAGGGAAGATCTAACGAACAATCTTCGCGCCGCATATGCGCGGATGTGGGTGCGCCTCCGAGGAGCCAACCGGGACCCGACAGCTCTAGCCGCCGAGATCGGACTCCCCATCCTAACCATCGGCGCATATGTGATCCTCTATCGAGCAATCGGACTCCCTGCGACCGCTGGAGCTGCGGTGATTGTGGGGGGTGCGATGATCGCGTTCTGGACAAACGTTCTCTGGAACATGTCGTCACAGTGGTTCTGGGAGCGAGAACAGGGAAACCTGGAGATGTACCTGGTCGCGCCTGTGTCTAGAATGTCGATACTTCTCGGGATGGCCATGGGTGGCAGCTTGAATACTGCGATCCGAGCACTAGGCATCGTCCTCCTGGGAATATTCGCTTTCCAGGTGCCATTCCTAGTTAGAGACCCATTATCTGTTGGAATAGTCTTCGTCTTGACGCTCGCAGCACTCTATACGCTCGGAATGCTGTTCGCCTCGCTCTTCATGCTCTACGGCCGAGAAGCATGGAATACGGCAAACCTGCTCCAAGAACCAGTGTACTTTCTCTCAGGGGCCTACTTCCCAGCCATCTACGCTCCAATCGTGCCATTCGGCCTCCAAGTGGCAGGATCGCTAATACCCATGACGATCGGGCTGGACGCGATCCGGAGACTGGTGATCGACGGTGCGAGTATTATGGCGATTTGGCCGCATATCGTAGCGCTTATAGCCTGTATTCTCATCTTGTTTCCGCTAGCACGACGGACCCTCAACTACATGGAATCCCTCGGAAAGAAGGAGGGAAGGCTGACCCTTCGATGGCAGTAGCAGACTTTCTAAAGTCGACGCGGGAATCCTTCCGGGTTGGCTGGAAGATCGAGAGCAACTGGACCGATCCCGTTCTATTCGCCACTTACCAGATCATCAGACCGCTGGCTTCCCTTCTGATAGTTGCGTTCATCGTTATCATCGGCGCGGCCGCTGGTGCGGCCGGCTCAGCCTTCTACAATCAATACTTGGCCTGGCTAATTGTAGGCACAGCATTCTACGCCTATGTCCTGCAGGTGATGCTGGGAATGGCGATACTGGTCTATGTCGACCGGAATAGGTATGAGGTTTTGAAGAACATCTACATCTCTCCCGGCACTCTACACCCCTACGTGATCGGGCGAGGCCTCGTCTCCGTTGTCAACGGCACAATCTCGGTGATACTGACCCTTCTGTTCAGCGTGGCGATATTCAACGGTCTATTACACATGAATATTCCGTTGAACCTGCTCGGTGTGAATCTCCTCATGCTGATACCTGCGGTACTGCTCGGGATCACTGCTCTCCTAGGAATCGGCTACATGCTCTGCGCGGTGAACATTGTCTCTAACCGGATGGAATTCATCCTCGGAGATTCAGTATCGGGAGTCTTCTTCCTTCTAGGAGGAGTAATATTCTCCATCAGCCTTCTACCAGCTCCGGTGCAGTATGTATCTAACGTGCTTCCAGTAACATACTTTCTCAACACGGTCAGAGAAAGCTTCGGTCTGCCAACCCCGGGCAACTACATGTCAAATCTAGCGATCCTCGGGTTGACGACACTCGCCGCGCTCATCCTGGGAATCTCCGTCTTCAGGCTGGCGGAGCGGAGAGCGAAGAGGCTTGGACTCTTCGACAGAAAATCAGAATACTAGCACTAGAACCGCAGCATCTTCAGCACAGCCTCGAAAGCATCGTTGGTCCTGCCTGACTTGTAGAGTCGGAGGTACTCCACAAGATCGTTCTGCTCGATTGGACCGAGCACTCTCAAGACACGTCTCGAAAATCTGCCCGAGAGGAAGAGGTATTGCGCGATAGAGGTGAAGTTGTTCACGCGGCGCATCAGACTCGCACTCTCGAAATCCAGGATCCATGGTCGACCGTCGTCAGAGACGAGAACATTCTTGTGTGCTCTACTCAGCTCCCCGTGGTCGAGCCCGAAAGCGTCCAGTCTGACACACTGTTGGAAGAGTGTTTTGAAAGTGGACCTAACACGGGCCCGCCTTCCCCGGCCTTTTAGACTCGAAAGCCATGAGGGGAGTCGCCGTCCATCTACAAACTGCATCTTCAGAATATCTTGTGATGAGCCCAGGCATTCGGGGCCGATGCCAGCATTGTTTGCGATCTTCATCATCTCGGCTTCGTGGCCCATGCTCTTCCTTCTAGAATCGACCCTTCGGATCTTGACTGCGACCCGGTCTCCACCTGAGTAGCCGGTGAAGACCAGCCCCACGACTCCTTTGCCGAGGATCGATAGCCTTCCGATCCTCAAAGCCCCCTGAAACTCTAGGCTCGAGATCCCGAGATCTGTCAGCTGTCTGATCCGGGACTCGATGGAGCTATCTTCGGGATCGGGATAGGCGACAAGCGATCTGTACGGGTCCTTAGAGAGATTCTCGACTGGAACTATGACGGGATCTGCTTTAGCCATGAGGGTTTCGCCTCCAAGAATTCCCAGAGAGATTTGTCGAAGCCTGCTCTTCCAAGCAAGGATAGGACGGCTCGGCCCCGAAGAACTCTCACTGTTCTAGGGAAGGATTCGCCGATCTGTTTTGGTATCGTGAGGCCGTATGCTTCTTCTCGCAAGGATGCCTTGACTAGCTCCGCGATGGTACAGATTCTGCGTTTCTTCTCAACTACCCACCTGTCGCCTTCAATCCAAGGACCCCTAGCGGTGTCGCGCGCTCCCAGGTGTCGTTGGAGGAATGACTGGCTGTCCTCCTTCTTCGACACCGGAGGTCCCTTCTGCATCTTCACACTGGAAATGACTGCTCGGTCCGCCTCAAGCAGAATAGCACTCTCTATCTTCTCGTCGCTCCAGATCGTTGAGCGGTAGATGTGAAAGTCTTCGCGATCCATCAATTCAACCATGCTCTTCTCCAGCTTCATCAACTGGCCCCAGAGCACATCGGGCACCAGCGCTCGGTGCTTGAAGACAATCGCGGAAAGCTCTCGACCACTAGCCCGAATCCTCTCCGCGAATTGAGGGTTTGTCTTTCTCGTAAATTGGGGAGGAAAGAAGTAGCGTATTTCCGGTCCTCTGACGAACTCACGCCCAGCGGCGACGAAGCTCCAGAGCCTTTCGGGCCTCACCGCCGCCGCCAAGTTTCTGTCCGGGTCTACAGGGTCGATGACTACTAGATCCACGCCCGGCTCCCTCTTCTTCATGTCGAGTACAGCCGGGGGCTTCCCGATCTCTAGAAGAGTGCCCTGAGTCCACGACGAAGCCTGTCTGATCGATTCCATGAGTGAACCGTAGTAGAGGGCGAGCGTGTCGATCAGCATGCCGCTGAATCCTCCGACCTTTATCTCCGCACCATAGACGCCGATCCCCCTTGCGAACTTCTTGAGGAGGCGAGCCTCGAGACGCAGCTCAGGCGTGAGATTTGTGTTCATGAATTCCGTGTGGTAGGGAGTTCTGTCGGTCGCACTCTTCCATTCGCCCTTCTCTACGTCATAGCAGGGGACAACGTTCACGCGGGTTCCATCGACGTGAAACTCGAGAAAAGGATGCTCTGCATAGCGCTCGATCACGTTGAAGCGTGCAAGTCCTTTACGGATTGCTGGGAGAACCCTCTCGGTCCACTCCCTCCGTTCCATGGAGGATGGAAAGCGGGCGAAGATGTCGAGATCAGTCTCGCCACTAAGCCACGTGTCCCGTGCAAAGGAGCCTTGGAGGGTTACTCGTCCCTGAAACCCTGAGTCCGCGAGGATTCGCTCGACGTCTTGTCTGAGACGTTCTGACAGTTTGAGCATCTTCTCTCGCTCCTTCTCGGGAGGAACGATTCTCCGAGCTACCTGTTGCAGAACTACCTCCGGCGGCAACAATCTGGTTCAGATAGGGAATGGGATGCTATTTGAAATTAGCAAGACTCGATAATTATTTCTGGGCCCCGATCTCGAACAGAGTCGAGTATCTGGGTCCGGACGGAGAGAGAACGCTCTGCTTGAGCCTGACATGCTCAGCGTTGAATGTTCCGAAACTCTCCTCGGCCAGGTGACCTAGAAAAGAGGCGATCTCGTCCCTCTTCCTACCCGACCTGACACGGGCGATAGTGATGTGAGGGTTGAAAGGTCGGGTTTCTCGGCTGAACCCTACTTGATGGAGAAGCTTCTCCGTCTGCTCGAATATTAGTTCAACCTGGCTCCAGCCCTCGCCCACTCCTACCCAGATCACGTTCATCCGCTTGAGGCTTGGAAAGGCTCCGGCACCCTTGATCTCTAAAGCGAACGGTTGGAATTTTACTTCGGCAAGGGCTGACCTTACTTCGGCCAGTTTCGTGGGACTGACGTTTCCTAGGAATTTCAGTGTCAAGTGGATATTCTCTCGTTCGACGGGTTTGAGGTCTCCGTCTAGGGCTGATAGTGATGACATGATGGACCCGACCTTGGACAGAATCTGCTCGTCTTCAAGATCGATGGATACGAAGCTCCGAACTTGACTGCCTGACAACGGTTCTGTCGTTCACGATGCCTCTGTTTAAGAGCTATAACTGCCACGTTGCCAGCCGTCCGAGAACCCCCCTTGCAGTCAGCGGAACCAAGGAAGACAGTGATGGTTATCGTCGGAATGCCTGGGGCCGGGAAGAGCCTCGCTTCCAGCGTGATGAAGGCCCGAGGAATCCCTGTCTTCGTCTCCGGCGATATCATCAGAGCGGAGGCTCGGAAGAGGAGGCTGAAGTTCACTCGCAAGAATCTCGGACAGCTCATGCTAGAGATTCGGAGGAAAGAGGGCATGGGTGCTGTTGCGAAGAGACTCGTCCCACTCGTCGAGAAGGCCAGTGGAGAGTATGCTGTCTATGAAGGTGCGAGAAG
>WNES01001778.1_pt1 | contig 10050 bp, 9 predicted proteins | sample 5399931 | NCBI WGS metagenome assembly WNES01 (sample SAMN13153332, study PRJNA577476) | soil metagenome | isolation source: 20 cm grassland meadow soil 2 days after 3rd rain plot 5 | place: USA:California | collected 2015-11-11
CTTTGGCATGCCTGACGACGTAGAAGCTTCGGCTCAGGGCATCCACACGCGCAGCCGCTTGCGGTCGAGCGAATTCCAGACCTTTCGCCATTTCGAACGCGCCTCGTGGGCCGCCAGTCCCTCGAGGGCGATCAGCTCACCGGCGACGAAAGCGCGCTTGCCGCTCGCCTTCGCCGAACGCAACCAGGCCTGGGCGGTGACGCTGTCCTGGTGCTCGCCGAGGATCGTCTGCAGCTTGGCGGCCGCTCGCGCGAAGGCGGCAGCGGCGGGCCCGGCCACGGGCGCAACGGCCTCGGCCGCGTAGCGCGCGCGCTTGGCCAGGATCCGGATGCGATGGAGCTCTGGGTCGGTCGGCGTCTCCGGCAGCCCACGAACGGCCGAGCGCAAGCGGCGCCACGGCGTCGTGGCCAGCGCCGGCAGCACGGCAGCCGCCGGCTGGTCGGCGTCCGGCAGCGTCTGCGGCGAATGCGCGGCGGCAACCAACCGCTCGAGCAGGTCGATGTACCGCTGTGAGTCGAGGTCCGCGAGCAGCTTCTTCCGCAGCTCGTCGATCTCGCCCTGGAGGAGCTGAAGCAGCGACGCCGCCGAACGCTGGTCCGCCGCCGGCAGTGATTTCGCCCGCTCGCGCAGCCGCTCCAGCAGGACCTCGCGATCACGCACCGCGCCAAGGCCCATCGCAAGCCACCCCAGCTCCGAACGCAGGGGCTCTGTCCACTCCGGGTCCAGCAGCGGGCCAAACGTGCGCAGATTGGACCGCAGCTTGCGCGTCGCCACGCGCGCCTGATGTATCGCCTCGGGATCGCGGTCGGTCCTGACCAGCGGGTCGTGATGAAGAAGTGCGGCGACCGACTCCGCAATGGCGTTCCGGATGACGTCCTTGGCCGGCGCGTCCGGGGGCAGCGGCTGAGCTGAAACTTCGGGCGGCTCGATCGCGCGCGGGCCCAGCGCGCGGATATGCTTGGGCGTCGGGTCGGGGGCCCCCGCCCCGGCGCCGCGGAGCCGCGTCACCAGGGGAGTGAGGATTCCATCAGCCGAGTCGCTGCCCTCGGCGCCATTCGTGCTCGGCACCTCGACCTCGATCTCACGGAAGCGGGCTGCGACGCGCCGGCCATCCCTCACCGAGACCTCGTCGTCCACCACCTCTGCCACGCGTGTTCCCGTGGCGTCGACCAGCCGGACGCGGCGTCGCACCGTCGACAGCCTGGCTACTGGCACGAGCTCGGCCTTGCGGACGTAAGCACGCACGACCTCCAGCGCAGCTTCTGGCGGTTTGGCCGCCCCTCCCTGAAAGGTGAGCTCGTCGCGTTCGAGCACCGCCCCGGGCTTGCCTGGGGTCGACGGAGGCTGTGCGAGCTTGAGCGTCCACCCTTCTCCCGCCCGACGCCGCAGCGAGACGCCCCATCGCGCCAGACGCAGGTCTGCCGTGTCGTAATAAACCGTCTCCATACGCACGGTTTCAGGCGGAGCCACGGCGACACCTTCGATGACTCCGGCGAGGTCGGGGAGGTGGAACGCGGGACCGGCCCCGAGCTTCACCTCACGCTCGATCAAAGGCCGTCAAACATGCGGGACGCCGTTCGAGCCGTTGCCGTGCGCGCTCTCGATTGCCAGCTCCTTGAAGCGGTTGTGCGAGTTGAGCCCGCGCGTGGTCGGAATTCGATGCCATGAGCCATCGGGACCAAGTTCCCATGCGAGCACATCGTCGGCAAGCGACACGTCGAGGATCTGCTGCAGCCGCTGACGCAGCCTCGCATCCGTGACCGGGACGACCGCCTCGACACGACGATCGAGATTGCGCGGCATCAGGTCCGAAGAGCCGAGGTAGTACGCGGGCCGCCCCCCGTTGCCGAACGAGAAGACGCGCGAATGCTCGAGGAACTGGCCGACGATCGAGCGGACGCGAATGCGCTCCGAGAGACCTGGCACGCCAGGTCGCAGCGAGCACATGCTGCGGACGAGAAGATCGATCTGGGCGCCGGACTGCGAGGCCGCGTACAGCGCGTCGATGATCTCCTGGTCGATCAGGTTGTTGACCTTGATGATGATCCTGCCCCCGACCACGCCCTCTCGCTCGATCAGTTGAGTGATGCCCGCGCGCAGGTTGGTCGGTGCGACGAGCAGCTTGCGATAGCGGCTCTGCCGGCTGTATCCGGTCAGCAGGTTGAAGAGCTCGGTGACGTCGGCGCCGAGGTCTGAGTCAGCGGACAGAAGACTGATGTCCTCGTACCCACGCGCGGTGTTGGGGTTGTAGTTCCCTGTTCCGACGTGCAGGTAGTGCTGGATGTGACCTCCCTCGCGCCGGACGACAAGCGTGACCTTGGCGTGCGTCTTCAATCCGAGGAGCCCGTAGACAACGTGTACGTTGGCCTCCTCCAGAGCGCGGGCCCAGCCGATGTTGGCCTGCTCATCGCCCCGAGCCTTGATCTCGACGAGCGCGACCACCTGCTTGCCGCGCTCCGCGGCACGGATCAGCGCGCGCACGATTGGGCTGGCCGGCCCGGAAGTGCGGTACAGGGTCTGCTTGATGGCGAGGACATCAGGGTCGCCCGAAGCGTGATCGATGAAAGCTTCGACCGAGGTGGCGAACGAGTCATAGGGGTGATGGGCCAGCACGTCGCCCGCGCGCAGGACCGCGAACAGATCCGGCACCTCAGCGGCGATTCCGCGGAGGCGAGGCTGCGTGGTTGGCGTCCACACCTCCTCCTTGAGGTCAGGCCGGTCGATCTGCGCCAGGACCGAGAGACTGCCCATGTCGAGCAATCCGTCGATCTGGTAGACATCCGCCGGCTGGAGCTCGAGCTCGCGTGTGAGCAGGTCGAGCACTTCGTCGGACATGCCAGGGTCAACCTCGAGCCGGACTACGCGTGCGTGGCGGCGGCGCCGGCGCAGCTCGGTCTGGATCGCCGCGAGCAGATCCTCGGCGTCGCTGTCGACGTCGTCCAGGTCGCCGTCGCGTGTGACGCGGAAGGGATGGTGCGTGACGATCTCCATGCCCGGAAACAGGAGCGGAAGGTGCAGCGCGATCACGTCTTCGAGCGGCACGTAACGCTCACCTTCGATCAACGGGATGAAGCGCGGCAAGACCGGCGGCACCTTGACCCTCGCGAAGCGCTGCTGGCGCCGCTGCGGGTCACGGACCATCACGGCGAGGTTCAGCGAAAGATGCGATATGTACGGAAATGGGTGGCCGGGATCGACCGCGAGCGGCGTCAGAACCGGAAAGATCTGCTCCCGGAACACGGTGTGGAGCTGGGCGAGCTCCTTCTTGCTGACCTCCTCGCCGCGCATGAGAGCGATTCCCGACTGCGCGAGCGCCGGTACGATCTCCCGGTTATAGATCGCCACCTGGCGATTGATCAGTCCTTCGACCCGCGAGCGGATCGCCTTCAGCTGCTCGAGAGGCGACATGCCGTCCGGCGACGAGACGGCGACGGCGGCCAGGACCTGCTCTTTGAGGCCGGCGACGCGGACCTGGAAGAAGTCGTCCAGGTTCTGGCTGAATATGGCCAGGAACCGCACACGTTCGAGGAGGGCGAGCTTGGGATCTTCGGCCATCGCCAGCACGCGCTCATCGAAGTCGAGCCTGGAAAGCTCGCGGTTGATGTAGCGGGAGCTGACTGGCGAAAGAACAGGCGAAAGATCTGGCTCGGGGTGGGCTCCGACGGCCACGAAACGAACTTTACAGTCTCAATCTGGGGCCTTGACACCCGCCTTGCAAACCCGGCTGAGTAGCTCTGGCGCGGATCGCCTGGCTACCTCTAATAGCCAGGCGACAGCAGGAACGGGCCAGTTTGGGAGTGGCCGGCGGCTTGGGGCCGGCGGGCGGTGGGGCCGGCGGGCCGGCCCCACCAAGAAGTGGTGAGTTTTCAGGCTCCGAGAGCGGCGACGACGTTGGAGAAGACGTTCTGGATCTGATTGCCCATGGTCAGAAGAATCACGATGACTACGATCGAAACCAAGACCAAGATCAGGGCGTACTCGACCATGCCTTGGCCGCCCTGGCGGCTGAGCCGACTTCTCATAACTAACTCACCTCCTTTTCTCTCCTTCGAGAGGGCTTGAACGGTAACTCGTCTAACGCTCGGCTTCAGCTTTCATTAAGCCATTTGGTTCAACTGTTTGTAATGCTTTCCATAAGCACGACTAATATGTCCCGGTGCGGAAGCCGGCCTACACTCTGGAGCAGCTTCGGTCGTTCGTGGCGGTCGCGGAGACCGAGCACATCTCGCGCGCGGCGGCGTCTCTTTACCTGACGCAGGGCGCCGTGACCCAGCAGGTTCGGCACTTCGAGCGCGCAGTCGGGCTGCAGCTGCTCGAGCGCGACGGGCGGAGGGTTCGTCTGACGGATGCCGGGCGGGCGCTCGCCGAGGCCTGCCGAGCCGCCTTGCGCAGTGTCGAGGTGATGGACGACACCGCCCAGGCGATGAAAGAGCTGCAGGCCGGTTCTCTGCACGTGGGCGCCAGCCCCACCTGCGCGACGTACTATCTCCCGCCTCACCTGGCCGAGTTCACACGCCGTCACCCGGGCATCAAGCTCAACGTCCTCGTCGAGCCCTCCGCCGAGCTCAATCGCCGCGTGGTGGCGGGCACGCTCGACTGCGCGATCATCGAGGGCGCGAGTTTCCCCGAGCTGACCGCGGTCGAGCTCACTCAAGACGAGCTCGTCGTCGTCGCGCACAGAAAACACCCGCTTTCGCAGCTGAGGCGTATGACCCCTGCCGACCTGGTAGGTCACCTCTATCTGGGACGAGGCTCGGAGTGGTCGGCCGAACGGACCGTGCGCGACATGCTGGGTGAGGTCTACGACACCATCGATGCGCTGAACCTGGGACATCCAGAATATGTGCGCGCGGCGGCGATCGCCGGCCTCGGGTTTGCGGCCTTGCCCAAGCGGGCTGTGGCCGCCGACCTGCAGAGCGGACAGCTGAGGCGCCTGCCGATTCCTCCTGGAGTACGTCCGATCATCGCGGTTCGCCGCAAGGGCCACGGCGGTCCTGTGCAGGAAGCGTTCTGGGCGCAGCTCACCGGCGGCGAAACGCCCGCGTCCGGCACAATCTCGACCGATGGCCGGGACAAATCCTGAAGCTGTAATCGAAACGCGCGGTCTTCGCCGCGTCTTCAAGTCACGCCGGCGGCAGGTCGATGCGGTGGCCGGCGTGGACCTGAACGTGAGCCGCGGAGAGATCTTCGGTTTCCTGGGACCAAACGGGGCCGGCAAGACCACCACCCTGCGCATGCTCGCGACATTGCTCCCGCCCAGTGGAGGCACCGCCCGCGTCGCGGGCTGCGAGCTGGCGACCCAGCAGGACAGGATCCGCGAGCGGATCGGCTACGTCGGCCAGGCGGGCGGCTCGGACCGCGAGATCACGGGCCGGACGGAGCTGGTGTTTCAGGGCCGCCTGTACGGCATGTCGACGCAAGCCGCGCACAGGCGCGCGGCCGAGCTGATCGAGATGCTCGAGCTCGAGGGTGCCGCCGACCGGAAGACGGGAACTTACTCGGGCGGTCAGAAACGGCGCCTCGACATCGGGATGGGCCTCGTCCACAGCCCCGAGCTGCTGTTCCTCGACGAGCCGACGACTGGCCTAGACCCGCAGAGCAGGGCCCGCGTTTGGGACGAGGTGCGGCGCATGCACGAGCGCGGCACGACCGTTTTTCTCACCACGCACTACCTCGATGAGGCGGACGCGCTGTGCGATCGCATCGCAATCATCGACTACGGCAAGATCGTTGCCGAAGGCAGCCCCGAGGAGCTGAAGCGGGCGATCGCCGGGGACGTTGTGAACTTCACAATCGCAGGAGACCAGCAGCGCGCGCTGGACCTGGTCAAAGACCAGGACTTCGTGCGCGAGGCTCGGCTCGAAAACGGTTCCGTCCATCTATATGTGGACCGCGGTGAGGTTGCCATGCCCGCCATCCTCCGCCTGCTGGATGCGGCTCGCCTGCAGCTGATGACCGTGGAGCTGCACCGGCCGAGCCTGGACGACGTCTTCCTGCGCCAAACGGGCCGCTCGCTGCGGGAGGCCGCCGCATGAAGGTGCTGCGCGACACATGGCTCGTGTTCGGCCGCTACTTCGGCCTTTTCATTCGCAACCCGGTGTGGGTGGCGATTGGGGTGCTTCAGCCTGTGCTCTACCTCGTGTTGTTCGCGCCCCTGCTGAATCCGATCGCCACCATGCGAGGCTTTCCGCCCGGCGGGGCCTACAACGTCTTCGTTCCGGGGCTGCTCGTCCAGCTCGGGATGTTCGGCGCGGCGGGCGTGGGATTCAGCCTGATCGCGGAGCTGCGCATGGGCGTGATCGAACGTCTCCGCGTGACTCCTGTGAGCCGCGTCGCCCTGCTGTTTGGGCGCGCGCTGCGGGACATGTTTTCGATCGTCCTTCAGTCCCTGATCCTGATCCTGATCGCCCTGCCGTTCGGGTTGAGCATCCATCCGCTTGGCGTGGTCGTCGTGCTCGCCCTCATCGGACTGATCGGTCTGCTGACGGCATCCATCGCGTACGCGGTCGCCCTGGTGGTGAAGAGCGAGGACAGCTACGCGCCGATCGTTTTCACCGCCGCACTTCCGATCCTGCTGCTCTCGGGTGTGCTGCTGCCGATGAGCATCGCCCCGAAATGGCTGCAGAACATCGCGGCGGTGAATCCTCTGCTCTACGCGGTCGACGCGGCGCGGCACATTTTCAATGACAACCTCGGCGATCCGAGCGTGGCCAAGGGAGTGTTGATCCTGGCCGTGTTGTCGGTCATCTCCGTCGTGATCGGCGCGCGGCAGTTCGGCCGAGCGGTGGCCTAGCCGAAAGCGGAAAGGCTCTCCCGCTCCGCATTCCACATCTCTTCGAACAGCCTGTCGATCTCGTCGACTGAGCAGACAGCCGCTGTGAGCGGGTCGAGCATCAGCGCGTATTTCGCTTTCTGCCGGTCGCGCTCGATCAGCGCATCGACAACTAGCTCATGCACGGCCATGTGGGCGCGGTTGAGCGCGGCGAGCTGTTCAGGCAGCGCCCCGAAGTGCTGCGCCTTGATGCCATCGCGATCGACGCGACACTCAACCTCCACGCAGCCTTCGGGAAGGTTGTCGATCGAGCCGTTGTTGAGCACATTGCCGTGGATGCTGGCGGAGCGGCCGCATTCGATCGCTTCGATGATGTCCGCGCCGTACTCGAGGCTGCGCGCCAGAGGCACCGGCTTGTCCCCACGCAGCATCGCCTCGATCGACTCGTCATTCTCCCGTCGCCAGCGCGGCCAGTTGTTGGCGTAGAAGCCGCTCTCGCCGAGGTAGCCGGCTCGCGTGTAGCGCTGGATCAGGTCAGGACGCTTGCGAAAGTAGGGCACGTATTCAGAGAAGTGACCGCTTGATTCGGTGACAAAAGCGCCCAGGTCGAGCATCACCTCGAATCGCACTGGGTCCTGCTCGTAGATCTCGGGCAGGCGTGCGCGGTCGCGCAGCCGCGGATACAGGTCCTCGCCAGCGAGCTCGAGCTTCGTGAACCAGGCGTTGTGATTGATGCCCGCGCATTCCCACGTCATGTCGGCGTAGTCAATTCCGAGGTAGTCCGCGAGCTGGCGGGAGGTCCCCTGCACGCTGTGGCAGAGTCCGACCACGGGAAGATCCACCGTGCGCAGCGCCGCCAGGGTGAGGATCGACATCGGGTTGGTGTAGTTGAGGATTGCGGCCTTGGGCGCTATGCGCTGGACGTCCGAGACGATGTCAAGCCACGCCGGCCCTGTCCGGAGCGCCTTGAAGATGCCGCCGGGGCCAATCGTGTCCCCGATGCACTGGTCGACGCCATATCGCATCGGTATGTCGTAGTCGAAGCGGACGTTCTTCAGGCCGGCGACCTCGATCGAGTTGATGACGTAGTCGGTGTTCGCGAGGACGTCAAGCCGTTCGGTCGATGCATCGACACGCCACGCCTTTCCGGACAGCTCGACCAGCCGCTCGACGATCCGCCGCGCCAGGTCCAGCCGCCCCGCGTCGATGTCGACCAGCGCGAACACGCCGGCGTCCAGTCCGTCGACGGCGAGGATGTCGGTGACCAACTGCCGAGCGAAAACAGCGCTGCCCGCGCCGATCAAGGTCACCTTAGGCATGGGATCCATAGTTGAACACGGGCGAAGCGCGGCGTATAGCTGAAGGTATGAAAGGCAAGAAGAAGCGCGAAGCGACCGGGCTGCCCGAACTTCCTGAGGCCAAGTCCCGGCCACATGAGGCGAATCCCGGCGGCACCGAAGGCGTCGACTCGGCTTGGCCGGGCGGGTCGTCCAACCTGGGCGAACTGCTCAATCCTGAGCCTGAGGGAAACACGACGTATTCGACAAAGGACCTGCCGTCGGATGCCCCGCGTGTCGAGTTCATCGACCCGTTCGTCTGCGACAAGTGCGGCCAAGCTTTCCAGACGCAAGCGCTGCTCAACGTCCATCGCAGGACTGCCCACCGCACCCGGGCTTAAGTACTGAGCGGTCCGGGAAAGGCTTCTTCGGCGGCGGCCTCCAGGTGGCTCACGTGGCGCCGGACGATGATCGCCCCGACGACGAGCAACCACCCCGGCGGCTACGAAAACTAGTTGCAACTCGCCGCTCACCCGTTCGATCTGTGTGCCCAGCAAGTAAGCACCGCCGCCATAAACCGTGGCCCAGACGATGCCGCCCGCCGCGTTGAAGATGAGAAACCTGCGCCACGGCATGCGCGTCGTGCCGGCGAGAAACGCCGCATAGGTGCGAAGGATTGCCGTGAATCGGCCGAAGAAGACGACCTCAGCTCCGTAGCGGAAGAACAGATATCGGGCGAGCTTGATCCGTTTCTCTGAGAGTCGGACGAAGCGGCCGTAACGGATCAACAACCGATAGCCGCCCCAGTGACCCAACAGGTACCCGAGGTTGTCGCCGATGATCGCACCGGCGCTTGCCGCGATCACGACACCGACGATGCTCAGGTTGTGCGTCGCTCCGGTGTACAGGGCGGCCGCGATAAGCGTCGTTTCGCCTGGAAGTGGAACGCCCATTGACTCCAGGCCGACGATGGCCATGACGGCGAAGTAGCCGTAGTGGGCGATGAGGTCAGTGAGCGGCAGCGACGCCCTCGATGATTCTCATGTCTCCCATCAGCGGCCGCGAATGGTCGGGGAGGCGGGATTTGAACCCGCGACCACTTGACCCCCAGTCAAGTGCGCTACCGGGCTGCGCTACTCCCCGACGGAGCAGTAATCGTACCCACGGTTTGAACGGGGACGGTGGTCGCGGGTGTGGGGTCAGTTGCTCCGCGCGGCGGTCGGAACCCTTGATGTCAGGGCGATCAAATTCCCCTCGGAGTCTTTGAACCACGCGCCCTTTTCGCCGTCGGCCATGTCCACGACGCCGTCGCGCGTCTTGAACTCTGGGTAGTCGTACTCCTCAGGCTTGACGCCGGCGCTCTTCAGCTCGCTCACAGCGCTGGTGACGTCTTCCACCTCCAGTGCCAGCTGGGTGTGGTCGCCGGACGCTTTGCCCATGCTCGGGAACACGAGGAAGCCCGTCTCGCCGGTGCGGTAAACAACGCCACCGTCGGGCTGTACCTCCGAGGGTTTGAGCCCGAGCTTCTGCTCGTAGAACTGGCGGGCACGCTTGATGTCCTGGGCGGGAATCGCGGGAGACGCGCTCTTGATCTTCAGCATGGTCTGCCTCCTGTATATGCCCCATGTACCAACCGGGCGGCAACGACCCGATTATCCACCGGTTCAGCCGCGAGTGCCGTAGGCGACCAGGCTGCGATGGGTCGCGGAGAAACCGGCTTCCCGCAGGGCGGTCTTGAGCGGCGACTCCATCACCGCGACACCGTCCACCTTCTGGACCTCCAGCCGACCAGCGTTGGTGGCGCCCGCGATCAGCGCCTGCAGATGTGCTGGCTTAACCTCGCCGTTCGTCAACAGCGAACGGCCGCCCCGCTCGAGGTAGAGAACCAGCCGGCCATCCTCGAGCACGACGTACGCGCCCGCAGCGCGCGCCATCCGTCCGTCTGACTGAGGCCACGAAAGAACCGTGCCGTAGGCGTTGGCCGGATCGGTGGCCGCCATC
>WNES01001779.1_pt1 | contig 10049 bp, 6 predicted proteins | sample 5399931 | NCBI WGS metagenome assembly WNES01 (sample SAMN13153332, study PRJNA577476) | soil metagenome | isolation source: 20 cm grassland meadow soil 2 days after 3rd rain plot 5 | place: USA:California | collected 2015-11-11
GGACGGCCACGGCGAGTTCAGCCCGCAGCGCGTCCAGCAGGCCCGTTGGACATCGGCGGTGACCAACAGGCTGCTCCTCGAAGCAGGGATCGGCACCACGTACTACCAGTGGGGCGGTCGCGAGCTCGATCCTAACCCCACCCGAAACCTGGTGCAGGTGCTGAACCTCACGCAGACCATCGTGCCGGGCCTGGTCACGCCGATGGTGTACCGCTCGCAGAGCTGGTTGAACAACACGACGCGTGGCTCGACCTGGAACGCGTCGGCCTCGTACGTGACCGGTTCGCACAGCATGAAGTTCGGGTACCAGGGCAATTACTGGCGGGATTACCGCGACATACATGTCAACGACCAGAACCTGCGGTACACGTTCCTTGGCACCACTCCGCTCTCCATCACCGAGTACGCCAACGCGTACAACGTGAACGCGGAAGCGATGCAGTCGTCGCTATACGCGCAGGACCAGTGGACGAGCCATCGACTCACGCTCCAGGGCGCGCTCCGTTGGGACTATCCGTGGAGCTGGTTCCCCGCGCAGACCGAGCCTCAGTCCCGGTTCTTCCCCGGTGCCAGCTTCGCGCGCATCGACGGCGTGACCGGCTACAACGACATCACGCCGCGCATGGGTGCGGCGTTCGACGTGTTCGGCACCGGCACGACCGCGCTCAAAGTAAATCTCGGGAAGTACCTGCAGGGCGCCAGCGTCAGCAACCTCGCATACACCGCGAACCCGGCACTGCGGATTCCGGGCGGGGGCGGCGGCATTTTTCCGCCGGCGACCAGCCGCTCGTGGACGGACCTCAACGGCAACTTCATTCCGGATTGCAACCTGACCAATCCGCTGGCGCAGAGCCCGACAACGACCGGGAGCATCGACAGCTGCGGCCAGATCGACAACCTGCTGTTCGGCTCCAGTCAGCTCATTGGCGCGCAGTACGATCCGGATCTGTTCCACGGGTGGGGCCTTCGTCCCTCCGACTGGTCGTTCGGTGCGTCGGTGCAGCAGCAGATCTTCCCGCGTGCGTCAGTGGAGGGCGGCTACTATCGCCGTTCGTTCACGATGTTCACAACCGGCGGCACCGTGACCGACAACCTGTTGGTCTCGCCGAGAGACCTCGCGACCTATTCGATCACCGCTCCAGCCGATTCGCGTCTGTCCAGCGGCGGCGGCTATACGGTTGGCCCGCTCTACAACCAGAACTCGAGCGTGTTCGGCCAATCGAACCTGCTGATCATGTCGACGAAGAAAGTGGGCGACGACACACGCGTGTTCAACGGCGTCGACCTGACCGTGAGCGTGCGCGGCGCCAACGGCTTCACGTTCTCAGGCGGTACCAGCACCGGCAAAGTAGTGAACGACTGGTGCGACATACGTGCGGCGGTTCCGGAGGGAATGTACGTGGGCGTCAGTGGACTCCTGAACCCGTACTGCCGCGTCGAGTCGCCGATCCAAACGTCGTTCCGCGGCCTTGTGACCTACACGATCCCACGCATCGACGTGAACCTCAGCTCGGTGTATCAAGACAAGCCCAACATCGGCACCGACCAGCTCGGCTCGCTGGCCGCCAACTACACGCTCAGCGCAGCCGACCAGGCAGCGGCCGCGGCGCAGATCGGCCGTCCGCTGACGACGACGGGGACGATCACGGTCAACTTGGTCGCGCCGGGCGACTTGTACGGCCCTCGCATTCGCCAGCTCGATTTGTCGGCGAAGAAGATCATCCGCTTCGGTGGTCAGCGCTTGACGGTGGGCGCGGACTTCTACAACCTGGCGAACAACAACTTGACGATCTTGTTCAACGGGACGTTCGTGCCAAACGTGGCGGGGTGGCAGTCGCCGACCAGCTACATGAACCCGCGGGTCGTCCGCCTGAACGCGGAGTTCAGCTGGTAAAAGTACTGTCCGCTCGTCGCGACGGACGCGTCGCACCGGCGCTGGACGCCGGCGCGACCGGCTCGATCCTGACGAGCGCCGCCGGATCCTCGTCGGTCAGCAGATACAGCAGGCCGTCCGAACCCTGCCGCACGTCGCGAATCCGCTGGTGGAGGTCGCGCAGCAACGACTCGCGCCGGAGCTCCTCCCACTTGTCGTTGAACACGATCCGCTGGAGCTGTCCGCTCGGCGCCACTTCGCCTTCGCGCAGCCCGCCTACGAACGCGTTGCGCTTCCAGCCTGGAAAGCGGTCGCCGCTGTAGAACATGAGACCCGACGCCGCGATCGACGGCACCCAGAAGACGACCGGCTCCTCGAAACCGGGCGCGGACGGCGGAAAGCGCGGGCCGTTGTAGTCGCGGCCGTAGCTGACGATCGGCCAGCCGTAGTTGTGGCCCGGCTTCAGCACGTTCAATTCGTCGCCGCCGTTCGGACCGTTTTCCTCTTCCCAGATCTCGCCGGTGAACGGATTGAGAGTAAGCCCAAGCTGCACCCGATGACCGATCGTGAAAATCGCCGGCTTGTAGCCGCTCTTTCCGACGAACGGATTGTCCGGCGGCACGCTGCCGTCATCTTTCAGGCGCAGGACCTTGCCGGCCAGATCGTTGGTGTGCTGGGCGCGGTCAACGCTGACGTGCGGTCCGGTTCCCGGTCCGCCAATGCCCATGTACAGCATCCCGTCCTTGCCGAACACGATGCGCGACGCTTCGGTATCCACGTCGTCGGAAACGAACACGTCGTGGACATCGGTCAGCGCGTTGCCGTCCCACGTGCCGCGCAGGACCGCGTTCGCGGCGACGCCGGGCGCGAGCGGCTTGTGATACGAGATGTAGATCCAGTTGTTCCGTGCAAAATCCGGATGGAGCGCGATGTCCATCAGTCCCGCCATCGTCGCGCGCGAGAGGACTTGCGGGGTGCCAGGCACCGGTGTCGGATCGAGCACGCCGTTGCGGACGACGCGAAGACGTCCGACGCGCTCGGTGATCAGGATGCTGCCGTCCGGCAGAAACGCGAGACTCCACGGGTGCGAGAGTCCCTTCGTGACCACGCTGACTCTGATGTCACGCTGCTCGAACGTGGAGAAGACCCACGGCCCATCGCCGAGCGGCGGCGACGGGAGCGGCCGCGGCCCTGGCGGGACGACGCCGCGTTGATCGCGAATCACCGGATACGGAAATCGCTTCTGCAGCTCCTCGGCCTCCGGAGACAATCGCGGCGGCCCCTGCTGCGTGGCGCGAACGGCAGCGACGACACCAATCATCAGCGCCGATATCAACATCAATCTCATCGCGATCCTCTGTCGAGTGCCGGTAAGCTATCACGAACGTACCCGAACGGCGTCCGGTGATGTTCTGGATCTTCGGCGGCGCGTACACCGAAGGCGCGGGCTCGAGCCCGCATACCGACGGCGAAGCGCTTGCCCGCCAAGGCGCAGTCGTCGTCACCTTCAATTACCGTCTCGGTCCGTTCGGGTTCTTCTCGCATCCCGAGCTGACGAACGAGTCGGGACACAACGCGTCGGGCAATCAGGGCTTGATGGATGCGATCGCGGCACTGAGATGGGTGCAGACCAACATCGCAGCGTTCGGCGGCGATCCTCGCAACGTCCTGAAACTCTATTCGGCGGATTCCGACGAGGAAGCGACGCGCGCGTCCTGTATGCGAAGATTCTGGCGGGGCTGAAGGAATAAAACAGTCGCCTATGGCCGCACATATCAAGACGACAGTCGTCGGCAGTTATCCCGTGCTCCCATGGATGGTGGGGAACCCATCGCGTCTCGTGCTCCGCGATGCGGTGATGGCCGTCCTGAAAACACAGGAGCTCGCCGGCCTCGATCTCGTGACCGACGGCGAACTGATGCGTTTCGATGCGAGCCATCCCGAAGCCAACGGGATGGTGGAGTACTTCGTGTCGCGCTTGGACGGCATCCGACGCGCTTTCTCGCCCGCCGATTTCGAACGCTACCGCGCCGATCGTGTCGCAGGCTCCCAGTTCCTGGCCGGCATGTTCGTCGTCGGTCCGATCACCGAGGGCTCCTTGAATCTGCCGCAGGACTGCGAATTCTCGCGATCCCTGACCCGACTGCCGTTCAAGTTCACCTGTACCGGCCCGCACATGCTCGCGCGCGTTCTGAACAACTGCCACTATCCAGATGTGCCGGCACTGGCGATGGACATCGCGAAGGTGTTACGCCGCCAGCTGGCGCTCGTTGAAGCCGACACCGTGCAACTGGACGAAGCGAGCATCGTCGGCTATCCGCAGGATGCGCAGTGGGCGGCCGACGCGATCAACGACGTGCTCGACGGCATTCTGAACGAGAAGGCCGTCCACCTCTGTTTCGGCAACTACGGTGGCCAACCGATGCTTCGCGGATTCTGGCGCGACATGGTGCCGTTTCTCAATCGGTTGCACACCGATCATCTCGTGCTCGAGTTCGCGCGCCGCGGCTACGACGAGCTCGAGGTGCTCAACGATCTCGATCGCCGAATCAAGCTCGGTATCGGCGTCGTCGACATCAAGGACAACGAGGTGGAGAGTCCGGAGCTCATCGCTTCGCGAATCGACCACATTGCGAAAACCGTGGGACCGAATCGTTTGACGTATGTGCATCCGGACTGCGGCTTCTGGATGCTGCAGCGGAGCGTGGTCGACCGGAAGATTCGCGCGCTCGTCGCCGGCCGCGATCTTTTCGAGGGCCGGCTCTAACGCGAACATGTCGGAAGGCCTTGCTGAGACCGAACGCGCCGCCATTCGGGCGAAGGTCTTTACTCATCTCTCGGGCGTCGTGATGGCGCCGACCGTCAGCGCTTTGTGGGAGCGCGGCGCGCTCGAATTGTTGACGAGCACCCCGGGGCCCGTCGTTTTCGCCGACGTCGTCAAGCACACACATGCCAATGCCGGGTACTTGCGCGTCGCCCTGCGTCTGCTGGCATCGTGTGGCTGGCTTGTCGAACAACCGCTCGACAACGGCGCGCGGATGTGCGCGCTGACATCGGAAGGACGGGTTGCGTTGAGGCTCGCCCTCCCGCTGTACCGGCAGGTGACGGCGTCATTCCTGCCCAAAGCGCTCGCGCTCGAAGACTTTTTGGTCCAACCCTCCGACGAATTGTTCATCGCCTCGGTCGGTGATCTCGTGGCGCTCGCGCAGAACGGATGGGGCATCGCGCCGTCTCCCGATCCCACCACCGCGCAGCTCCACGATCGCATTCGCGGCCACGTCGACGGGATGCTCGTCGCTCCCGCCATGGTCGCGCTCGCACGCGGTGGCATCCTCGCGCGACTCACAGAGGGTCCCCTCGACCTGCGATCGATGTCCGCGAGCGCTGCGAGCGTTGGCTGCCTGTTCGATTTGCTGTCGACCACGGGCTGGGTGGAACGCGCAGGGCACATCGTGCAGTTGACGGGATGCGGACGTTACGCTGCGCACATCGCAAGCGCGTACGGGGTCACCGTGTCGTATCAGCCGATGTTCGCCGTCCTGCCGACACTGCTCTTCGGCAACGCGCGCATCGCGCGCGTCGATCCGAGCGGCCTCGAAACGATGGTCAACCGCGCCATGAACGTCTGGGGCGGCGGCGGAGCGCACATCACGTACTTCAAGAAGCTCGACGAGATCGTCGTCGACATCTTCAATCGTCCCGTTTCGGAGCAGCCGCGCGGGATCTGCGACATGGGATGCGGCGACGGCACGCTGCTGGCGCATCTCTACTCTGTCGTCAAGGAACGGACGGCGCGCGGACGCGAGCTCGACAAGCACCCGTTGATCATCGTCGGCGCCGACTTCAACAAGGTTGCGCGGCGCGCGACGAAACAGACGCTGCACGCTGCGCGAATCCCGACATTCCACGTCATCATGGGCGACATCAACCGGCCTGCGCAGCTTGCGAGCGATCTCGAGGCGATCGACCTTGACATTCACGATCTGATGCACATCCGTTCGTTCCTCGATCACAACCGACCGTACGTGCCTCTGTCGAACTACGTGAGCGGCTCGCGTATCCCGTCGACGACCGGCGCCTTCGCGCACTTGGGCGACGAGATTCCAGCCGACGAACTGGAGGAAAACCTCGTGCGACATCTGCGCCGATGGAAACCGTACGTCGGACGATTCGGCCTGCTGGTGCTCGAACTGCACACACTCCCGCCCGCGTTGACCGCCGCAAACCTCGATAGAACGCCTGCAGTCGCGTATGACGCGACGCACGGATTCTCCGACCAGTATCTCGTTGAGTTATCGGTGTTCGCTGAATGTGCGCGTGAGGCAGGGCTGCGAGCGGAGCCCCGATGGCAGGCGAAGTTCCCGCCCTCAGAGCTCGCGACGGTCAGCTTGAACTACTTTACGGCCGCGTGATCTGACCCATGGCGCTCCTGCAGAGTCTGCGGTCGCGCGCATCTTCTGGAAGCAGCCCGCGTTCGCGGGCGTGCCGATCGCACCATCATCACCGGCGTGATCGCGTTGGCGTAAAGCGGCGGTTCCACGACGATGTGGTGATCATTTCCCTGTCCCTTTCGTAGCGGGCGCTGTGCAGGCCCAGTTCGCTACGTCTCTCAGGCTGCCGATCCCTTTGTACTCCGCATACTGCGGATACGGGCAGAGCGGGCGTGTGAGGCCGTCCGCTCCCCTCCCGATCATTTGATCGGGCGCCACACTTTTTTCCACCCAGTTCTCCAGCGTACCGATGGAGTCGAACGTGTTGACGCCCGGGCCGCCACCGCAATGGCCCATGCCAGGCGCCATGAACAGACGCATCCAGTCGCTCTGGTTCCTGCCCATCTTGTCGAGAACAGAGTCGTAGTACCAAATCGTGTTTTCCGGCGTGATGCCGGTGTCGGCCCATCCATGGGTCAGGAGCAGCTTTCCGCCCCTGTGCTTGAACGCACCGAGATCCGGATTCACCGAATCCACATACCCGAGGGCCTTGTCGATGATCGGCATGTCTCTATCGAGATCGAACTTCTGCCAGTCGAGATTCGGATCGTTGAACGCGATGCGAACGATGTCGAACACTCCGACGGGTGCCTGATTCGTGCCGCGCAGCGCCGGTATCGGATTGCCGAGCGCCTGGCCCGAAAAGATCAATTCGCCCTTCGCGTTCTTCACGCCGCCGTAGAACGTGTTGACCGTTCGGAGCTGCGCGGCCGTGAGGCACGTGTCATCGTCTTTCCCGGCAGCGCACAGCAGCTTCGAGAAGTTCACTGTGCACTGTCGCGGATTGTTCAGGAATCCCGCCTTGAGCGTGTCGCAGGCGTCGGCCACTGTCTGATTCACGAGCGCCGCATTCTCGGCCGTGAGGTTTCGTTCCGGATGCCGTGACAGCTCGATGCTTCGCGCCACGCCTGCGGTCCACATGTGGATGTGGCGGTTCGCCAGAGACCCCGCGATGATGCCGTTGTAGTCGGCGGGATATCTCTGGGCCTCCATCAGCGCCATGCGGCCGCCGGTGGAGCATCCCTTGAAATAGGAGTACTTCGCCGGCTGATCGTAGAAGGCCTTGACGATTTCCTTGGCCTTCAACGTCATCTCGTGCGTCGAGCGGTAGGCGAAATCGATCATCTTTTCGGGGTGGCCGATCGCCCAGTCGCCACCCGGTTCCTGGTGGCCCGTGTCGGTGCCTGCCGTCGCGTATCCGCGCCTCAACGCGTCCGGCATCTCGTTCGTCCGGCCCTGGATGGATCCCGCGAAGCCGCCATTCCCCACGCCCATGAACTTTCCATTCCAGTTCTGGACCGGCAGCCACAGCTCCATGTTGATCATGGAGTCGGACGTCGGCTTCAGCGTCAACTGCACGCGACAGTGCGCGGGGATGTTCGCCGGCGGGGCGATGTTCGCAGCCGGTGCGCCGCCGCTCGCGGGCGGTCCACCCGCGCCGCGCGCGCCTCCTGCGCCCGATCCGCGTGCGGGCGGCGGACCTTCGGGGACGATAACAGCGCTCGTGATCGTGGCATCGGCGAGCCTAAGGCTTGCCAGATTCTCACAAGGGGTTGCGGCGGCGGCGAAGAGCAGCAACGCGGTGCCGAGCATGGTGGGCCTCCGGCATGGGAACGCGCGGCCTCACCGTATCACACGGCGTCGAATGGCGCTATTCGGCAGTCGCGCCCAATTTGCAACTGAGGTCTTCTTCCGCCCAACCGGCGAAACCGTGCGCCGTCGAAGACCGCGAGACCGGTTGTCCCGAGTCAGCCCCGTTGTGCGCGTGTCCGAGGACGTAGAGGTAATGATGCAGGTTCAGCCAGAAGTCGTCTGCCGTGAACTGGAACAGAGGAGTTGCGCGCGGTCACTTCGCCCGTCCCTTGTAGCCCTGCGCGATCATCTGAATCGACCAGACTTGTGCGGCGTTGGCGACTTCGTTTCCCTCGGCGTCCTGCGCGCCCCGCGCGAGGATGAACAGCGTCTTCTTGTCCTTCCCGCCGAACGCACAGCTGATCACCCCGCGTGGTGTGGGAATGATGCCGAGATGTTTGCCGTCGCGTCCGATCACTTCGACGCCCGCGCCGGTCGTGACGTAGAGACGCCCCTGCGAGTCAATCGTGCCACCGTCGCCGCCGCCGGCGGTGAACTTCACGAACTCGCGTTGATTGGTCAGCGACCCGTTCTTCTGCACGTCGAACGCCGCGAGCGTCGTCCCGTTGGTGACGTAGAGCGTCTTCTCATCCGCGCTGAGTATGACGCCGTTGGTGGTGAGGTTCTCGCCATACCGGGTGACCACGCCCTTCGGGTCGGCGTAGAACAGCCCGCCCATCGTGAAGTACACGCCGCCGCGGCTGTCCGCGGTCAGGTCGTTGATGACGCCCCCGATACAGTCGAGCGGCTCACTCTGAAAACTGTCCGTCAGCAGTCTCCGCTGCGGTGCGAGCTGCTCGATCTTCATTCGCAGCCCGCGCTCGACGATGAACAGGCGGCCCCTCGAGCTCATCGACAAGGCGCCGCCCGTGTGCGTCTCGGAGTACGCAACCGACGGGTTGCCGTTCTTATCCAGCTTCACGACTCTGCTGCTGTCGTTTTGCGCCAGCAACACGCCGCCGTCGTCGGTGCCGACGATGCCGTCGCCGTTGTTGCCCGCCTGCTGCCAGACGAACGTCCATTTCCGTCCGGCCGCGATCACGCCAGGAATTTCCGTGACCGTGTACTCCCTGAGGCGTTGCGGCGGCGGCGCGCCGCGCGCGCCGCCCGGAGCTCCGGCGCGGCCACGGCCGCCTCTAGCAGGCGGCGGCGTCTTGCACATCGCGATCAATGCCGCGTAGCCGGGATCGAGCGGCGCCTGCAGCGACGCCGCCGGTAGATTGGGAGGCGCGGGCGGCAGCCGCGGCGCCATGGTCTGCGCGACCAGGAGCGCCGATGTCAGCACACACAGCCCTGCCGCGATCGCCGCAGGATGTGTTCTCATTTCATGCGTTGATACGATTGCTCGTTTTCCAGACAGATCTCGTCCACGAGTTCCGTATCGACCGCGATTTGTTGTTTCAACGTCACCGTCCACGGCTTCGTGTACGCCTTGGAATCGTCGACCGTGACTTCTATCTCAAGGTGTCCGAAGTCGGGCCGGCGGATGCGCTCCCGCACTCTGGCGACCGACGTGATCATGCTTCCATTCCAATCGATCCAGATGTCGTCGCGAAAACCGTTTGAATCGATGACGAGCGTGTCGCTTTCCCATTTCGCGGATGAGTAACCCTGCCACGAGGGCACGGGATCGTCCGGCAGCGGCCGCGCATCCAAGAACACCATCCGATAATTGGCGTTCATCTCGATCAGGGCGACCAGCAGGCTTGGCGTCTGCACGAACCTGACGAAATGCGGAAGGCTGTAGGCACGCAGGAAGGTGTCGGGCAGGCAGCGAACGTGCGGATCATCCTTGGCGTGGTTGGCGGTTCGTTCCTTCACGAGCGCCGCCAGCCATGGTTGGTACGGCAGCCCGCCGGGCAGGCTGGCCCCCATGTTGAAGCCTTCTTTGCCCATCGGCAGCTCCACACCGCACGTGTACGTCACCGGATTGACCCCCTGGGCGCACTGCGGGTTTCCAGTCAGCCAGATTCCGGAGAAGTCCGGCTTGCCGCCAGCCGTGCGAGGCGCGGGCGCAGACAGATCGACCGTTCCGTCAGCCTTCCGCGGTACGC
>WNES01001781.1_pt1 | contig 10046 bp, 13 predicted proteins | sample 5399931 | NCBI WGS metagenome assembly WNES01 (sample SAMN13153332, study PRJNA577476) | soil metagenome | isolation source: 20 cm grassland meadow soil 2 days after 3rd rain plot 5 | place: USA:California | collected 2015-11-11
CTAGATGGCAGTGAAGGGTGATTTTGGCCGATGCCCACTGACGCCGCGAGTAGCGTCATACCAAGAAAGACAATACTTCGCATGAGGACGCCTCCTGGCTTGAAGCGGATTGTTTCATAGAACGCCAGACGTATCCAGGCTCCGCCGATTTTGCTTAGTCCGACGCGGCTTCGCCAACGTGCTCTTTGACCACGCTTCGAGGATTCTTGTCTTCTCGAAGCCCGACAAACTTCGAATGCCGCAACCTGTCGACTTGTGCTTCATATTGCACCTCTCCATTGACTCGACGGCCATGTAGGCGATTGCCCGAACTCCTCGAGCGCGCTTTCTCGGCTCGATTGGGCCCGCGATCATCTCTCCTACACTAAGTCCCTTCCGCCAGTTGCCTGAGTCTTGCCCGGTAACGCTCTCGACCAAAATCTGTTTGGCCCCTTTTCTTCACGACACGGCGGCTTAGTGCCGTGAGTTCGAGCGCGAATTAATCAGCAAGCCTTTATTTGCAACCCACTCGTAGCTTTCACCGCCGCCGGGGCCGACGATTCTGCTTTCCGAATTGTCCTGGAGCCGCCTGACCCGGAGCACGTACGTTTCCGCATCTGGCACGAACAGCCCACCTTCGAACCAAGCAGCCTGACTCACATAGGCGACGAAACAAGAGTCTGGCGACCACCACAATCCAGATTCTGCGTGCCATTTCTTAAACAGAACCCGCTTTTCGTTCGTCCCTGCGGAGTCCACTGCATAGTAGGTATCCTTATCGAGGAACGCGATCCGTTTCCCGTCCGGGGACCAAGTGGCTTGAGTTCCCACGGTCGGAAGGTCGTGCGAGCGCTCTTCTTCTGTGCTGTATACTCTCAAACGCTCGTCACTCTCATAGACGAAGCGCTTGTTATCCGGCGACCAACACTGCGAAGTGACTCTACCAATTTTGGTTATCTCTTGAGCAAGACCGGACCTGACATCCAAAAGTTGTAGAGGTGCACTCAAACTTCCCGTATTCATCGAACCTATTACGAGTTTGGACTTATCATACGACCAGCAGATGCAATTGTTCGCTGGCATCCGAACATTTCGGTACTCCCGAAAGTTGCTCCCGTCCGTTCGAGAAATCACGAGGTCGAATGGTAGCCAGTCCGAAACGAATGCTGCTTCGCTTCCATCGGGAGACATGGCTCCAATTCCGCCGCGTAGGTCTCTGACTTTGACCACCTCCCGGCGCGAGAAAACGGCGGCCAGAATAGACCTGTTTTGCACCGTGACGAGTGATAGTCCGATTCGGCCTTGTAGTTGGGCGAGCTCCGTGCGAACCGATCGCCTTTGCCACGCGCGAAGATACGAAAAAGAACCGAACACAATTATGAGCAATATCAGACTTGCTCTACCTAATCTAGCCACCATTCTCATACTGAATACGTGCCCCCGCGCTCTACGCGAATCGCCGATCACCTGATCACCCCATTGACCGCATCGATACTCACGTTCACCTTAATCGACCTAGTCGAGCGTGCTTCCTGGGTGGATTTGGCCCGGGATCTTCAAAGAGAAATTGGTTTCGATCGTTAATGGCGTGCGCCCGGATTCGACTCTTTCTTCGCCAATCCGAAATTGTGTTTGTTGATACGCCGCACCGTCGTGCAATCTCAAAGATTGTAAGCATGCCTCGTTTACGAAGCCGATCGAAGCGGCTCTCGAGTCTGTAGGCCGTTCGAATGTAGCCGACGGCTGGTGATGTTAGCGGCAAGCCGTCGCCTGTTTTGAACCCCTTCTCGTTGAGAATTCGAGCCACGTCTGCATAGTTGTAGTCGTCCAAGAGGCGGTCCATTTCGGCTACCATGGCCGGATTTTGCTTGTGGCTTTCGCAGTAGCTCAGCGGCAGAGGCAACATCAATGTTTTCGACATGCCCCCGCGGAAGCGAACGTCAAGCTGGACGTGCTCGCCTTTTCGAATTGTGACGTCCTCGATGAGGAGACGAACCATTCGCTTGCGTTCGCGGTCGGCTGTGCCGGGATCGTTCCATAGTTGCGGGAAGTTCGTGGCCAGGGCTAGCACCTGCTGTCGCTGCACGCTGCTAACCTTTAGCTGATCTGCTTGCCGTTGGCACTCATAATTCTGCTCAGCTTCGGAGAGTGCATGCAGCTTCGAGTTCCATTCCGCTTCCAACGTTCGCAGTCACCTTCTGGTTAGTTTCGATGCTCATGGATGAACCTCCGGCGCCTGCTTGAGGGCCATTGTTGCCAGTACCAAGACGATTTCACCGCGAAGCTCATTCGGCAAAGGTGCGGCAGGGGTCTGACACCGGCGGGCGTTGTCTGGATTGGTAGAGCCAACCCGGGAGCACGCCAGCATCCATGCCACCATTCCTTGGCCAAGAAAAATGGCCATGCCCAGGCCACGAGAACTCGAACCCTCTGCGGCTTGTCGTAGATCTTCGTAGGCGGAGATCAGAATTTCCGGCGCTGTCTTGCATGCGCCAGCAGCTGGATTCAGCGACGTTTTTTTTTTCCCCTGCCGCCTCAGTGCGCCTTCGATACTCCGTGGATGAGCATTCACAGCGAACCGTTCCTGGATGGCAGCAGCCAAGTCCAGAGGGCGCAGCGAAGGATCGCTTGCCCGGAGTTGTATAGCGAAGTCCAGAACCTCCGGCGTGAGTTTGTGGCCTCGCCGTGGCCCTCGCTTCTCGGGCAATAGCCCGAAGAGTCCATCAGGCCATGGGGTTCTGGGTGTTTGGCTTCCTTTCTGTGGTGCTGGCAGTTTTGAAACTTACGGTGGCGGGATACTGGTCGTGGTGGAGGGTGATGCTGCCATTCCTGGCGTTTCTCGGCCACAACGCGGTGTACTTCCTGGCTGGCTTCCTATGCTTTTGTTGGCTGAAGCAGGAAGAAGATGAGGAGGAACGTACCATTACAATGAACAAACCATGGATTTTGCGATTTTGCTTTGGCTATCTTCTGCCTCTTCCACTCGACAATACTTGGTACCGGCTCTGTAGATAACCTTTGGCTGGGCCAAAAAGCTGCCCGCCATGACCTCGGGGCCTTCAAGATGCACCTCAATTTTGGTCATAGTCTTAGGCGTGTCATCGGCAGCCAACGTGGTGATAGCGAGTAGGAGCAAAATAAAGAGGCGGCGCATGGTGGGAAGAGTGTGCCATCTAACCCAGTCTGTTGGGCCTGATTAGTTCGCCTAACCGGACATGTTCGTATTTGGACCCACTTTTCAGTCACGTACTCGTCGGCTCCAGGCACGCGCACACCTTATAGCTTATTTTCTTACGTAGCTTCTCCCATTCGTCGGGGTCTTTGGCGCGAGTTTTCCTCATGGCAGATTCTTCTATTTTGGACGGAAACCGCCTACCGCATCGGGGGCAGTTTTGTGGATTAAGAACACCAGCCAGAGTTGTTTTGCGTGGTGGACCGCCCGACCGACTCGAACCGGCTTGCGGTTCTAACTCGTCAGCCTCTTCGAAAAATTCGTATGACATCGCTGGCTTGATTTTACCCTGGTTTATCCTGCTTTGAGGCTAAGTCCCGGTAATGTCGCTTAGCCGGACAAGTCCCGTCGTCCCCAGTACTTCACTTGCTGGATGACCCATGAAGTCTGAGCATCACTGAGGTTTGGGTCGCAGACCGCTAGCCCGACCATAATTCCTATCGACAACTCTGGCACGAACAAAGCGGAGTCAGTCTAAAATTTTGGGACAGGGGATGCGAATCGACTTTCCATGGTCGTCTAGGAAGCATGGGCCAGATCCGCTAGTCGCGACAGCCCGTGAATTCCTTATCTCAAGGTAACCACCAGCCCCAGCAACGTTTGTTGTTTCAACAAAATAAAAGTATTTTTGGCCCTCCATCAGTAGGGGAGGAGTTTGCACGTACCCTGGGGGCACTACACCGTAAGTAATACTTCCAAGCTTAGAGATCCAAGTGCCATGAAGATATCCCTCAGTTGGCTTGATTTTCCATAAAGCAAAGTTCTCGTCGTCCGGCTTTTCGGCCTTCGTCATGTAGTCCGGACTGTAGATGGTAAAAACTGCGACTTCGCCGCCTCCCGAGAGAACAAAGACGGGAGCTGTCCCGCCCTTGAGTCGCACGCTCGTTGGCCACTCGCCTGGCCTCCACGCGCACCCGCACCCTACAAGAGACCCAGCAAGCAAGATAAATCCGAAGACTCCGAAGCCCCTAATCCTGGTGGTCACAACGTTTTTCCCTCCACCTCTTCAACACTCTATCCCATTTCAACCGCCCCTTAGTATGGATAGTAAGGAGGATTGTTAGACCCGGGGTAGAGTGGTGAAACTACGGTCGTTTAGCGCGATATCATGCGTGCGTCTTCGGAATCTGGCAACCATTAGTCACAGCTTAACACGATGCCCCGGACGTGAGACTATACCGGGCCGGGAGGATTCATGGACATCTTAGCAGCCTTGAAGCGGGAAGAAGAGAAGTTACAAAAGCAGGCGGACACGGTGCGTGCAGCGATAAAGATTCTAGGCGGTAGAGTAACCAGCAGCGGTAAACGGATTGGCAGGAAGAAACGTAAAATGTCTGCGGCTATGAGAGCGAAGATTGGGAAGGCGACGAAAGCGCGGTGGGCAAAGTTTAGAGCAGCGAAGGCGAAGGGGAAACACTAAAGCCGTTGATTTTGCACAGCCTTCCACAGAATTGCACAGGAATGCAGTGGGAATTCAATTGACGACCTGAACGAGATGCACTATCTTTCAAGCAAGATTGAACCGGAAGCGTAAAAACTTTACGGCTCAGTTTAAAGAGGGCGCAAAAAGCTCAACGGCTGATGCGCCCTCAATTTTTTAGCCCCGCACACGATCCTCCGTGCTGTTTTCGTCAGACCGCAGATTGAGCTTTCGTCGTGAGCAATTACGCAGAGAGAGCAAACGATATCGTGAAGGCTGTCCATCTGCTGCGGCAACATGGAGTGGCTGTGGGTTTCCCGATGCAAACCGCCGATGGGGAGATAATCTTCTCAGTGGGCAAAGATACGCTGACTGCAGACCAGCTGCTCGAACTTCTCGAACGAGGCGAACTGCACGCTGAAGGCGTGCGCAGATTAGTGGAGGCGCAGGCATCGGCTACGCCTGTGCGTAGGCAAGCTGCATCTTCCTAACGCGAAGTTAGAGAGGTTTTCCCAAGCAAGATTCTACTGGCAAACCTTCCCATATGCTGGACGGTACCCTCCCTCTCGGGCCTTCTTTTGTGTCATGTATTCCCCCTGCTTTGTGCTTCCATACCACCGCGTGCCTGGACAGTGGTATACGCCGGAGTTTGTGTTGACCCAGACTCTTGCGCCTGGGTTCCCCACTTGCTCAGTCTGTGCAGGCGCAGTATTGTCCTTGGCTGAAGGAGAGGAAGAAGGAGCCGTGGTTTGCACCGACTGGCAGTCCGAACGACACGCCTTCCCATATGCTGGACGATTTCCAGCTTGGACCGCCGTGCATTCGCCTACGTACTTCCCTTGCTTCGTATTTCCGTACCAACGAGTGCCGGGGCAGTGGTAGACCCCGCTACTGGTGTTGACCCATACCTTTACTTCTTTCCTCTCGGTCTGCGACTGGGTTACGAAAGCCGACGAAGGAGCCAGATAGGTTCCAGAGGTCGCAACGAAGAGACCAGCCAGCAAGACCATCGTAAGTAAACGCAGACGCTTCATGGTTTTCTCCTTGTGCGCCGGTTAAACCGGCGCACAAGGAGAGCAGGTATGAACTCAGCCAAACAGACAGCGAGGATCGCGGGCGTGCTGTACCTGGTGAACGGAGTGACTGGCTTCTTCGGCATCATCTATGTCCCCGGCAGACTGATGGTATCTGGTAACGCAGCTGCAACCGCCCAAAACATCCTCGCTTCCGAGAGGCTTTTCCGCCTCGGCATCGTCTCCGAACTGATCTGTGCGGTCGAATTTATCTTCCTGCTCTGGGTTCTGTACCGATTACTCGGCGGGGTGCACAAGACGTATGCTTCGCTGATGGTGATTCTGGGTCTGGGCTTCGTTCCCATTATGTGCGTGAATGTGCTAAACGAGATCGCTGCCCTGACGCTTTTGCGCGGTGCGGACTTCCTGTCGGTATTGGGCCAGCCGCAACGCGAAGCCATGGCCATGCTGTTCCTCGATTTGCATCGCTACGGGTACGTTATCGGCTGGATCTTTGGCCCTTGGCTTTTCTTCTTCGGGCTGCTTGTATTTAAGTCGGGTTTCCTTCCCCGCATCTTAGGCGTACTGCTGATCGCGGCGTGTTTCGGCTACTTGGCGGATAGTCTTACGCCGTTGCTTCTGCCGAGTTACGCGAACCTCGTGGGCCGAATCGCGAACATCCCGCTAACGCTGGGCGAACCAGCGATTATCTTGTGGCTTTTGATTAGGGGAGCAAAGGATCAACGATTGGAAGCCGCGGCATAAAGTGAGTCGAACTCCCGGCGTTGGGCATCACGTTCGACGGATTCCGCGCGAGTAGTCGGCAAACAGGAAGTAATCCGGTTACTTCCTGTTTGCCCGTTACTCGTTCAATTGCCCCAATTGGGCGCTTCAATTCGCCAACGCCACCATTGTGTTGACATTCGACATCAAAAAAGCATAGCTTGTTGTCGGATACCTACACCAATGGCACCAGATTCATCGCGACTCGATCTTCTCCAGGGCACGCTTGACCTGCTGATCCTGCGTGCGCTCCGTTCTGGCGCGATGCACGGATGGGCAGTTTCTGAGCGCATTCAGCAGATTTCACAGGACGTCTTGCGGGTAAACCAGGGTTCCCTTTATCCCGCGCTCCATCGCCTTGAACACCGTGGTTGGATCAAAGCCGAGTGGGGTATTTCAGAGCTGGGCCGACGAGCGCGCTTCTACTCGCTCACTGCTTCTGGCCGAAAACAGCTCGAAATCGAGGCGGTGAACTGGAGCAAGCTTACCGATGCCATTGCGAGGGTGTTAAGGATGGCGTGATATGTGGTGGAAGGACTGCGGTCTGCGACTGCGCGCATTGTTTTTTCGTCGCCGGATGGATGAAGAGCTGCAAGAAGAACTGCAGTTTCACATCGATATGCAAGCGCGGAAGAATCAGCGTAACCAATCCGACAGGGAAGCGAAGCGACAGGCACGATTGCAATTTGGCAGTGTCGTTCGCGCAACGGAAGAATGCCGCGAAGAAAGAGGTATATCTTCAATCGAGATCGCGGCAAGGGATCTGCGCTTCGCCCTCCGCATGCTGCGCAAATCTCCCGGATTCGCGGCGGTCGCCATCCTCACTCTTGCGCTCGGCATCGGCGCCAACACCGCCATCTTCTCGGTCATCAATTCCGTGCTGCTCAGCAATCTTCCCGTCAAGGACCCGCAACAGCTCGTCTTTCTCACAAATCCCGACGAGCAAGGTCTCGAAATCGGCTTCGCCGATGGCAACCGGGATTTCGTTACCTATCCCGAATTTCAGCAATTGGAGCAGAACAATCAGGCGTTTTCCGGCGTGCTCGCGGCTTCTAACTTCACCGCCCGCATCTCTGTCGAACTCCAAACCGCCGATTCCGCCGCGAACGGCGCTCCCGCGCATATCAGCCTGATCAGCGGTTCCTACTTCTCTGTTCTCGGCGTGACTCCCATTCTCGGCCGCGCGTTCGGACCTGAAGTCGACAAGCTGCGCGACGCGAATCCCATTGCCGTGATCAGCTATGCGCTTTGGCAAGATCGCTTCGGCGGCGCCCGCGACGTGATCGGCCGCAGAATTCGCATCCTGAACACCTCATACGAGGTCGGCGGAGTCGCTCCGCCACAATTTCACGGCGAGACCGTGGGTGCCAATCCTGACATCTGGGTGCCGCTCACGATGCAGAGCGAAGTTTTCCCTGGGCAAGATTACCTCTCAGAGGAGACGAGCCCATTCCGCAAAACCGAATGGTTGCAAGCAATCGGCCGTCTGAAGCCAGGAGTCACTTTGGCTCAAGCCAAGGCCAGCATCGAAGTCGAGTTCCACCAGATGATTGAAGCGCAAACCGGCGGGATGTCTGAGGAAAAGAAACGACAATTCCTGAATCAGCACCTTGCCGTCACGCCCGGCAGCCACGGCGCCTCTACCCTCCGCGGCGATTTTGGCAAGCCGCTGCTAATCCTGATGGTTGTCGTGGGCCTGATTCTTCTGATCGCCTGCGCGAACATCGCCAACATTCTCCTGGCCCGCTCCGCCGCGCGTCAGAAAGAAATTTCCATACGCGTAGCTTTGGGCGCCAGCGGGTCACGCCTGTTTCAACAGGTGCTCACCGAAAGCATCCTGCTCGCCGCCATTGGCGGTGCAGTTGGCCTGCTCCTGGCCCAATGGGCCGATGCTGCTCTGTTGCGCATGGTCTCAACCACGTCAAATCAGGTTCGCCTCGACGTTCATCCCAACACGGCCGTTCTTGCGTTCACCTTTGGCGTCACATTGCTGACTGGAATTCTCTTTGGCCTTACTCCCGCCTTTCAGGCGACGCGGGTGGATCTGAAGGGCACGTCCCGCGGCGTAGCAGGCGCCACTGCTCGGCCGGGCCGGGTGCCCACGGGCAAGATTCTCGTCGTCGCGCAGGTCTCCCTGTCGCTGCTGCTTCTCGTTGTGGCCGGGTTATTCGTGCGCAGCTTTCGCAATTTGTCAGAGACGCAGCTCGGTTACGACCGCGACCATTTGCTGGAATTCTTTGTGGACCCACTCTCTTACGGCTACCGCCCTACCGAGATCCCTGCACTCGACCAGAGCATTCTGCTTAGAATTGATGCCATGCCCGGCATCGGTGGCGCGACTCTAATCGATAATCCCCTGATGAGTGGCCGGGATTCCAATTCGCCCATCACCATCGAAGGGCAGAAGCCATTGCCGGGTGACAATGCGGATGCGCGCTGGGACATGGTCGGCCCCCATTTCTTCTCAACCACCGGAATCCGCATTCTCGAAGGCCGCGAAATCACCGACGGCGATAGCGGCAATGGACAGCGCGTTGGCGTGATCAACGACACCATGGCCCGAAAATTTTTTCCGCAGTCCAACCCAATTGGTCAGCGGGCGTTTGTCCACACCACATCGAGCCAAGCTGCCTTTATCATCGTCGGGGTGGTTCAGGATTCGAAACAGCACGGCGCGAGAGAGAAGCCATTTCCGCGCTTTTACGTTCCTTATTTCAACCCTATCGGCAACGACTGGACAGCGGGGGCTGCGATCATCGTTCGCACAGCTCGCGATCCTTCCTCGGTCTCGTCCGCGATTCGCAATGTGGTGAAGCAAGCGGCCCCTAATCTGCCTACCATCGCCGTGGAGACCATAGACCAGCGTCTCGCTGATTCGCTCGTCACTGATCGCATGATCGCCGATCTCTCCGGCGCATTCGGCATGCTGGCCGCCATCCTCGTTTGCATCGGACTCTACGGAGTCATGGCCTACGCGACGTCTGGCCGCACCAACGAAATCGGCATCCGCATCGCTCTGGGTGCGCAGCGCAGCGGCATCCTATGGCTCATTCTTCGCGAATCGTTGCTGCTCGTGCTGATTGGAGCCGCCATTGGAGTGCCGCTGGTTTTCGCCGCCGGCAAGTGGATTTCCAGCCTGCTCTTCGGCTTGCAACCAGCCGACCCGGTCGCGCTAGCGTTCGCGATTGCACTGATGTTCCTCATCGGCGTGCTGGCCAGCTACATCCCGGCCCGCCGCGCCACCCGCGTCGATCCGATGGTTGCCCTGCGGCAGGAGTAGCTTGCGAACTATATAGCCCCTGAGAAATCAGCGCGATTGGACGATTAGTCGGCAAACAGGAAGTAATTCGGTTCCTTCCGGATTGCCGTCACTCGTCCGAAATCGGCGCCACGCACCGAGACTCCAATTTCGCACGGCGATGAGCTTGTGGTGCTTACTCAATCTGCCGCACCTGCTTCTGAAACGCAGCTCCGGCGGCTGCCAGCACCATGAGTCCTCCAGCGAGCAGAAACATGAGCTTCAAGCTCCACGCAACCAAGAATCCTGCAACCGCGAGGGAGATGGGGGTTATTCCGTAGGAGGCAAGCATGAGCACGCTAGCAACTCGCCCGCGCACCG
>WNES01001783.1_pt1 | contig 10042 bp, 8 predicted proteins | sample 5399931 | NCBI WGS metagenome assembly WNES01 (sample SAMN13153332, study PRJNA577476) | soil metagenome | isolation source: 20 cm grassland meadow soil 2 days after 3rd rain plot 5 | place: USA:California | collected 2015-11-11
TGGGCTCGAGCCCGTTGTGGACGCGCAGGGCTCCGCGCTCAAAGATGAGCGTTACGCCTTCATCGATGTCTGTGACCCAGATCCCGACTCGAGCTGCGAGCGAGTCGAAATCCTTCTTACGCTCAGGACGGCTTTCGACATTGGCTTCGATCAGGCCGCCGAGCATGGAGGCAAAGGCGCTCGGCTCCGCGTCTGCGTAGGTGACAGGCTTGCTCGTCTTTACCTTTCGTCGGGCCATTGGACCGGGACCCGCGTCGTGCACTCGGTCAGCTCCTGCGACGCTTTGGTGTACCGCACGATGGTCGGCAGGTCGCCCTTCAGTTTCAGCTTGCCCTGCAGCATGCCCTTGGTCGCGTCGAGCTCTTTCGTCGCCACCTGCTTCCAGCGCGTGTAGGGAGCCGTGATCACAAATTGACAGGTCTGCGCCTCGGAGGCAGGACCGACGTGGATGTCGCGAGCCTCGCCGTCGAAAAGGTCCATCACGACGCCAACCGACTCAGGCACGTTCTTGTCGGGCTCCGCCTCGATCACCAGGCCGACCGTCCACTTCCAACCCTTGGCCGCGGCCTTGTACACGCTCGACTTGTTGACTTCGTCCTTGAAACGCACGGCCCACTCGTCGGAGAAAGCATTGACCGCCATAACGTCCTCCTGCTGGCCTAAGCCGGATACCTTGCGTGAAGAACGATAACTAGGCTTCGAGCGTGAAGCGAAGCATGTTCTGACCGATGGCGATGGTGTCGCCGTCGGACAGCTGCTTTTCGATCACGGGTTCGCCGTTGACGAGCGTCCCGTTGGTGCTGCCGAGGTCGCTGATCCAGAACGATCCGGCGCGCATCTCGATCCGTCCATGGTGGCCCGAGGTGGCGGGATCGCCCACGACGACGTCGTTGTCCGGCGCACGACCGATGCTGACCATCTGGTTCGGCAAGGCGACGATCCGGCCCGCGAACGGTCCCGACTCGAAGCTCAGGAGCGCGGCGAATCCCGTGCCGGACGCGACCTGCTCCGGGGGCATCGCTTGCAGCGAAACGGTGCCCTTGGGGTCGGCGTTGGGGTCGGTTTGCTGCCAGACCGGAATCACCGATGTCGCCTCCTCGAACGACCCGGCCTCGGCCGGCGCGCCGTTGCCGGGGGCCGCGACGGGCGATCCGGACGGCCAGGCCACGAGCGTGGAGCTCACGTCTGGCGTGGTGGCGCCGGCGGTTTGCAGGCCTGGCTGCGTCATGGCCGTCGAAGCGATAGCGCGTTCCGGCTCGGGCTCGGCGACAGGCAGTGGCGTCTGTGGTTCGGGTTCGGGCAGGGTTTCCAGCACCGGGGCCTCGGCCATCACATCGGCGGACGACGGACTCGCCTCGAGCTCCGCCTCTCGGGGGGGAGTCGCCTCCAACTCGAGCTCGTCGAAGGCGGAAAGAACGGGCTCCGTCTCGGCCACCAGCGGCTCGGGCTCGGACGCCGGCTCGGGCTCGGACGCCGGCTCGGGTTCGGCCAGCGGCTCGGGCTCGGCCAGCAGCTCGGGCTCGGCCGGCGGCTCGAGCTCGGTCTCGGGTTCGTCCACGGGCTGCGTGGCGAGCTCGAGCACCGGTGCCGCCTCTGCGACCGCAGGTGCCGTTTGAGTCGGCAGCTCGACCGCGGCGTCCTCGGCTTCGTCCGACAGTCCGGGCAGGTCCGGTAAGGCTTCGGGTTCCACGATCGGCGCCTCGGCGGTGGCGAGCTCGCTAACCACGGGCTGGATGACCTCGGGCTCGGCCGTGACATCCACCGGCTCCTCCACCAAAACCGATTCGGGCGGCCGTGTCGAGATCGCGATCGTCTTCGCCCACTCGTGCGACGCTGCGGCCGGCACCGCAAGCACCTGCGTCTCCTCTTCGGGCGCGGGCCGATCCGCGGCGGCCGTGCCCAGGAATCGCTCGAACCACCCGCCGATTCGGCGCAGCCGCTCGACCCGCCGGTCCGGCCGCCCGTTGCGCGAGAGGTCATGTGACTCCTCCGGAAAACGGACGAGCTCCACGGTCTTGCCGAGGAGCCGCATCGCACCGAACATCTCCTCGGATTGCGACATCGCGCACCGAAGGTCCATCTCGCCCGCCGTCAACAGCAGCGGGGTGCGGATGTTCTGGACGTAGCGGATCGGCGAGCGCCGCCACAGCTCGTCGAGGTCCGGCCACGGCGGCGGTCCAAGCTGGAGCACGCCCCAGACGACGATGTCGTGCTGGGAGTACTCGCTCACCAGGTTGGAGATCGAGCGCATCGAGACCGCGGCGGCGAAGCGATCGGTCTGGCCGATGATCCAGTTGGTCATGTAGCCGCCATACGACCCGCCGCCGACGCCAAGTCGCGCGGCGTCGATGTAGCCGGCGCGTTCGATGATCTGGTCGAGCGAGCTCATGATGTCGATGTAGTCCTTGCCGGCCCAGTCGCGCACGACCTCACGCCGGAAGCGCTCGCCGTAACCGTCGGAGCCGCGCGGGTTCATGTAAAAGACCACGAATCCCATGCCCGCGAGGATCTGCAGCTCGTGGAAGAACGACCAGCCGTACTGGGCATGCGGTCCACCGTGGATCTCCAGCACGGTCGGATACACGCGGTCCGGGTCGTGACCCTGCGGTTTGAGGATCCAGCCCTCCAGCCTCCAGCCGTCGGGAGCGGTGAAGTAGTGCTGCTCAGGTTCGGCGACGTAGCGGTCGTGCAGCCATGGATTCAGGTCGGTGACCCGAGCCTCGGCCCCGTGCGTGAGCATGAACAGCTCGCCTGGACTGCTCGCATCCGAGGCGCAGAACGCGATCACGCCGGACGCGACGTCGAAGTCGTAGATGCGACGCAGTCCGCCGGCCTCCTCGCGCACGTCGCCTTGAAGGTCGACGGAATGGACCCCCGTCACACCGGGGCCGCTGGCGAGGAAGTAGATCCGATCGCCCTCCGCCGTCCAGCAGATCCTGGTGGCGTGGCCCGCGCGCATGTCGTTGATCACGCTGTCGTTCACCGCCTGGTCGAAGTCGGCGGTGAGGCAGCGCGGCCCGCCACCGGACAGCGGCACGACCCAGAGCCGCTCGAGCAGGCCGACGTCGAGCCCGTTGGGCGCGATGAACGCGATCTGGTCCCCCTTCGGCGACCAGATCGGCGAGCTGAGATAGAAGCCTCCGCCGAGGCGGAGCCGGTTGGCTTGCAGGTCGACCAGATAGAGGTTCAGCTCGCGCTGCAGGTCAGCCTCGGGTTCGGCGTTGCCGGCCACGACGAGGCGCGTGCTGTCGGGCGACCAGTCGTAGTCCGTGACGTCCCATGCGCCTCTGGTCAGCTGCTTGGCGTCGCCGCCTGTCGCCGGGACCACGAACAGGTGGTGGTGGCGGCCGTCGACGTATCCCTGCCCATCGTGCTTGTAGTCGAGCCGGCGCACGACGCGGGCCACGGGTGGACGGCGCAGCTGCTCGCGGCCTTCGGGCGGCCGGGGGTCGTCCACCACCGCCTCCGGATCGGATAGGACCGCGCCGACGAACGCGATGCGACTGCCGTCAGGAGACCAGGCCGGCGCCGAGGCGCCCTCGGGCACGGCGCTCAGCTGCTGGGCGGTGCCGCTGGTGGTGATGTCGAGGACGAAGAGCTGGTCGGCGGCTCCCACCCGGCTGATAAATGCGAGCTTGCGCCCGTCCGGCGACCACTCGGGCGAGTGGTCGCGCAGCGCGCCGCCCGTGGCTCCGATCGGTTCGGGATCGAGCAGGCGCCGCACCACGATCCGGCTGCGGTTCTGCCTCGAGCTCGCGTCGGCCCAGCCGACCTGATACGCGACCCGCTCGCCGTCGCGACTCAGCCGAACGTGGTCGATCCAACGAAAGCGATAGAGGTCGTCGAAAGTCAGCGGGGCCGCCATGCCAGCCCACGGATGCTACCAGCAGCCGCCGATGCGTACAGTGCGCGCGTACCTTTCCGTGGTAAAGAAAAGCGACAAGACCTGGTGTTGAGATAAAACGTAAGGAAGCTGCGCTCCACGGTTTCGGGTGGGGCATCGTCGGCGGGCTGGCCCTGGTCGGTTTGATGTACTACGCCGGCACGTTCTTGGGCCTGCGGCCGCTGCCCCAACTCCTCAACGAACCGCTCCTCTCGATCATGCCCGGCATCGTCTTCGGCTTCCTCATCGACACGCTGCAGCACGCGGGCAAGGTGGTTGAGGAGTTCGGCCTGATCGTCCTCATGGTCGCGGTGCTGGGCGGGCTCGGCGCAGCCTCGTCGGTGGCGGGCCTCCGGTGGACCTCCCGCTATCTGCCTTTCGCCTTCGCCGGCATTGGCTGGCTGCTGGTGGTCGCCGTCCTGCTTCCACTCGGAGGGCTGGGTTTCCTCGGCGTCAACGACGGTTTTCCGACTCCGTTGATCTGGGCCTCCCTTTTCGCGATCTACGCGGTGGTGCTCCAGTTCGGCGAGCAGCCCGCCCCCGGGTTTGACGCCGGCCGGCGTCGCATCCTCAGCGGGGTGCCGATCGCGATCGGCGCGGTCAGCCTGGGCGCGCTCGGCCTTCGGCTGCTGCCTGACTGGTACAAGGCGATCTTCCAGGCGCCCGAGTCAGGCATCAGAGGCATCTCCCCCGCGGTCACGCCGGTCCAGAACTTCTACGTGGTCTCCAAGAACTTAGGCGGCGACCCGGTAGTCGATGGCCAGGCATGGCGGCTTCGGGTCGGCGGTCTGGTGGACCGGTCGTTGAACCTGTCGCTGGGTGAATTGCGGGCCCTGCCATCGATCGAGGAGTACGTGACCCTCGCCTGCATCAGCAACAACGTCGGTGGCAACCTGATGAGCACCGGCAATTTCCGCGGCGTCCGCCTGCGGGACCTTCTCACGATGGCGTCGCCGAAGTCGCAAGGCACCTGGGTCGCATTTCGCGCGCGCGACGACTACACGGAAAGCCTGCCCCTAGACCTGGTCCAGGCCACCCCCGATATCCTCGTCGCCTACGAGCTCGACGGCGCTCCGCTGCCCATGAATCACGGCTTTCCCGCGCGCGTCCTGATTCCCGGCCACTACGGGATGAAGGGGCCGAAGTGGCTCGAGTCGATCGACCTTGTCAGCCAGGAGGCACGAGGCTACTGGGAGCAGCAGGGCTGGGACCACAACGCGCTCGTGAAGACGACGGCGCGCTTCGACCTCCCGCGTGACGGCGAGATCCTCAAGCTGGGCCCGATGGAGATCGGGGGCGTCGCGTTTGCGGGCACGCGCGGCGTCAGCAAGGTCGAGTACTCGACCAACGGCGGGGCAGGTTGGGAGGTCGCGCCCTTCGACGTGCCGCTGTCGCCGCTGACCTGGGTGCTGTGGCGTGCCACGTGGACCCCACCCAGGGAGGGCGCCTACCGCCTGATCGTCCGAGCGACGGACGCTGCCGGCGCGCTGCAGGACTCGCACGCTGCACCCAGCTATCCGAGCGGGTCGAGCGGCTATCACACGATCCAGGTGAACGTATCTAGGTAGAGCGGCTCAGCAGGTCCTGGACGATCTCCCGGTCGTGGGTCAGCGAAACAAAATGACCCTCGCCATGCCAGGTCCGAACGTCGACCTCACGCAATCCGGTCGCGGCGCGGCGCGCCGCCGACAACGGCACGTTCATGTCGTCGTCGCCGTGCCACCAAGTCACGCGCGTACGAACCTGCCCTGGGTCGAAGTCCCAGCCGCCGTGCAGCACCATCGACTCGTCGGTCCATCCTTCGGCGCCCTGCTTCAGGGACTCGGCGATGTTCTCACGAGAAATCCGCTGCCAGGCTGGGTCTTCCATGATGGCCCGGTCTCGGGTGGTGCATCGCTCAGCACGCCCTGCATGCCCTCGTCACCAAGCAATCGAACACGCACCTCGGCCAGGAAGTCGTGGAGCTGCTGCCAGCCCTGCTCGGCCAGGCTGTAGCCCTTCGCGTTCACGCCCACGAGGCGTGCCACCTCATCCGGCGCGAGGGGACTGGCGCCGACCACTACGGTGACCGCCGATACCTTTTCCGGGTGTCGCGCCGCGAGGGCGAGCACGTGCGGCCCGCCGCCGCTCGTGCCCATCGCTCCGATTCGATCGATGCCGTGATGATCCAGCAGCGCGGCGAGGTCGTCGGCCATGTCGGCGATGCCCCGGCCGGGCTTGCGAGTTGATCCGCCAAACCCAGCTCGGTCCGCCATCAGGTACCTGACGCCAAGCTCGCGCTGCACGCTCGGATCGTGGTTGCGCTGCAAGCGCGAAGAAGGCGTGCCCTGGATGCGAAGCAAAGGCGTGCCGCCCGGATCGCCCCACCACCGCCACGCGAGCTCGCGCCCGTCGGGAAGGGTGAGCACGCCGTCCTCGTAAGCCAACCCGTCTTCAGTCTGTTGAAGCGCCTTCACTTCATCGCCCACAGGGCTTTGAACGTGTCCCAGCCCATGCGGACCAGACCCTCTTTGCGAAGCATCTTCAGGATGTTCTTCTGCTTGTCCCATTTCGACGTCCCGTCGACGCGGAAGAACTCGTCCAGCGCGCGGTCCAGCACCTGCGGGTACTTGGTCAGCATCTGGGGGTTGTGCTCGAGCAGCGGCACGGCCTGGTCGTACTTCTTCATGTCGGCCATGATCCAGGAGTGGTCGAGCCTGCCCCTGTACTCGGCCAGTCTTCGCTCTGAGAAGTCGCCGAGCTCCTTGCAGTGGATCACGGTCTCACCCGCGAGCCGCCCCGACTCCATGGCCAGGTTCGAACCCTCGCGGTGCACCGGGTTCGAAAGCATCGCCGCATCGCCGCACACGAGGTAGCCCGGACCGTAGACCTTGGGGATGCCGCGATAGCCGCCCTCCGGGATGAGGTGCGCCAGGTATTCGACGGTCTCCGCGCCACGGAGCAGCGGCTTGACCGCGGGGTGCTGCTTGAAGTGCTCCATCAGGTCGTTCGGCGTACGAAGCGTCTGGTTGAACTCGCTCAGCAGCGCACCGCCTCCGACCGACAGCGTGTCGCGGTTGGTGTAGATGAACATGAACCCGGACATCCCCATCGTCGAATCTCCGAAGCACTCCACGGTGCAGCCCTCGCCCGACTCGCAGTTGAACCGCTCCTCGATCAGGCCCGGGTCGAGCTGCATGATCTCCTTGACCGCCATCGCGACCTCGTTGGGGCGCAGCTTGCGGCGCAGCGGCGTGCCATTGATGACCGTGCTTTCGAGCAGGCCGGTGCCGAGCCCTATGCCCTCGCAAACGATCGTGACGTCGGCGTAGAGGTCGTCGCCGCGTCCGGTCGCCACACCGATGACGCGACCGTTCTTGACGATCAAGCGCTCGACGACCGTCTCTGGGACCACCATCGCCCCAGCCTTCTCGGCCTGCTCGGCGAACCAGGGGTCGAACCGGGCCCGAAGGACCGAGTAGGAGTGCGGATGTGTCCGGTTGCGGATGTTCTTGTAGTCGAAGCTGATCGCGGCGTCCGGCGTCATCATCCAGCGCCGCTCCTCGATGATCGGTCGCTCGAGCGGAGCCTGCTTCCATTCCTCGCCTACGATCTCTTCGAGGTAGTGGTTGTAGAGGATGCCGCCCATGACGTTCTTCGAACCGGGCTTGGCGCCGCGCTCCAGGAGGGCAACCTGTAGCCCGGCTTTGGCCATGGTGATCGCCGAGGCGGTGCCGGCCGGCCCCGCGCCGACGACGACCGCGTCGAATTTCTCCTCGTCAGCCACTTACGCCAATTGAAGCTCATTGGGCTGACGGGCGGCGCCGGGTCGGGGAAGTCGACCGTGGCGGAGATGTTGCGCGAGCTCGGCGCCACGGTGCTCGACGCCGACCAGGCCGCTCACACCGTCTACGAGCCGGGGAGCCTGGGCTTTGACTTGATCGAGCGGGAATTCGGCCCCGAGTACGTCCACGACGATCGGGTCGACCGTGCACGCTTGGGCGAGCTTGTGTTCAACGACGCAGATGCTCGGCAGCGATTGAACGCGATCGTGCATCCGCTGGTGCGCGAGTGGATGGCCGCGCGCACGGCGGACGCCTTGATCCATGGCGCCACGGTGGTCGTGCAGGATGTTCCCCTGCTGTTCGAAAACGGGCTCGAGGGTATTTACTCCGCGGTCGTCCTCGTGTACGTGCCCGAGGCGGTCCAGCTGCAGCGATTGGTCGAAGGACGCGGGTTGAGCGAGGAACGCGCCAGGGCGATCATCGCCGCCCAGATGCCGATCGAGGAGAAACGCGGGCGCGCGCAGCACGTGATCGACAACAGCGGCAGTCGCGAGGAGACTCGGGAGCAGGTCGGAAAGCTCTGGCCCCTTATCTCTTAGACAGCGCCCGCGGCCTTCAACTCTTCCAGCTTCGAGCCCTCGATCCCGAGCTCGGCCAGCACCTCGGCGGTGTGCTCGCCCAGGCGCGGCGCGTCGCGCCGGCGCCAGCCTTCGCTCAGGGGAATCGCGGGCCGCACCTCGACACCGGACTCGCGTGTTTCGATCAGCCGTCGGGCCGCGACCTGGGGATGCGAAAGGACCTCGTCGAGGTCGAGGACCGGCTCGCAGGACGCGTCCAGGGCCGACAGCTTCCGCTGCCACTCGATTCGCGTGCGGGACGCGAAGATCTCCTCGAGCGCCATGTGGACCGCGCCATCGTCCGAGAACTGCAGGTCGACCAGGTCTGGCCGCTCGAGCGCGGCACACAACGCGGACCAGAACTTCGGCTCGAGCGCGGCGACGCTGAAATAGCCCCCGTCCTTGCAGGCGTAGACCCGATAGCAGGCAAAGCGTCCTGACAATCGCTGCTCGCCGCGGGCGACCTCTTCACCTCCGGCATGCGTCGCGAACGCCATCGCCAGCCAGCTCACCGCGCCGTCGGTCATCGAGGCGTCGATCCACCGACCTTCTCCCCCGCGCTGCACTCCGACGAGCGCACCCAGGATCGCGACGGCCGGCTGGAGTCCGCCGCCGCCGATGTCGGCAACCTGGACCGACAGCGGAACCGGCGGACCCTCACGCTCGCCGTTGAGTCCGAGCGCGCCGGCGGTCGCCATGTAGTTGAGGTCGTGGCCGGCCCGCGACGCAAACGGCCCGTCCTGCCCGTAACCGGTTATCGAGCACATGACGAGCCGCTGGTTTCGAGCGTGCAAGGTGTCCCAACCCAGACCAAGCCGGTCCATGACGCCGGGCCGGTTGCCCTCGACCAGGACGTCCGCTCCATCGACCAGGCGCAGCAGGAGGTCGCGGCCCGCGTCCGACTTGAGGTTCAGCGTCACGCTGCGCTTGTTGCGGTTGATGGCGTTGAACAGCGCGCTCTGGCCGCCCACCAGCGGCGGCGTCCAACGCATGTAATCGCCGGCGCCCGGCTCTTCGATCTTGATCACATCGGCGCCCATGTCAGCGAGCAGCAAGGTGCAGTAGGCCCCAGGCAAGAGCCGGGTCAGGTCCAGCACGCGGATACCCGTCAGCGGCATGACGAACTCAATTGTGCTTCGCTCGTACGTTAGTAGGAGACTTTCCGCAGCCGGCCGTGCGTTAATACGGCATGGAAGAGTCCGGTCCCAGCATGCGTCCCACTCCACATCTTGGCGAGATGACGATCAAGGTCCCCGCGCCGTTTGCCGGGATCTCCGACCTCGGGTTCACCGCCCGGTACCGCGCCCAGCACTTCAACGAGCCGCAACGAGACGTGCCGCTGCTGTTCGAAGGCCCGGAGCCTCCGATGCGACGGCTGGCGGAGGTCTTGCGGCAATTGAGCGAGACCCACTCGACGACTTACGCCTGGACGAATCCGGTGATGCTGAGCGACGAGGTGGTGATCCTCGCTTTTCGCGACCGCAGCGTGGACGGTCAGACTCTGTCCGACGGCGCACGCATCGCCGACTACGTGCTGAACCTGGTGCGGCCGGTCGTTTTCACTTTCCTCCACGACTGCGCAGCGGTCGCACACCTGCGACTGTCCGAGAAGATCGAGATGCGAGTCAGCGCCGAACGCAGGTCGGTCGCGGAGTTCGCGCTTCCTCTGCAGGACATCGTCCGGCCCAACGGCGAGCGGCTGCTCTGGGGTGTCGCCTCTTAGCTAGTGGGTCGGTGACGCGCTCGGCGAAGCAGACGGCGAATGCGAAGGCGTCGGG
>WNES01002282.1_pt1 | contig 10031 bp, 8 predicted proteins | sample 5399931 | NCBI WGS metagenome assembly WNES01 (sample SAMN13153332, study PRJNA577476) | soil metagenome | isolation source: 20 cm grassland meadow soil 2 days after 3rd rain plot 5 | place: USA:California | collected 2015-11-11
GGTGGTGACGGTCTCCACCTTCACGGCATAGCGCTCGGCGAACGCGCCAATAACCTCCTCGACCAAGATCTCCGGAGCGGAGGCGCCAGCGGTAACACCGAGGCTTACGATCGAACCGAACAGCGACCAATCGATGTCTCTCGCGCGCTGCACCAGCGCCGCGCGCGGGCAGCCGGCGCGCTCGGCGACTTCCTTGAGGCGCTGGGTATTGGACGAATTGGGCGAGCCGACCACGACCATAGCCTCGACCATCGGCGCCACTTTCTTGACCACCTCCTGGCGGTTGGTAGTCGCGTAGCAAATATCTTCCTTGTGCGGCCCATGAATGTGCGGAAAACGAGCCTTCAGCGCTGCAATGATACCTGCGGTGTCGTCGACGGAGAGTGTGGTTTGCGTAACATAAGCGAGTCGGCCGGGGTCGCGCGGCAGGAAACGCGCGACCTCCTCGACGGACTGAACCAGCGTGATCGCGCCCGCAGGAAGCTGCCCGACCGTTCCGACCACCTCGGGATGGTCGGCGTGGCCGATCAGCACGATCTCGCGACCACGCTTGTGGTGTATTTCGGCCTCGCGATGCACTTTGGTGACGAGCGGGCACGTTGCGTCCAGCGCGAACAGATTGCGTTTTTTCGCCTCTGCTGGAATAGACTTTGGCACGCCGTGAGCTGAAAAAATGACCGGCGCATCGCTGTCGGGAATCTCGTTGAGCTCCTCTACGAAGATGGCACCCTTGGCCTTGAGACTCTCGACCACGTAGCGATTGTGCACGATCTCGTGGCGCACATAGACCGGCGCGCCGTAGCGTGCGAGCGCCTGCTCCACCGTCTCGATGGCGCGCACGACTCCGGCGCAAAAGCCGCGCGGCGAGCACAGCAACACTGTCAGCGCAGGCTTGTGGTCGGGGGCTCCCGTCATTCGGACCTCGATCGGAAACGTCGCACTCGACATGGGCCTGTGGCCTGCGTCTGTCAAGCGAAGGCATGCGCCCATCGCTGCTCCGCTACTCGCCGCCCAGCCATGCCTCGTAGCGGGCACACAATTCCGTGGTGTGCGGCGCGGCGTCGTAATGGATGAGCGGCGCCAGCGCGCGACCGGCGGCTTTGAGGCGAGCGGCCATGTAGCGGTAAGGCTCGGGATAGGTTGAAAGCTCGCTCCTCGCGAAGAGTTCTTGCAAGCCCTGCGACGGCTCGACGCGATCGAGCCGATCACGTTCGTATACGGCAGCGCGCTCCACAATCGCCCAGCGGCCACCTCTTCGCTGCGATCGCGCGCTATGCGCACGCAGGAGGGAAAAATCTGATGCTTGGAACGCTGTCCGGCCTCGAAGCTTTGGCGGCAATGGGCGACGAACTCGCGAAAGCTGCCGCTGAACCAAGAGACCGCAATCTCGCCTTCCGGCACGAAGGTTGCGAGCAGTTGCGGCCACTTTCCCTGGTCGCGATAAAGGCCCCAACCCTGAATCAGCTCGGCGCAGGCGTATTTGTCGTTTGCATCCATAGAGCGCTCCGTTACCCCATCCTCGTCTGAGCAGCGCGGGCAAGCCCATCTGCAAAGACGAGGGCGGGCTCCTGTTTCGAGGCGTCCCGCACCTGAGCCTGCGCGCCGTACGCGTCGGTGCTGCGCTGCTCGTCAGCATGATGCCAATCTTGGTATCCCGCGAATGATCTTTGTTGCGGCGCTTGCTAACATCAAGCGAGCTTGTGACAAAACCAAGGGCTCGCATGAAAGCGATCGTGATGCACCGCTATGGCCTCCCGGACGTGCTTGAATATGGCACCGTGCCGGATCCCGAACCACGTGCTGGTGAGATCCGCATCCGCGTTCACGCCACGACCGTCAATCGCGTGCTCGACGTGAGTTTGCGCGCCGGCAACGAGCGCGCTCGCGGAGCCATCCTTCCGTTGATCCCCGGCGTCGATTGTGCCGGCATCGTCGATGCGCTCGGCGCAGGCGTTACGCGTTGGCGACAGGGGATGCGGGTTGCCGCCGCAGGCGTCATGCCGCTCGAGATTTGTTCCGAGGATGGCGACAACTATGCGGGGCCGACCGGCATGATGGGCATCAAGCGGCCGGGCGGCTTCGCGGAGTTGGTGGCGGTGCCAGCCTGCGCCGCGATCGAACTGCCCGATGAGCTCGATTTCCATGAGGCCGCAGTGATCACGCGGCACGTGCCGACTGCCTGGAACCTGCTCGTGAACATAGCCGAGCTCAAGGCCGGCGAGACCGCGCTCATCATGGGCGCGGGCGGAAATCTCGGCTCGATTGGCATCCAGATCGCCAAGAACGTAATCGGCGCGATCGTGATTGCAGCCGCCGGTTCCGATGAGCGCGTCAAGACGGGTCTCGCGTTGGGCGCCGATCATGGGGTCAACTACAACGCCGCTGATTTAGAGGACGAGGTGATGCGGCTCACCGGCGGCAGGGGCGTCGACGTGCTCTATGACAACATCGCCAATCCGAAGGTGCTGCCGAGCGCCTTCCGGGCGATCGGCTCCGGCGGACGGCTGGTGACCGCTGGCGCCCACGCCGGTCCCACCGTTAGCATCGATTTCGCCCACCTCTACCACAAGCGCATCACCATCAAGGGGCGGCCCGGCTATCAGGCATCCGACCTGCCAAAATGCTTTGCCGCCGCCGCCGAAGGCAAGATCAAGGCACAGATCGAACGAATTCTGCCGCTGTCGCGCGCTGCCGAGGCGCACCGGCTGGTGGAATCGGGCGAGTCCGTCGGCAAAATCGTGCTCGATCCGACGCTGGGATAGATAAAGGCGTGACTCTTCCGGGCGCGATCGTTCGACGGCGCCCCAATGGGCGAAGCTCCGCATTCACAGCGCCCCCATTGCGCCGACGCCGGGGGAATGCCTATATTCCCGCTACTTCCGTCATCATCGATGACACCAAGCTTCGCCCGCGAGGGCGGGCGGAGCACAGAGGAGATTTAGACATGACCGCCACACCGCTGATGCCGAAAGCAACCGCCGTCTGGCTGGTCGAGAACACCGCGCTCTCGTTTGATCAGGTCGCCGATTTTTGCAAGCTTCATCCGCTCGAGGTGAAGGCTATCGCCGATGGCGATGCGGCGCAGGGCATCAAGGGGCTCGATCCCGTACTCACCGGCCAGCTCAGCCGCGAAGAGATCGAGAAAGGCGTCGCCGATCCGAACTACCGGCTCAAGCTGCTCGATGCCAAGGTCCGACTTCCAGAGACGAAGAAAAAGAAGGGCCCGCGCTACACACCGGTATCGCGTCGTCAGGATCGGCCCAACGCCATCCTCTGGCTGGTGCGCAATCATCCCGAGGTCAAAGACAGCCAGATCATGCGGCTTGTCGGTACGACGAAATCCACGATTCAGGCGATTCGCGAGCGCACGCATTGGAATGCCTCGAACCTGCAGCCGATGGATCCGGTCACGCTTGGGCTGTGCTCGCAGATCGACCTCGACCTGGAGGTTCAGCGCGCCGCGAAGGAGAAGCCAGTTGAGGCCGAGGCGCCGGGCGCGACCCTCTTGCCCGCCTCGGAGACCACCGTTCGCCGCGAGCCCGAGCCCGAGGAGAAGAAAAAACCGACCGAGGAACTCGATGTCGATACCGTCTTCGCCAAACTCAAGCAGCTCGGCGGCAAGAACGAGTAGCGCATCTCGCGCGATCTACGCGACACGTCGCCAGCGGTCCAAGCTCAAGCGGCCGCCGCCGGTCACGAAGGCGAACAAGAAGCCGCCGATGATCGCCACATTCTTGGCGAACTGAACCGTCTGCGTACGGCGGTCGGGGCCTTGCAGCTCCCAGAACCGGTGCGAGATCAGCGTCGCGACGATGACGAAGACGATCATCAGCACAGCCGCATAGCGCGTCATCAGCCCGAACACGACGGCGAGACCGCCGACGAACTCGACGCCAGCGCCGATCGGCGCGAGCACCGGCGCGATGGCAGCGGGTATGCCGTTCCTTACCAAACTCGCCGCGAACGCGTCGAGCCCCATGAGTTTCTGAAAGCCACTCTGAACGAAGATGCCACCGATCAGGATGCGTCCGAAGAGGCAGATGGTGTCGTTCCACGCCGCGCCGAGCCGGTCGATCCAAGGCTGATCCGAACGACCCAAGTTTATAGGATCACGTGGTTGCGGGATTCGCTGATCATTGCGTGCGCCTCCTTTTTGGCCGACGGGCTTGATCATCTCGATCAAGGCCGCGCTGCATGCATGCTTGACCCCGCTGAGCCGCCCTCGCTAGCATGCGTCAGGTATGACCGCGAGCGGGAACATGAAAGCGCGAAAGCGAGGCGTGCTCGCTGCAATTTGCGTGATGGCGTCCCTCGGAGTTGGGGCCGGCCAGTTGGCCGATGGCGCGATGCATCAAGCAAACGCCGCTAGGAAGCATCTCGCCGGCGTGAAATATGAGGACATTCCGAGCACGAAGCCAACGAAGAGCGCAACGGGCGCCGCTTCTCAAAAATCGATCGGGATCAGGAAGAGTTAGGATCTTTCTCGAGCTGCACGGAACCTTAGGGCGGGCAATCCCCGCCACGGGAGGCTGAGCCGCAAGCCCGTCTAATTTTGTCCGCATTGCTCGTGCACCTTTTCCGGGGCCGATATCATGATGCGCATCGTTGCAGTGTCTACGTTCGTAGCCCTCCTCGCCGCTTGTTCCGGCAGCGATCGAGTCGAAGGCATTGTTCCAGGATGGGCGAATACGCCGCCGCAGCCTGCGGTTCAGTACTCCGGGCGCAGAACCCATGTAGAAGCGGGCGCCGCTCATAAGTCCGTGCCCGCCGCCAGGCCTGACCCAGAGTCGCAGCACGAAGCGAAGAAGCCTGAGCCGCAAGGCTCTTCCGAAGAGTAGACTGCGTCTACTGCGCTGCGGCGGTACGCGCCAGTTCATTCATTGCCGCCATCTCAGCGAGAAACGCCATGGAAGTTCCGCGCCGCCGCTTCTTGCAGTTGGCGGTAAGCACTGTTGTCATTCCCGCCGCCGATCCCGCAGAGGCGCAAGACTGGCCGCACCGCGTCGTACGAGTGGTCGTCGGATTACCGGCCGGCGGCGGTGCGGACGCGGTTGCTCGCATCCTTGCCAATCGACTGTCGGAGATGTGGCACCAGCAGGTCATCGTCGAAAACAGAAGCGGCGCTTCGGGAACGCTTGCCTACGACGCGGTCGCGCATGCGGCCCCCGACGGCTACACGATCCTATTGGCCGCACGCGCTCCTCAGCTGAACCAACTGCTGTTCTCCTCGATAAATCACAATGCAGCCGATTTCGCTCCGGTCACGTTGATTGGCAAATTCCCCTACCTCTTGGTTGTGCCCGCCTCCTCGCCGGTGAAATCCCTGCAAGAATTCATCAGCCTTGCCCGAGCCAATCCGGGCAAACTCACCTTCGCCTCGACCGGCATCGGCACGTTACCCCATCTCGCCGGAGAACTGCTCAAGCGCGCGGTGGGCATCGAGATGACGCATGTTCCCTATCGGGGCGTGGCGGCGGGGGCCATGAACGACCTGGTCGCCGGCCGCGTGGACGCCATGTTCAACGCGTTGGCCTCTCTCCTGCAGCCGGTGAGAACGGGCCAAGTGCGCGCGCTCGCCGTCGGCGACAGCGCTCATCGACCCCGCGGTCAGGGTAAAGTTCGAACCGCTCGGAACCGCGCTGATCGGTTCGATGCCGGATCAACTTGCCGACACGGCCCGGGCCGATGCCGAGCGGTTCGGACCGATTATCAAAGCACTGAATATCACCGGCGAGTGATCATCACGCATCATCCGAGCTCGAAAGTGGTGACGCCAAACACCCGTTCGAGTGCGGGCGGACGGATCGCTCCCGTGTACATCCGCGCCGTCTCGAACACCGGCGCAAAATCGTGCCCTTGCGCGAGCGCGACCGCCTCGGCGTTGACGCTCGGCACATCGAGGAAGACTTCGCGCGCGCCTGCGGCCGCGACCAAGGCTGCGAGGACGACCTCGGCGGCGACGCGGTCATCGGCGATGAGCGGGCCGATCTTGTGGCCGCGCCGGCACGGCCGGATCACGCCCCAGGCCGCGAGACTGCCATCGCGCACTAGCGCGCGACCGATATGGCCGGGCGCGCTGATCCACGCGCGCAGGAACGCGCTGCGCGGCGCTGGAAAAACCCGCGCGTCGTCCACCTCGATCGTTGCAAATGGCACTTTCGCCAACGGCACCACGCCGGCCGGCGGCCTCGACATGCCAGCGCTAGTGCCGCCGTAGCGGATATTGGCATAGGCGAGCCGGAATCCCGACTTGCGATAGTTTTGCTGTTGCGCCACCACGCCGTCGAGCCCGATGGTGCGCGTGCCGGCATGTGCGATCGCCCTGTTCCAGATACGCAGCCCATAGCCGCGGCCGCGCAGGTCACGCCGCACGAGGTAGAAGCCGAGGAATGCGAAGGCGCTATCGTAATTGAGACAGGAAATGGTCGCGGCCGGCGCGCCCTCGAGCTCGCCAATGAGAAACCCCTCGGGATCGATAGTGTTGAAACACGCGGCGTCGCCCAGCCCGGGATTCCAGCCTTCACCCGCGGCCCAATCTACGGCGATGGCGATCTCCGTAGGCCGCATCGCGCGAATGCGCAGCTCACCAGCGCATGTCATTTTGCTGTGCTGGCGGTAGCCTGCAAACCCTTTTGCTTCAGCGCGGCGCCGATCTCCTCCAGGATCGCGGGATCGTCGATAGTCGCCGGCATAGCCCAGGGCTCGCCGTCGGCGATCTTCTTCATAGTGCCGCGCAGGATTTTTCCCGAGCGCGTCTTCGGCAAGCGCGCGACCGCGATCGCGAGCTTGAAGGCGGCGACTGGGCCGATTTTTTCGCGTATGAGCCCGACGCATTCCTGCTCGATGTCGGCCAGGGGGCGGTTGACGCCAGCCTTGAGGACGATGAAACCGCAGGGCACCTCGCCTTTGAGCGAATCCGCGACGCCGATCACGGCACACTCGGCGACATCCTGATGCGCGGAGAGCACCTCTTCCATTCCACCGGTCGAGAGCCGATGGCCGGCGACGTTGATGATATCGTCGGTACGGCTCATCACGTGGATGTAATCGTCTTCATCCTTGAAGCCGGCGTCCGCCGTCTTGTAGTAGCCGGGAAACTCGGCGAGATAGCTCTCCTTGAAGCGCTCATCCTGCTGCCACAACGTCGGTAGGCAGCCGGGCGGGAGCGGCAGCTTGATCACAATCGAGCCGATCTTGTTCGCCTCAACCGGTTTGCAGGCATCGTCCACGACATCGACCTGGTACCCGGGCATCGCCACCGACGCGGAGCCGTACTTCACCGGCAACTGGCCTAGGCCAACGGGATTTCCCGCGATCGCCCAGCCGGTCTCGGTTTGCCACCAATGGTCGATCACCGGCACCTTGAGCAGGTTTTCCGCCCACTGCACAGTATCGGGATCGGCGCGTTCGCCGGCAAGAAACAAGGTACGGAACTTCCCGAGATCGTGCTGCGCGAGGAACTTGCCCTGCGGATCTTCCTTCTTGATCGCGCGGAACGCCGTCGGCGCCGTGAACAAGGCAACGCAGCTATGCTCGGCGATGACGCGCCAAAACGCGCCGGCATCAGGCGTGCCCACCGGCTTGCCTTCGTAGAGGATGGAGGTGCAGCCATGCAGCAGCGGCGCATAGACGATGTAGCTGTGGCCGACCACCCAGCCGACGTCGGACGCGGCCCAGTAGACCTCACCCGGGTTGACGCCGTAGAAGTTCTGCATGGACCATTTCAGCGCGACCATGTGGCCGCCGTTGTCGCGCACCACGCCTTTGGGTATTCCGGTCGTGCCCGAGGTGTAGAGGATGTAGAGTGGATCAGTCGCCGCAACCGGCACGCAATCGTAGACCGAGCGCGCGAAAACGATCGCCTCGTCGCGCAGCTTGGCCCAGTCATGGTCGCGCCGTGGGACGAGAGCGGCGTCCCCCTGCGGGCGCTGAAGGATGAGACAGGCCTCGGGCTTGTGTCCTGCGACGCGGATCGCCTCGTCGAGCAGCGGCTTGTAGTTCACAATCCGACCCACCTCGAGTCCGCAACTCGCGGAGAGCATGACTTTTGGCTTGGCATCGTCGATCCGGGTCGCGAGCTCTTTCGCGGCGAAGCCTCCGAATACCACTGAGTGCACCGCGCCAATGCGCGCGCACGCGAGCATGCCGATCACCGCCTCTGGCACCATTGGCATGTAGAGAACGACGCGATCACCTTTAGCGACCCCGAAATTGCGCAGGATGGCAGCGAGAACCTGCGTCTCGACCTGCAGGCGGTGATAGGTGATCGTGAGCTTTTGCCCAGCGAGCGGAGAATCGTAGATGATCGCGGCCTGCTCGCCGCGCCCGGCGAGAACGTGGCGGTCGACCGCGTTCCAGCAGGTGTTGCAGACGCCGTCCGTGAACCAGCGGCCGTACACGCCGGCCTTGGGATCGAACACCTGCTTGGGCCACTCGATCCAGTCGATGTCGGCCGCCGCTTCGCTCCAAAAAGCCTGCGGGTCGCGCTGCGAGCGCGCATAGACCTCCTGGTAGCGGCTCGCTCGCGCATCCATGACCTGCTCCCTTATCTCGAACCGTTTTTGGTCCCTCGTCCTGTCCCGCGTAAGAGCCATTGTGAGCGCGCCCGGGGAGTTTGCAAGTCGCGTCGGCCGCGCCCGGATACCATGCAGCAATGCTGGCGCGCGGGGCCAGCGCCATTCACGCGGCGATTTGACAAGGAGACTGGCCCATTGAAATGATACGATCAGCAAACGAATGATTACGCCGTGACGCTCACGCCTTACGACATCGATCTCGACCGCAACCCGGCGAATTTCCAGCCGCTCACCCCCCTGTCGTTCCTCGAGCGCTCGGCCGCGATCTTCCCCGACCACACCGCCATCAATCACGGCGCCTTGCGCCGAAGCTACGCCGAGTTCTACGCGCGCGCGCGCCGGCTGGCGTCTGCGCTGGCGAGACGCGGGATCGAGCGCGGGGATACGGTCTCGGCGCTACTCGCGAACACCCCAGCAATGCTCGAATGTCACTACGGCGTGCCAATGGCCGGCGCGGTGCTCAACACTATCAACACACGGCTTGATGCCGCCACCGTGGCTTTCCAGCTCGACCACGCCGACGCCAAGGTGTTGCTCACCGACCGCGAGTTCTCGAAGCTCGCGAAAGAGGCACTCGCGCTCGCCAAGGTCAAGCCGCTGGTTATCGACTATGAAGATCCCGAATTTACCGGCGCCGGCGAGAGCGTGGGCTCAATCGAGTATGAGGATTTCATCGCCGCCGGCGATCCCGACTTTGCTTGGAAAATGCCCGACAGCGAATGGGATGCGATTTCGCTCAATTATACCTCTGGCACCACCGGCGATCCCAAGGGCGTCGTCTATCATCATCGCGGCGCTTATCTGCTCGCGATCGGCAATGTGCTCACCGGCGGCATGGGCAGGCACTGCGTCTATCTCTGGACACTGCCGATGTTCCACTGTAACGGCTGGTGCTTCCCCTGGACTCTCTCGGTGGTCGCTGGCACGCATGTGTGCCTGCGCCAGGTGCGCGCGCCGGCGATGTACGACGCCATTGCCCGACACAAGGTGACGCATCTGTGTGGCGCACCGATCGTAATGGCGACGCTGCTCAATGCGCCCGCGGAAGAGAAGAAGCCGCTGCCGCATGTTGTGGAGTTCTTCACCGCGGCGGCGCCGCCACCGGAAGCGGTGCTGGCGGCGATGAAGGCCGCCGGATTCAACGTCACCCACCTTTATGGGCTGACGGAGACCTATGGTCCCGCCGCCGTGAACGAATGGCGCGCCAGCTGGGATGCGCTCTCGCCCGCCGAGCAGGCCGCCAAGAAGGCGCGCCAGGGCGTGCGTTACGTGCCACTCGAGGGACTCGACGTACGCGATCCCGAAACGCTCAAGCCCGTCCCGTGGGACGGCGAGAGCATGGGCGAGGTCATGTTCCGCGGCAACGTGGTGATGAAGGGTTACCTCAAGAACAAGTCGGCCACCGAGAAAGCTTTTGCGGGCGGCTGGTTCCACTCCGGCGACCTCGGGGTGATG
>WNES01001788.1_pt1 | contig 10019 bp, 11 predicted proteins | sample 5399931 | NCBI WGS metagenome assembly WNES01 (sample SAMN13153332, study PRJNA577476) | soil metagenome | isolation source: 20 cm grassland meadow soil 2 days after 3rd rain plot 5 | place: USA:California | collected 2015-11-11
CAAGTCGGTCCGTCTGCCAGGGACGGATCGCGGATCTAGCATCGACGCCCGCGCCGGCACGGGAAAGAAGGTGCCTGACGCAGACGTCGTTCGTGCAGTCGAGCGGTGGCGCCTCGCGTTCGCCAGGCAATAGCCGTTCTCACATCTTCATTGACATCCGCCCGCCGCGGAGCAGCCCGTCGAGCGCCTCGGCGGTGGGAGCACTTCCGCCTGCGCGAGCTGCCGCTGGACGAGCTGCTCGACGAGCGCGAGGCACTGGCCGGGCTCCAGTTCGAGCGCGAGCTGCCGAAGGCGTCGCAGCGACAGAAGGTGGCCGTGCATCGGTATCGCTTCCCGCCGCAGGAGACGGCGCTGGATGACGGTGACCGGCTCCGCGCCACGAGCGGAGACGACGACTATTTCGGCAGGGTGGAGCGCATCGATCTCGCCGCGGGAACCGTCGACATCCGGAAGACTGGGCGGACGGCGGACATCCATCCGCGGGCAGTGTTCCGTGAGCAGGTCGTACCCGCCGGAGCGCTCGAGGACTCGCTGCTGGCCTTCGCCGACCACGTCGCGACGGCGGGCCTCGACGCCGATGGTCCGTATCGGGCCGCCTCGGACCTCCTGTGCCGCCGGCCGCCGCGTCGCCGTTCGGGGATCGGTGCGCCGCTCCGGCGCGCGGGCGAGCCCCTCGTCGACGCCACGATACGGCTCTGCCGCGAGCTCGACGGCGGCGTGCTGCCGATCCAGGGTCCGCCGGGATCGGGGAAGACGTACGTCGGCGCGCGCGCCATCGTCGCGCTCGCTATGGACGGCAAGCGGGTCGGCGTGACCGCCGTGAGCCACAAGGTGATCGACAACCTGCTCGCCGAAGTGCAGACGGCGGCCGACGAGGCGGGCGTCACCCTCAACGTCGCGCACAAGACCGACGATGTGGCCGACGGCATCGACTCGTTCAAATCGAATGACGACGCGCTCGCGGCGGTCGGACCGGGCACAGTCGTCGGCGGCACCGCATGGCTCTGGGCGGACGACCATGCGCAAGGCGCGCTCGACTACCTCGTCGTCGACGAGGCGGGACAGATGGCGCTCGCGTGCGTGCTCGCCGCCGCCCGCGCCGCGCGGAACGTCGTCCTCCTCGGGGATCCGCAGCAGCTCGAGCAGCCGCGTCGCGGCGCGCACCCGGAGGGAACCGACACCGCCGCGCTCGTGCACGTGCTCGGCGCGGAGCAGGCGACGATCGCGGACACGCAGGGCCTCTTTCTCGACCGCACGTGGCGGCTCCATCCGACGCTCTGCACGTTCACGTCGGAGGTGTACTACGAGGGCCGCCTGTACTCGATCCCGGGGCTCGAGCGGCAGGAGATCCGGGGATCGACACCGTTCGCCGGGAGCGGCCTCTTCCTCGTCGAGGTCGCGCACGAGGGCAACCAGGCGAGCGCCCCGGAGGAGGTGGACGTCGTCGACCAGGTGGTGCGCTCGCTCCTGACGGCGGACGTGCAGTGGGTCGGGCGGAAAGGCGACGCGCGGGCGCTCGTCGGCGACGACGTGCTCGTGCTCGCGCCGTACAACGCGCAGGTCGCCGCGCTGCGGCGGCGGCTTCGCAACGCGGGTGTCCAACGCGTCGGCACGGTGGACAAGTTCCAGGGCCAGGAGGCGGCGGTCGTCGTGTACTCGTGCACGAGCTCGTCGGCCGAGGACGCGCCGCGCGGGCTGGAGTTCCTGTACGACCCGCACCGGTTCAACGTCGCGACGAGCCGGGCGCGCGCCGTGGTGATCGTCGTCGCGAGTCCGCGCCTCTTCGAGGCGGAGTGCCGGACGCCGGCACAGATGCGGATGGTGAATGGGCTTTGTCGGTTCCGGGAGCTGGCCCGCCGTTAGTATGGCGGGAGGTGTGGTCCCGGAGAAACAGCCGGGGCAACGAAATCTCCGGCGCGGCAGACCCGCGCTTCCGGGTGGCTTCCGAGGAGGGAGGAAACCCAAGGGAACGGCTGGTGACCACCGCGGTCCCGAACCAGGGCGAGGTCGGCAAGAGGGATGGCGATTCGACGCTCTTCGGGGCGATCCGGAGCAGCTCGAGCAGCCATGCCGCCGCGCCGACCCGAAGGGAACGAAGACGGCCGCTCTCGCCGATGTGGTCGGCGCTGCCAGGCGACGAACGGGACGTGGGGCCTGCTTCCGAACGATCTTCCGAACCAACGCAGTGAATCTGGGCTGGCGAGTCTTTAAACGATCCCGTATTGTCCGTACGTGCGCACCAAAGGCTCCGGCGGGACGAAGCTTCGATACGTCGTCACGATCGAGCGTGAGGCTGACGGTCGTTTCATTGCCTCGGTGCCGGAGGTCGCTGGTTGTCACGTGTATGGACGGACACGGCGACAGGCGGTCTCGCGAGCCCGGAGCGCACTTCAGTTCTACGTCGATTCGCTCCGTGACCAGGGCCGCAAACCGCCCAAACAGCCGCTGGTTGCCGTGGAAGTCGTCGTCGCTGCGTAGTTCGTGGCGCGGCTGCCACGGTCAGGCGGGTATCGCCCCGCGCCCGGAGGTCCCGGTGCTCGGCGCGGCGGACGCGATCGACGCCCTCGTTGAGATGCTTGGCGCAGTGAAAGCGATCAAACACGATCTTCGCGTCGGCGTCGGGGACCTGGGCCCGCGTCGCCTGCACGTAGGGCGCCCACATGTCCATCGCGATCGCTTCGAGCGCGGTGCGCTGCGCCGCGCTGAGTCCCAGCGCCCAGAACGCCTCCAGGCTCTCCTGCTTGCGGTCATCGGCGACGAAGAGGACGCGGCCCTCGTCCAGATCGCTCACGACGGTCACGTAGTCGTGCCGGCGCTGAAACGACTTCTCATCGACGCCGACGTGGCGGAGGGTGAGCGTCGCGCGGCGCTCCAGGCCGCGCGCGACCGCGCGGCGCTCGATCCCCCACACGGCGTCCCACCCGAGTTTCAGCGCGGTACGCCGGCCGACATCTCGCGAGCGAAGACGCTCATGGGCTGGGAGCCCGCGGTCGACTGGGAGGCCGCCGTGTCACGAACCGTGAGCTGGTTCTCCGAGCGGCTCGCCGTTGACAGCATCGTGGCCGCTTCCTAGAGTCTCAGACGCGCTGCGACTGGCGTTCGAGGTGGGCCTAACCACCGGGGAGTAGCGCGGTTGGACCGCTTGCCGTACGCCTGGGTGCCTCGGCGGTCCGTGACGCGAAGCGAGGAGGCACCATGAGCGTGATGACGAGAGTCGATCCCGCGCTGGCCGACGTCGACCCCGAGATCGCGGCGCTGATCGGTGCAGAGCAAGAGCGTCAGTCGGCGAAGATCAGATTGATCCCGTCCGAGAACTACGTCTCGAAAGCGGTCTTGGAGGCCACGGGGACGGTCCTCACGAACAAGTACTCGGAGGGCTATCCCGGACGCCGGTACTACGAGGGCCAGCAGGTCATCGACCAGGTCGAGACGATCGCCATCGAGCGCGCGAAGTCGTTGTTCGGCGTCGAGCACGTCAACGTCCAGCCGTACTCCGGATCTCCCGCCAACCTCGCTGTGTACTTCGCGTTCGTGCAGCCGGGCGACACGATCATGGGGATGGCGCTCCCGATGGGCGGGCACCTCACGCACGGAGCGCCGCCGACGCTCTCCGGGAAGTGGCTCCACCCAGTGCAGTACGGCGTGCGCAAGGACACCGGACGCGTCGACATGGACCAGGTCGCCGATCTCGCGCGACGCGAACGTCCGAAGATCATCGTCTGCGGCGGAACGGCGATACCGAGAACCATCGACTTCCCGGCGTTCGCACAGATCGCGAGCGACGTTGGTGCGCTCCTCCTGGCCGACATCGCGCACATCGCCGGACTCGTCGCCGGCGGCGTGCACCCGTCGCCGGTCGGACACGCTCCTGTCATCACGACGACGACACACAAGACGCTGCGCGGCCCGCGGGGCGCGATGATCCTGTGCACGGAAGAACACGGCAAGAAGATCGACTCGGCGATCCTGCCCGGTCTGCAAGGCGGTCCGCACAATCACACGACGGCGGCGATCGCCGTCGCGCTGAAGGAAGCTGCCACGCCCGAGTTCCGCTCATACGCGGCCGACGTGGTCGCGAACGCGAAGGTGCTCGCGGACGAGCTGCTCGCGCGGGGGTTCGACCTCGTCTCCGGTGGGACCGACAACCACCTCATCCTGATCGACCTCACGAACAAGGACGTGCGCGGCAAGCCGACGGCGAAGGCTCTCGATCGTGCCGGGCTCGAGCTGAACTTCAACGCGGTACCGTTCGATCCTCGTCCGCCGGCCAACCCGTCGGGGCTGCGCATCGGCACACCGTCCGTGACCAGCCGCGGCATGGGCCCGGACGAGATGAAGCACATCGCGCGGTGGATGGACGAGGGCGTCGAAGCGGCCAAGGCGTCCGACGAGGACGCGATCGAGCGCATCTTCGCCGAGGTGAAGGAGCTCACCGCATCGTTCCCCGCGCCGGGGCTACGCGGGTAAGCGCGCCGTCGTGACGCATCCGGACGCTGCACTCGTCGTCTCCGCTGCGCGGATGATGTCGTGGATCGAGACCGTCTGTGCCCAGGGCAGCCGTCGTCCCGGGTCGGCGCCCCACCGTCCACGGCGCCGTGACCCCCCAAGATCGTCGCGTACAGCTCGCGGTCCCGCATCGTCTCCGCCTCCTCTGCCGTCGTGGCGGCGGGACGATAGCAGGCGGCCCCTCAGCCGGTCACGCTACCCACACGAAACCCGGAAGAGCCATTTAGAGGAAGCGGGCCGCGGCGCGGCGTCCGCAAGCCGATCTCTGGTACGAGGAGAGGAGCTGACGATGTTCGATCGCATCACATTTGATCCCCACATCATGGGCGGCCGCGCCTGCATCCGCGGGATGCGGATTCCGGTCTCGGTCGTCGTCGGTCAGATCGCGCACGGCACCTCCTTCGACGAGGTTCTCGCGGGCTACCCCGATCTCGAGCGCCAGGACATCGAGGAGGCCCTCCGCTACGCGGCTTGGCTCGCGCAGGAGCAGGTGAAGCTCGGCTGAGCCCGCGTGCGGTTTCTCGCCGACATGGGCGTCGATCAGCGAGTCGTCGACTGGCTGCGCGAGCAGGGACACGAGGTGGCGCACTTGCGCGACGACGGGCTCCACCGGATGGCCGACGAAGATGTCTTTGCCAAGGCCATCGCGGAGGATCGCATCGTCCTGACCTTCGACCTGGACTTCGGCGAGATCGCGGCACTGTCGCGCGGCCGGAAGGCGAGCGTGGTCCAACACCGCACGTCATCGACCGGTTGGCCGCGGCGATCGCCGGCGCACCGGGCGCGCTCGCGGACGGCGCGGTGGTCACGGTCGAAGAGTCACGCATTCGGATTCGACCGTTGCCGATCGGACGGACCACCACGCCGCCATGAGCGTGAGGCGGGACCCTGGTACTCCGTCGCGACGCCCCCCACCACGCTCGAGCGCGTGCGCGGGCCGATCATCGAGCTCCAGGCACCTGGAGGGTGAATTTCACAAATTGTTCATCGAGCCGCTGATCGTCGCGGACGGTCGGATCGACGGCGCCATGAGATTCCTCAGGCGAATGAAATTTACGAGGCTCGACGAATTCAAGACCTCCGTTAGCAGCTGGCGATCCCGACACACTTAATCTGGGGAGCTGACGATCCGACCTTCCCCGAGCCGAGGGCTCGGAGGATGGGCGATCATTCCCGAACGTAGCGGGGTTTCACGCAGCCCCGCACCCCGTGCCGGTCGCGGGCGAACCGCGACTTCCGTCACACGAACCCGCTGTGCCCGCCCGCGGGTGCAGCCGCATGTCGGCCTCGCGAACGACGAGGAGAAGCCCCACGAGTAGGATGGTCAGCGCGGCTACTACTGCCCAAACCATCAGAGGTCCTCCAGCTGCTCGATGCGATGGTACGCCAGGCGGTTGACCCACACAACCGCGAACGTCCCGACCGCTGTAGCCAGGACGGCCGCGAGGACCAGCACTGGGCTCGCGGTCGCGTAATGCTGGGCCAGCCAGCCGACGAGGGAAGCCCGAGCTCGCCGCGAAACCGTGGATACGACTCGGGCGTGACTTGTCATCGCCGTCGTTTAGTGTCATACACTTACGTGTGTGCGATTCAGCTGGGACGCGCGCAAGGCCGCGGCGAACCATCGCAAGCACGGCGTGACGTTCGAGGAGGCCACGACCGTCTTCGCCGATCCGCTGGCGTTGATCGTCGGCGATCCGATGCATGCGGACCGCGCGGTGATCATCGGCGAGTCGGCTCTACGGCGCACCCTGGTGACCGTATTCGCCGAGCGCGTCGGAGACGCGCATCATCAGTGCGCGGCGCGCCACCCGCCATGAGAGGAGACGACATGAAGAAGGCGAAGAAGCGTAGCGCACGGGAGCCATCGGCAGCCTCGCTGCGTGAGATTCCCGAGGTGGACTTCTCGCGGGTGAAGGTGCGGCGCAACCCCTACGCGGCACGCATCGCCAGGGAGGGCATCGTCGTGCAGGTCGGACGGGGGCGACCCAAGAGGCTCTTGGAAGTCGGTGGCACGCGACCGCGGTCGGTTCGGTTCCCGGACGAAATATGGAAGCAGATCGAGACGACGGCGAGGGCCAGGGGCCTCACCGTGCACGCGGCCCTGCGTGAGGCGATCCTCGTATGGCTGCGGCGCGCGGCCTGAGTGCAGCCGGTGCTCCGGCCCACCGGCTGCGCGTCAACCTCGGTGATCGTGACCTTATAGCCGCTGCCTCTCCACCACCACCAGCCGCGGGCGCTGGCACGCGCACGCTCGACTCCTCGCCCGTCGCGTAGAGGGCCCGCGACGTCGCGAGCCTTCGCGAGCGCCGACTCGACGTCGGCGGGGCTCTTGGCGTGGACGCCCTCGCAGCCGAGCCCTCGCATCACGACATCCCAGCACACCGTCCCCATCTCCGTGCCGAAGTTTCGTCGGTAGAGCATCTACTCGTTCGGGACCTCCATCGACCACGACCCCTCGGCGAAGATCTCAGATTGTCCGACCCGTTTTCAGGAGCTGTCTGCCGCGGTAGCCGCAGACATCGAAGAGCACCTCGAGGTCGGCGGCGGCCTCCCGCTCCGCCCACTCAGCGTCCTCCACCCACGACCTCGCGCACTCCCACGGGATATTGAGATTCGGCCGTGAGCCTCGGCGTGCTCAAGTTTTGATCGGCGACTTCGCTGGGACTATCATCGATCAGCCGTCTGCAGGAGCGGTATGAGCTCTTCAGGAAGATGTCGTAGGGAGGGAGACGGGTGGTTCAGTTCACTCGGCCCGCGCTCGACCGCGCGTCTGCCGTTCCTCACGGGCAAGCTTTTCTTCCAACGCTTGCGCCAGGAACTCCATTACGGACACACCGGCTCTGACGCAGTGCAGTTTCAGCGCGCGATGGAGATTCTTCGGCACCCTTGTGGCGAGCTGGACCGAGGTCTCCTGGGTACTTCGCGCCAACCCGCGGGGCGGGCTCTCCGCGGACGCCAAGGCTGAGGTCGGCAAAGGACCGACCTTCCTGACGAGCGCCGAGAAAAGCTCACGCTTCTTCTGTGCCGACCGCGAAGCCACCAGCAAGATCCTCCAACCGAGTCAGGGCCTCCCTCGTGAACCGGAACGGTATCAAGCCTCTCGCTGCGTTCCAACCCTGCACAGCCCCTCTCGCTCCGCCCGCACGTTCGTAGAAGGTGGCTACCGGCGGAAGCGCGCCCAGGACCAGATACTGGGCGCCCAGTTCCAGTGCTCGACTACCTGCCAAGGCGAAGGCGAAGAGTCCCAACGAGCCCCTCCGGTGCCTTGGGTCAATCTCGAAGTAATCGAGCCGGTATGCGGCCCCGGTCGGAAGACGAAGGAGCCGCCTCCGAGGGCCGCACCAAAGCGCGACGGGGTGGCCTGCCGCATCTATGAGTCCGAAGCGTTCCTCCATTCCCTCCATCAGATTGGCCCACCGCCAGTGGTGGTGCCAATCCGTCCTCAATCGGAGCCCCGGCCAGGTGCCGTCCGCTTGTGCCAGTAAGGCGGCGGTCGGAGTGACGGCCGTGACACGTCCAACGTCGGGAAGCTCCCACACTCACCATATCAGGCGACTGACAGGCCGCAGTGTTCGCGGCCGGGTCAGGACCCGTTCGCATCGCGACAGATCCCGCACACAGAGCTGCGAGCGACCCTGGTACCGGCGGAACCGGGACCCCGCTGACTCGCAACGTATTGTTGCCTCGTTGCACGGCGTCTCGCGACGCCGCGTCCCCCCAGCGAGGCACGGTGCTTGCTCCCCCGTCAGCGCATGGTCGTGCTATCGTCGCGCCTATGGGGCCTCCGAAGCGGCGCGCGACCTACGAGGACCTGATGCAGGTCCCCGATACCAAGGTCGCCGAGATCATCGACGGCGAGCTCGTCGTCAGCCCGCGGCCCGCGTCGCCGCACGCGCACGCGGCCACCGTACTCGGCAGCGACGTCACCGGGCCGTTTCACCGCGGACCCGGCGATCCGGCAGGACCCGGCGGCTGGTGGATACTGCTCGAGCCGGAGCTGCACCTCGCCGAAGACGTCCTCGTTCCCGATTGGGCCGGGTGGCAGCGCGACCGCCTGCCGGTCTTCCCGGACACGCCCGCGTTCACCCAGGTGCCGGACTGGGTGTGCGAGGTGATCTCGCCGTCGACCGGCCGTATCGACCGGAGCCGAAAGATGCGGATCTACGCCCGTGAAGGGGTGTCGCACCTGTGGTTCGTCGAGCCGCAGCTCGAGACGCTCGAGATATATCGCCTCGAGTCTGGCCGGTGGGTCGTTGTCGGCACGCACGCCGGCGACGAGGCCGTCCGGGCCGAGCCGTTCGACGCCGTCGAGCTGCGGCTCGGGCGGTGGTGGATGCCCCGGAACCCGGCGGCGCAGTTGTAGCCGCCGCCTCCACGCTCCGGTTGCACGCAAGGAACTCCCCGAGGCTCGACGGTCGTGCCTGGTCGATCGTGCCATCGAACGGGTAGAGCAGCTCCAGCGCCTCCATCCCGATGTTCCGGATGGCGTGGCGGAGCCTCTCCTCGCGGAGACTTGGGGCCGTCGTCTCCTACTCGATCCGCCTACCTGCTCGTCATCCTCCGCGAGCCAAGGGCCGTCGAACGGGCGCTGGCGGCGGGGGGCTGATACCAGCGCGACGAGCCGGGCGCGGGGCGTGGTGATCGTCGTCGCCAGCCACGACGCTTCGGGGCAAGGTACACGCCCCTTGAGCGGCCCTCGAACGCCCCGTTACCGTGCGAACAGCCCTGCTCACACGGGAGGCTACGATGACGGACCAGCGGCTGCTTGCACGTATCACTTACGATCCGGACATCTTCGGCGGAAAGCCGATCATCCGAGGGATGCGCATCTCCGTCGAGTCGATCTTGAGTCTTCTTGCTCAGGGTGAGTCGGCCGAGGCGATCATCGACGACCATCCGGAGCTCGAACCAGACGATATTCGGGCGTGCCTCGCCTATGCCCATGCAGTCATCGCGCATGACTCACTCGACGCCGTCCGCCGAACCCGGCAGGCGACGTGAGGTTCCTCATCGATCGTTGCGCTGGCCGTCGCGTTGCCGAATGGTTGCGGGCCCAGGGGCACGACTGTCTGGAGGCTCGTTCAATCGGAGGTCCGGATCCCGGCGATCGCGTTTGCTGGACCGCGCGGTGGCGGAGCGCAGAATCTTGGTGACGATCGACACGGATTTCGGGACGCTCGTCTTCCGCGAGGGCGCCTCTCACACTGGTGTGATCCGCCTGCCCGACGTCCCGGCCAGGACTCGGATCACACTCATGTCCGACGTGTTGACGCGGTTTGCGGCTGATCTGGAGGGCGGCGCTATCGTGACGTACCGCCCGAGGCGGATCTCGGCGATGGGGTCGGGATTTGCGTCGAGCAGGTCGGCGAGCTTGTGGGCGAGGAGATTTGCTGCGGTCGGGCCGAGTGCCTCGTCCTCCAGCGCGTGGCTGTGATTGTGCGGATCGCTGGTGCAGTCCGTCGGCGTGAAGGATCCCGGCGTGTCGTACAGGAACGACCAGGGCGGCTTCT
>WNES01001791.1_pt1 | contig 10018 bp, 9 predicted proteins | sample 5399931 | NCBI WGS metagenome assembly WNES01 (sample SAMN13153332, study PRJNA577476) | soil metagenome | isolation source: 20 cm grassland meadow soil 2 days after 3rd rain plot 5 | place: USA:California | collected 2015-11-11
TACTGGAGCATCTCTCGGATCATTTCCTGGAAGGTGATCTTGGGGCGCCATCCCAGCCGGGCCCGCGCCTTGCTGGGGTCGCCGCGCAGGTCGGGTACCTCCGCGGGACGGAAGTACGCCTTGTCCACTTCGACGTGGCCCTGCCAGTCGAGACCGACCAGCCCGAAGGCGAGCTCTACCAGCTGGCGGACCGTCGACTGGACACCGGTGGCGATGACGTAATCATCGGGCTTGTCCTGCTGCAGCATCATCCACATTGCCTCGACGTAATCCTTGGCGTGGCCCCAGTCGCGCTTGGAATCGAGATTCCCGAGCCGGAGTTTTGTGGAGCGCTTGGCGACGATGGCGGCAACACCACGGGTCACCTTGCGCGTCACGAAGTTCTCCCCGCGACGCGGCGATTCGTGATTGAAGAGGATGCCGCTGCAGGCGAACATGTCGTAGGCCTCACGGTAATTGACCGTCATCCAGTGCGCGTACACCTTGGCCACGCCATAGGGGCTGCGCGGATGAAACGGCGTCTGCTCGTTCTGCGGCGGCGGCGTCGTGCCGAACATCTCGGAGGTCGACGCCTGGTAGAAGCGCGTGGAGCGACCGGTCGCGCGGATGGCTTCGAGTAGCCGCGTGGTGCCTAGCCCGTCGGTGTTGCCCGTGTACTCCGGCTGATCGAACGAGATGTGCACCTGGCTCTGGGCGGCCAGATTGTAGATCTCGTCCGGCTCGACGGTCATGACGAGGCGGTTCAGGCCGCCGGAGTCCGTCATGTCCCCGTAATGCAGCGTGAAGCGCGCTCCCTCGAGATGCTCCGGATGGGCGTGCTCCAGGTGGTCGATGCGGCTGCGGTTCATGCTCGAAGAGCGGCGCACCACACCGTGCACCTCGTATCCCTTCTCCAGGAGGAGCTCGGCGAGATAGGAACCGTCCTGACCGGTGATGCCGGTGATCAGCGCGCGCTTTGCCACGGCCACAGTGTAACGACGCTCAGAGGTACTGGGTCTTGCCCATCTGCTTGAGGCGATCGACGATCAGTTTGACGTCTTGTGAGCGCGCCTTGGGACAGATCAGGATGGCGTCGTCGGTCTCGATCACGACCATGTCTTCGAGGCCGACCGCGGCCACCAGCTTGCGAGGCGAGTGGATCATGCAGTTTTTCGAATCGATCAACACCGACTCGCCCTCGACGAAGTTGCCCGCCTCGTCCCGCTGCAGGATGTCGTGCAGGTCCGCCCAAGATCCAAGGTCGTGCCATTCGAAGGTGGCCCCGACGACCAGCAGGTTCGTGGTGCGCTCCAGCACCGCGTAGTCAATGGCTTCGGTGGGCAACATCTGGTAGATGCGATCGGCGTCATCCCCAGCTCGGCGAGCGTCCTTCACCTGCTCCAGCCCCGCATAGAGTTGGGGGGCGTGCTTCGCCATCTCGCTGAAGAGCACGTCGACTGGCCAGCTGAAGAGGCCCAGGTTCCAGAGGTAAGAGCCCGATACTAAAAAGCCTTCGGCGGTTTTGAGATCAGGCTTTTCCACAAAACGGACCACCCGATACACCGCCGGCGCCTCGTCGCCATCGAGCGGCGGCCCGACCTGGATATAGCCGAACGCGGTCGAGGCATACGGTGGTCGCAGGCCGACGGTCACCAGCGAGCGCTTCGACTCCGCCCAGCGCGCCTCGGCGTCGAGAGTCTTCAGGTACGCATCTTCGTCGTGACCGAGATAGTGGTCGGCGTGGACCGAGAGCATGGTCGCCTGCGGATCACGCTCCGCGATGGCGAGGGCGGCCAGGCCGAGCGCCGAGGCGGTGCCGCGCCGCGCCGGCTCGACGATGAACTGTTCGTCAGAGAGCTTGGGCAACTGCTCGCGAATGCTCTTCAGCTGGGACTGTTCCGTCACGACATAGACGTTGTCCGTCAGGCGCGACACCCGCGCGTACGTCGACTGCAGCAAGGATTGCGCCCCATGGAGGGTGAGCAGGTGCTTGGGCGACTTCTCGCGCGACCGGGGCCACAGCCGCGTCCCGCTTCCTCCCGCCAGGATCACGACATGCCGCGCCATCAGGCCACGCTCCGCTCGTGGCGCCGCCAGTCATCGAGCGTGTCGCGCAGCATGCGTTCCAGCCCGATCTTCGGGCGCCAGCCGGTCAGCCGCTGGAAGCGGCGCGCGTCGCAGACGTAGACCTCCGCCTCGACCGCGTGCTTTCGCGTCGGATCCACCTCCAGGGTGATCCGGGTACGGGTCATCTTGAGGAGCATGCCGACAATCTCGCGAAGCCGCGTCGCCGTCCCCGATCCGATGTTGTAGACCTCGCCCGGCTTGCCCTTCTCCGCCGCCAGCAGGTAGGCGCGCACGATGTCGCGCACATCGGTGAAGTCGCGTCGCGCCTCGAGGTTGCCAACCTTCAAGACCGGCGGCTGCTTCCCCAGCTCGATGCGGGCGATCTGCTGGGCGAAGCTGGCGACGGCGAAGGTCGGCGCCTGCCGCGGGCCGGCATGGTTGAAGGGCCGGACTCGAATCGCCGCCAGGCCATGGCTCAGGTAATACTGGAGCGCCAGCAGATCCTGCGTCACCTTGCTCACGCCGTAGGGTGACAGCGGCCGCAGCGGGGTGGCCTCGTCGAGCCGGCGGGCGCCGCCGACCGGCTGGCCGTACTCATCCGCGGAACCGACCACGACGACGCGCGGCATCGGTTTCTGTTTGACGAGCGCCGCCAGCAGGTTGGCCTCGAGCCCGGCGTTGGTGGCGATCGTTCCGGCGGGATCATCCCAGGACGCCGCCGGGCTGCTCAGTGCCGCCAGGTGAAAGACCCACTGCGGTTGAATCTCACGGACCAGGGTCTCGACCCGGTCCCGATCGAGGAGATCCACCGGGTGGGTCTGGACGCGCGGCGCGAGCTCCGCGCGCAGCGCCGGTCGATCCCCGCGGATGGTGCCGTGAACGGTGTGGCGTCGCCGCAAGAGAAGGTCGGCGAGGTGGCTTCCGGCAAAGCCGTCGATCCCCGTGACAAGGACGGTCTTAGCCGTCCTGCGACTCCACCACCTGGAGCCGTTGAACCCCCGCCTCGGAGGCGAGCAGGTCCGCCATGTCGGTCCGTTCCCACGGAAGGTCGACGTCGGAGCGGCCAAAGTGGCCGTAGGCTGCTGTCTGCTTGTAGATGGGGCGGCGCAGCTCGAGCTGCCGGATGATCTCCAGCGGGCTGAGGTCGAAATGCTTCTGGACCAGTGCCTCGATCCTGGGGACCGGGACGCGCTCCGTCCCGAACGTCTCCACGAAGACCGAGACCGGCTTGCGCACGCCAATGGCGTAGGCGACCTGGATCTCGCAGTGGCTCGCGAGCCCCGCGGCGACGATGTTCTTGGCGACGTAACGCGCGGCGTAGGCGCCAGAACGGTCGACCTTCGAGGGGTCTTTCCCGCTGAAGCAGCCACCGCCGTGCCGGGCATATCCGCCGTAACTGTCGACGATGATCTTGCGGCCGGTCACGCCCGCGTCGGCCCTGGGTCCACCGAGCACGAAGCGGCCCGTCGGGTTGACGTGGATGGTCGAGCGTTGGTCGAGCATCTTCGCCGGGACCACCTGCTCGAGCACGAGCTCCTGCAGGTCCTCACGGATCCGCCCCAACTCGACGTCCTCGGTATGCTGCGCCGAGATCACCACGGTGTCGATGCGCGTGGGGCGGCCGTCGACGTACTCGATCGTCACCTGCGTCTTGCCGTCAGGGCCCAGGTAGGGCAGGGTCTTGTCTTTGCGAACGCGGGCGAGCTGGCGCGCCAGCTGATGGGCGAGCTGGATTGGCATCGGCATCAGTTCCGGCGTCTCGTCGCAGGCAAAGCCGAACATCATGCCCTGGTCGCCGGCACCGCCGGTATCGACACCTTGCGCGATGTCCGGTGACTGCTTCTGAATGGAGACGATCACACCGCAGGTTTCGGCGTCGAAGCCGAACCCCGGATGGTCGTAGCCCGCCTGCTCGATGGTGTCGCGAATGATGTCGCGCATCTCGACGTAGGTGTCGGTCGTGATCTCGCCGATGACGAACGCCAGTCCGGTGGTGACCGCGGTCTCGCAGGCGACCCGGCCGAGCGGATCCTTCGCCATGATGGCGTCGAGGATCGCGTCCGAGATCTGGTCGGCGATCTTGTCCGGGTGGCCTTCGGTGACAGACTCCGAGGTAAAGAGATGGTTGCGGCGGTTCATCGCGTGCCCGACTCCCAGCCGCCCAGGTACTCGGCCTGCTCGGCGGTGAGGGAGTCGATGGCGATGTGCATCGCGGCCAATTTTAACCGAGCGATCTCGCGATCGATATCATCGGGGACCGGGTAGACGCTCGGCTGCAGCTCGCGCGCGTGACCGACGAGGTACTCCGCGCTGAGCGCCTGGTTGGCAAAGCTCATGTCCATGACAGCCGCCGGGTGGCCTTCGGCCGCCGCCAGGTTGACCAGCCGTCCCTCGCCCAGGACGAAGAGCTTGCGGCCGTCGTGGAGCCGGTACTCCTCGAGCGACGTACGGATGGTGCGCACGCTCTCGGCCATCCCGTCGAGCGCGCTGAGGTTGATCTCGTCGTTGAAGTGCCCCGAGTTGGCCAGGATGGCGCCGCTCTTCATCGCCTTGAGATGCGGCTCGTCGACCACGTTGATGTCACCGGTGACGGTAACGAAAAGGTCCCCCTCCTTGGCCGCCTCCTTCATCGGCATCACGCGATAGCCGTCCATCACCGCCTCCAGCGCTCTGACGGGTTCGACCTCGGTGACGATCACGTGGGCGCCCATGCCGCGAGCCCGCATCGCCAGGCCGCGGCCGCACCAACCGTAGCCGGCAATCACGAAGACCTTGCCGGCGAGCAGGACGTTGGTGGCGCGGATGATGCCATCGATCGTGCTCTGGCCGGTGCCATAGCGGTTATCGAAGAAGTGCTTGGTCATCGCCTCGTTGACAGCAACGATGGGATAGCGCAACACCTTCTTCGCGGCCATGCTGCGCAGCCGGATGACACCGGTAGTCGTCTCCTCAGTGCCGCCGATGACGTCCCCGATCAGGTCGGTGCGATCCTTGTGCAACGCAGCGACCAGGTCCGCGCCGTCATCCATCGTCATCGTCGGCCGGTGCTCGAGGGCGGAGGCGATGTGCCGGTAGTAGGTGTCATTGTCCTCACCCTTGATCGCGAAGACGCTGATCCCGTGGTCCGCGACCAGCGCGGCGGCGGCCGCGTCGGCGGTCGACAGCGGGTTCGAGGCGCAGAGCACGACCTCGGCGCCGCCGGCCTTCAGGGTGATCGCCAGGTTCGCGGTTTCGGTGGTTACATGGAGGCAGGCGGAAAGGCGCTGACCCTTGAGCGGCTGCTCGCGTTTGAAGCGCTCGCGGATTTGCTGCAGGACGGGCATCTCCTGCGCCGCCCACTCGATCATCCGCCGGCCGTCGTCGGCGAGCTTCAGGTCCTTGATGTCGTATCGCTGTGCGGGAATGGTGGCCATGAGCTACTGCGCTCGAGAGCCATTGAGAGAAATCATGTCCACAAGGGTACTTAACCGGTGTTCAATCTCGCGGCTATCCGTCTGAACGATGCGGCCCACACTGAAGTCCTCGACGGCGAGCGAACCGAGCACGCTGCCGTAGAGCATGCCTCGGCGCAGCACGTCATCCCCGCTGTGGCCCGCGCGCGCGACGGCGCCGAGCAGACCACCGGCGAAGGCGTCACCCGCACCGGTGGGGTCGCGCACCGTTTCCAGCGGGTGGGCTGGCGCGAAGAACACGCGGTCCTGCGTGAAGAGCAGCGATCCGTTCTCACCGCGCTTGATGATCACCGCGCGAGGTCCGTAGGAGAGGATGGCGTGCGCGGCCGCCGGGAGAAAGCGCTGGCCCGTAAACTGCACCGCCTCCTCGTCATTGATGATGACGCAATCGACGCGCCGAAACACCCGCTCCAGGCCGGCATGCGCCGTATCGAGCCACAGCTTGATCGTGTCGCAGGCGACGAAATCCGCCTTCTCGACCTGGTCCAGGACCTCGAGCTGCAGCTCCGGCTGGATGTTGGAGAGGAAGATCACGCGCGAGTTGCGGTACGCCGGCGGCAGTGCCGGGTGGAACCCGGCAAACACGTTGAGCTGCGTATCGAGCGTCTCGCGCTCCTCCAGGCGGACGCCCGAATAGCGAGCCGTCCAGCGGAACGTCTTGCCCCTGAGGACCTCGAGACCGCGCATGTCGATGTTTCGCGATTCCAGGAGGGCGCGATGCGCCGCAGGGAAATCGTCGCCGACCACGGCGACGAGCTGGATCGGGGCGAACATCGATCCGGCCACGCAGAAGTAGCTGGCGCCGCCGCCGAGCACCTCGCTGGCGGTCTCCGTCGGCGTATGAACGGTGTCGAGTGCGACCGAACCGACGACGAGGATTGGACGGACGTCGTCGCTCATCTAGAACTTCAAATGGGAAACCACGTTGTATCCCGACAGGTTGTCCGCCCCCTTGAGGAATTTGAGCTCGATCAGGAAGCTAATTCCGACGACGCGCCCCCCGAGCTGCTGTACCAGGCTGGCCGTCGTCCTCGCGGTTCCCCCGGTCGCCAGCAGATCGTCGACGATGACGACCGACTGGCCCGGCTTGATCGCATCCTGATGGATCTCGAGCACCGCCGAGCCGTACTCGAGCGCGTAAGCCTCGGATAGTTTCTGGCCCGGCAGCTTGCCCTCCTTGCGCACGGGGACGAACCCCGCGTTGAGGAGGTAGGCGAGCGCCCCGCCGAAGATGAAGCCACGCGACTCGACCCCGACGACCAGCTCGACGGCTTTGCCGCGGTAGGTCTCCGCCATCATGTCCACCGCCTGGCGAAACGCGCCGGCATCCTGCAAAAGGGTGGTGATGTCCTTGAAGAGGATCCCCTCTTTGGGGAAGTTCGGCACGTCGCGGATCTTCTCCGATAGGGCGCGCACGACCGCGCCATCATCCGGCACGCGAGTAGTTTAGGTAACCGCACAGCCGCCTGACGGCAGAGGGCCGGTTTGGCGTTGTTCTATCAGTGGTGCGACTCCTTGGTGTTCGGAACACCTCGGCAGCGGTGGGTCTTGGCCTCCTGGCCGCCGGCCTTGGGGTCCTCGGCGCCGGCAGCAGCGGCCCGGCCGCGATCAGGTATGAGCTCAACGCTCCCCTGGGGGTCACCGGAGGCCGGGTCTTCGCCTGTTTCTCGTATGCCTTGATGGACCCGGTCAGTTGCGCCGGGATCGAGGTGAAGGGCATTGACATCAGCCACCTACCGGACGGCAGCGGTGATCGCGGCCTGCCGTATTCGCAGCCGATGCGGCTGGTTGGGACCTGGGATGGTCGGGCGTTGACGTTGACGGAAGCACCTCAACCAGCGCAGGCGGCGCCGGGACTGCCGGAGCCCTGCACGCAGGATTTCAGTCCACAACCAGGATTCGACTCGATGCAACGCCAGATCGAGGTAGCCGAGGCGCTGCGAAGCCGCGGGATTGATGTCCTCATGTCGACCGGGTGCGACGGCAACGCGGTCGGCATCGTCGTGCCGGTCGCCGATGACGCGACGGTCAACTGGTTAACGAGCCACTACCACGTCAAGATCGTCGGCTGGCTTCGGCGATTGCCTAGCGGGCCCTGAAGCCAGAGCGAACGATCGACCACTCCTCGGGGTTGAGGGCTCGCGTGACCAAGAGCGCAGCCAGGTAGACCGCGGCCCCCAGGATGATCACGATAGCCAACGGCCAGGAGCTGATGAGGTAGACGACGATCCCCATGCCCAGGCCACTGGCCAGCACGGGAGCGATGCTGGCAACGATCGAAAGCGAGGCGAGATGCCGCCGCAGTAGCCACCATCCACCCGCGAACAGAGCCACCTCGGTGATGGTCGAGGCGGCCGCCGCACCCAGGTAGCCATACGGCGGTATCAAAACCAGGTTGAGGGCGACATTCACGACCAGGCTGAAGAGGGCCAACCGGGTGAAATCGAGCTGGCGGTTGATGGCGGTCAGCGTGTAAATGAAGGCGTTGTTCACGAAGAGGAGCACCACCGAGGGGGCGAGGATGCGTAGCGCCGGGATCGACTCCTCGAAGCCCCGGGTAAAGTGGACGATCGAATCGGCCGTCACGCCAATGCCGACCGCCAGCGGCAAGCCGAGGATCGCGAGCATCTTGTACGACTTCTCGTAGGCGAACACCAGCCGGCGGCGATCACCGGCCGCGAGCAGCGACAGCGCCGGGAAGACGGCCCCCATTGCCGATTGGGGAATCCACGCGACGGCATCGATGTACTTGTTCGCGGCCGAGTACCAACCGACCACCTGGAAATTCTTGAAGAGCTGCAGCAGGACGATGTCGAGTTGCGCGTAGACGGTCGTGATGGTGAAGGCCAGGGCGAGCGGAAGCCCGGCGGCGAGCAGCCGCCGCACGAAGGCCGGCTCGAGCCGAATGGCGACCCGCTCGTGCCAGCGCCATCGAATCACGGCAAACGCGAACAGGCAGGTAAAGAGATAGCTGGCCGAGTAGACCCAGAGGAAGGCATCCCAGCTTGCCCGCCGCTGGATGGCGACGAGCGTCAGCCCGAGCAGGAGCAGCGATTCGGCGACGATGGCGACCGCCTCGTAGCCGAGGCGACCCCGGATGTAGAAGACGGCACGGAGCAGGCTCGAGTAGCTGGTCGTCAAAAGCAGCACAAAGGCGGCGAGCGTATAGGGAAAGAGTGCCGGACTGAGCAGGCGCAGGGCCGCCGCCAGGATGACGAGCGCCACCAGCGAGAGCAGGAGGCGGGCACTGAGCAGGTTGGCGAGGTAGCGCGTCAGGACGGTGCGGTCTTTAGAGGCGTCGCGAATGAAGACCGTTTGCAGCCCCAGGTCGGCAATCACCCCGACGAGCGTGATGTAGACGATCATGGTGGCGAAACGGCCGTAGTGGTCGGCGCCCAGGTGACGCCAGAGCAACACGACGACGACAAAGACGGCCAGCTTGGCCAGGGCCCGCGCCCCCACGACCAGCACGCTGTTGCGCAGCGTCGTGGCGGCGAGCCGCTCGGTCACCGGGCGGATTGTAGTTGAGTTCAGCCCGCACTTCGTGACAGCCTCGAAGCGGAACCTTCTGGCCGGCCGGTCCGTCTAATAGAAAGGATGCTGTCTCGCGCCCTCGTTGCCTGCTTGCTCGCCCTGAGCCTCTGCGGCTGCGGCGCGGCAGCGTCGCCTGCCACCGGAACGGTAACCGGTCACGTGCAGATCCGCGCCTGCGGCGGCGCCTACCGGCCGGAGCAGACCGGTTGCCCGGCGCGCCCCATGACCGGCGCAACGCTGACCTTTCAGCTGATCGACCGCTCGAGCGCCTCGACGACCACAACCGATTCGTCCGGCGCCTACCGGATCGATCTGAAGCCTGGCAGCTACGTCGTCCAGGTGATGGAGGGGTCGGCCAAGCGCGCTCTCGCCGGTCCCCGAACGGTTACGGTGGTCGCCGGCAAGACGGTAACGGCGGACTTCATCTACACGATTCAGTTGCTCTAGCGCACGCCGGCGGCGAGCACGTCTCTTAACATTCGTGGATGCAGCCGGCAGGAAAGCCGCGGGTCTTCAGCGGGATACAGCCGAGTGGCGGCCTCCACATTGGCAACTACCTCGGGGCGATTCGCAACTGGGTTCGCGACCAGGACCGCTACGACAACATCTTTTGCATCGTCGACCTCCACGCGATCACGCTGCCGCAGGACCCGGCGGCACTGCGGGAAAACACCCTCGACCTGGCCGCGATCTACCTGGCGAGCGGGATCAAGCCGGAGCAGGCGATGTTCATCCAGTCGCACGTGTCCGCGCATGCGGAGCTCGCCTGGATCTTCGAGTGCGTTACGCCGATCGGCTGGCTGGAGCGCATGACACAGTTCAAGGACCGAACCGCGCGGCAGGGTCGCGAGCGGATCGGCGCGGGCGTCCTCACCTACCCGTCATTGATGGCGGCGGACATCATGCTCTACGACGCCAAGTACGTACCGGTTGGGGAAGACCAGCGACAGCACATCGAGTACACCCGCGACATCGGCCAGCGGATC
>WNES01001794.1_pt1 | contig 10010 bp, 8 predicted proteins | sample 5399931 | NCBI WGS metagenome assembly WNES01 (sample SAMN13153332, study PRJNA577476) | soil metagenome | isolation source: 20 cm grassland meadow soil 2 days after 3rd rain plot 5 | place: USA:California | collected 2015-11-11
CAAAAGACATGAAGGATCGAAAAGAAAAATATGGCGACTATTCCGTGGTGCATAGTGATTATCAGATGACGCATCTTTGGCTTGTCGAGTTTTCTAACGGAAGCACGACGGCAGCGGAGCCCAAACCGCTGACGGAAGGGAACAAGTTCAGCGTGGAAGATTTTTCGTGGTCGCCGGACGGAACGCGCATAGCGTTCAGCGCGCAGAAGGACCCGGATTTGATCTCGGGAGAGACGGCGGACCTTTACGTCGTCAACGTGAACGACAAGGCGGTAAGAAAGATTGTGAGCACGCCGGGGCCGGACCGGAATCCGCACTGGTCGCCGGACGGGAAAAGAATTGCCTTCGACACTGCCGCGGGCGCGAGGTATTTCTTCTACTCCAACTCGAGAATTGGAGTGGTTGCTGCCGATGGCGGCGCAGTACAAATTCTGACGGAATCCTTCGATGAAGATCCTTCGCTGATCGCCTGGGGGCCGGACGGGATTTATTTTGGGGCAGCGCAGAAGACCGCCACGCATTTGTTCCTCCTGAATCCGGCAACGGGAACCGTGGAGAAAATAAGCGCTCCCGAAAGGATGGTGGCCGGCGGCTTTTCATTTTCCCGCGATTACAAGACCGTGGCGTACCGGGCGGCGCTCGACAACCAGTACGCCGAGATCTACACGACCAGCGTGGCGCTGTGGCAGGGCAAGCAGCTCACGGCGATGGGCGAGCAGCTCAAGGGGTTCACGCTGGCGCATCGAGAAGTGGTTTCGTGGAAGTCCGCGGACGGAACGACGATCGAAGGCGTGCTTTACACGCCGGCAAATTTCGACACCAAGAAGAAATATCCACTGCTGGTGGTCATTCACGGAGGACCGACGGGTGTAGACCAGCCTGTAGTGAACGCCGACCGTTACTACCCGATCGAGCGATTTGTGAGCAAAGGGGCGGTGGTGCTGCGGCCCAATTATCGCGGCTCGGCAGGCTATGGAGAAAAATTCCGCTCGTTGAACGTGAGGAATCTGGGCATCGGCGATTATGCCGACGTGATTTCAGGAGTGGATGCCCTGATCACGAAAGGGTTCGTGGACAAGGACCGCGTAGGGGCCATGGGCTGGAGCGAGGGCGGCTACATTTCGGCGTACATCACGACGGTCAGCGACCGCTTCAAAGCGGTGTCGGTGGGGGCGGGAATCTCCGACTGGTCGACCTATTACGTGAATACGGACATTACGCCCTTCACGCGGCAATACCTGCACGCCACGCCGTGGGACGATCCGGAGATTTACTGGAAGACTTCGCCGATCAGCAACATCGCCAAGGCGCGGACGCCGACGCTCATCCAGCACGGGGAGAACGACCGGCGCGTGCCGATTCCCAATGCGTACGAACTGCGTCAGGCGCTGGAAGACCGCGGCGTGCCGGTGAAAATGGTCGTTTACAAAGGATTCGGGCACGGTATTACCAAACCGAAGCAGCAGCGCGCAGTGATGGAAGAAAACGAAAAGTGGTTCGCGCAATACATCTGGGGCGAGAAGCCGGAGGAGCCAAAACCTGCGGAGCCGAAGAAAGACGAAAAGAAATCAACAGCAGCGGTAAATCCGTAGATTGGGAAGAGGCTGGAGATCCGGCTCGACCCAGCCTTCGCGCGCGGCGTTAGTCTGCAAGGCTTGAGGTGAATAATATTTCTTCAAGAGGTCTTTGTCGCCGAGTTCCAGGTGTTCCGCAAGAAACATGGTAAAGCCGCAGCTTTCCCGCGTCTCCACCAAAGCCGCGGCAACCAGGCGCATCCAAGCGAGCGTAAGCGTGTGATGGTATTTCCGCGTCGCGCCATGATGGTTGGCAAAACGGCGAATACCAGCGGCCATGCGTTCGGCAGCACGGGTCGCATCGGAAGATTTCAGGTAGAGCCAGGCAACGCGGATATGTTCGCGATGGCGAAACTGGTCCGCCGGAAAAGAAAGGTCTTCAAACGCGCGGAGAAAGTCTTCATCGCTCCAGGCGGAAGCGCCGGAGCCGAAATTAGTTTCGGTCATAGTTTTGGAAATAGCGAAGTGAGATAGGAACTTCTTTTAGTGTACTACGTTTCGAGCTGGAAGCCATCACGGTTCCGGTCACACGCGGTTACAATGGCATGATTCCGAAATGACATCTCCGTCCGAGGCTTCTCACAAATTGGGCGACACAGCAGGCCGCCGGGCATGGCTGGCGGCCTTCGGTGTCTCGCTGGGAACCGCGCTCCTCATCGTTTCGCCGTTTTTTAGGCTTGGAACGGCCTCGGGTCACGATATTGCGTTTCACGTGTCTTCCTGGCTGGACGTCGCTGGCCAGTGGAAGGAAGGAATCCTTTTTCCGCGTTGGTGCGAGTGGGCCAACAATGGCTTCGGCGAGCCGCGCTTCATTTTCTATCCGCCGCTTTCGTGGATGCTGGGAGCGGCTCTGGGGTTTGTCGTGCCATGGAATGCGGCGCCGGGAACCTTCATTGTGCTGGCGCAAACGCTGGCGGGAATTTCCATGTTTGCGCTGGCGCGGCGATTTTTTCCAACACGCGCGGCAATCTTCGCAGCCGCCAGCTATGCAGCGAATCCTTACGCGCTCCTGGTCGTTTATTTGCGCAGCGATTTTGCGGAAGAGCTGGCGTGTTCCCTTTTGCCGGCGCTTCTGTTGGCGGCTCTGCAATTATGCGGCTTGACGGTGAATCACTGGCGATCGGGAACCCGCGTGACCGCGATCTTTGCGCTGCTCTTTGCCGGCGTGTGGCTCTCGAACGCTCCCGCGGGCGTGCTGGCCAGCTATAGCGTGGCGCTCCTTTTTGCCTGGGCGGCCATTGCAAGAAAATCCTTTACTCCTTTATGGCGAGGCGCGGCTGGCTTGGCGTTGGGATTCGGGCTGACAGGATTTTATCTGTTGCCCGCAGCGTACGAGCAGCGCTGGGTGAACATCGGACAGGCTCTAGCCTCCGGATTGCAGCCCGCGGAAAATTTTCTTTACACGAAGATCGCCGACGCGGAACACAACCAGTTCAATTGGATTGCTTCGAGTATTGCGGTTTTGTTGATGGCGATGGCGGGGGCTGCAGCGATCGTGGCGCACCAAAACACGCAGAGGGAAGAATACGGCGAAGAGAAAAGCCTGTGGCACGCATTGCTATTGCTCAGCGCGACGGCAGTGGTCTTGATGCTTCATTCCAGCTTGATTCTTTGGGAGCATCTGGCAAAACTCCAGTTCGTGCAGTTCCCATGGCGCTGGATGGGTATTCTTGCCGTGCCTTACGCGTGTTTTGCCGCCGCGGCCGTGCGCCGATGGCGACCTGGGTGGGCTTGGGCCGGGGTCATGGCAATCGCGGTCGCTTGCACGGCGGCGTTTCTGGTTCACGAGGCCTGGTGGGATACCGATGATATCCCTTCCCTGCAGGAAGCGATTGCGAATGGCCAGGGGTTTGACGGAACCGACGAATACGATCCCGCCACGGACGACCACACGAACTTGCCTGCAAAAGCGCCTCCGGTGCAAATCCTTCCAGCAGCGGCTTCCGAAGCAGCTGCGCCGAAAGCAGAAGTTCGCATTGAGCGATGGACTGCGGAAGACAAGGAACTGAGTGTAACTTCGCCGCAGCCGCTGCGGCTGGCGATCCGGCTGCTGGATTACCCGGCGTGGCACGTAGAGGTGAACAGTCGCCGCGTGACGCCAGAATCTCCGGAGTCAACCGCTCAAATCTTCTTGCCACTGCCCGCAGGGGCACAGCGAATCAGAATCGAATTTATGAAAACGTCCGACAGAAAGTGGGGCGAAGCAGTTTCCGGGGCGGCGGGCATCCTATTCCTGCTCTTGTTCTTTCTCGATCGAGCAAAGCGGCGCTCAGCAAAGGTCGTTCAGACTTGATCGTTTACACCTCAGGAGCGTGTTACCAGACTCGCGTGAGTTCACCTTGGAGCTCTCCCGCCAGGAAAAAACCTGTACGAAATCGGCAAAGAATCCTTACGAACGTTCGTGCGCTGTGTGCAGTTCTGCTGACAATTTTTGGCGTCGGTCTTTCTTGTGCAAATGCGCAAAGTCAGGGTGACGCGATCCCCGATCGCTGGCTGATGAACCAGGACGTCATTGAGATGCTGCGCAGCGGACTCTCTGTGCGCACGGTAATTCAGCGAATCCACGATTCGCCTTGCAAGTTCGACAAGTCCGCCGAAAGCCTGGAAGCTTTGCGCACCGCAAACGTGCCTTATAGAGTCTTGATGGCGATGATGCAGGCCCCGGAGTTGGCGGCGCCGGTCAAGGGCCGCATCCCCACGCTGATCCCCGACAGCACGCTGGTCGAGGTCGTCTTGTCCGAATCCCTCGACACCGCTGCGCAAAAGCCGGGCTATATCGTGTATTTCCGGGTTTTGGAGGATGTTCGAATCCAGGGCCTTCGCGTCATTGCCAAGGGAGCGCGGGCGCGCGGAAGGTTGCTGGATTCCCGCGAACGTTCACGCACCGGCGAGCCCGCGCGGCTTGAGTGGAACATGATGGACGTGGAAGCCGCTGACGGCCAACGCATCCCGCTTCGAGGAGGCAATGAGAGAGCGGGGAGTGAAATCAACCAGGAGAGGAGCGTGTCCGCGGAAGAAGGCGAGGAATTCCGGACGTTCACCTACGGCGCTCGAAAGGTAAACGTTCCGGCACCTATCCAAGCGAGTCCCATTGCTCCTTCGCCTTCCGAGAGGACGAACCCCAAACAGTAAGCGCCTCAACGCTGGCGGGCGTCGAGCGGCGACTAAAGAAGCTTGGTTGAGCATCTGGTGCACATCGCCTCACCGGGCTCTTGCCGATTTTCCTATGTTGGCATAGACTCCAGCCATAAATTGGTTCCCTTGCCACGGCAAAAATAAAATTTACGCCCGGGTTGGGCATCTGAGTTGCGGAAACCAGGTTGGTCACAGGACAGACTCCGGAACCAGAAGACTCGACTTGATGGAGGAAGATCATGCGAATAAGGTGTGCATTCCCGCTTCTTGCAATCCTGCTTCTTATTTCCGGTTTAGGTCTGGCGCAGTCGAGCAAGCCCCTAACCAACGACGACGTCGTGCAAATGGTGAAGGGCGGGTTCGACGAATCCACGACGGTGGCTGCTATCCAGGCTGCAGCGGATACGAACTTTGACGCCTCCGTGCAGGCGTTGTTGGCCTTGAAGGGCGCTGGCGTCAGCGAAAAGGTGATCTCCACCATGCTGGCTGCGACGAAAAAGAAGTCCGACAACGCAAAGGGAGCGGCACTTGCACCGACAGCCGCCGCGCCTGCAGCGGCCGCGAATCCCGGTGTGCCGGAAGACGTGGGGGTGTACGTGAAGCTGAAGGGTTCACTCGGAGAGGTTTACGCCGAGATCGTAGACTGGAAATCGGGAGGCGTGGGCAAGAGCCTGCTCACGGGGGGCTTCACGAAAGGGCATATCAATGCCGTCGTCAAGGGGCCGAAAAGCAAGCTGCAGATTGGCGAGCCAATGGAATTCGTCATCAAGTGCATGGAGGGTGTGACGCCTTCCGAATACATGCTGCTGAAGTTGGATGAAAAGGGCGATCGGCGGGAATTTCGCGCGGTCACCGGAGGTGTGTATCACTCCTCCGGCGGCGCGGACAAGAATGCCATCAAATTTGACTTCCAGAAGATTGCTCCGCGCACCTTCAAAGTTGTCCTGACCGACATGAAGAAGGGCGAGTACGGGTTCCTGCCGCCCGGAAGCGGAGCAGTCGGTGCCATGGGCGGCGGCGCAAGCGGCGCAACAGTTCAAGGCGGTTCCATGCAATCCGGGAAGCTTTACACGTTCGGCGTCACTGAATAAGAATCCGCGGCGTCTGCGAGTGCCGCAAATTCTAAGTGTACCCGCAAGCCGCCTCAGGAGAAGTGTGTTTAGCGGCGGTCGACGGTGGGGTGGCGGACGTCCTGGCCTTGCACGATGTAGATGACGTCCTCGGCGATGTTGGTGGCGTGGTCGCCGATGCGTTCCAGGTTTTTTGCGGAGAGAATCAGCTCAAACGCGGGAAAGACCACGCTGGAATCCCCCATCATGTAAGTCAGCAATTCGCGGAAGATTTGGTCGCGGTAATGGTCCACCTGGTCGTCGGTGGCCAGAACCTTGTGCGCCAAATCCACGTCGCGGCGCACAACGGCGTTCAGCGCGTCGCGCACCATTTCTTCCACCAAATCGCTCATGCGGGGAAGATCGACGTAAGGCTTTACGCGCGGGTGGCGCAGGATGCGCAGCGCTCCCTGGGCAATGTTCACGGCTTGGTCGCCGATGCGCTCCAGGTCGTTGTTGATCCGCGAGATGGCCAGCACGAAGCGCAGATCCGTGGCCATGAGTTGATGCAGCGCCAGGAGTTGAACTACGCGGTCGTCAATTTCCATCTGTAGCTCGTTGAGCGCGTCCTCTTCTTCGAGCACGCGTTTCGCCAGCGCCTCGTCCGACTCCAGCACGGAGTGCACCGCCTGATGCACGGCGCGCTCGGCGAGGCTGCCCATCCAGAGCAAACGCTCCTTCAGGACGTTCATATCTTTTTCGAAGTGGCGTTCCATCCGATTCTCTTCCCCCAAATCCATGAACTACGATTCCTGAGCCGTGTGAATTGGCTGGTTGCAATCTCTCAGATCAGCCGGTGCACGCCCTGGACACGTAACGCGCACTATTTTCCTTCATCCAAAACGCCCGGTGATGTATGCCTCGGTGCGTGGATCGCCGGGCGTGGTGAAGAGTTGCGGCGTCGGGCTGAACTCGATGAGCTGGCCAATCAGCAAAAACGCAGTGAAGTCGCTGACGCGCGCGGCCTGCTGCATGTTGTGCGTTACGGTCACGATGGTGCAGAGATCCTTCAGTTGAACCAGGAGTTCTTCGATTTTTGCCGTGCTGATGGGGTCGAGCGCCGAGCAAGGTTCGTCAAGCAGCAGGACTTCCGGGTCCACCGCCAATGCGCGGGCGATGCACAGGCGCTGCTGCTGTCCCCCGGAGAGTTCGTAAGCGGATTTGTGAAGGTGGTCTTTCACCTCGTCCCAAAGGGCGGCGCGGCGCAGGCTTTGCTCGACACATTCCGCAATAGGCATTTTCGACCCGTTGGTTCTCGGACCGTACGCAACGTTGTCAAAGATGGATTTGGGAAACGGGTTGGGGCGCTGAAAAACCATGCCCACGCGGCGGCGCAGGGAAGTCACGTCCTGGCTAAGAATATTCTTTCCATCGAGCAAAATCTCACCCTCGAGGCGGGCGCTCCGAACGGTCTCATGCATGCGGTTGAGCGTGCGCAGAAGAGTGGATTTTCCGCAACCAGAGGGGCCGATGAGGGCGGTAACCCTGTTCGCGGCGATGCCCATGCTGATGTCGAAGAGCGTCTGTTTGCTGCCGTAGAAAAAATTGACCGTAGAAACGGTCATGCGCATGGTGAGGGCCGCGGCGGACTCACGTGCCGTGGTGTTGGTCCCGGTTGGCGGAAGGTTGACGGACACGGCTGGCCTCACAGAAGCGTGCATGGCTAGGACCTCGAAACCGACATGCCGCGCGCAAGTATGCCGCGAGCGACAATATTAATGACAAGAATCAGGCCGAGCAAAACGAGCCCTCCAGCCCACGCCTGCCGGTGCCAGTCTTCATACGGCGAAATGGCGTAGTTGTAGATCGCAACGGGCAGCGAAGCGGTGGGCTGGCTCCAGCCGGGGCTCCAGAATTGGTTGCCCAGAGCGGTGAAGAGAAGCGGAGCGGTTTCGCCGGCTACACGAGCGAAAGCCAGCAGCACGGCGGTCAGGATGCCGCGGTAGGCGGAGGGCACGATGACTGTAGCGATGGTTTTCCATTTGCTGGCGCCGAGAGCCATGGCGCCCTCGCGCAATGTGTTCGGCACGGAGCGTAGGAATTCTTCGGTGCTGCGGAGCGTGATGGGAATCATCATCACGCCAAGAGCAAATCCACCCGCAAGCGTGGAGAAATGTTTGAAGGGCAGAACCGCCAGGCTGTACGCGAAGATGGCGATGACAATCGAAGGCACGCCATTTAGCAAGTCAGCTGCGTAACGCACGACGAAAGCCGTGGTGCTGCCGCTGAATTCCGCGAGATAGATGGCTCCGAAAAAGCCGATGGGGACGCCGATCAGCGTGGCCAGCAGAAGCAGCTTCGCGCTGCCGACAATGGCGTTCGCCATGCCGCCGCCTGCCTCGCCCACGGGAGCAGGAAGCTTCGTAAAAAAGCTCCAGCTCACAGCAGTCCCTCCGTGGTAAACCAGATAGCTGAGAATGAGAAACAGCGCGGACACGGCGACCACGGCGCAAACACCCGTCATCGAGAGCATGAAGGCGCTCACGAATTTACGCCAGCGGAGACGCGTGCTCATGCGTGGCCCATTCCGCTGCCGCGTTGCGAAGTGACCAGGATCAGCAAACGGGCAAGGCCGTTCAGGATAAACGTGAGCAGAAAAAGAACGAGGCCCAGTTCTATGAGCGACTGGGTGTAAAGGTCTCCAGTGGCTTCTTTGAACTGGCTGGCGATTACGGAGGCGATCGAGTCCCCAGGCGAGAGCAGAGAGGCGCTAATGACCGGGGTATTGCCGATGACCATGGTCACCGCCATCGTCTCGCCGAGCGCGCGGGCTAGCGCGAGGAACAGGGAGCCCAAGATGCCGCCCCGCGCGAAAGGCACGACGATTTTCCAAGTGGATTCCCACCGCGTGGAACCAAGAGCCAGGGCCGCCTCCCGCTGGTCGCGAGGAACGGAGAGCAGAATCTCGCGCGACACAGAAATGATGTAAGGAATGATCATGATGGCCAGGACCACGCCAGCCGTCAGAAACCCCAGCCCAAAGGCCGGCCCTTGAAACAACGGAAGAAACCCAAAGAACCGCTTGAGTTGCGGCTGAACGACTTCGCGCATTAGCGGCACAACGATGAAAATGCCAAGGAGCCCGTAAATGACGCTGGGAACGGCTGCGAGAAGATCGATAAAAAACTCCAGCGTGTCGGAGAGTCTTAGTGGCGCAAGTTCCGCCAGAAAAATGGCCGCGCCAAGACCAAGAGGCACAGCAAGGAAGAGCGCGACCGCCGAGCTGACGAGCGTGCCATAAATGAAGGGGAGCGCGCCAAATTGATCGAAGACAGGATCCCAAACGCTAGTCCGGAAAAAGTTGAATCCGAACGTGTGCCGCGGCAAAACGGAACCCCGCCACAATTCAAGAACCAGCAAAAGCGTAAGCAAAACCACCGAAGCCGCAAACAAAAACGTGATCAAACGCGCGATTTCGTCGCCTTCACGGAGACGCGATAAAAATGAGCGCGAGCCTGCAACCGGGCCCGCACTCCGTACGGTTGTAGCTGTTGTTGACACGCTATTGAATGTTGGCCAAGGCCTTCTTTTCCTTTGCTACCACTTCCTTCGGGAGTTTCGCGTAAGAAAGGGCCTCGACATAATTCTGGCCGTCGGCGAGCATCCACGTCACGAAGCCTTTCAGGGCGTCGCGCTTGGAAGCATCAGCGAACTTTGACGGAATCAGTAGCCAAGTGAAACTGGAAATAGGGTAAGCATCTTTGCCCGGGGCGTTGGTAATAGAGACGCGGAAATCATCAGGCATCTCTTTCGCAGCGCCGGCGGCGGCAGCGGTCACGCCGGCTAACGAGGCCTTGACGAAAACACCGGCGGCATTCTTCACATTGCCGTGGGGGATTTTGTTGGATTCGGCGTAAATCAGTTCGACGTACCCGATGGAGTTGGGCGTGTTCTTTACAGTTCCTGTAACACCTTCGTTGCCCTGGCCTCCCAAACCGACAGGCCATTTGACCGCAGTGGCTTTGCCGACTTTGGTCTTCCACTCTTCGCTAACCTTGGAAAGATAGTCGGTCCACACGTAAGTGGTGCCGCTCGATTCCGCGCGGTGAACCACGAGGATGTCGTTTGCCGGCAGGTTTACGCCTTTGTTGGCATCAGCGATAAGGGGATCATTCCACTTAGTCACCTTGCCTAGATAAATCCCAGCCAGCGCTTCCGGTGTGAAATTCAGTGTGGCAGTAACTCCGGGAAT
>WNES01001804.1_pt1 | contig 9991 bp, 8 predicted proteins | sample 5399931 | NCBI WGS metagenome assembly WNES01 (sample SAMN13153332, study PRJNA577476) | soil metagenome | isolation source: 20 cm grassland meadow soil 2 days after 3rd rain plot 5 | place: USA:California | collected 2015-11-11
GGTTAAATGTCGTCACCTTATGTCCCGGCTCAGCGCGTACTGCACCTGGTATGGGCCCGTGAATCCGGTGCCGCCAAGAATAAGAATTCGCATCGGTTTCGGTTTAGTATCCGCGAACAAAGATGTCGATCTGGAGTGCACGGCAACCGCAGTCGCCGTTGAGATTTTGATGAAACGGCGACGATCCATACGGCAACCTTCTTGTCATTCCGAGCGAAGTCGAGGAATCTCTTGCTGCATCATTTAAAATTCGAGATGTCTCGACTCCGCTCGACATGACAGATGGAGAGGTGAACCGAATGACTCGACGCGAAGCTGCCAAAGTGATCGGCGGAACGGCTGCCGGACTATTCTTGCCAATTACCACGCGAGCCGCCAACGAATCATCATCAGCGATGCTGACGCGCACTATCCCGTCCTCGGGCGAGAAACTGCCAGTGATCGGCTTGGGAACATGGCAAGCGTTTGATGTCGACCTAACGGCGGATAGTCGGAGACAGCTTGAAGAGGTGCTCTCACTTTTCGTGAAACTTGGGGGTCGCGTGATTGATTCATCGCCCATGTACGGTCGCGCCGAAGAAATAATTGGCGATCTCACAGCGACCCTGGGAATTCGAGACAAATTATTTCTCGCGACCAAAGTCTGGACTCACGGCAAGGAGAGCGGGATCAAATCGATGGAACGTTCGATGGCGCTTTTGCGCACCAAGCGAATCGATCTAATGCAGGTGCATAATCTGGTCGACGTCCATACGCATCTCGCGACCTTGCGCGAATGGAAAGAGCAAGGCCGCATTCGCTACTTTGGAATCACGCATTACGAAGCTGGCGCATTCCGTGAGATGGAAAACCTTATGCGAAGCGAGAAACTCGACTTCGTCCAGATCAACTACTCGCTCATGGAGCCCGAAGCGGAGCAGTCGCTTCTGCCGCTGGCGCACGAACGTGGGATCGCGGTGCTCGCCAACAGGCCACTTGGCGCCGGCGATCTTTTCGGCAAAGTTCGTTCGAAACCGCTACCCGATTGGGCCTCTGAATTCGATTGCCGGTCGTGGGCCCAATTTTTCCTGAAATGGATCGTTGCACATTCTGCGATTACCTGCGCCATTCCGGCAACGAACAAGCCCCACCACCTCGAAGACAATATGCAAGGCGGAACGGGCCGATTACCCGATCCAAAGACGCGCCGGCGAATGGTCGAATTCGTCTCTTCTTTGTAGAGGCCGCGCAGATTTGAAGTATTCGCCGAATGTCAAACGGAACCGTTAAATTTTTCTCAAAAAAATCAGTTGCAGGCCTGGCCGATATGCTGGATAGGTCGCGGCTCTTTATGCGAAAATTTCTCATTACCATCACGCTCACAACCTTAGGATGCGCGACGTTTTGTCCCCATCACGCATCGGCTCTCGTGTTCTCGGCGCCAAAGCCGACGTTTGCCTATACTGATGCTTCTGGAAAAAAACAATCGGTCGAAGTAGTAGACAAATATTACCCCAAGAAGATCGTGGAGCCTTTTGCAAAGGTAGACGGAAATATCGATCCAAAATTACGGCGGGCGGCCACCATTGCGCAGGAGCGGGCGCACGCACATTCCCTTTCGAAGTGCTGGCATTTTGTGAAGGAAGCACTGGTCGCTGCGGGCGTGGTGAAGTCCCGGCCGCAGACAACCCTGGCGAAACAGGCCGGGCAGGAGCTCGTAAACAATTACGGATTCAAGAAACTTCCTGTCTCGAATCCCTACGAAGCGCCTGTTGGTTCTGTGCTGGTGTATGGTGCCAAGCGCGCGGCTGGCCACGTCGAGATTCGCACTGAGAACGGTTTCGTTAGCGATTTTCGCTCAAAGACACCATCACGTCGGCCGCTACTGGGCGTTTTCGCTAAATCTTAAGCCGCCGAAGGTGCATGGATCGCTCGAGGGGCGAACCATCATCCGTGCGGCTACAACGAGCCGGGCTGATTAGCGTCAGCGACTTTGCGTTTGGCACTGCTCTCAGGCGTGACTACGCGGACGGTCATAAATCGCCCATGCGCGTTTGTCCAAGCCAGGGCTTCGTCTCTCGTTTCGAAGAATCGATCAATTACCAGTGCGTTTCTTTCCGCGGCGCACCGGCCATGACAGCGGGCTGGCTTGCGGCTCACCACTGACGGTCCGGTATCGACAGCCACGCCTTCAATGTCGGGAAAAATAATTGTGCTGCCGTAAGTAATTTTTCTCGGATCGACAGCACAATCTCCGGTGCGGAGGCGGGCTCCATTCCACGCGGCGCGTTGTCCCGACTTTTCGCTCCGCCAGTAACAGGTCACGTGCACCAGCATCGATTCCTCGCCGGCAATGGCGCCAGGCGCCAAAAACAACACAATCACAAAACCGAGGATCAACAATTTCATTCTCCAAAGTTTCCCCGCGTGGCACTGGATTTCCGCTCGATGTTTCCTCATTAACGAATCGTGAGGGCGTATTCATTTGGTTGCCTTGCGGATGCGCGCCAATATGCTGACTCAATTGGTCCCTGATGCACACTTCGCAAACTTCAGTTCGCATCGCGATGTGGTCGGGCCCCCGTAACATCTCGACCGCGATGATGCGCGCGTGGGGAAATCGACGCGATACTGTAGTCATCGATGAGCCATTTTACGCCTACTACCTAAGGACAACGGGCAAAAATCATCCCGGCGCAGACGAAGTGATCGCAGCCGGCGAAATCGATTGGCGAAAAATTGTTGCGCAGCTGACCGGGTCGATCCCGAATGGCAAGCGAATTTTTTTTCAGAAACAGATGACGCACCATTTCCTGCCAGAAATAGATCGGGAATGGCTCGGCGCCGTAACGAATTGTTTTCTTATTCGTGATCCACGCGAAGTCATTGCTTCATATGTCAAAAAACGGGAGGACCCCAGGCTCGAGGATCTTGGGTTTACGCAGCAAGTAGAGATTTTCAATTTTGTTCGCCGTCGGTTGAATTCGATTCCACCGGTTGTTGATGCAAAGGACGTGTTGGAAAATCCTGAACGAATACTGCGGCTGCTCTGCGACGCCGTCCGCGTCGATTTTGGCAAGTCGATGCTTTCATGGCCGCCGGGGTTGCGTGACACCGACGGGATTTGGGCCAGACATTGGTATACTGAGGTGACAAAGACCACGTCGTTTCAACCGTATCACCCCACAGCCGATGAAGTGCCGGAACGCTCGCGAGAAATTTACGAACGCTGTCGCGAATGTTACGAACGGCTTTACCGCCATCGACTACATTAGAGTCGGTCGCACAAAGGTCATAAAGATCACCAAGTCATTAGGTTTAGGATTTTTTCTTTGTGCCCTTAGTGGACGTTGTGCGACGTAATTCAAATGCTTCAGAAATTCGACGAACGAAATCGAGATCTGATCGTAAACATCAACGGTCAGCTCGTGCATCGCGACAAAGCCGGGATCAGCCCCTTTGATTCGGCCGTACAGGGCGGCGATGCGATCTGGGAAGGATTGCGTCTCTATAAGGGCCGTATTTTCAAGCTCCACGAACACCTCGACCGACTGGAGCGTTCGGCGAAGGCGCTATCTTTTGCAGAAATTCCGGCGCGCGAAAAAATCATGGAGGAAATCAAACGCACGCTTGCCGCAAACAAAATGCGGGACGGCGTGCACATCCGGCTGACACTTACGCGGGGAGCGAAAATCACCTCGGGCATGGATCCCCGGCTGAATCAAAGCGGGCCGACATTAATTGTGCTCGCAGAACACAAGGCGCCTGTTTATGCGAACACTGGCCTGACATTGATCACGAGCAAAATGCGGCGCCCGCCGCCCGAGGTGTTGGACGCGCGAATTCATCATGCGAATCTGCTGAATTCCATTCTGGCAAAGATCGAGGCCAACAACGCGGGCGCGGATGACGCGCTCATGCTGGACACGCGCGGCTTTGTCGCGGAAACGAACGCGACGCATACCTTCATCGTGCGCAACTCCGATAAGTCGCGAGCGAGCGGCGATCTGGCCACCAGTCGCGTGGTTGCGTGTCCGGAAGGAATCACTCGGGCCACGGTGATCGAGATTTGTGCAGCCGAGAAAATTCGTTGCGTCGAGACAGACTTGTCAGTTGTTGATGTTTACGGCGCGGAGGAGATGTTTTGCACAGGCACGATGGGCGAATTGGCAGCCGTCACAAAGATTGACAACCGCCAGATCGGCGATGGCAAAGTCGGGCCGATGACAAAACGTCTGAGCGAGCTCTACGCAAAGCGCACTGTGAGCGAAGGGGTGCAGGTAGTGGAATAGGGCCGGCGCGCTGCGCCGTCCGGACGCCGCGGCGCCCCTACTGCTCGCCCCAGGTTTTCTTTTTATACGAAACGCGGCCGGACCCGTGCTCGAAGGCTTCGAAGTGCTCCGGATTCTGCTGGTAATATTTTTGATGATAATCTTCAGCGGGCCAAAATTTCATCGCCGCGAGAATTTCCGTGACGATCGTCTTTTTAAATTTGCCGGAGAGCGCGAGCTTCTCTTTTGAAGCTTCGGCGATTTTTTTCTCGTCGCCATTTCCGTAAAAAATCGCAGCGCGATAGCTGGGACCAATATCAGTAAACTGTCCGTCGGCTTGAGTCGGGTCAATTTGCCGCCAGTAAATGTCGAGCAATTGGTCATAAGAAATTGTCGTCGGGTCGTATGTGATTTCGATGGATTCGCGATAGCCCGTTTTCTCCGAGGAAACCAGTCGGTAGGTTGGATTCGGTTCTGTCCCGCCACAGTAACCGACGACGGTCTTAATCACCCCTTTTGCTTTGTCAAAAGCCGGCTGGATGCACCAGAAACAGCCGCCGGCAAAAACAGCAGTTTTTGTCGCTGTCGCAGACGAATTTTGCTGATCATCAGCAATGACAGAAGTCCCGCTAAGAAGTGCGTATCCAATCAGAAGAAGAAGAGATCGTTTCACGTTGCGAATCTTAGACATCCCCGCATTCGGAGCGTTGTGAATAACTCATTCTCTTTTTTCTTGCCATCAACAGACGAGATGCTCATAAAGCGAATCAGCCTGACCAAGGACGAGACCGAAAACGATCAAATTTTTCTCCTCAGCGTGCCTGCGGGCGAGGATAGCTTAGCTCACCGCAGGCACGTCTGTTCTCGCGTGATCCCGCAGTCGCAGTATTCGCTGACGAATTGCCTTGATCTTGAAAAGGTCTTTGCGCGCAAAGCGCCTTTGCACGTCGATCTTGGTTGCGGTGACGGTTCGTTTCTTTGCGCGCTCGCGCAGCGCCTGCCGAACAAGAATTTTCTGGGCGTCGAACGCATGTCAGGTCGGGTCCGCGCCGCTGCGCGCAAAGCCGCAAGTTTGAATAATGTGCGGTTGTTGCAGATCGAGAGCTCGTACGCAGTGCGCTATCTGTTTCCAGCTCGATCAGTAGAAACATTCTATCTGTTGTTTCCCGATCCGTGGCCAAAACGGCGGCATCATCGGCGCCGACTCTTAACACCCGATTTCCTCACCTCGGTTCATACCGTACTCGAACAAGATGGGGTTATGTATGTTGCGACCGATCACCTTGACTACTTTCGAAAGATCCAAGACATCACTCGCTCAGCTTTTGGCTTTGCGAGCGTCGAACCCGTTATCGATCTGCCGCAGAGCAAGTTTGGGCTTATTTTTGGGCAGAAAGGCGCGACCATTCACCGGTTAGCGCTGCGGAAAATTTCGCCGGTCACATAACTTTGCGCGTCCCAACTGTCGTGACGAAAGCGGAGCGTGACAGCGCCGGTCTCGTCCTGACGAAAGAGTTTAATCCCGCGTTTCTGCAATTCCTCGGCCCACGAGTCACTGATTCGCTCGTGATCGGGAAAATCACGCGAGGTCGCAATGATCAGACGGGGGCGTGCAGCAGCAAGGAAGGCGTCAGAGCCAGATTGTCCGGAATGATGCTGTCCTTTGATGATGATGTTGCTGCGAGGGTTGGAATCGCTGGCCAACAATGCCTCTTCGGTTTGGATGCCACTGTCCGACATGAACAAGATCGATGCCGCTGGCTCGACCAGCACGCGGATGACATAGGCCTCATCATCGGCGATCAGCGAGCTGAAGATTCGCGGCGGAAACAGGATTTGGGCAGGGACATCGCCGGAAAGACGGAAAATGTCTCCCGCGCTGAAAGCATCTGGTTTGATTCCGCGTTGTCGCAACAGGCGCTGCAATCGCCGGTGAATAGTTGAGCGATCGGGCGCCGGATTATCCACCACACGGACTCGAGGAAAATCATCAAGCAATTGCGCCACACCACCCAGGTGAAGCGCGTCGCCATGCGTGAGCACCAAGCCGTCGAGCCGGTTCACGCCCGCCCAGTGCAGATATTCGCGTACCACCTGTTGATAGCTGCGCTCGCTCCCGCAGTCGAACAACCAGTTCGTGCCTCGCGTTCGTAGATGAACAGCCCCACCTGCGCCAAGATCCAGCACGGTAACGTGCGCGATAAGCTTGTCGGGCCAGTGCAGTGGCCCGACATAAAAATGTCCCCCGGGAACTTGCGCGAACAAGTGGACGATGCCGATTACCAGCGTGGCCAGCGCCCAGTTGGCGTTGTTAAAAACGACAGCCAGCCAGGGAAGTAACGGCGTCGCAAGAAGGGAAAGGAGCGCAATAGCAAGAACAAAAAACGCGATCGGAACAACGACGAGATTCGCGAACAATGAAATCGGTGTGACCAGATGGAAATACCACAGAATTAATGGCAGTGACCCAGCCCATGCGGCGAGAGAGACACTGCCCGCGCGAAATAGCCAGTCAAAACTCGCGTGCATTAAGCGTCGCGGACCGCGCACGAGCGCGCGTGGCAAGAAAGGGTCGGGCATGCTCCAGCGCTGCAAAAATCCAGAAGTAGGGTCGGCCAGCAATACAATGGCGCCCACAACTGCGAAGGAGAGTTGAAACCCTGTGGAAAAGAGTTCGTTTGTATTCCAGCAGAGAAGAAAGACCGCCGCCGCGGCGAGACTGTTGAGGACAAAACCTCTTCGATCAAAAAAGAACCCGCCGAGTAAGATTGAGCTCATTACCGCCGCGCGCATACTCGAGACGTGAAGTCCCGTAACCGCAGCGTAAAAGAGAAGCAGCGGAATGATGAGCGCCGCCGCGGACTTGCGCGATAGCCGCGCAACCGTCGCCACCATCCATAAGAGCGGGGCGACAATTCCCACATGCAGGCCAGCCACAGCGAAGAGGTGAAGAGTCCCTGTTTGTTGAAACGGTTCTTCGATGTCTTCGGGTGTTTGGTGTCTAAGGCCGAGCACGATTCCGCTCAGAAAATTTTGCACCTCCGGCGCATCCTCCAGTCCGCGGCAAAGAGCGTTTTGCATCCATCCCCGCGACTTTTGCGCCGCGCGCATGATCGGGTTGCCACCACCGTGTCGAATCAGCGTGCCGTCCTCCGGGTAGCGAACGAAGAGCAGGCGACGAATGTCGCGGCGCGAGAGATAGGAACGCATATCGAATTCGCCGGGATTTCGTGGCGGTGGTATCGGCTCAGCAGTTCCAAAAAATTTAAGTTCATCGCCAAATTCCGGGACGCCCTTCCAACGTACCTGCCAGATCGCGTGCGTGGATCGTCTCCTGCCTTCCAGTTCAATTGATTTGAGTTTGAACAGGAACGTTGCGAATCCGCTCGGCGCGATTTTTGGCTCGCTGATCACACAGCCAGTCGCTGTGAGAACTCGCGGCCTGCTCCCAAGTTCGTCAGCGAGTTGCTGACCTTCAGTGCTCCTGGTCTGAAAATTGTGCAGCAAGAAAAAGCTAGCTCCGACGATCGCGTACGTTGCGAGCAATCTCGGCCAGCACGCCACGGCGAGAATGCAGAGCGCGAGCATTATCGCTGTTGGGACCAGGGCGACAGATGGGAACGGAAGGATTTCCGCCGTGATAATTCCCATTGCAGCCATGAGCGCCAGCCCGACAAAAGGCTGCCGCGCACTGAGCAGCTTCATCTCCTCACAGCCTTCGCTTGTCGCGTGCGAATCGAACCGTTAGGAAGGCCCGTCATTGCCGGGGAGTGCGCACTAAAATTTCAGTTCCGTTGCCGAACCCACTGAACCGCAAAGAATACACGCCAGAGGGCGCGCCTGGCGCATTGACGACCAAGTCGGTTCCGCCGGTGCGATCTGCAATCGCCACAATTTGGCCGGCTTGGTTTACCAGCTCCACATGTAGATTGTTTCCCTGAAGCACGCTTAACGGGACCTGAAGCGCGCCTTCTCCGTTCCAATAGAAATAATGGTCTTGAGCAGAAACCTGCTCTGGTTGCCGGTAGAACGGCTCAAGGATCACCTGATCGAAGCCATTCAAAATCTGCGCGTCGCACATCGGACAGTTTCGGATTTCATCCCAGAGGTTCGGCAGCCCTGGCTGAAAACAATCGCTGCGGTAGTGGAGAAAAAAGGCGATGTCCAGCTTGTAGCTGAGAATTTGCCCGGGAAATGGCGCCGTGATTTCAAGCACGATCGGTTGCTGCTGGGCCGCTCCGAGTGAAATCCAAAACGACGAAGTGTTGGCATATGCCTGTGTGACGACACCGTTCACAAAAAACCGCGCGTTCACTTTTGTTCCAAAGTCGAACGCGAACCCGGAGGAAAAGCAGCGACCGCCGAGCGCATTCACCTGAGGGAAAGCGATGTTGAAATAATCAACGTCGTTTGCCGGGTAAATACTCAGATTTGGGATGTTTAAAGTCGGCCGGGGACCCGAGCTCCAGAGATATTGATTCGCGCGCACGACGCTGAAGCGGCTGAAAGTACCCTGGCCGATCGGCGTGGCGCCCGCCAACGAATTGTTGTTGTTCGGCGAGGCAGGATTCGGATTGCCGCCGGGCAGGTCAAAAATGTCCGCTTGGGTGGGAATCACATAGGGGCAAAGACCGACGGCGCACCACGCGTTCGTTACCGATTCCACCTCGGGAGAATCGCCGCCGAAAAGATCGCTCGCGGCGTCTATCGAGCCGGCGCGCGCATCGGCGAAACCGGAATTGGCGGTCAGATATTGAGTGAGTGTTCGATACGCGATATTCCTGGCTTTCACTCTGCCAATACCGGCGACGTTGTAAGCTGAACCGAGCTCGGTATTCGTTCCGGTTCCGCCATCACAGAGCAGAGCAAACCAGCGATTCTGCACGCATCCATTGTTGTGCGGGTCGATGCTCGAGCTTTGCCAGAAATTTCCTTTGTACGTGTCGGGGTTGTTGAAGTTCTTCGGAGTTTGGAAATCGCGACAGCGCGGCGGAAACTGTTTGCCGGAACAGAAAAAAGCAATGCAACCTCTGTCGTCACCGATGACCCATTCCTTGCTTGTGCCCCCTTCAAGCCATTGTTCGACCATCTGACCAAAAATATCGCAGAACGACTCGTTCAACGCGGCTGACTCTTTGGTGTTGTCGTAGCTCAAGCCGGCCGTTTGTTCGATGACGCTGTGGGTGAATTCATGTCCAACGATGTCGAGCGCGTTGTAGTCGTCGTTATCGCCGGCGCCTGCCAGTCCGATACGAATTGTGCCGCCTCCACCGTTTGCATTGTTTCCGCAAGTGTCCTCGTTCGGATCGTTGAAGATGGTCATCTTCGAATTTTTTCCGTCATAACTCTTACGGTGATGGATCAAGTTGAAGTAATCGTAAGACGCGCGCAGTCCCCAGTAGGAGGTAACGAGCGAAGGCTGATTGCCGGTCCAATTGTTGTCATCATCTGACACATCGACCGGCTTGCTCGCGTTGTCCCAGAGAACGGCAGAAAGCAAAGTGCCGTCGCAATCATCCACGAGATAGTAGCGGTCGGCTTTCTTCTGCGTGTTAATGCTCTTTGTGCCGCGGAACGTGACCGGGCCTGATCCCCAGTAACACGCTGGAAATAATGGGATCTCTTTCACAACCGAGCCGTCGATCGCGTTGACGTAAACCTGTCGTGACTTCTCCAGCGGTGTGACATACACCTTGAACATCCAAGCAAGGACCCGCTCGCCTCCGGTCTTCTTCGGATCC
>WNES01001805.1_pt1 | contig 9988 bp, 9 predicted proteins | sample 5399931 | NCBI WGS metagenome assembly WNES01 (sample SAMN13153332, study PRJNA577476) | soil metagenome | isolation source: 20 cm grassland meadow soil 2 days after 3rd rain plot 5 | place: USA:California | collected 2015-11-11
GGCCGCCGCGAGCGTGAGCACGAGGAAACCGAACCCAGGACGATGAGTCACGGCCATGTTGCAGTTTCCTCGCCAGACCTTACCACGTCCGGCAATCGGCGCATATACGGAAGAAATCGCGCGCTTCAGCTCACGTGGCGCCGGCGAGTGACCGGGCGGCGCTCGTGTATTCTTGCATCAGGCAACCGTGTTCGCGCTTCGGAGATCCAGTCATGCCTGACGTCGTCATCACGTTGAATCGGTCCGACATCGGCGCGGCAATCGACGAGGCGCTCGACGCGATCGCGCTGGAGCCGCTCGTCGCCGGCAAGCGGGTCGCGATCAAGCCGAACGAGACCTGGGTTTCCGAAGAGGACAAGGCGGGCATCACTCAGCCAGACACACTCCGAGCGGTGCTCCGCAACGTCAAGCGCTTCGGCCCGCGCGAGCTGATCGTGACCGGCGGATCCGGCGCGGCAGAAACCGATGACGTGTTTCGCGTCTCGGGGTTGATGGATGTCGTACAGGAGATCGGCGCCACGTTCGTCGATCACAATCGGCCGCCGTTCATATCCGTCGATCTCGCTTACGCGCCCGGCCGCGACGTAAAGGGGCCGCAGCGGGCGATCATGGTCAATCCGCGCGTGCTCGAATACGACACGCTCATCGTGCTCAGTCAGTTGAAGCTGCACGAGACCGCGACGGTGACGCTCGCGCTGAAGAACGTCGCGATGTCGTATCCCGCCGCCGACTACTACGGCCATCCGCGGTCGACGCAGAAGCACGACAATCGCTTCTTCGACGACATGCATTCGTTCATCGCCGCAATGGCCAGGCGGTTTCCGATCGATCTCGCGATCACGGTGGGGCATCCGGCGATGATCGCGACCGGACCGCTCGGCGGACATGCAGTCGAAACCGGCATCGTCATCGCGAGCACCGACGCGCTCGCCGCCGATGTCGTCGGCGCGCGACTTCTCGGATTCAAGCTGCAGGCGGTGCGGCACCTGTGGGAAGCCAGCCGGCTGGGGATCGGCGAAGCCGACGAAGAGCGCATGCGCTTCCCCCGGCTATCGTTGCGCGACGCGATCGAAGCGTTCACGCTCGTCGCCTACGGCGAGCGGCTCACGTTCGAGCATGAATGATCGGTCGGTCACTCATTCGCGGAACGTCTTGATCCGTCCCCATTCCAGGTAGCGTGGACCGACCGGCGTGTAGTACGGACCACGAATCTCGGTAATGCCGTGCGTTCGTGGCTTGCTCTCGCGCGTGTTGCTGCGTAAGAACGCGAACGGTCGATCAGATGATGGCGGTTTCACAACGCTCGACGGGTGCTGGTCCCGTGGCAAAGACGTTCCCGCGTTCTGCCAGCACGACAGTTCTCGTCGGTAGGTACCGGCCGTGCAGAGGATCGTACACGTGCAGCAGCCGTCGCGCGCCGATGCGGACCCGAGGCCAATCGCAAGGCAACGAATTCCGACATGGATGAAGTGGCTCTATACCGCATTTGCCGCAGCGGTCGCTCCGGTGTATGCGCGCCAGTATGGCTGGCGGAATTTCCTCTGGTTTTCCGACGTCGCCTTGTTTGCCACGGTCCCGGCCTTGTGGCTCGAACATCCACTCCTCAGCAGCATGCAGACCGTCAGCCTCACGGTCCCGGAAGCCGGCTGGGCGATCGATTTCGCTGCACACCTGTTCGCTGGAAGACGACCAATCGGCCTCGCCGATTACATGTTCGATCCGAAGATCCGCCGCAGTATTCGGGCGATATCGTTGTTCCACCTCTGGCTTCCACCATTGCTCATGTGGACAGTGAGCCGATTGGGATACGACCGGCGGGCCTTACCAGCGCAGACGCTGGCGACGTGGGCGTTGCTGGTGACGACGTATCACGTGACCGAGCCGGGCGACGACATCAATTGGGTGTACGGCTTGAGCGGATCGCCGCAGCATCGCATCAATCCGACGATCTACCTGCTCCTCGTCATGGCCGTCTACCCGATCGCCTTTCATTGGCCGGCGCACGTGGCGTTCACGCGGATATTTCCTGCGCCATCCGATATCAATCGCCCTTGCTCGTCAGCCACCACCACAGGAGACAGAATCCGGCAGCGCTCATGATCGCGGCGGTGAGCACTCCAAGCGTGTTCGCGGCGATCAATTCGACACCGGCGAGATCGGCGCCAGCCGTAAAGGTGTTGGCGACGAACAGCAGCGCGCACGCGCCCCACAGCACCCAGCGTGGGTAGCGAGCGCGCAGCAGTAGAAACAGAATCACCGGTAATGATGCACCTTCCGAATTAGAAGGGCGGTAGACTGCGTAGGGCCAAGGCGACGGCCGATCCGGACGGTTCGCGACAGGCTCTGGAGTGAATGAGGGATCGTTTGCCGGCTCTTCTGCGGTACACCGAGAGCATCCGCCACGCGCAGAAGCACACCGGGACCAATCCATTTATTTATTCGCACGGGCTTGCGCTCTGGCATTGAGGTTGAAGACCTATCGCTCAGTACCTTATAGAAGGTTGAGTGGTTCGCCACCTCATCCAACCATGAAGTAGCAGGATGACGCCTTGGTACAAGAATGCGGTCCTCTACTGCCTCGACGTGGAGACGTTCTGCGATGCCGACGGCGACGGCGTCGGTGACTTTCTCGGTCTCGGTCGGAAATTGCCGTACCTGGCGGAGCTCGGCGTCGACTGCGTCTGGCTGATGCCGTTCTATGCGACCGCGAATCGCGACGACGGGTACGACGTCACGGATCACTGTGCCGTCGATCCGCGGCTTGGCACGCTGCACGATTTCGACGACTTCGTTCGAGCAGCGGCGCGGCTCGACATCCGTGTGATCGTCGATCTCGTCGTCAACCACACGTCGATCGATCATCCGTGGTTTCAGGCCGCCAGATCCGACCCGCACTCGTGCCGTCGGGCGTACTACGTGTGGTCGGCCGATCGTCCGGCGCACACACGCGAACGGCTCGTGTTTCCAGGATTTCAGCAGGAATCGTGGAGTTGGGATGCCCAGGCCGGCGCCTGGTATCACCATCGGTTCTACGAGCACGAACCCGATCTGAATATGGACTGCGCGGAGGTCCGCGAAGAAATCCGAAGGATCGTCGCGTTCTGGCTTGGTCGTGGAATTTCGGGATACAGAGTCGATGCGGTCCCGTTCATCATCGAGCGCGTCGGTCCGGACGGCCGAACGAGCCACGAAGTCTTTGCCGATCTCTCGGCGCTGCGCCGGATGAGCGACGCCGTTAACCGCGACGCGGTGCTTATCGGCGAGGCCAACGTGCCGCCGCCCGCAGTGTCTTCGTATTTCGGATCCGGCGATCGTCTCCATGTGATGCTCGATTTCCTGATGGCCCAGCGCCTCTTTCTCGCCCTCGCCACCCACGACGCAGGTCCTATCGTCGAGACCTTGACCGGACGTCCCGACATTCCGACCGAGTGCACCTGGGGTGAGTTCCTTCGCAATCACGACGAGCTGGATCTTGCCCGCTTGAGCGAATCGGAGCGCGCACAGGTTTTTGCGGCGTTCGGGCCTCGCACCGACATGCAGATCTACGGGCGCGGTCTTCGCCGGCGGCTCGCGACGATGCTCGGCGGCGACCGCAATCGCATCGCGCTGGCGTTCAGTCTGCAATTCACTCTGCCCGGGTGCCCGGTGATCTTTTACGGCAATGAAATCGGAATGGGCGAGGAGCTCGCGTTACCCGAACGACTGCCGGTTCGTACGCCGATGCAATGGACCGATGCGCGCGGCGCCGGCTTCTCGAACGCGCCTGAGGAGAGATTCGTGCGGCCGCTCGTGCGCGACGAGCCCTTCAGCGCGGCGCACGTCAACGTCGACGCTCAGCGGCAGGATCCTGCGTCGCTGCTCAACGTCGTCAGGGGACTCATTGCCGCCCGGAAACAGTGTCTCGAGATCGGCGTCGGAAGCTGCACGATCCTGCCGGCCGACCCGCCCGTGCTGATGCACCGGTGCGATTACGGGTCGGACAGCGTCTTGTTCGTCCACAATCTCCTCAATGCGCCGCGGACGGTTCGGCTCGAGGGTGCCGACGCGCGCGAGGCAGCCGTCGTCGTTGCTTCTTCCGGCGTCGAGCTCGACCCCTGCCGTCGCGAGATCGACCTCGCGGCGTACGGCTACGCGTGGCTGCGACTGTGAGCGGCGACTCGTTTCAGCTCTGCACCACCGAGCAGCGGTAGAACGAACAAGTTCGCCAGGATGTCGATGATCGTGCCGAAAACGACGACCAATCCAAAGCGCTGGGTCGGTGGGAAGTCCGAGAGAACGAAAATCGCAAAGCCGGCTGCAATGATCACGTCCGAATAGACAATTCCTCGCCACTGCTCCTCGCGTGCGGACACCCACGCGCTCCACCCCGTCTTCCCGTCGCGCCCGGCCCGCCGAACGCCGAACATCAGGTGGACCATCGAATCGATCGCCATGCCGATGCAGACGTTCGTGGCCGGTGCAGAAATGATGTCGACCGGGACGTGGAGAAGCCCGACGCCGCCCAACATGCAAAGCGGCACGAGCGACAGGCTGACAATCATCGCAGCGGCGCCGCGGATCGTTCGGGCAACGATCCAGGCGACGACCGTGAACAACACAATCAGCCAGAACAGACCCGTCACCAGGCTGGATGCGACCAGCGTCGCCAGCTCTCCCTGCAAGCGATAGATGCCGCCGACGAGCACCGGTTTGAAACCATTGCGGCGGACGATCGCGCGGAGATCGTTCACGACGTCGACGCGCGGCTTGTCGCGGCCGCGCTCGATCATCCGAAGATAGAAGGCCGCCTGCGTACGATCGCTGGTGACGAACGTGCGGGCGATCCGATCGTGTTCAGGTTCCTCCATGATTTTGAGCAGGTGCTCCGACGAGAGGAGAAAGGCGAGCGGGCGCCGGCGCCCCTCCGCCATGAGCACGGGGAGCGAAACGACGGTCCCGACTCCTTTGTGATCTTCGAGTCCGGTCTGCAGGCCCCACATCTGCTTGTAAGCGTCCTTCGAGTTCAACGTGCTGCCATCCGCCGCCGCGACGACCAGCGTGAGCGGGTTCGAGCCGCCGTTGCGATCCACGTATTCCAGCCCGTCGCGGAGCTCCTGATGCGGTTTGAAGTACTCCAGCAGGTTGGGATCGGTGTTCAGGCGCGTCAGGCCCAATCCGAGGCCGAGGCTCACCACGATCACGCCCGTTGACAGAGGGACGAACCGGCGCGACCAGAACCGCCGTCCCGGTCCCATTTCCATCACTGCGCTGTCGCGCGGCACCGCCCACCTCAGAAATGCCGGATACATGAGGTACGCACACAGCAGCGCCAGCGCGCTTCCAAGTACGCCGCCGAACCCCAGTTCGCGCAGCGGCTTCGCCTGAACGAACAGCAGGCTGCCGAATCCGAGCGACGCGCAGACCATCGACCAGAACGACGCGGGAAAGGTCATTCGACGGGCCGCCGCCGCGAGATCGTGCGCCCGCCTGCCGGTCTTGGAGGCGAGCGTCTGCCAGTTGAACGTCATGTACACGAGGTGCGACAAGGCGATCACGAACACGATGGTCCCGAGGTTCGCCGTCAGCACCCCGATCTTCTTGCCGAAGAGCGACTGCACCAGCAACGTCGACAATACCGCGCTCATGCACGTCGCGAGCATCCCGATGAACAACCGCGCCGACCGGAACACCCACCACATCGTCACGCCGAACAGGACGACGGCCGTCAGGCTGAAGTAGATGAAGTCGTGCACGATGCTGCGGCGAATCATCTCCACCACGTACGGGGCGCCTGCAATCCGGATTCGAAAATCGTCGCGATCGAATTCGTGAACGACGCGTTCCACCTGCGGAATGAGTCGTTCCGTCTCGTTTCCCGGGTCAACACGATGACGTTGCTGGAGCGGTGGTTTTCGGCGATCAACAGTCGGCTCCAGAACGGACTGGCTTGCGCATCGCCGAAATCCTTCGGTCCATCGGCGAGACTTCGTACGCCGGTCACCGATCTGATGGCTGCAATCCGCCCGGTGAGCTGTCGCAGCTTGTCGAGGTAACGCTCCGAGGAGATGTCGGATGACGAAACGCTGAGAATGAGCTGACTGCCGGACGGGAACCGCCGGTCAATCGTGTTCGATTCCTGCAGCTGCGGGTCATCCGACGAAAAGAAGAAATGCTGATCCACGCGCGGCGTGAGGTCGACGACGGCGTAGACGAGAACGAGCAGGACGACTGCGGCGGCGAGCGCCAACCAGTGTGCCCGTGAGCCGCTTGGCTTCGAACCGGCCGTCACCGCTCGCGGCTGCTGCATTCGACACGCCAGGCTACTGGCGAGCCAGCACGACGAGGGTGTATGGCTGAGAAGAAATGGGACGTGCGCATGGATCCGGGCGCCCGCCGGCTCAGCGGCTCCGGGAAGCGAGTCGCCTTTTCCTGGCGGCGGCGCGACGTTGCAGGATTCGTTTCGCTCGCTCGAGCTCGCGCCGTCGCGTCGCCGAGAGCCCCTTGCCACCGCGGTTGATGAAGTACTGGATCATGCGAACGGCAGACCCCAGGCCTTTGGGCGAGACGTCCTTGCGCGCCATCGTCCGGGCGATCTGGGATGCCGATCCGGCGAAGGTCCGTTTGGGCGGGTGCGTCGAGTCGGTCGTCACCTGTCTGACCCAGCGGCGCTTCGATCGTCTGATCGCCATTGTTTCCTAGAATACGCCCAGCGCGTTGAACGGCGTGGCGGTGCCGCCGGTAATCTTCGTCAGCTGCACCGTCATGAAGAAATCCCAGCGCTTGAGGCGCGCCGCTTCCTGAGCCGCATCCTCGAAATACCCGTTGTCGACGAGCGGCATGCCCATGATCGCGATCGACAGCGTATGCACCGGGCGGTTCGACGCTTCGCCGCTGCCGCCCGCCACGCCGGAGGGCTGGACGTCGTTGACCGCGTCGCTGCCGAGCAGCGAGACGTCGCGCTGCTTCAGCCACGGCATCACGGAGACGTGCAGGCCGGCGGCTTCGCGCGCGGAGTTCCACGGACCCTTCGCCGCGCGCAGCGCCCAGCGGCCGGTCCGAATCAGCACGGCATCGCCGCTGCCGATCTTCACGTTCGCGAACTTCTCCCACGCTTCGAGATCGGCCGGATAGATCGGCGTCGTCGGCGCCAGATACGGCACGTTCTTCAGCAGCGGCATGTCGACGAGGACGGCGCGCGTCGCGATGCCGGGACCCATGTGATCGATCGCGTTCGCCTTGCATCCTTTCTCGTCGAGATCCTGAGGGTGCCCGTTGTAGACCGTCGCCTTCCCGTCGCGCAGGATCGAATAGTGGCAAAGCGCGTCGAGATGTGAATTGGTGCCGTCGTGCGTGCCGAAGCTGATGGTGTCGAGCGCGGCGCGGGCAACGGCGGGATTCCACGGCTGTCCGCCAGGATTCCACATCTCATGCTTCGTCTCTCCGAACTGGAAGTTGTCGATCGCCTTTTCGAGGCTCGCAAAATGCGCGAGCGAGACGCTGACGCCCTCCCGCACGAGCCGCGCCGCCTGCCTGGTCTTCTCCGGCGTGACGAGATTGAACGCGCCGCGCTCGTCCGCCTGTCCCCAGCGGCCCCAGTTCGACAGCTCCGTTTCCATCTTGATGACCTGCTCGTAGGTTGTCTTGTGCGCCGGCTCCTGCGTCGACGGATTCGGCGGGATCGGCGTCAACCCGCCGCGCGCCGGCGCCTGCGCCTGGCCGGCCGCGCGCGCGCCGATCGACCAGGCGACGCCGATCGTCAGCACGGCGACGCATGACGCGACGACACATACAGAACGTATTTTCACGGTTGCCTCCGTTATCTTGATTCAATCCTGTCGCGCCACACGTCGTGAATCTTCTCGGCGAGCTGCGCGTATTGGGCATCGACCATCAGGATCCCGTCCGCGCCGGTCAACACGCCCACCCGGCCTCCGGCCGCGTCCTGATGGCCAGGGTCGAGACCCGCCGAACCGGACAGCATGTAAAGATTCGGCGCGATCTTGTCCGCCGTGATGTCGATCTTGCTGTAATCGGTTCCCTGCGCCCATACGTTGATGGCGAGAGCTGCCGCCGCCAGTCCGGCTGAGGACACGTGCCATGCTGATTTCATTTGGCGCTGCTCCTTTTCGAGGCGGCATCTTACCCACAAAGCGACGCGTCGCGGCGGTAATCGTGACCGGCTTACGCGGATGCAGTGGACGTTCGGCAACCATCCGTTCCGCGCCGGCAATGCTCTTGCGCGATTCGTTCTCGAAGTACGATCGCGCGAGGAGGTCGGCATCGGCGCTCGCGCGAGGCAGAAGCCGAAGCCAGCAGAAGCATGGTCGAACCGAAATCAGCCGAATCCGACGCGATTGTGCTGCGGCACCTGCGCGAGCTCGTCGCGGCGCTCGATCAGCGAGTGCCGCACATCGAGCGCGCGGGCGAGGCGCAGATCGCGCGCGATGCGGCCGAATTGAGAGAAAAAGCCTTGCGGCGGATTGCGGAGCTCGAACGAAACCGCTAATGCAACGGTACAGTCAGCGGGACGACGGCGGTTGACCGGGGGACCAACGATCCGTAGCCGTCCTCGAGCCGTTCAAGGAGACTGTCCACGACATCGGCCGGTATCGGGCGCGAGAAGAAGTAGCCCTGGCCGAACCCGCAATCGAGCGATTCGAGAAAGTCGACCTGTGAGGACGTCTCCGTCCCTTCGGCAACGACGTCGAGGCGCAGCGTGCGTGCGAGGTTCAGCATCGTCCGAATGATCTCGCGGCAATCGTGCTGATCGATTCGCGCGATGAACGATTGATCGATCTTGAGCGTGTCGACGGGAAAACGCTGCAGATAGCTGAGCGATGAGAACCCGGTGCCGAAATCGTCGAGGCTGAGGCGCACGCCGAGCGCCTTCAGATCCATCAGTACGGCGCGGGCGCGCTCCGCATCGGCCATCGCCGCGCCCTCGGTGATCTCGAGTCGAAGGCAATTCGGCTCCAGTCCCGTTTCCTGCAGCGTGTGCGTCACGTGCCGCACGAGGTCCGGCTGCGCGAAACTGCGGGCGGAAATATTGACGCTGACGGTCAGCGGCGAGCCGTGCGGGAACCGCGTATGCCATTCGCGTGCAGCCTGACACGCCGCGCGCAGGACCCATCGATCGATGTGCGCGATCAGTCCCGTATCCTCGGCGACGGGGATGAATGCGGCCGGAGAGAGAAAGCCTTGCTGCGGATGGTTCCAGCGGACCAGCGCTTCGAACCCGGTCAGCCGGGAGTCGCCCAGGTGGACGATCGGCTGATAGTACACCTCGAACTCGTCCCGTTCGATGGCACGGCGGAGAGCGGTCTCGAGCTGCAGACGTTCAACGGCGCCGCGATGCATCGTGGCGTCGAATACCGCGTATCGATTGCCTCCCATCGCCTTGGCGCGGTACATGGCCGTATCCGCGTCGCGAACGAGCTCCTCCGCTCCGCCATGGCCCGACGTGCTCACGGCGATGCCGATGCTCGCTGTTGCAAAGATGTCGGTGCCTTCGAGGCGCACCGGCGCCGCAATCGTTTCGAGCAGCCGTTCGGCGATGCGCACCGCGTCGCTTGCGTCGCGAATGTTCTCGAGAAGGACGGTGAACTCGTCGCCGCCGAGCCGCGCCAGCGTCGAATCGGAGCCGTGGCGCTGCTCGAGCCCCGGAACGTGCGGCGCCGCGTCGTTTCCAGCGGTTGCCTCTCGCAGCCGCTGGGCGATTTCGAGCAGCAGGCAGTCGCCGACTGTGTGACCGAGGCTGTCGTTGACCGTCTTGAATCGATCGAGATCGACGAACAGAACCGCAAAAGTCTGAGGACGCCGCGCCGTGTGACTGCGTGCGTGGCTCACGCGGTCCATGAACAACGCGCGGTTCGGCAGCCCGGTCAGGTGATCGTGAAGCGCATCGTGCAGGAGGCGCTCCTGCGCGGCGCGAAGGCTCGACGTCATCTCGTTGAAGGCGACCGCCATCGTCGTCGCTTCGGCGCTGCCGCGAACCGGAACCTGGTGGTGC
>WNES01001808.1_pt1 | contig 9979 bp, 10 predicted proteins | sample 5399931 | NCBI WGS metagenome assembly WNES01 (sample SAMN13153332, study PRJNA577476) | soil metagenome | isolation source: 20 cm grassland meadow soil 2 days after 3rd rain plot 5 | place: USA:California | collected 2015-11-11
TCGGTCCGGCGTGACCTACGGCGCCACCTCGGGTCGTTCGCCGGGATCCGCATCGTCGTCACCCACGATCCGCTCGAAGCCGTCGCACTCGCCGACCGTCTGGTGATCCTCGAAGGCGGTCGTGTCGTTCAAACGGGTTCTGCAGCCGAAGTCACGCAGCGGCCACGGTCGCGATACGTCGCCGATCTTGTCGGCGTGAACCTCTTTCGGGGAGTCGCGACAGCCGGGCACGTCGCGTTGGTCGGAGGCGCCGTGGTCCAATCTGCCGACGGGGTCGAGGGCGAGGTCTTCGCCACGATCCATCCGCGCGCTGTCGCGCTCCATCGCACGCGCCCGGAAGGCTCACCGCGAAACGTCTGGCGCGGTCGTGCGTCGGCGCTCGACTTTCAGGGCGACCGCGTACGCGTGGGTGTCGAAGGCGAGATGTCGATCGTCGCCGAGGTCACGCCGGCCGCGGTTCACGACCTCGATCTCGCCGAGGGCGGCGAGGTCTGGGTCAGCGTGAAGGCAACCGAGATCGGCGTCTACCCGGCCTAAACTCGCGCCATGCCGAAGAGCGCGACGAGCGCGAGGCCCGCGCCGAACCTCATGAGCGCCGACGACGCGCTCGCGCGCATCCTTGATGGAGTACCGCGGGTTCCCGCGGTCCAGACACCGCTCCTCGATGCGCTCGGCCTCGTGCTCGCCGAGGACATCGCGGCCGACCGCGACGTGCCGCCATTTCGCAACTCCGCAATGGATGGGTACGCGGTTCGCGGTGATGACGTCGCGTCGGCTCCGGTCGAGCTGCGGGTGGTCGGCGAGGTTGCGGCGGGAGGCTTCCCCGATCGGGAGGTCGGACCCGGCGAAGCGATGCGCATCATGACCGGCGCGCCGATGCCCGATGGCGCGGACACCGTGGTCCGGGTCGAGGACACCGACAATGCGAGCGACGTCGTCACGATCGGGGCCGCGACCCCGAAGGGGATGTCCATCCGTCAGGCCGGCGAGGATCTGAGGAAAGGCGAGCGCGTCCTCGAGGCGGGGACCGTCCTGCGCGCCGCCGAGATCGGTCTTCTCGCATCGGTCGGGCGCGCTCGCGTCCGGGTGCGCAAGCGTCCGCGGGTTGCGGTGTTCTCGACGGGCGATGAGATCGTTGACCTCGACGCGCCACTCGAGCGCGGACAGATCCGCGACTCAAATCGCTACACGCTCGCGTCGGCGGTCCGCGCGGCCGGCGCCGAGGCGTGGGTCCGTGGCATCGTCCCCGATTCGCCCGACGCGTTGCGGACAGCGCTGCGCGAGGGGCTCGCGGCGGACGCGATCGTGACAAGCGGCGGGGTCTCGGTCGGCGATCATGACCATCTGAAGCCGGTCCTCGCCGAGCTCGGAACGATCGACTTCTGGGCGATCGCCATCCGTCCGGGACGTCCCCTCGCGTTCGGCGAGCTGACAGACGGCGACCGTCGTGTGCCGATCTTCGGACTGCCGGGCAACACCGTGTCCGCCCTCGTGACGTTCGAGCTCTTCGTCCGCCCGGCGCTGCTTCGGATGCAGGGACGCGCGAACGTCGCGCGGCCGAGGGCCAAGGCGCGACTGGACGAGCCCGTCGACAAGTTGGGATCGCTTCGCTTCTTCGCTCGTGGCATTCACGACCCAGAGGGGGGCACCGTCCGGCTCACCGGACCGCAGGGCTCGGGAATCCTTCGCTCGATGTCGCTTGCGAACTGCCTCATCGATCTGCCGGTCGGGCCATCGCGCTTCGAGAAGGGCGAGGTCGTCGACGTGATCCTGACGGAGCAGCCGGAAGCGACAAGATGAGCGAGGAGCGATTCAGTCGCGACGAGCGAAAACAGCAGCGTGAGCATTTCTCCGCGGGTCGCTCTGCGCCCAGGGGCCCCTGCCCCTGGCCGCGAGATTGAGCAAGATGACCGCAAGAAAAAAGCTCACGCACCTCGACCGCAAGGGTGCCGCTCGCATGGTCGACGTCGGCGCGAAGGCGGTGACCGAGCGGCGCGCCGTCGCGCGCGGGCTCCTCCGCGTGTCGGCCTCGACGATCGCTCTCGTGCGCGACGGTGCGACGCCGAAAGGCGACGTGCTCGCGGCCGCGCGCCTCGCGGGGATCATGGCCGCGAAACGCACGAGCGACCTCATTCCACTCACCCACCCGCTGCCGCTCACGCACGCCTCGGTCGAGCTCGTCCTCGGTAAGGAGGCGATCGAGATCGAGGCGACGGTCGCCACGAGCGCGCGGACCGGCGTGGAGATGGAAGCGCTCACCGCGGTTTCGGTCGCCGGGCTCACGCTCTACGACATGCTCAAATCCGTCGAGCGCGGAGCGACCCTGACCGATGTGCGTCTCGTCGAGAAGACCGGTGGAAAGTCGGGGACGTACCGAGCTTCGTGACTCTCCGCGCGGGGATCATCACCGTGAGCACGAGGGGCGCGGCCGGCGAACGTGCCGACGAGAGCGGCCCCGCCATGCGCGAGGCTCTCGTGGCCGCGGGAGCCGAAGTCGTCCACGAGTCTGTTGTGCCGGACGATGTGGAACGCGTGGCCACCGCGATCCTCGGCGCGGTGCGGGCCGGCGCCAACGTCGTCCTCACGACCGGGGGCACCGGCCTCTCGCCGAATGACGTCACGCCGGAAGCGACGCGGCGCGTGATCGATCGCGAGATCCCTGGGATCGCCGAGGCCCTGCGCGCGAAGTCGCTCGAGAAGACCCCGCACGGGATGCTCTCGCGCGGCGTCGCAGGCGCGGTGGGGTCGGCGCTCGTCGTGAACCTCCCCGGCTCGCCACGCGCAGTCCGGGAATCGCTCGAGGTCCTGCTGCCGGTCGTCCCCCATGCCGTCGAGCTCCTCGCGGGAGCAAGCGGCGAGCAGGGTCACGCCTCGGGCCGGCGATGAAGCTCTCGGTCGCACCCGAGGTCGCGAAAGCGCTCGAAGCAAATGCGCCGGTGGTCGCGCTCGAATCGACCGTCATCGCGCACGGGTTGCCGCGCCCGCGCAACCTGACCACCGCGAGGGCGCTCGAGACGGAGATCCGCGCACTCGGGGTGGTGCCCGCAACGATCGCGCTGCACGACGGTGTCGCGGTCGTCGGCGCGGGCGATGTGCTTCTCGAGCGGCTCGCGAACGAGACCGGGGTGGCCAAGGTCTCGATCCGCGACATCGCGCCCGTCCTGGCCGCGCGTTCGCTCGGCGGAACGACCGTCGCGGCCACCGTCGAGATCGCGGCGGCCGCCGGCATCCAGGTCCTGGCGACCGGCGGCATCGGCGGGGTCCACCGCGGGGCCGAGCAGAGCTTCGACGAGTCCGCGGACCTGGAGGCGATCGCCCGGCACGCGGTCGTGGTGGTGAGCGCCGGCGCAAAGTTCGTGCTCGACCTTGCCCTGACCTTGGAGCGGCTCGAGACGCTCGGCGTACCCGTCCTCGGGTACGGCACCGACGAGTTTCCCGCGTTCTACGTACGGTCGAGCGGCCTTCGGCTGCAGTACCGCGTCAACGACGCCCTCGGCGCGGCACGCATCGCGACGGAGCAGCTCGCGCGCGGCGCGGGCATGCTCCTCTGCGTACCCGTGCCCGCCGAATCCGCGCTCGAACGAGACGAGGTCGAGGACCAGGTCCGCGCAGCGATCGCCGCATCCGACCGCGACGGCATCCGTGGCGCCGACCTCACCCCGTATCTGTTGCGCGCACTCGGCGAGGCTACGAACTACCGCGCGCTCGACGCGAACATCGCGCTCCTGCGTGCCAACGCTCAGGTCGCCGCGCAGCTCGCATTGACTCTCTGCGCGTAGGGGCCCGCGCCGCTAGATTCGTCGCCGCCATGCGCACGCTCACCGTCCCGCCATCGCAGGACGAGGTCGCTCAGGCGGCCGATGAGATCTCTGGCGGCGCGCTCGCCCGCGTTCGCGTCGAGTCCTGGCCGCGCGGGCGCTCGCATCACGCGTACCTGCTCACGACACCCGGCGGGGAGCAATTCCTTTTCAAGGTCCACCGCCGCCCGCATCCGGGCCGGATGCGCCGGTTCCTGCACCTCGCCGAGCTCCTGCAGGAGAAACACGTCCCTCATCCGGCGGTGCGCTGGTACGACGTCGAGAAGCGCACGCTCGACGTTCCCTATTACATCCAGGACTTCATTTCAGGCGAGGATGCCGCGCGCTCGCTCAGCGCGCTCTCCTTCACCGACCAACACCGGGTTGGCGAGGAGCTCGGGGCGGGCCTTCGGGTGATGCATCGCGTCGAGTACGTCGACACGCCGATGCCGTGGTCGACCGAGCTCGACGACCGGCTCCGCACGCGCGCCGCGGAGTGCCGCTTCCTCGACGCGCTCGATCAGGGATCACACGAGACCGTGATCCAGCATTACGAAGAGCGGCGCAGCTCTCTCGAAGGCGTCGAGCGACGTCTCACGCATGACGACTTGAACCTCGCCAACCTGCTGCTCCAGCGGCGATCCGACGGCTGGCACTTCGTCGCGTTCCTCGATTTCGAGCGCGCGCGCGGCCGCGATCCGCTGCTCGACCTCGTACGCATCGAGAGCTGGACGCTGCCCGCCTGTCCGGCGATGATCGCGCCGTTCCGCGATTCGTACGCGCGCGTCGAGGACGACGCGAGCCGTCGTCGCGCCGAGATCTACGAGATCTACCTGCTCCTCGCGGGCATCGTCTGGTACCGCTCGAACGAGCTGCCGGAGCGCGAGCGCTTCTGCCGCGAACGCCTGGTGGGGTGGCTCGCGCAGCACGCCTGACGTTTCAGCACCGCGGTCCTACGCCGCGACGTCCGCTGGTCGACCACTCTCGAACGACGCGACTCCAGCGAGCGCGGCTGCGACGGCTGCTCGACCATCCCGTCCGGTGACCGCCGGGGGGCGGCGCTCGAGGGCGCCGTCGATAAAGTCCGCAAGCTCCGCGCGGTAGGCCTCGGCGAATCGCTCGAGGAACCCCGGAAACAGGTCGTGCGTCGCGCCGGCCGGCGTGTAGACGGCGAGTCGGCTGCGCTGCTGATGCCCGATCAGCACGGCGCCGTTGGCGCAGACGATCTCTGTTCGAACGTCGTACGCGTACCGCGCTCCCCAGTACGTCTCGATGTCCGCGAGCGCCCCACCCGCGAACCGCACCGCGTTCAAGGCGGCATTCGGCGCGTGTCCGTGCGCGTCGCGCGTGTGACAGAGCACGGCAGCCGTCGTCGTGACACTCGCGATGTCGTCGCCGAGGAGGAACCGAGAGAGGTCGAAGTCGTGGATCGTCGACTCGAGCATCATGTCGGTGACGCCGTTAGACGCGGGCAGATGCGTCGCCTCGCGATCGCGGTGGACCGCGTGGAAGAAGAGCGGCTCGCCGAGCGCACCCGAAACGATCAACCGTTTCGCTTCGGCGTACGCCGCGTCGTAGCGCCGCATGAATCCGAGCTGCACGCGGGACTGTCCGCGTTTTGCTGCGGCGATCACTCGGTCGCAGTCGTCCAGCGTGTGCGCCATGGGCTTTTCGAGGAGGACGTCCTTTCCGCGCACGAGAGCGGCGACAGCCTGCTCCGCGTGGAAGCGCGCGGGCGACGCGATGACGAGGACGCGAACGTCGTCGCGCTCGAGGAGCTCGTCGAGCGATGCGCACGCGCGGGTGTCGAGCTCCGCCGCGGCGCGCGACGCGACCTGCGTGTCGGCATCGAAGAGCGCCACGAGCCGCGCACCTGCGATGCGCGATGCGGCGTTCTCGGCGTGACGCCGGCCCATGAGGCCGGCACCGACGACCGCGACGCCGATGCGCTCGGGGCTCAAGGGAGCGCCGCGGTGACGAACGCGAAGCTCTTCGCCGCGTCGAGCTTGGGCTGTCGCAAGGAGCCCGGCTGGATGCGGATGTCCTGCTCGACGATGAGCCAGCCCTCGTACCGCGCGTCGCTCAGGATGCGCAGGAACGCGGCCATGTCGACCGCTCCCGACCCGACCGGCGCGAAGACGTCCTCGCCCACCGCGGCGGTGAAGTCCAGCCGCGCCGCAAGCGCGCGCTGGTAGCGATCCCGATAGACATCTTTCAGGTGCACGTGCCGGATGCGCGCGGTCTCGCGACGAGCGAGGGCGACCGGATCGCCGCCGCCGTAGAAGACATGACCGGTATCGAGGCAGAGGCCGACCAGCGATGGATCGGTTTGGCGTAGCAGCTCGTCGACCTCGCTCGGCGTCTCGACGTAGGTGCCCGCGTGCGGGTGGAACGCGGTGACCAGGCCCATCTGCTTGGCGCGGCGCGCGATCTCGTTCGCGCCCTCCGCGAATCTCTTCCAATCGTCTACCGAGAAGCGGGGGTCACCCGCGGAGACGCGTCCGGCGATCCGCTCGCGCCGCTCGTCTCCGGCTTCCGCGAGCACGAGGACCGGAGCGGACAGCTCAGCGAGCAGGCGGGTCGTGTCCATCGCGTACGCGAGCTGGTCCTCGTAGCGCGCCGGGTCGTGCAGCGTGACGGGGCAGAAGGCCCCGGCCATGGCGAGCCGCCGTTTCCCGAGCTCCGCCGCGAGGACGGCAGCTTCCTTCGGCAGGTAGCCCCACGGACCGAGCTCCGTACCGGCGTAGCCGAGCTCGGCCATCTCGTCGAGCACGTGCGCGTACGGCAGCATCGTCCCCCAGTCGGGAAGCTCGCAGATCCCCCAGGTGATCGGCGCGGTGCCGACCTTCATCGCAGCCAACGCTCGAGGACCTCCCCAACCTCGGCGAGAGACTCTATCTGGGCATCGGGAGTGACGGCGAAGCCGCTCGGCTCACCGACCGGACGCGGCCGTGGCTCGGGGGGACGCAGCCATACGGCACGCATCCCCAGCTGCTGCGCGCCGAAGACATCCTGGTATGGCTCGTCGCCCACCATCACCGCGTCGCGGGCCTGGACTCCGGCGATCGCGAGCGCCGCCTCGAAGATCGCGCGATGCGGCTTGCGGAACCCGGCGCTGTGAGAGGTCACCACGCCGTCGACGAGTCCCTCAAGACCAAGCGCCCCGAGATCCGACAGGAAGTCCTCCGAAGCGCTCCAAAGCGTGTTGCTCACGAGTACGGTCCGCAGCCGGTGTTCGCGGCACCAGACAAGCGCGTCGCGGGCGCCCGGGGCGAGCTCGCCCGAGACGCTCCCACGAACGACGGCTACGCGTCGCAGCTCGTCGAGGTCGACCGGCTCGCCCGAGACGGCCTGCGCCTCGAGCCATCGGCGCACCATCTCGAGCGTGCGCTGGCGCATCGGCTCGGTGGGATCATCGGCGAGCATCTGCGTCAACAGATCGGCATCGAGCAACGATCCATACCATTCGCGCGGACCAAAACGAGCGACGAGCTGCGCGAGCGAGAGCTCGCGCGGGGAAACGTCCGGACGTCCGCGCATCAACGTTCCGCCGACGTCGAACAGCACCGCGCCTAACAGAGCTTGTTTCCTTGACGGGCCACTGGGCCGCGCTAGGGTAGGCGTCTCGATAGGCACGGGGGAGGCAAACGGGCATGAAGCAGTGGCTTCGTTCGATCAGTCCGCTCGCCGCGGTGCTTCTGGTGGCGGCAGCGTGCGGCGGAGGCGGAACCCCAAGCGCCGGCGGGAGCTCGGCGCCGAGCGCGGCAGAAGACAAGGAGCTCGTCTTCTACAGCGGCGGCGACACGAACGTCCAGGACCTGCACCAAAAGCAGATCATCCCGGCGTTCGAGAAGGCGACCGGGATCAAGGTCACCTTCACGTTCCTCGAGCACGGCACCGGCGCCCAGGGCATCTACGACCGCATCAAGGCGCAGAGCGACGCGGGCAAGACGCAGTGGGACATCGACCTCTGGGAGTCGGACACCGGTTACTACACCCGCCCGGATGACCTCTTCCTGCAGGTCACCGATAAGGACATCGCGAATCTCGGCAAGGTGCCGAAGCCGACGCTCGACTTCGTGCAGAACAAGGCGGTCCCGTACCGCGGATCGAGCGTCGTACTCGCGTACAACTCCGACAAGGTCACGAACCCGCCGCAGACCTACGACCAGCTGCTCGACTGGATCAAGGCGAACCCCGGCAAGTTCGCGTACAACGAGCCGTCGACCGGCGGGTCAGGTGACGCCTTCGTCATCGCGATGCTCTACAAGTACAGCGACTACAACAAGTACGTCAGCCAGCCGTTCAGCGCTTCGAACGAGAAGGACTGGGACGCGGCATTCGCCGCGCTCAAGGGCCTGGCGCCGTCGCTCTACGGCAAGGGCACCTACCCCAAGGGCAACGCCGGCACGCTCGACCTGCTGAACCGTGGCGAGATCTGGATGGGCACGGTCTGGTCCGATCAGTCGACGCAGGCCCTCCAGGCGGGCCAGCTCCCGAAGACCGTGAAGATCACGCAGATCAATCCGGCCTTCAACGGCGGCGCCGCCTACATCGGCATAACCAAGAAAGCCACGCACAAGCAGGCCGCCATGAAGTACCTCAACTTCCTGCTCGAGCCCGCGCAGCAGTCGCTCATCGTCACCGGCGCGATGTCCGGATACCCGGGCATCGACTGGCAGTACATGCCCTCCGACGCGCGTACCCGGTTCTCGGGTGCCGACAAGGAGTACCGCCTGTGGCCAGGTGGTACGTACGGCCAGGACATGCAGCGGCTCTGGCACGAGAAGGTCGCGTCGTAACCAGAGGCTAGGAGGCACGACGGCGTGGCGGTCGTAACGTCCGCTCGCGCCGTCGTGCGACCTCGGCGGCTCGATCGGTCGCGGGCGGCAGGGGTTCTCCTCGTGCTTCCTTCGCTCCTCTACCTCACGCTCTTCGTCTTCATCCCGGTGATCAAGGCGATCACCACATCGTTCACCGTGCGCGACCGCGACGACGCCGGGAACTACACGTACCGCGTCGGTCTCGACAACTACGCCCAGCTCGCGACGAGCGAGACCCTCCGCGCGAACGTCATCTTCACGGTGCTCATCGCGGTCACGTCGGTCGCGATCGTCTTCTGCATCGCGTACGTCATCGCCCTCGCGCTCCGCTTCGGGCGTGGCCCCAGCGCGCGATTCCTCGGGCGGATCTACATCGTCCCGCTGTTCATCCCCTCGGTGATCGCGAGCTACGCGATGATCACCTTCCTCGCGAACCACGGTTTCGTCGACGGCATCCTGCAGGCGCTCGGCCTTCCCGACGGGGTCTTCCCGAAGATCGTCTTCGACTGGAAGGGGATCGTCATCACCCAGGTCTGGCTCTCGCTGCCCTTCATGACGGTGCTGCTCTCGTCGGTGCTCCTAGAGATATCGGACTCGCTGATCGAGAGCGCGCGCGACGTCGGCGCCTCGTCGTGGCAGATCTTCCGCCACATCGTCCTGCCGCTCTCGGCGCCGGGCGCGCTCATCGGGGTGACGTTCATGTTCCTGGGCGTGATCGGCGGCTTCACCGTGCCCTACCTGCTCGGGCCAAACGCCCCGCAGATGCTCGGCGTGTCGATGGTCTACTACATGACCAACTACTTCGAGCCCTACATCGCGAGCACGCAGGCCGTCGCCATCTTCCTGCTCTCGCTGGTCGCGGCGGTCTACTACGTGCGCCAGCAGTTCAAGCGCGAGGTCCGCTGATGGCCGCGCAGGCGCCCGCCCTGCCGGCGGTCCGCCTCACCTGGTGGATCGACGATCCGCGGATGCGGCGCATGCTCCTGCGCCTTTTCGCCGGTGCGCTCGCGGTCTTCATCGGCATCCCGCTGCTGACCCTCGTCTTGTGGTCGTTCGCCGGCGAGTGGTTCTGGCCGAACCTCATCCCTACCCAGTGGTCGCTGCGATGGTGGCAGGAGGTCCTCGAGAACCCGCGCGTCACCGACGCGATGTTCCTCTCGTTCACCATCGCGCCGGTCGTCACGGCGCTCACCGCGCTCGTCGCGATCCCGGCGGGATACGCGTTCGCGCGACTGGACGTCCCCTACCGCCGGCTGCTCCTGCTGCTCTTCCTGATCCCCAACGCCTTCCCGCGCATCGGCCTCTACGTGTCGCTCGCGGTCCTCTACTACCAGATCGGACTCATCGACACGTACTGGG
>WNES01001829.1_pt1 | contig 9922 bp, 8 predicted proteins | sample 5399931 | NCBI WGS metagenome assembly WNES01 (sample SAMN13153332, study PRJNA577476) | soil metagenome | isolation source: 20 cm grassland meadow soil 2 days after 3rd rain plot 5 | place: USA:California | collected 2015-11-11
TCGTTGTAAGAATATTCGGTGTGTGCTACGCCCGTAGAGTCGATTTGCACGGTCTGCGTTCCAGCGGCGTTGCTTTGGATAAGGATCTTGTCGCTACGTTGCTCCGCTGACGCTTGCACGATTCCGGCGAATGCTATGGTCAATGCAATAACTGAGCGCATACTCAGGTCCTCGCAGCCAGCGTCATGGAGTCAATGCAAACAATGAATGATGTTTTTATAGCGGTCCTTTGGGATGAGATGCAGCCAGGCGCCGATTTGGATTCAACGATTTTCTTGTCCTGCCTTGCAGGGGAAGCTGACACAGCTTCACTACAATCGGGCCGCCCAATGGACGTTTGCAGTTAAGATGGAAACGCTCCGAAAGAGCGCTAATATAGCCCGAGCGCCTCGATTGTCGGTTCGTCAATCGCTCCGGTGATAAACAACCCTTGGTCGCGCTGATAATTCGCAAGCGCCGCTCGCGTCTCAACGTTCAGGGAACCGGTTATTGCTCCAAAGTAGTAGCCCGCATCTTGCAAAGCGACTTGAACATTTGCGATCACCTCGTCGGGCAGCAGATTACCATAAGTGTAGATCGGCCCATCGTAATCATAATAACTATTAAGTGGATCATAGCCCCAAGCGGGGTACCAATAGCCCGCATCCAAAAAATAATATCCACCAGTGACAAAGACGATGCTGTTGCAATGGTGCCTCCACCAATCGCGATTGTGCCATTCGTGCCAATTACGACTGAGTGCATTAGAATAGCTAAATCGATTCTTCGAATTTTGCTGATTCCGCTTCGCTGTGTGCTCCCTGGTTTCGCGGTTGGCTAAATCACGCGGCATTAGTTGCACATTGTTGTTTCTTGCGACGCGTTGAGTGTTGATTGTTTCCAAGCCTCCCGAAATTTCGCGCTTCGCCAAATTGTCAGTTCCGACAACGCGTTGAGCGTTCATGATCGGCGACCTGGTCTGCGTAATCTCGCTGCTCGACGAGACGTGCGTACCGGGTTGCACATTGTAAGTTCGCGCGCTTTGTCTAACGCTCATTGCCGCCAGAGTGGGATTCATTGACCGCATGAATGGCGAATAAGTCGGCCGCAAATTAATGGCATGTTGAGCCGCGATTTGGGGCGCGTACGAGTTGATCGTTCGCGGGCCAAAGCCGACTGGTCCGCGAGCGATGTTTTGCATGGCCGACGCGTTTGGATGCGCGGTCGTGGCGTGAGATCTGCCGTTCGCCGCTCCGTGAGAACTATTTTGGCCAAGCGGTGCGTTTGTCTGTCCATCAGCCGAAGACGTCGCGATCGCGAACAATGAAATCAAACAAAGCGTTAAGATCGTGAGTCGTTCCATAGGGTTGCTCGGCTAATTAAACGTCATAAACGGTTTTTTGTTGCCAAGTTTCGACTAAAAGCGCGAAGTCCTCCAAACTTTTTTTCGCGAGGATCGGAGCTCCGTTGCACACCACGGCTCGCAAAGCGAGCACGCCAATCGAATTCACTGGCTTGATCTGCGAAGAGGCAAGTCGATCACGAAAGTTGCGCCTTTCCCTGGTCCCTCGCTGCGTGCACGAATAGTGCCCTGGTGCATTTCGACGATTGCTTTGCTGATCGCGAGACCGAGACCGAGACCTTCGCGACGCGAATCCGCTTGTTCGAACGGATCAAAAATTCTTTTGATAAATTGTGGTTCGATGCCCACGCCGCTGTCATTGATCTCGATGGTGATCGTCGTTGCGTTAGGATTGTACGACCGCACGGAAACCGTGCCGTTTTCTGGCGTGAACTTGCAAGCGTTGCGAAAGATGCTCCAGAAAACCTGCTGCAAGCGCGGCGCGTCAGCGACGAGCTCGTGCCGGGAAGCCGCCAGAGTGACAAAGAGCTTGAGATGTCGATCTTCCATGTCGCTGCGGACGATGTCCATGGCAGACTGAAGAAGCTCATGCGCGTTAGCCGTGCCTAATTGCAACTTCAATCTCCTGCGGGTGACACGGCCAAGATCAAGCAAATCCTCGATCAGACGCACCTCGAGTTCGGCATTGCGGCAGACCATTTTCAATCCTTCCTGAATCTCCGGACTGAGGTTGGATTGCTTCGCAGTGGCACCGGCCCAAGTCAAGACAAGCATGAGTGGTGTGCGCAATTCATGACTCAACATCGCAAGGAACCGATCCCTTGCCGTGTTGGCCGCCTCCGCGTTTTCTCTTTCCCGTTGCAACTCCTGTTCGATTCTCAGGCGTTCAATGAAGAGCCCGATCTGGCTGCCGAGCGATTCAACCATCTGGAGCAAATCTTCATCGGGCTCCACAACTTTGTGACTGAAAAGCTCCATTATGCCGTCGATCTCACCGCGGGAAAAGAGGGGAAAGGCAAATCCACCGTGGAGATCCGCTTCTGCTGCATAGGGAGCCCGCGGGAAATTTGGATCGCGCGTGACATCGTAGACCCAGGTTGGTTTTTTTGAATCCCAAACACGCCCGGGCAAGCCTTTGCCGTTAGCAAGTGTAATTAACCGAGACAAATCGGCGAACTTCTTGACTCGCTCCGACGCCTCATGCCACACGTTTCGACAGCGCAATCCGCCGGCTGGGTCGTCGTAAACCCAAATCGCGGCGAAAGCCCAATCTCCGCTCGCGGCGACTGCTTCTAGAATTTGTGTGCCGGCTTCCGCCAGCGTCCTAGAGCCAGCCAACAGGCTGGCGACCAGGTACTGGGTGGCGCGTCTGCGATCGTTTCGGACGCGCTCGGTAATGTCACGCGCAATTCTTGACACGCCCGTAACATGCCCGCTCTCGTCTTTGATTGGGGAAACTGCCAGGGAAATGTCGAGCAGCGTTCCGTTTTTTCGGCATCCTATCGTGTCGTAACGGACGATCCGCTCGCCCCGACGCAACCGTTCGATAATTCGCAACTCTTCATCGTGGCGCTCCGACGGGACCAGAGTGGTGATAGGTTTGCCGATGATTTCATCAGCTGTGTAGCCAAACAGCCGTTCCGCTTCTTCGTTCCAACTGGTGATCATCTCATTGAGATCTTTGCTGATGATCGCGTCCCCAAAAGACTCAATGATCGCAGCCAAACGACGGTTCGCTTCTTCGGCGCGTCTGCGCTCGGTGATGTCGCGTAGATACGCGGTGAAAATCGGCGACCCATCGACCTCGAGTGCCGTGATGGCAAGTTGCACCAGAATCTCCGCGCCATCCCGACGCAGTGCCTCGATTTCAATGAGCTTTCCGAGCAACGGGCCTTCGCCAGTCTTCAAATAATGAGCCAGCCCTTGTCGATGCCTCTCGCGAGTTCTCGGTGGGATAATCAGTTCGGCTAGCTCCTGACCGATCGCTTCGGCACGCGTAAAGCCGAACACCCGCTCTGACGCCGGATTGAATTCGCGCACACGCCCAGCCGCGTCCATCGTGATGATGCAGTCGAGCGCCGAGTCAAGGAATACGCGGTTGAGCGCCTCCAGCGTTGCAGCTGGACTAGGCACTTTGGTTTGTTGCTCAGATGACACCGGGGCCACGCCTCACAAATTGGTATGACGCAACGCGGGAAGCAAACAGGCTAACAGATTTGAGCCGCGGTAAGCAATCCTTTTCGAGTGAGATCAGGTCTGATACGGGCTCAGTATCTCAGCTTGGGGCCTAACAACCTATTGACTTCTTAACCTAGACTGGCGGAGGGAAAAGGAGGATAGCCCGACACAAATTAGCTCCCTAACGAATCTCTAAAAGATGATGCCGGCGGTGATTTGCGGTCCGTAGGTCGAAACTTTATAGAGGAAGCCGTCGCTATCGTAATCGTCATACAGATAACGGAAGCCGAGTTCGGAATAGATGCTCCGGGTGACTTGACAGCCGAGCGCGCCGTAGGCTTGCACCGTTATCTCCGAACCGGCATCAAACCCACCGACGTCCACCTTGCCCGTGAGATAAAAAGCTTTAGTCAGGTTGTAGCGACCACCGACTCCGATATAAGGATCGACCCAACGTTCGGTCAGACTAAAACTGCGATTCAGTTCCTTGTTTAGGACATTAACGATTTTCTGGTGCGCCCGCATCCGGTCTTGCCGGGCCGCCTGGATGAGTTTGAGTAATTTTATCTTTTCCTCGAACCCAAGAGGTGGAACCGGCAGGGGCGGATTCTTGTTATCGAGCGCGCCATTTAACAGGCGGTCGAGCAGTCCGCGAAGGTCAGCGTTCGCGGCATTCACTAATTCGGTGGCGGCTTGGTCGATCCGGGGGCCGTTTCCAACCAGCTTGAGGCTGTTATAAACGTCGGTATAGCGAGCACCGGCCCGCAGATCGAGCCACCCGCGCGGCCCTTCAACGACCCTGTAATAGACCTCGCCATCGATCAGGTACTCACTCAAGTCGAGGTTCGCGCTCGAGACCAGGCCACCAGGATAGACGGAATCAGAGAGGCCCAAATAGAGGATATCTGCATAGACGCCAAAGCGGTTATATCTCGCGTCCGCGCTAAAAGACGCGATGCCTTTAACGTGTCTAATAATTTGATCGAAACCGACATCCACATCCGAAGTGATGCCATGCAACCCGATATCGCCGGAAACACCAGCCAGCCAACCCGGCATCCCGAGATTGAAGTGCCAGGGTTCGCTCTGTGTGATCGTGGGCGGCGGCGCCATTTCTTTCGACACGTCGTACGTCTCCGGTCCGGCGAGCAGAATTGGCGCCGAGAGGAGGATCGCCGGGAGAAGGAATTTATTAAGGAATCGATTCATTAAGGTTGATTGATTCATAATGGTGCGGTTTGGTCAGAAACTGCGTTGGTGCTCGTCGGACATACCAATTCAACGCGCATTAGAACAATCCTTTTTTGTCACATCTCTTTTGCACGCTCGTCTGGGTCCGGGTGATAGCTGTGGGATTCATCTTTTTTGGTCGGTTTAAAAAACCGAGAATGAAAGAACGCGACCGGTACGACTATTGGACCTTGGTCCTATGAAAGCGATTGGATTGCAGACGAGGCAATTTTCCCAAGCAAAAAACCGGCCTCCCGATGAAAGGAGGCCGATTGACTTAACCAAGGGAGAAGGTGGGTATTGGTATGACGCACCTCGTTTCTTGGCGAGCAACGTGTTTGAGCCGTATTTGGGGAACAAGATTTTCAATTCGCGGAAGCGAGCGCTAGCCGAACGGCAGTGAGGAGTTCTTCGTCGTCAAGGGGTTTGCTAAGGAATGCTGACGCTCCTGCGTTCAAGGCCGTGGAACGAACCAGTGGATCGTCCTTTCCAGTAAAGATGATGACGCGAGTCGAAGGTGAAATCTCGCGAAGCCGCGATTGAACCTCGAGACCGTTCATCTGCGGCATATGAACATCGACTAAGGCAACGGCGGGGCGATGAGTCCGCGCATGCCGCAGGAACTCCTCGGGATCGCTAAATGTTTCTGTCAGCAAATCAGCTGACAACAAAAGCCGCCCCAGTCCCTTAAGCACCGAGGGGTCATCGTCGAGGAGGCAAACAACAAAGGCATTTGAGTTTGGCAAGGTGAGCGAAAATACCGTCAAAGTTCGGCGGAGGCTATTGGACCTTAGTCTCACATCCAGCCGACATCCCGAGCACGTGACGCAAACCAGACAGATGGTCCCCGGTGCTGGAGATTCCGGCCGGGCCATATTGCTTTGCGGGAGAAGAGCCTAAAGCGCCGATTCGCCCCTGCCTGTCAGACCTTAGTCTTACTTGTTACCCACCGGCACAATACCGGCTCGTTCAACCAACCGCACAAGCTCGGCCACCGAGGCGACACCGAGCTTCTGCATCACCCGGCCACGGTGGACTTTCACGGTCTTCTCCGCCGTGCCCAGTTCTCCGGCAATCTGCTTGTTCAACATGCCGGTAGTAACGAGCTGCATCACTTCGAACTCGCGCGGCGTCAGCAAATCGAGAAGCCGCCGGGCCTCCTTCTGCTCAGCGCTGCGCCGTCGCTGCCCGGCGGATCGAATCAGGGCGTTCTGGACGCATTGAAGCAACTCATCATCTCGAAACGGCTTCCGAAGAAAATCGACCGCGCCCGCTTTCATCGCCTGCGCGCACATCGGGATGTCGCCATGGCCGGTAATGAATACAAGTTGTTCCTCGCGGCGATGCCGGATCAGGGTTTCCTGGAGAGCCATCCCGTTGATGCCCGGCATCTGCACATCCACGATCACGCACGAAGGGCCGCTGTGTGGTGGACGCGTTAGAAAATCGGATGCCGATTCAAAAATTTCGCTCTTGTACCGGGCGGAGCGGAGCAATCGCGCCAGACCTTTTCGCACCGACGCGTCATCGTCGATCGCAAAAACCAAACTGTTTGGAGGGATCGTCACAAAGCTGCGGCGCTTGCGGGAAGAGTAAAATGGAATCGCGCACCTCCGCCCGCAACATTTTCGACCGTGACCGTGCCGGCATGTGATTCAACGATCGAACGCACGATCCCAAGGCCCATCCCCAATCCTTCCTCTTTCGTAGTGAAGAAATGGTCGAAGATTCGATCGCGTACTTCTTCGGAAATGCCAACTCCGTAATCGCGCACACTCGTGCAAATTGCGCCATCGCCATTCCGGTCCGTGGCGATCACAACTTTGCGGCGGCCAAGCGGAGTGTTGCGCATGGCATCAAAAGCATTGATCACGAGATTGATCAGGACTTGCTGCAGTTGAATCGGATCGGCTTCGATCGGCGGCAAATTTTGGTCTAGCAAAGTCTCGATCTGGCAAGAATGAAGCACTGCATCCGCGTTTACCATGTGCACCACATTCATGACAAGATCGTTTAGATTCACTCGCTGTCGCCCTGACGCGCCCTTTTTTACCATGCTCTGGATGCCCCGAATCACATCACCGGCACGGCGTCCATCCGCCACGATATCAGCAAGCAGGTCGCGGAGCTCGCCGAGATCGACATTGCCGCGATCAATAAAACGCTGTCCCGCGCTGGCGTTGCTGGTGATTCCCGAAAGCGGTTGATTCAGTTCATGGGCAATGGATGCCGCCATTTCCCCCATCACGGCCACTCGACTGAGATGGCCGACTTCCTGCTGGCGCTGTAATGCTTCTAGTTCCGCATGTTTTCGAGCGGTGATATCGATGCTGATTCCCAGAAGTCGGGCTGGTTTGGCATTTGCATCGAACCGCACGCTCGCGCGCGTCGACATCCAGCGTACACTCCCATCCGAGAGAATCATCCGATACTCGGAATCGTAATCTTTACCCTTATGGATCGCGTCGTCGATTGCTTGTCGAATCCGATTGCGGTCGTCGGGATGGACTCGGGAAATAAAATGTTCGAGGGTGATTTTTCCGGAAGCCGGCCATCCCACAAAAGCTCGTCGCGTATCGGTCACCGAGGCCTCATCTTTGCTCAGATCCCATTCCCAAATCCCGAGATTGACCGCGTCTGCGGCCAGACGCATGCGCTCTTCACTTTCGCGCAATGCCTCGTCTTTATTAATTAGTTCAGTGACATCTACGCACGAACCGACGTAGCCGACGAAGTTTCCTTGCGCATCATGACGCGCCACCCCCTGGTCCGAAACCCAACGATACTCGCCATCATTTCGTCTGAGCCGGTATTGCATGACAAACCCTTTGCGCGCATCGAATGCTTCCGTGTAAACCTTGAGACACCTTTGCAGATCGTCGGGGTGCACGCCCTCAGCCCATCCATTTCCCATTTCCTGCTCCAGGCTGCGGCCGGTAAACTCCATCCAGGGCTTGTTGACGAAAGTGCAGAGTTTGTCCAAGCCAGACATCCAGATAAGGACGGGCGCCGAGTCGGCTACCACGCGGAAACGCTCTTCGCTCTCGCGCAACTCAGTCTCACCCTTCGCGCGCTCCTCGATGACTGCCGCGAGAAACATCAGCGGCACGGACAGGACAATGAGGAACACTTGGACGGCGAGTGCGTTTTGTTCTGCTGATCCTCCGGCGAACGGTCCATGTCCGTGGGTTGCACCCCAAATGGCCGAAAAGGTCACGATCCCGAGAGCGGTGCTCGCTCCACATGATCCGAATTGGACCGCGGCCCACAGTAGAAACGGCAAAAGCAGATAGAGGAGAGCCGAATCTGTCCCCGATCCCAGTCTATATAGAACGGCGAAACTAACCGAAAGCAGACCAAAGAGGAGGAGGCCGGCCTCGAGGTAACGCGACCGCCGTGCTTTTGACAGCGATGGGATGCCGCTCGTTACCCATGTCACGATTAATGGCGCAACCGTCAGGGCAGCCAGAACGTTGGAGGTGAATCGTATTCTCCAGAGTTCCCAATACGCCCCTTGCCCCCAACCATTCCACCTGACAAAGCCGGCATCTAAAAACGAGGAAAGAAAAGGACCAATGAAAACTACACAAAGACAAAAAAAGCCGACGCTCCTGAGACGGTTCAGCTTAACCGGTCCGCCGATGAGGTATCGCGTGAGGCCCGCGCCAATCACTGCTTCGCAAGAGTTGCTGATGAACCAGCATAGAACCATCGTAGGAGGCACCTGACTCTGCAGTTCCACCCCACAATGCGCCGAAAATGCGGCCACAAGGACAAGCCACCAGATGCGTAGTGGCGTCAACAGAAGCGCTGCAGCCAAGATCGAATTAGGAGGCCAAAGTATCGAAACGGGATGAGGCCGAAACGTTAGCGCGAATCCGAGTTTTGCCCCCAGATAATAGCCGACGAACACCAGCAGTCCGGTCACGATCGTCCGCGAATCGAACGGCGGATTCCGATCCCCGGTACGTGGCGCGCGCAATTGATTCTCCGCTGTCCCCAACTGCACCGAGATACTTTTCATCGCTAAGGCCTCGTTATCCGACCCATTATAATAAGATGTACTCGACGGGCCCTGACACGACGGACCAAATTTATACACTGCCGGCGAGACTATCAACAATGCTTTAATGTTACGTTCTTGTAACAACCAACTCTCGCCGCGCGAGGCTGGCGCGAAAAGTAAAAGCTTTATTTCGCGATCGGGCGCGATGAGAAAGAAGGACGAGCTAACTTCACGAACATGAGCAATGAAAACCTGACAACCTATTTGAAGGACCATCACGCTGGCTCTGTGGCAGCGTTGGAATTGGTCGATCATTTGATCGAGACCTTCGAGGGAAAGTCTCTCGAACAATTTTTCAAGAACCTGCGCAAGGAAATCGATGCGGACCAAGAGAGACTGGAGAAGCTAATAAAAAAAGTCGGCGCGAAGGAGAGCGCCGTCCGAAAAACTGGAGCATGGGTGGCGGAGAAGTTCGCCCGGATGAAAGTTCGAGTAAATGATTCAGAGAAGGATCAGATGGGGTTACTTGATGCACTCGAAGCCCTCCTTATCGGCATCACCGGCAAAGAAGCCCTCTGGAGCGCTCTCGAAGCCGCATCTGAAAACGTCGCATCACTGCGCGGCGTGGATTACGCGCGGCTGCAGCAACGTGCACGGGGTCAATGCGATCTAGTGGACACCAAGCGGTTGGAGTGCGCCCGCGAAGTTTTTAAAAACAGAGAGAACGTAGGGTTACGGATCCTGCTGTAGCCGCGTCCCTGTGGGGCGCGTTAGGGACGGCGCACGGAGCCGTATCTAGAGGACCTAACACGGATTTGGGCGATCGAGACCGAGCGCGGCGCGCGGTTCCCGCGCGAATTTGAAACCCGCAAACGGTCCGGCAAGATCGATATCTTTTGCCACGGCCAGAACTTGAAAACTTCGACCAAGCATTTCTGGATGGAGCAACGTTTGCAGTGCGCGCTTTGTTTTTGGCGAAGGTACGGGCGATTGACCCCGATCGCCCCTAGGCGGTTCAGGTGAACCGCCTCTACCTAATTCGGAAAGTATTCCGGTGATGAAGTGATGTTGGTCGGTGAAGCCTTTAACTTGTAAACCGCATGCTTCGGCCCGCTCAGCAATACTTGTCCATTCAACGTGCGTGCTCATGTCCGCGTGCCCGATTT
>WNES01003500.1_pt1 | contig 9922 bp, 10 predicted proteins | sample 5399931 | NCBI WGS metagenome assembly WNES01 (sample SAMN13153332, study PRJNA577476) | soil metagenome | isolation source: 20 cm grassland meadow soil 2 days after 3rd rain plot 5 | place: USA:California | collected 2015-11-11
CGTGGTGGCGTCAAGCTGCCTGCAAAGACCGCTGAAAACCCAGAAGCCAGAGCGTGGAGCGAATACGGCAGCAACCCTGAAAAGCGTGACGTTGAAGGCGACCCGCTCGCTCGCATCGGAACGTTTACAGGGCTCGGCTATTTTGTGCCGAATGCCTGGCGTGACGAAGTTGTCTTTGCGCTAAAACAACACGATGCGCTATCTGACGACGACGCGGTCACAATGATTCGTTCCACCAACGCGGCACCACTGCCGATTCCGGTCGTGGACGACACCGCGTCGGTGGCCTCCGTAGTCGGTGAAGGCGGGAGCCAAACGGCAACCGACATCGCGTCGCCGAATCACGTTGTTCTCGGCGGGTACAGTTACAAAACGCCAAGGTACACCGCCAGCATCGAAGCAATGCAAGACCTCCAACAGAATATGTCGGTGGTCAAACTCTTCAACACCTTCTCGCGTGACCGTCTTGCTCGTGGCATTGGCCGTGACTTGGTAGTCGGCGACGGTGGCAGCAAACCGCTCGGTCTCGTGACTTCCCTCGTTGCGAATGCTGCGCCTACGGTGATTGCCGTAGGTTCCGCACCCAACGATGGCAGTTCCGCTGCCGGGTACAACTCTCTCGGTTCGCAAGATTTTGCCAACGCAATCGAGAAACTTGACGATGCCTACGCCAACAGTCCGAAGGCGGCATGGCTCATGAACAAAAAGACCTTGGGCTACCTCGAAACCCTTCTGGACAAGAACGGTCGCCCGCTTCGTCTGGTGACATACGAGCAAGGCTGGCCCTGCATCATGGGCTTCCGTGTTCGCATTTGCCCTTCCATGGACAACGTTGGTAACGGCTCCGCGCCGAAGTACCCTGTCGTGTTGGGAGACCTGTCTTACTGGGCCACCCGCATCGTCATGGGGTCACTGAGCGGCGTCATGGCTTACAAAGAAGCTCCGGGCCTCGTCGAGAACGGACTCATTGGTTTGCGGTCGTACCTGCAAGCCGACGGTGCGATTCTCTACACCGATTGGAGCAACGCGGCGCAGTCGCCGTTCGTGCTCATCGAAAACGCTCATTCGTGAACCCCAGCGCCTACGGTTCCGCAAGACGCGGCGCTGAGGGCACAACGAAAACTTTCAACCAGTCAACCGCCCGGAACCGCAAGACGCGGAACCGGGCGTTGCTGTCTCTGGGTGGTAACACGGTGCGGAACCCTTGGAGGCCCCGCCGTGTCCTTCAAGGATCGAAAATTTGGCCTGCTCACAATCCGAAGACAAATTGCTGAAGATATTTTTGAGTGTAGCTGCACGTGTGGGAACCTGCTGGACGTTTGGCGCTCCCTTCTTTCCTCCGGTGTGCAGCGCGATTGTGGCATGTGCCGTCGCATGATGGTCAGCTACTGGACTCGTCCTGATGGCAAAGTGATTGCGGTTCGCCGCATCCGGCCAACGTCGGTTCACGGGCACACACGCTCAATCCAGAGGAAGGACGGTACGGTACGTTTCCTTTTCACTCGGGAATACGCGAGTTGGAAAATGGCGGTTCAGCGGTGCCACGATAAGAAGTTTCAGTTTTACGATAGATATGGTGGTGATGGTATCCGGGTTTGCCAACGCTGGCGTGAGAGCGAACCTCGTGGTCAGGGATTTCTAAACTTCCTCCGCGACATGGGGCCACGGCCGCTCGGTAAAACGCTAGACCGCGTCAACCCAAGAGGACACTACGAACCGGGTAACTGCCGATGGGCCACGGCGAAGGTTCAATCAGAAAACCAGTCGCGTTGGATTTGGAGGAATTGCCCACCGCCTCCGGTCGAAAAGATCCGCGAGATGGAGCGGCGTATCAAGGAAGAGTACGACGAAATGAATCCCTACTAAAAGGTTAGGGATCGAAGCACGCGCCGTACTTCGATCCCCGGAGTCGTAGCCAGCCCGTAGGAGTGGGCTGTAGGAGGTACGACCATTGCCCCTAGGCAAGTTAACCGCCCAGTGTTACCGCCCTAGTTCGTGACCGGAGACACGAAGGGCCGGGAACCCGAAGGTTTACCCGGCCCTTTGTGAACCCCTGCTTACTTGCTCGCCTTTTTGTCGGCGACCTTCTCGGCAGCCCACGCCTTGTCGCGAGCGGCCTGTTCTTTCCGGCGAGCAGCTTGGCCCTTGTTAATGCCACCGGACACTTCGTTGCCGAACAGGATGCGGTGACAGTAGACAGGGCTGATCCCCTTGATACCGGCCAAGCCGAGCTTGGCAATTTCGCTCGGGGTCTTTACGCCGTCCATGTAGAGGTTCACAACGAGTTGCTTGTCGTACTTACCGCCGCGACCTTCGACGGTGTAGGTGTCTCCCTTGCCAGCGGGCTTAGTGGAGAACGCTGGTTCTTTCGGCCCGGCGCTCTTCTTGGCCTTCGGTTCCCGCTTTGCCTTCGGTTCGCGTTTCGCGTTCGCCTTGGCCGCTGGTTTCTGTTTGGGTGCGGTCGCCTCGGCCAGGACCAGTGCGGGGGTCTTACCGGCTTTCTCACCCTGGCGTAGTTTGTGGATTGCCTGGACACGGGACCAGCCGAGCTTTTGCTGTAGCCCGTCTATCGCGGCGTTCTGCTCGGGAGTCCACGACTTGACGGGACCGACTGCGTTGGTTTCGGTGCTCATGCTGTTACTTTCCTTTCGGAGCGGGTTGGCCGCTCGGCATAGTTTGCTTTCGGTGGAGGTGTAGAAATGCCATTTGCCCGAAACGATCGTGTGCGTTATGGTCCTGGTTGTTACTTCGATTTTGACCGGCTCGGGCTTGTTCACGGTCGCACCTCCATTTACACGCCAAGGGTCACAGCAAACCGTTTCAAAGGCTCCGATACGAAAGGACAGTTTTTGTACCGAAACTTTCGGACTAGAAAAATTTGACGCGACTTTATTGGTAAGCGCTGAGCGGCGATTTATTGGAAGAATTGGCGAGCGTTCAAGAGGAAGGCCAAATGGAATGAGCGCGGTTGGGTGTTGGGGCCCGCGCGATTGGGAAGATGGCGCCCGGCGAGCAGCTAAGGTCGATGAGTTGAGGCGCCGCGTGACTGTGCGCGAGGGCCTGACCGGAGTCAGTGGGGCTGAGACTACGTGAGGTCTCTGACGACGTGTTCGAGAGCCGCAACGCATGACAGAGCAGTGCCGCGATCACAGTTCTGGGCTAGGCGTTGAGCGCGACCGGGATGGATCAGGTTGCGGAATTCTCTGGCGAGTCTGGTTTCGGTTGTGGTGTCGGGTTTGATGATTCCGAGATGGGCTGCGACTTCGGTGAACTCGTGAAGGTCCCAACGTTCTAGGTTTGGGTCGGGCTGCCTGGTCAGTTCTCCGCTGCCTCGAAGAGCTGCGATGGTGTTGATGATGTCCACCGATGGCCGTTGCTGGAGCTTCCACAGAAGTAGGGCCTCGATTGCGGAGCCGGCGAGGACGTTTGCGGCTTTCCATTCTCCGTTGGACAATGCTTGGTCGATGGCTCCTATGTCCTTGTGGAGACTTGTTCTGAGGTCTGGGTCCGTGATGAAGGTGAGGGCGCGCATGGCGGTTGTGGGCGACTCGTCCGGGCATCGAGCAAGTCCAGCGCGGATTCCCTGAATTGCAGACTCCGTCGCGGGAGAGATGTAGCCTCTCGCGTTTGACCCTGCGGATGCTGCGGCGTTCCAGGCGGAAACTGTCTCTCTGACGCGCGCTCTGGAGCAGATGAACGACGCGTGAGTGGGCGGGTCCATAATGAGAAGCTGGCTAGGTATCTCCGTGAGGAGGTCGGCGAGTCCGAAAAGGTAAGCCCTGTCGATCTCGCGACGGCCATCAAGAGCGGGAAAGGCGTCGATGAAAGCCACGACTTGGCTAGGAACGACTCTGGACATTGGATGCCTCGCTCGTTGGAAGCAGCATACCTGAATGCGGTGGGGTTGCGCGGACGGAGGGAGGGACGGAGCGCAACGGAGGGCGGAGCAGGTGGTGTTGGCTGGGGGGGACACCGCGTGCGGCCACGCCGGTCAGATTAATCCCTGGACTTGAGCCCTCAGTTGGGCCGCAGGAAAGTTCTGGTTTGATTGCCAAAATGCCCAGGCTATCTCCGACAGAATCTCCGTCAGCACGTCGACTCTTCGCAAGCGCAGCTCGTCCACGCTAAGCAGACGCTCTGCCGTGACAGCATCGGTGAAGCACCGAAAGTCGTCAAGGCCAGGGCCGAAACCGTAGGGATCGGCGGGTATGAAGCGCATGTACCTTACGAGAACCCCATGAACGGATGCCCGGACCAACACGTTTCCGCGATAACCGCAGGTGTTGTAGAAGCGGTCCGCTGCGGCGGTTAGTCTAAGCAAGATTTGTAGTAGGCCGGAAAAATGAAGCTGCTCAGGTCCATCGCCTTCCCGAAATAGCGAAAAGTGCCTCGCGGCGTAAAGCAGACCGTACTTGCTCAGCTCGACGTACTGCGCTGGGACGCGCGGCGCCTGCGAGTAGGTCAGGCTGGCCACGCCGTCAGGAACTCTCTTCATCGAGTTGGCGGGAATGAGTCCAACTCCCCGATGGGTCGTTTCAAGGAGGAAGTCCCAAGCATTACTTGAAGAACACAACGGCGCTCTCGGAAACTGAGGGCAGACGCTGACCTGCAGGTAGGGGACATTTCGCGGAACGGCTTGGGCTTGGTCCGACCGGCGTTCCGCGGACGTGAGCAGGCGGTCCCTTCTTTCGAGCGGTTCCCGCCTCCGCTGCAGCAGGTCGACGATAAGGTCGACTTCCGCGAGCTCGTAAGGGTTGGATGCGTTGCCGGTCCTCACGTAGACCTTCGTCGAGTTTTCGATTGCGTGAGGAGCCTCGGCGCTCTCGTCTGTTTCGATCACGAGGAACACGTGGTTCGCCACGTCGCTCTGGACCACCTCGGTCCGCGGAAGCACTGGCGGATTGATGTTCTGCAGGCAGATGTTCTCCACAGTGAGTGGAAATTCCTCGCGGGGGGCGGGCAGAAAGCCGTCTATCGGGGGCTGCGGGACACCGTTGGTGGCGCGCACGCCCACGACGAGCACGCCGCCCTGAGAGTTTGCGAACGACGACACGATTTTCGGGAGCTGCGCCCGAACGCTCGCGTCGAACGTGGCCTTGTACTCGACCCGCAGCCCCTCGTTGAACCGGGCGCAAACATCGCGGATGTGCTGGCACGTGATTGGCCGTTCCAGAAATATCACGGTCGAACCTGTTCACCATAGGGCGGCGAGGAGTTCATTGTGCTGCCTGTTCCAGGCACGCCGGCTTTGGCTTTGATAGTGGTCATTTTTCCGACTTCGCGATGTTGCGAGGATACCATTCTGCGGTTTGGGTGTGGTGTCCAGAGGGTGGCGCGGACGGAGGGAGGGACGGAGCGCAACGGAGGGTTGCGTGGGCGCGGTTTCGTAGCCTTGGGTTACGAGAAGTGTTTTAGGAGAAGCTCTTGGACGAGAGAGATCGCGGTGGCGACCGCGACCTTATCAATCTTTGTCCAGTCTGCGTGTAGCGCATGGTTCCGAAATTGGAGGTGAGACTGCACTACGCCAACCTGGGAGCCTTTGAGAACGTTCGCGTCCTTGAGTTGGGTCACAATGTCCGATAGCGCGACTGGTGCGTGAATGCCGCAGTAGGCTGCGCCTAGTCGTCGGATGGTGTCTTCAAATGCGGCCGCCGCCAAGACGGCAGCGACGTTCTTGCTGTCCTCTGTGTTTTGCGCGAGCGCTTCGTTTGCCAGCTGTAGAAGGTCGCCGAGAACCTCTCCGGTGATTTGGCGGCGTAGGCCGCCGACTAGCCCTTCGTCGACCTCGCGCCTTAGGCTCGTGAGCACACCGCGCGCACTGTCGGCAACTCCCCTCCAGATTCGGATCGGCGCGTCCTTGGACTTTTGATGCGATGCGATTAGGTCTTTGAAGGCCGTAATCTGAGGGCTGTTCTTGCCGTGTGTGAGTTGCAGCATGGTTAGGGTTCCTTGATACAGTTCGGCTGCGAGCTCCGCCTCGTGGCCCATTCCCCTTCCAGGCGCGCTTAAGAGTTCGTCGATTCGTGCTTTGATCTTTGTTCCTTCCACGGGACGCGTCCTCTGCAGGTCCCCCTTTAATGGGACACCTCGGCAGCGATGAGGTTTCTGGCTTACGATACAACACAGAGTGCGTTGGACACCAGGCGGCTTGAAAAGTAGAATGTGGGTCCCTCCTCTACCTGCACGACAAATCAGACAACGAGGACACCATGGACGAACAGCGGAAGCACGCCATTCTGTTTGCAGCTACGCTACTTTGCGCGCGGAAGCTTTTGCCGCTGATGGAAAAGGATGCGCCGGACCCGAGCCAGGAGTTTCTGACGGAACACTTCCGGTGGCGCGCCGTCGAGCAAGCGCATCGTCTCCTCGAAATCATCGACAAGCGTTGGCCTGCGGAGACGGTCAGCGAGCCGCGGCGGTGAGGGAGGCGGTTGGACAGGGGACAGCTTATTTTCGGTCGCCTTCCGGTGGGGCTGGAGCCGAGGGCTGTTCACTTGCTTTTGGGGTGTCGGGTGGCCTTGGCTCTGCTGGGTCCGGGGTAATGAGTTCTGCGGCGCCGGGGCCTGGAGAATTGAGGTCGCGCCAGAGTTCCTGTGCGGTTCCTGTCCGCATCGCCGCATGCCGTCTGAGGGCTTTTTCCAGTGCGAAGTTGAGCGGCGCCGGTAGCTGCGTGGCCATTTCTCGCGGCTTCCCTGCTAGGGTCTCTTCCTGTGTGAATCGCATCTCGGTCGAGTAGGCTAGCTGGAGGAGGAGCAGGCCACAGTGGTAGATGTCGGTCCTGTGGTCGATAGGGCCGAATTCGGAAGGGTTAATGACCTCTGGCGGGAGCATCCATTTTGCCCGTGTGTTTTGTGGGCTTAGATCGCTGAGGAGTTTGGTGATGCCTAGGTCGCCTAACTTGAATTGGGCTGCCCCTGGATCCTCGGGGTTCATTTCGTTTCTCACGGTTGCGACAAACACGTTCCCGAGATGGATGTCCTGGTGGGCGAATCCTGCATTGTGAATGAAGTTGACGGCCTGCAAAAGGCAGCGGGCCACTGGCATCAGGGTGGATTCGTCCAGCCAGCTAACGGCCATAAGGCTTAAACGGTTATAGATTTTTCTGGACATCTCTGTCCTGCCCCTGTATTCTCGCTCTTGAATGCGTCCCGAGAGCAGTGACTCTGCTGCGCGTACGGAACTGCGCGAGATGGTGGTGCGGCTCGTTCATTCCAGCGAACAGCCTCGCTACCAGGAGCTCATGCGAGAGCATCACTACCTGGGCCATTTGAACGCTTTGGTACGTGGCGAGCTGGCGGGAGCAATGGGTCGCGCTGTTGAGCTTTTCGGCCTCGGCACTGAAGTGCGCGGCACGCGATCGCTGGATCGGTTGGAGCTTCCGCCAGCAATATGCCCGCTTGAAGCTGGTGGTCAACAATAGCCGCTTTCTGATTCTTCCCGACTGGCACCTGTTCAATTTGGGGTCCCGCGTTCTCTCTCTCTGTCAAAGGCGTTTGCCGAGGGATTGGGAAGAAGCGTTCGGGCACGGCGTGGTGTTGCTGGAAACCTTTGTCGACCCGCAGCGTCATCGCGGGACGGTGTATCGGGCCGCGAATTGGATCTATGTCGGGAACACCCGAGGATTTCGCCGGACTCGTGTGGGATACACGGCCACACCCGCATCCCCCAAGATGGTCTTTCTCAAACTGCTGCGGGCCGATGCCCGTCGGTTGTTGTGCCGCACGATTCTTTCCCCACCCTATCATCTAGGAGGCTCGAAAATGAAGCTCACTGCCGAGCAGATGCGCTCGCTACCCTGTTTCTTTTCGCAGATTCCCGATCCGCGCCGGACCCAAGGGCGGCGACATCGTTTGTCCACGGTGCTGGGGATAGCCGCCGGGGGCGTACTCTGCGGGATGCGCGGGTACAAGGCCATTGCGGATTGGGCCCAAAGCCTCGGGCAGAAATCGCGGGAGCGCTTCGGTTGCCGTCGCGAACAGGGCCATTATGTGGTGCCCAGCGAGTCCATCCTCCGCAACGTGCTAATCCGCGTCACGCCCGCCGATCTGGATCGCGCCTTGCAATGCTGGAACGAACGCTATGGCGCAGGGGATGAGAGTCTGGCCATCGACGGCAAGACCATGTGCAACGCCCTGGATGAGCAGGGCCAGCAAACTCATGTTATGAGCGTCGTCGGTCATCAGACCAAAACTTGCTACACTCAAAAAAAGTGGGCACCTTGCCTGTAGCGGGTAAGGAAAAGGAAGAAGTCAAACGCACCAACGAGATCAAGACCGCCATCCCACTGCTCGAAGCCATCGCCATTGAGGGCAAGGAGGTCAGTGCCGATGCCCTGCTGACGCAGCGCGAGCTGGCCGACTATTTGGTCACCAAGCGCAAGGCGCATTACCATTTCACCGTCAAAGGCAATCAGCCGGGAGTTCTGGAAGATCTGAAACTCTATTTTCAAGATCGTGGGGAAGCGCATTTCGTGGAGCATACGCCCCCGGATCACGGACGAGTGGAAACCCGCAAGATCTGGACCACCACGGAGCTGAACGATTACCTCAACTTTCCTCACGTGGCCCAAGCTTTCGTCATCGAGCGGCACGTCACGAAGAAAAAGACTGGAGAAAGCACTCTGGACATTGCCTACGGCATCACCAGTCGGACCCCCCAACAAGCCGGCTCGCATCAGGTTCTCAAAGTCAACCGCGGTCACTGGGCCATTGAGAACAGTTGTCACTACATCATCGACTGGAACTATGATGAAGACCGCAGTCGCATCCGCACCGGTCACGGCCCGGAAAATATGACCAGGTTACGCCGTTTCGCCATCAGTGTGATCAAATCCAAAGGCTCAGGAAGTGTGGCGCAGAAAATGCGACAACTCACGCGCAACGTGCGCTTGGTCTTCGACTACCTGCGGATGACTGAAAACTCTTGTGCCTCCCACAGCGGCTAGGCGTCCTCACCGGACCATTGCAACTTCTTCTTCCCTGACCGCTGGCCGAACGCAGAGCGAAATTCTGCGATGCTGAAGAGCTGTCTGCGGCTGACGGTACAAATCATCGCAATCCACGCGCCTTGGCGCCCCGAACGCTCCCCAATCGATCATACTGCGGTCATCCGTTAGAACGAATTTACCGTGGCGAAGAAAGGAAGGGCGAGCGAGGCGAGAATCGCGGCTGCCCACACATGGTGCCGCAAGGCGGAGGAACGCTGGCGCAGGGCGATTACCGTTATCCATGCACAGGCGAGAAGAATGGTAGCCTTGGCGCAGCACGCGATTAAAAAGGTGAGCGCTGGTTCGGAGTTGGCGAGCGTGCTCATGGTCAGCTCTCCTTTCGGCCTTTTGCAATGAGGCGGGCGAGGCGATCGAGCTCTTCCGGGGAGATGCGGGCGACCTCGCCGCCGAGAAGTGCGGCCACGACTTTTTCCGTGGAGCCGTCGAAAAACGTTTCGACAAGATGGCGAAGAGCGGAGCGGCGTGCCACGTCGCGCGGCACGGCGGGAACGTAGACGTAGCGCAGGCCGTGCTCCTCGTGGCGAACGTGACCCTTTTCTTCGAGCACGCGGAGTTGGGCGCGGACGGTGGAGTAGCTGAGCTTATCGGCGAGTTTCGACAGGACCTGCCCGACGGAGGCGCGCTCCAGCTTATAGAGGATGTCCATGATCTGGCGCTCGCGGCGGGAGAAAGCGCTTGGCTTGGGCTTTTTCGTCATGTGCTATTTCTACAGCAGCTATGCTAGAAAACTAGCAGTACGGCATTCTCGTGTCAAGAGAATTCTTCGGAACCTCAATCCTGTCCCTGCTAAAAACTCCGTGCAGATTGAAATCGTTGCATTTACCGAACCACAACCGGTAACCTTCCCGGGTCATGCTGACTCTACTTTTGTCTCTGCGAGATTGTTTCCGGGCTCGTGCCTTTCTGCAAGCAGAG
>WNES01001845.1_pt1 | contig 9883 bp, 8 predicted proteins | sample 5399931 | NCBI WGS metagenome assembly WNES01 (sample SAMN13153332, study PRJNA577476) | soil metagenome | isolation source: 20 cm grassland meadow soil 2 days after 3rd rain plot 5 | place: USA:California | collected 2015-11-11
TGTACGTTGGCGCAACCCTCGACCTCGGAGGCGAGCGTGGTGAGCTCGAAGTAGTGCGTGGCAAACAGCGTGAACGCGTGGACTCGCGAGGCGATATCACGCGCCATCGCCCAGGCGAGCGACAGGCCGTCGAAGGTGCTGGTGCCGCGGCCGATCTCATCGAGCAGGATGAGACTGCGCGCGGTGGCGTTGTGGAGGATGTTGGCCGCCTCGGTCATCTCCACCATGAAGGTGGAACGCCCGCCGGCGAGATCGTCCGCCGCCCCGATGCGGGTGAAGATCCGATCGATGGGCCCGAGCACGGCGCGCTCCGCGGGCACGTAGCTGCCGAGGTGCGCGAGCAGCACGATGAGGGCGGCCTGGCGCATGTAGGTCGACTTCCCGCCCATGTTGGGACCGGTGATGATGAGCATGCGCCGGTCGGCATCCAGCGCCAGGTCGTTGGGCACGAACGGCGCGTCCGAGAAGCGCTCGACCACGGGGTGGCGTCCGCCTTCGATCGTGAGGCGCGCCTCCGCGATGAGCTCGGGACGCGTCCACTCGAGCACGCAGGCGCGCTCGGCGAGCGCAGCGAGGGCATCGAGCTCGGCGAGCGCTCCGGCGGTGACCTGCAGCGGACCGAGCGCGTCGATGAGCCGCGTCAGGATCTCCTCATACAGCTGCTTCTCGCGCGCGAGTGCCTTGTCGCGCGCTCCCAGCACCCGGTCCTCGAAGCGCTTGAGCTCTTCCGTGATGAAGCGCTCGGCGGACTTCACGGTCTGGCGGCGCACGTAGTCCTTCGGAACCCGCTCGGCGTCGCGTCGCGGAATCTCGATGAAGAACCCCTGCACGCGGTTGTAGCCGAGCTTCAAGGTGCTAAGTCCGGTGCGCTCGCGCTCGCGCCCCTCCAGCTCGAGGAGGAACTCATCGGTATGGGTTGCGATGCGCCGCAGCTCATCGAGCTCGCCGTCGTAGCCCTCGGCGATGACCTCGCCGTCGCGCAGGAGCGCCGCGGGCTCGGCAGCGATGGCGGCGGTGAGGAGCGCCACCACGTCCTCGTGGTCGCTCATTCTCCCCCGCAGCTCCCTGATGAGCGGCGCATCGTGCCCATCGAGTGCGGCCCGCGCGGCCGGCAGCGCGCCGAGCGAGCTGCGCAGCTGCGTCAAGTCGCGCGGCCGCGCCGAGCGCAGCGCCACCCGCGCGAGAATCCGCTCGACATCGCCCACGCCCTGCAGATGGCCGCGCACCGCGTTGAAGGCGCGTCCGTCGATCAGGGAGCCGATCGCGTGGTAGCGCTCCCGCAGCAACGGCTGGGCGGTGAGCGGGCGATTCAGCCAACGACGCAGCTGCCGCGAGCCCATGGCGGTGACGCAGCTGTCGATCACCGCGAAAAGAGTCGCGTCCTCGCGGCCGCTCAAGGAAGCGTCCAGCTCGAGATTGCGGCGGCTCGCGGCATCGAGGATCAGCGCTTCGCCCCGCTCCTCGACGTGCAGCGCACGGATGTGCGGCAGCGCCGATTTCTGGGTGTCGCGCACGTACTGCAGCAGCGCTCCCGCCGCAGCGATCGCGAGCGGCAGCTCGTCGGCACCGAAGCCCTTCAGGTCGAGCGTGCCGAGCTGGTCGGTGAGGAGGCGCGAGGCGCTCGCGAGCTCGAAGTGCCAGGGCGGTCGCGCGCGCAGCGGGGTCCCGGCGCGCGCGAGGGGCTCATCGCCGGCGCCTTCGGCGAGCAGCAGCTCCGCGGGCTTCAGCCGCTCGAGCTCCGCGGCGAGCGCCTGTCGCCCTTCGCCCTCGAGCACCGTGAAACGGCCGGCGGCGAGATCGAGCCAGGCGAGCCCGAAGCGCCCGCCATCGCGCGCCATCGCGGCAACCAGGGTGTCCCGGCGCTCCTCGAGCAGTGCGGTGTCGGTCACGGTGCCGGGCGTGACGATGCGCACCACCGCCCGCTCGATCGGACCCCTGGAAGTGGCCGGATCGGTCAGCTGCTCGCAGATCGCGACGCTCTCGCCCTTGCGCACCAGGCGCGCGAGATAACTGTCGACGGCGTGATACGGCACGCCCGCCATCGGGATCGGCTCGCCGGCCGATTGGCCGCGCGTGGTGAGCGTGATGTCGAGGAGCGCAGCGGCCCGGCGGGCGTCGTCGTAGAACAGCTCGTAGAAATCGCCCATGCGGTAGAGGAGCAGCATGTCCGGGTGCTGACTCTTGATGCGCAGGTACTGCTGCATCACCGGCGTATGCTGCGAGCGGACCGCGTCGTTCATGGGCGTGAAGGCTACCGCAAGAGGACCGCGAGGGTACGCTCGCGACCACGCGACCGAACGGCTACCGGTACCCGCCCGGGTGGGTTAGCCTCGCTTCATGGCGAGCGATCCTGAGCTCTACGTGCTGGCCGAGCGCGTCGGCGAGAAGCTCAAGGCGGCCGGGCGGCGCCTCGTCACCGCGGAATCGTGCACCGCAGGCTGGGTCGCCAAGGCGCTCACCGACGTGCCCGGGAGCTCGCAGTGGTTCGAGTGCGGCTACGTGACCTATTCCGATGCCGCAAAGGCTCGCGATCTGGGCGTCGCGCCGCGCACGCTCCAGAGCCTCGGCGCGGTGAGCGAGCAGACGGTGCGGGAGATGGCCGAGGGGGCGCTGCGCGTCTCGGGCGTCGACCTCGCGCTCGCGGTCACGGGCATCGCGGGCCCCGACGGCGGAACGCCCGACAAGCCGGTGGGCACCGTGTGGTTCTGCGCCGCGGTGCGCCGGGGGCCGGCGGTGGACATCATCGCTGAGGTAGAGCACTTCGACGGGGACCGCGCGCTCGTGCGCAGCCGCTCCGTGGAGCATGGGTTGCGCCTTATCCTCCGGCTCGACCTGCCGATGTCCCGCGAGGCCCCGGGAGGCACGGCCCGACCTTGAGCGGGACCCGACAGCCGGGACCCTCCGCGCCATCCGCGGAACGACCCGAGCCGCCGCCGCAAGCGCGCGAGCCGACGAGGAGGTTGTTCTTTGCGTTATGGCCCGATGCCGGGCAGCGCGCCGCGCTCGCTCACGCGACGCGCAAGGCCGTGAGGTCCTCGGGCGGCCGGCCGGTGCCGGAAGAGAGCCTGCACGTGACGCTGGCCTTCCTCGGAAGCGTCCCGGAGCGGCGCGTCGCGGAGCTTCAGGCGATCGCGCGCCGGGTCGCAGAGGCTCCAGAGGCCGGTGGGGCCCCGGTGCTCGTGAGCTTCGATCGTCTCGTCCACTGGGCCAAACCGCGGATCCTCTGCGCGCTTGACGCCCTGCCGTCCGCAGGGACCGAGGCGGCAGGCGCGCCGCGCGTCGGGGCGCTCGCGGGAGCGCCCGCGCTCGCGCTCGCGGAGAGTCTCAAGAGCGAGACCACGGCCCGAGGTTTCAGTCCGGATCTCAAGCCTTTCCACGCGCATGTCACGGTGGCACGCAAGGTTGCGCGCGCGCCCGCTGCGCAGCCGCTCTCCCCGGTGCAGTGGACCTTCGACGGGTTTGCGCTCATCGAGAGCCGCACCGAGCCCACCGGCCCCGTATACAGTGTCATTGAGTCGTATCTACTGGCTAAGACGGAGAATGAACACGAGTAGACAAGAAACAGCGCGGCGAGCGCGCACCGATCGCCGCAGGTTTATGGGATAATTCGCGCCGGGAAATTTCTCCCTCACCGCCCCAACGCTCGGGAAGATTCGCAGATGGAAGAGAACCGCAAGAAGGCGCTCGCCGCCGCACTCGGACAGATCGAAAAGCAGTTCGGCAAGGGCTCGGTGATGCGGCTCGGCGATGCCGTGGCGAGCTACGACGTCGAGACGGTGTCCACGGGCTCACTCGGGCTCGACATCGCGCTCGGGGTCGGTGGCCTGCCGCGCGGCCGCGTGGTGGAGGTCTTCGGGCCCGAGGCCTCAGGCAAGACCACACTCACCCTGCAGGTCATCGCTGAAGTGCAACGTGGCGGCGGTACCGCGGCGTTCGTCGACGCCGAGCATGCGCTCGACCCCTCGTACGCCGAGAAGCTCGGCGTGAACATCAACGAGCTGCTGGTCTCGCAGCCGGACACCGGGGAGCAGGCGCTGGAAATCACCGACATGCTGGTGCGCTCGAGCGCCGTCGACATCGTCGTGATCGATTCAGTGGCGGCCCTCACACCGCGGGCCGAGATCGAGGGCGAGATGGGCGAAATGCAGGTGGGGCTCCAGGCGCGCCTCATGTCGCAGGCGCTGCGCAAGCTCACCGGCAACATCAAGCGCTCGAACACCATCGTGGTGTTCATCAACCAGATGCGCATGAAGATCGGCGTGATGTTCGGTAACCCGGAAACCACCACCGGCGGCAACGCGCTGAAGTTCTACGCGTCGGTGCGTCTCGACATCCGGCGCATCGGCGCGATCAAGAACGGCGAGGAAGTGACCGGCAACATGACGCGCGTGAAGGTAGTGAAGAACAAGGTGGCGCCGCCGTTCCGCGAGGCGGAGTTCGAGATCATGTACGGACAGGGCATCTCGCGCGAAGGCGAGATCATCGAGCTCGGGAGCTCGCTCGGGATCATCGAGAAATCCGGCGCCTGGTATGCCTACAAGGGCAGCCGCATCGGCCAGGGCAAGGACAATGCGCGCGCCTACCTGCAGTCGAACCGGGAGGTGGCGCGCGAGATCGAGGAGCAGGTGCGCGCGAGGCTCCTGCCGCCGCGACAGCAGCGCAACGGCAACGGCGAGCAGGCCGCCAACAGCGCCTGAGGGCCCGCGCGCCCCGCTGGGGGGATCACTTCCCCGGCGCTGTCATCGTCCGCTGCTGCCTCTGGATTTCCTCGCGCGTCGAGGCCTGCTGGGCCTTGAGGTCTGCAACCGTCCCGCAAATCTCCTTGCCACCCAGGCGCGAGCCGAGCTCCGGCTCCGTGCGGCAGAAGACTTTCTCGCCATGGCGCATTTTCGCGCGATACCCCTGCGCGATGAGACGTTTCTCCTCCGGGTCGACGGCGGGCTTTGCCGGCGCTGGAGTCTGGGTGGCCGAGGAGGGCGTGGTCGCCGGTGGCGCGGTCGCCGGCGGGCTGGCGGGCGGATCGCCGAGCGCCCCGGAGGCGGCACCGACGCCAAGGCACGCGAGCACTGTAGCTGCGAATCGCATGACCGTTTCCTCCCGAGTGGTCTCCGGAGCAGCTGCACCGAGCGAGCCGCCGACGGCACGCTCTCACTATACTTCAAAACGATGACCGTACGCCGATCGACCAAACCGATGAATGCCGAGCGCAGCGCGGATCCGGAAGCGGTGCGTGCGGCGGCTATCGCACTGCTCGCCCGGCGCGATTTCGCGAGGGCGGAGCTGCACGCGAAGCTGCGCTCGAAGGGTTTTGAGGCTGCCGCCGCGGAGGAGGTGGTCGCCGGGCTCGCTGCGCGCGGTGTCATCGACGACCGGCGTTTCGCGGAAAACTACGTCAACTGGCACGCGCAGCGCGGACAGGGCCCGATCCGCATCGCCGCCGAGCTCCGCCGGCACGGGGTGCCGGATGCCCTGGTGGATGCGGCGCTCGCGGGCGGGCCGGATTGGCGCGCGCTCGCAAGCCGCGCGCGGCGCGCCAAGTTCGGCGGGCAGCCCCCGGCGAGCTGGACGGACAAGGCGCGACAGGCGCGTTTTTTGCAGTATCGTGGCTTTTCGTCGGATCATATTCGCGCGGCTACGGGCGCCGAGCTGGATACGGACTGAGATCCCTTTGAACAAGCCTTCTTACATGAGCGCCGCGCAGGTGCGCAGCGCGTTTCTCGACTTTTTCCGCGCGCGCGGCCACGTGATCGTGCCCTCGAGCTCGCTCGTGCCCGGCAACGACCCGACCCTTCTCTTTACCAACGCCGGGATGGTGCAGTTCAAGGACGTGTTTCTCGGCCGGGAGCGGCGCGACTACCTGCGCGCCACCTCGAGCCAGCGCTGCGTGCGGGCCGGCGGCAAACACAACGATCTCGAGAACGTGGGCTATACCGCGCGCCACCACACTTTCTTCGAGATGCTCGGCAACTTCTCTTTCGGCGAGTATTTCAAGCGCGAGGCGATCCATTTCGCGTGGGAGTTCCTCACCCGCACGCTCGGGCTCGATCCCGCGCGGCTGTGGTGCACGGTGTACCGCGACGATGATGAGGCGGCGGACGTCTGGCTGAAGGACGTCGGCGTCAGCCCGCAGCGCTTCGCACGGCTCGGCGAGGCGTCGAACTTCTGGGCCATGGGCGATACCGGCCCGTGCGGGCCGTGCAGCGAGATCTTCTACGACCACGGCCCCGGGATTCCCGGCGGCCCGCCGGGGTCCGCCGAGGAGGAGGGAGACCGGTTCGTCGAGATCTGGAACCTGGTGTTCATGCAGTTCGAGCGCTCCGCGGACGGCAAGCTCACCCCGCTCCCGAAGCCGTCGGTGGACACCGGCATGGGACTCGAGCGCATCGCGGCCGTGATGCAGGGCGTGCATTCCAACTACGACATCGATCTGTTCAAGAACCTGATCGGCGAGGCGGGCAGGCTCGCCGGGACCTCGGTGCTCACCTCGAGCTCGCTGCGCGTGATCGCGGATCACATCCGCGCGAGCGCCTTCCTGGTGGTCGACGGCGTGCTGCCGACCAACGAAGGTCGCGGCTACGTGCTGCGGCGGATCATGCGGCGCGCGATCCGCCACGGCTACAAGCTCGGCATGCAGCAGCCGTTCTTCCACAAACTGGTGCCGGTGCTCGCCGAGCAGATGGGTGAGGCTTACCCGGAGCTCGTGCGCGGGAGCGACCATACGCAGCGCGTGCTGCGCACCGAGGAAGAGCGCTTCGCCGAGACCCTCGCCAACGGCATGGTGCTGCTCGAGGGCGCCATACGGAGCCTGCACGGCGCGAAAGTGATCGACGGCGATACCGTGTTCAAGCTCTATGACACGTACGGCTTCCCGGTAGACCTGACGGCCGACGTCGCACGCGAACGCGGCCTCGGCATCGATCTGGCGCGCTTCGAGGCGGCGATGGAGGAGCAGCGACGCCGTTCCCAGGAGGCCAGCAAGTTCGTTGACTTCGAGCGGCGCGGCGGCGCTTCGCTCGATGCGCGCACCCAGTTCCAGGGCTACGAGGGGATCAGCGGCTCCGGCCGCGTGGTGGCGCTGCTCAAGCGACGCGCCCCGGTCGACGCGCTCGCCGCCGGCGAGCGGGGCGAGGTGGTGCTCGATCAGACGCCGTTCTATGCCGAAGCGGGCGGCCAGGTGGGCGATGCGGGCGAGCTCACCGGTCCCGGGGTGCGCTTCGTCGTGGAAGACACGCAGAAGGACGGCGCCGCGCATGTACACGTCGGCCGCCTGGAGCAGGGCGGTATCCGTGTCGGCGATACGCTCACGGCGCGGGTGGACGGCGCGCGCCGCCAGGCGACGGCGCTCAATCACAGCGCCACCCACCTCCTGCACGCGGCGCTGCGCAAGGTGCTCGGCAAGCACGTGCAGCAGAAGGGATCTCTGGTGGCGCCCGACCGGCTGCGCTTCGATTTCTCGCACTTTCAGCCGGTGACGCCTGAGGAGCTGCACGAGATCGAGCGGCTCGTGAACGCCCAGATCCGCGCCAACATTCCCGCAGAGACACGCGTCATGGACTACGAAGGCGCGGTGGCGGGCGGGGCCATCGCGCTCTTCGGCGAGAAGTACGACAAGGACGTGCGGGTGCTGCGCCTCGGGGAGTTCTCGATGGAGCTGTGCGGCGGCACTCACGTGCAGCGCGCCGGCGACATCGGACTCTTCAAGATCGTGAGCGAGAGCGGCGTCGCGTCCGGCGTGCGCCGCATCGAAGCGCTCACCGGGGAGGGAGCGCTCGACTACGTCGAGCAGAACGAGGCGCTGCTAAAGGAGGTCGCGGCCCTCGTGCGCGGCACGCCGGAGGAGCTCAAGGACAAGGTGCGCGAGCAGCTCGAGCGCACCCGGCAGCTGGAACGCGAGATTCGCTCCCTCAGGGACCGACTGGCGTCCGGGCAGGGAGTCGATCTCGCCGCGGGCGCCGTCGACGTGCAGGGCGTGAAGGTGGTGGCGACCAAGGTGGATGGCGCGGATGCCGGCGCATTGCGCCACGCCGTGGACCAGCTGAAGGAGCGTCTCAAGTCCGCCGTCGTCGTGCTGGCGAGCATCGAGAACCCCGCCAAGGTGGTGCTGGTCGTGGGGGTGACGGCGGATCAGACCGCGCGCATCAAGGCGGGCGAGCTCGCCGGTGCGGTCGCCGCGCAGGTGGGAGGGCGCGGCGGCGGTCGGGCGGATTTCGCGCAGGCCGGCGGCAGCAGGCCCGAGGCGCTCGATGCGGCGCTCGAGTCGGTGCAGGAGTTCGTGCGCGCACGGCTCGCGGCCTGAGGGCGGAGCGCCGCGCGAGCGCGGAGTCCGAACGCTCTTTGCCGCCCGCGAAGCGCTTCAGTATCATGGCCGCCCCCGCGCGGCGGGTCCGTCGGACAGCCGTCGGTGCAGCCGACTGACACAAAAGCATTTCCCAGTGCGGAGAGATGGCCGAGTGGTCGAAGGCGCACCCCTGCTAAGGGTGTAAGGGTCAAAAGCCCTTCGAGGGTTCGAATCCCTCTCTCTCCGCCAAAATTATCTTTACAAATCAACATGTTGTGAAGATTTACACGGCAATCGTCGGTTTTCAGGGCTATTCCCGATTCTCGACTGTTGTCAGAGCGTCTTGCTCCGTGTCGCAGTGCCTCAGGTAGCAGTGGGGATATTTGCTGGTATCAGAGTCTGGTAAACCGCAAATACAAACACGTGCCAACAATTTTTAGATTGCGAGTCGCAAAGCAGCGTCGCCATTTCTTCTTGGCGGGCGGTTGTTGATGGCCTTGAGCTCGCAGCTATCGCTGCGGCCCGGATGGTATTGCGGGAGATCGATCGCTTGGCGGCCGAACGAACGGATTTTGCCTTCGAGACGTAAGCGCTTAAGGAAGCACGTTCTTCCGTCGTGAGCTCGATGCGGGCAGTGTACCTGCCACGGGGATGTGGAGGTACGCGATGACGGAGACACTGACGGAGAAGCAACGGGTTGCGATGGAGGCGTTGGAGGGAGCGCGCCGGGCCGGAGTGCCGCTGAGCGATTATGCGGAGGCGAAGGGTCTTGAGTTGCGACCGGTGTACGACGCGATCGCGGCGCTGCGCCGGCGCGGTGCACTGCCGGGGACAGACCGGCCGCGCAAGCGCAAGAGCAAGTTTGTGGCGGTGCGGGTGACGAGCTCGCCGGTAGCGGTCGCCGAGGTCGCGCGGGCGTCGCGCAGCGCCCTGGTGTGCCGGCTGGTGTGCGCGCCAGGGTGGGCCATCGAGTGCGGCGAGTGGCCAGCGCCGAGCTGGGTGTCAGCGGTGCTGGCGGGGCGAGGGGATGCTGCGCCCTGACCGGGGCATCGAGCGGGTGTATTTACACCGGGCGCCGGTTGATATGAGGAAGCAGATCGACGGGCTGGCGATTTTGGCGCGAGACGTGATCCAACAGGACCCGCTGGCGGGGCCGATGTTCGCGTTCATCAACGCGCGCCGTAACAAGCTCAAGATCCTGGTGTGGGAGCGCAACGGCTTCATTCTCTGGTACAAGAGACTCGAGCGGCATCGCTTTCACTGGCCGCGTGTTGGGGAGTCGGTGCTCACGCTCTCTGGTGTAGAGCTCAACCGTTTGCTCGATGGTTACGATGTGTGGATAAAGCCGCACGAAGCACTGCATTTTTCAGTGTTAGGTTGAGGTACGCTGCTCACGGTGCGGTATAATCTCTTGCGTGCAGTCACCCGCACCGCCCGCCACCGACACCGCGACGATCGCGGCTCGCCTGGCGGCGCGCGAGGAGCGCATCAAGCTCCTTGAGGAAGAGAACCGCTGGCTCAAGGCGCAGCTCTTCGGCCGCTCCTCGGAGAAGACCCCCGCCGCGCAAGCGGCGCCCGATCAGCGCTGCCTCTTCAACGAGGCCG
>WNES01004882.1_pt1 | contig 9871 bp, 9 predicted proteins | sample 5399931 | NCBI WGS metagenome assembly WNES01 (sample SAMN13153332, study PRJNA577476) | soil metagenome | isolation source: 20 cm grassland meadow soil 2 days after 3rd rain plot 5 | place: USA:California | collected 2015-11-11
TACATCAACGGTCTCATCCTGCGGGGCAGGCACATCCTGATCCTGCTCGATGTCTCCGCCAGCATGCTGCACGAGGATCTGGTCGCCATCCTCCGGCTGCGCAACCAGGACGACGCGCACAGGCGCGCCGCCGCCAAGTGGCGCCGCGCGGTGGCGATCGTCGACTGGCTCATGACGCAGATACCGGCCGCCAGCAGCTACCAGGTCCTGACTTTCAACACTCAGGCGCAGCCGCTCGTGCGGGGCGGCTGGCTCGCGGGCTCGGACACGGCGGCCCGCGCGCGGGGCATGCAGGCGCTCGAGACGCTCGTCCCGGCCGACGGCACCAGCCTCTACAACGCCTTTGCCGCAGCGCGGGGATTGAGCCCGCAGCCCGACCAGATCGTGCTGATCACCGACGGCCTGCCGACGCAGGGCAAGACCCGGGGATTGCGCCGCTACGTGAACTCCGCCGAGCGGATGCGCCTCTTCGACGAGGCGCTGTCGCAGCTGCCCGAGCACGTGCCGATCGACAGCGTGCTGCTGCCCATGCAGGGGGACCTGCAGGCCGCGCACCGCTTCTGGCACCTCTCGCGCGTCACCGACGGGGCGCTGCTCATGCCGTCGAAGGACTGGCCGTAATGCGCCGGCGCCGCAGCTTCGAGGTATTCACCCTCTCGTTCCTGGACACGATCTGCTGCGGTTTCGGCGCCATGATCCTCCTGCTGGTGCTGACCGAGGTCGGGAAGCCCGCGGCGCTCGAGGAGAGCCGCAAGCACCTGGACGGCGAGGTGCGGCTCCTCGAGGAGCAGTTGAACATAATCCGCGGGCAGACCGACGAGCTCAACCGCGAGCTCGTGGGGAGTCGCGAGACCCTCGAGCGCGAGCGCGGCAAGCTCTCGAGCCTCGCCGGCGATCTCAGCCGCATCCAGGGCCGCTACGCCGGCAGCCGCGAGGACGCCGCGGTGACCAACATCATCGAGCGCCAGCTCGTGGCCGGGCAGGAGACCCTCACCGAGGAGATGCAGCGCCTGATCGCGCAGCGCGCGCAGAGCCCGCGCACGGCGGACATCGGCGGCATTCCGCTCGACAGCGAATACGTCGTCTTCATCATCGACACTTCCTCCAGCATGACCAGCAATCACTGGGAGGTGAACCTCGGCGTCGTGGAGGAGCTCCTGAGCCTCTACCCGCACGTGCAGGGCCTGCAGGTCATGAACGACCAGGGAACCTACATGTACGAGGGGACCCGCGGCCGCTGGCTCCCCGACACGCCCGAGCAGCGCAAGGACATCCGCGAGCGCGCCAGGAAGTGGCGCGCCTTCAGTCAGTCCAATCCCGTTCCCGGCATGGTGGAAGCGGTGCGCCGCTACTGGGCACCCGACAAGCGTGTGGCGGTCTTCGTGCTCGGAGATGAGTTCACCGGCGATTCCATCCAGGAGGCGCTCGACTCGATCGGCAGCGCCAACAAGCCGGGGCCCGACGGCCGGCGTCCGATTCGCATCCACGCCATCGGTTTTCCCGAAGGACCGGACATGCCGCCGTTTACAAATATCCGCTTTTCCGCCCTAATGAGATTCATATGCGAGCAGAACGGCGGCACGTTCGTCGGCATGAAGCATTAGGTCGCGCGCGTCTCGCGGCCGCCGCGCTCGCGCTCGGCGCACTGGCCGCCTGCGGCGGCGTCGCGATCAAGCCCGATCCGGCTCTGCCCCGGCCGCTGCTGCAGCCGCTGCCGGCTTCCGTGGGGCTCGTGCTTCCGAACGAGCTGCGCAATTACCTTCACAAGGAGACACGCTGGGGCGTCGAGTGGCACGTCGCGCTGGGGCCTGGCCACGTACGGCTGCTGCGCGATGTCTTCAAGGACTCCTTCCGGCACGTGGAGGAGTTCGCGGACCTCGCCGCGGCGCGCGCCGCCACCGGACTCAAGGCGGTCTTCGAGCCGCTGATCGATCAGTATTCCTTCGTGACCGACCGCGACACCGGCGGGCGCTATTACGCCGTCACCATCCGCTACCGCATCAACCTCTACACCCCGCAGGGCGACAAGCTCGACACCTTCACCCTCACCGGTTACGGCAGCGCTCTCGCCAAGGGCATGTCGAGCGGCGCGCCGCTCGAGCGCGCCACGCTCGCGGCCATGCGGGATGCGGCGGCGAAGTTCCTGGTGCAGTTCCCGCAGCAGCCCCCGGGACAGCAGCTGGCGCGCGACGAGCCGCTGAGCGTCCAGTCGGGTGCGGCCACGGCCGATAACCTGCAGATCGAGGCGGTGCCCATCGAGGAGAGCGCAGACGACGCGGACGCAGCGCCGCCACCGGCTCGCTCGCCGTCGGCCGCAGCTCCTGCCGGCGCGCCGGCCCCGGCGGCGCCGAACCCGCCGCCTGTTCCGCCGGGCCCGAAGGCCGGCGGCTGACCCTGCCCGACTAAATCGCGCTCGCCGTGACGGCGGGGACCTCAGGCTACGACTGCCGCGGCTTCTTGGTGAGGAGCTTCTCCACCAGCGTTACGCCCTGGGTCTCCGCCGGCTCACCGTTCAGGAGGCGTGGCGCGTAACGGGCTCGCTTCACCGCGACCAGCACCAGTCTCTGCTGCCCCGTCGAGGCATCGCTGCTGTTGGTGGTCACGTTGGTGACGTGTCCGTCGCGCGTCACGGTGAAGGTCGCCTCCACCGAGTGCTCCTCGGCGTTGGCGCGCTCGGCGAGCGGTGAGCGCGTGACCGAGGAGGCCGGCGCCCGGTACGCGAGCTGGCGGGGCTGGTCGAACGGTGCGGTCGAGCCGGCCTGCTCGAGCTCCTTCCACGCTTCGCGATACCGCGCGAGGCTCTTGTCGGTCTGGTCCGCGCACAGATACCAGTCGCCGAGCTCCATCAGTGTCTTGCCGCGCACCTGGTGGTCTACCGGGCGCATCCTGTCGATCGTCTGCAGCGCGAGCAGCAGCGCCTTCTCTCCGTCGGGGTTGAGTCCGCGCGGGCTGCGATCGCTCGTCATGCCGAAGCCCGACTGCGCGAAGGGGTCCACGTACTGTGCCCCTTCCTCCTCGTTGCCATTGGTCGCCTCGAGGCGGTAGGTCCGGGCGATGCCGAGCAGCGGCTCGATCACGAGCCGCGCGGCCCGGGTACCGGCGCCCTCCCCCACGGTGAGCGCGCGGGCGTACTGGGCCCGGGCCGAAGGGTAGCGGCCCATGTGCTCGAGCCAGTGCGCATAGCGATCCACCGGGCGGACGACGCGCGGGTCGGTGCTTCCCCAGGCGCTCTCGGCGACCCGCACGGCGTACTGAAACTCGCGATCCGCCTCGCTGTGGCGCTCGAGACTCACCAGGCTTCCGATGAGGGGGTCGAGGATCGTCAACTGTCCGGGGTTCAGCAGTCCGTCGAGATTTCGGCTCAGGTCGAGCGCGCGCTGCAGCGTGACGCTCGCATCCTCGAACTGCCGGGTGGCGTAGTAGGTCGCGCCGAGCCCGTGCAGCGGGCGCAGCAGCAGACGGTCGCCGTTACCGCCCGTATCCGCGGCGATCTTCACGCTGCGCACGTAGCTGTCCTCGGCATGCTTGTAGTCGCCCAGACGGTACTGCGTGGTGCCGAGATTGCAGAGCGGATTGACCAGCGCGCGATTCCGAATAACGGTGTGCGTCGAAGGCCGTGCGGAATTCCCGATAGACGGCCAGGCGGTCGGCGTCGGTGACGACGAGCTCCGCGACGGCGAGCGCCGCCGCCGGCGTCAGCAGCGCCGCAGCGACGATCAGGGGCAGCCTGTTCAGAGCTCTCACGGGCGCAGCCACCGTCGGCGCACGACGCGCCGTGAGAAATGGTAACACCCGCAAGCGCCCCCTCGCGGTGCCGGGGACGCGTTCCGGGATGTCGGCGTGTCGGGGCGCGGCGACGTCGCCGTGCGTGGCGCGCACCGTGGGTGCCGCCGTGCTCGGCGCCGCTCGCAGCGGTCGCCGTGGCGTGCAACGCTACACCTATGAGGGCATCGGGGCACTGGCGCGCCTCGGCGCATCGCACGCTCAGGCTGCGGCGCAGTCGCACCCTTCGGCTCGAGCCCGGTAGCCGCCGGCCGCACCGGACGCCCGGATCGGGCGCGGCGGCTGCTGCGCTCATTGCACTGGTGGCTTACGGGTGCAGGAGCCTGCCCGCTACGGCGCCCGCCGGCCCTCCACGGGACGGGGCCGCGATCGCACGGTTCGCGGCGTCCCTGGTCGGCGCTCCGTACCAGTTCGGCGGCGCCGACGCGGCCGGCTTCGACTGCAGCGGACTGGCGCGCTACGTTCACGAGCGCGCGGGCCTGGTCATTCCCCGCACCGCGGCCGAGCAGCAGCGCGCGGCACACCCTGTGCCGCTCGTGGCGCTCGCCCCGGGGGACTTGGTATTTTTTCGCGTGCGCCGACGCGGCATCGACCACGTCGGGGTCTACGCCGGCGGCGGGCGCTTCGTCCACGCCCCGCGCGCCGGGCAGGCGGTCGCTTACGGCGACCTGAGCCGCGGCTTCTATGCGCGGCATCTCGTGAGCGCGGGACGCTTCTGGGATCGGAGCGCGCCGCCGCCGGTCTCGCCACGGTGAGCAAGCTGCGGTGATACATAAGATTAAGATACAGCTGCGGATCACGATGCAGCCGCTCCGAAGTGCTTAGGTATTAGCCGCACCTGCGAGCGGCGGCACACAATCGGGACTTGACTGCCATCCGCGACGCTTTGACACTGGGTCCTGAGTGATAAAGGCAAACCCGTCGAAAGGCGGGGACGCAAAGCCACCGGTCTAAAGGACGGTTCCTAGGACGGCGGGGCTGCCACGGTCGCGCTTCCGAGCGCGAACGCTCGCAATCCAGCCAATGCGCGATAGCGCAGTCCCTGCCGACCGGTGTGGTCTCTCTCGGTCCGGGGAAGTGTATGACAGCAATGACCACCTTCGCTTCGTCTCGCACGGATGCCGGAGCATTGAACGCCGCGACACCCGCAGCGGGCGCGGTGCCGTTCGTCCTCAACCTCTGCTCATCCACGACGCCGATGGCGCTCGCGCAGACCGATCTGCCCGAGCTCAAGCGCTTCACATTCGTCGTCAGCCGCCGCTTCGAGGAAGGCCGCGAGCGCTTCCGGCTTCACATGGGCTATTTCTCGACTCTCGCCGAGGCCGAGGAGTGGCTGAGCGTGGTGCGCGAGATCTACCCCGGCGCATGGGCCGGCGAGGCCCCGGGGCGCAAGCTCCGCGAGCGGGCCACGGCCGCGGCCGCCGCTCAGGCCCGCCACGCCGCCGGCCCTCAGCCGCGGATAGCGCCGCCGCCGCGGCGCGCTCCCGTCGTCTCAGTACCCCCCGCGCCGCCCTCTGCGCGACGCGCCGCGGCTGCCGCGCCGCCAACGATGCCGAACCCCGCCAGCGTACCCGTCGTGCACGCCGCCCCCCGTGAAGCGCTGCGTGCTGCGGCACGCCCTGTGGTTCCTCCGGCGAGGCCGGCCGCTTTCGCTCCGGCCGCTCGGGTTGCGAAGCTTGCCGCCGCGCGCGTGTTTGCGCCGCCGGCGGTCCGCGCGCTATCGCCCGTTCCGGCCCGCGCTCCCGCCACCCAGGCCTCCGGGGCCTCATGGACCACGAGCAGGGGCGCGAAGGGAGCCTTCGAGGACTCGAACGTGCGCGAAGTGCTCGCCGCACTCGCCGACAGCAGCCCGACCGGAGAGACGCGTGTGATGCATGCGCCGCCGCCGCCGCGGGCAACGCTCGCCGGGGGCGACTCCCTGAGCGACACCCAGGTGCTCCGGATGCTGGAAGCCCGCAGCCCCGAGGGCAGCGAGCCCGACCCGGCGGACGTCTCGCACCGCAGTATCCCGATGCTGAAGCCCGACGATACCGGCACGCGCCTCGCACTGAAGGAGGCCGTCGTCAACAACGCGCCGGTGTCCTTCGCGGTGCAGCTGCAGTGGTCGGTGCAGCCGGCCGACCTCGGCAAGGTGGCGCCGCTCGCGATCTTCAACGCCTATACCCTGTACACGGTCGAGGGCAGCCGCGACGGACGCAAGTGGTACGGACTGCGTCTCGGCTTCTTCAGCGACGCGATCTCGGCCAAGCAGGTCGCCCATTACGTGCGCTCCGAGTTCGCCTCGGTCGCCGTGGTGCCGGTGAGCCCGCAGGAGAAGGCGCGCGCGAGCGATCAGGACTTCAAGTCCGGGAGCCTCGCCGCTACGTCGGCGGCGCGCTCACGGCCGGAGGAAGAGTTCAAGCTCATGGACGACGATACGGCCAAGCGCGCGGTATCGGCTCTGCGGCAGGGGAAGCCGGCTGCGGCCGCCACGCACTTGCCCAAGGGTCCGCCCAGGGTGCCCGGCCGCCCGGTACGCCCGGGATCATCGCCCACAGCGAGCCCCCGGGCACGCGCGCGCGGCGGCAAGGTTGGCGCGCGCGAGCGCCGCGGCCCGCAGACGCTCGAGGAGACGCTCGAGATTCTCGGCGCCAGCGAGCTCACCATCGACGACGGCAGGGGCGAGACGATCAACGACACCGGCGTGCGGCACCTGCGCGTCGAGGTGCAGAAGAACTCGCCGTTCACGAAGCTGCTCGAGCGCCTCAGCGAGCGGCTGAAGAAGCCTTAGCCTCCGCGTCGAACTCCGCCAGCATCCAGCGCCGGTAGGCGTCCAGGTTCGGCTCGCGACCGAGGAAGTCGCGCGCCAGCTCGGCCGCCGGCCTGGTCGAGCCGGGCGCGAGCACCGCCTGCCGGTAGCGCATGCCGGCCGGGCCGCCGAGCAGATTCCGCGCATCGAACTGCGCGAAGAAATCCAGCGCGATCACCTTGTCGAGCACGTAGGTGTAGTAGTTCGAGCTGTAGCCGTTCAGGTGGGTGAAGCTCGCCCAGAAGTGATCCCCCGGTATGAAGGCGGCGCGGTTGAAGCGCTCGAAGTCCCGGCGGTAGGCGGCGTCGAAGTCGAGCGTCGCGGGGGTGAGCGTGTGGAAGTCGAGCGACACCGAGGTGTACATGAGCTGGCGCTGCTGGCCGCTCGCGCGACCGTAGGCGTCGGCGCGGTTCATGCGCGCGAACAGCTCCCGCGGCAGCACCTCGCCGGTCTGGTAGTGGCGGGCGAAGGACGAGAGCACGCCGTAGTCGTGGAAGAACTCCTCGAGCATCTGCGAAGGCGCCTCGACGAAATCCCCCTCGATCAGGAAGGCGCCCTCGCCGGCGAAGGCGTTCTGCCCGCCGATGACGTGATGCATGAGATGACCGAACTCGTGCAGGAACACCACGACGTCGCCGTACTGCATGAGCCCCGGGTCAGCGCTCGTGCCGCCGGTGAAGTTGCACACCAGCACGGCCTCGGGAAGCTGGCGGCCGTGCACGCCGTAGGCGAGCGGCTGGGTGGAGAACCACTTGTCCTTGCCCTCGCGCGGATGCATGTCCAGGTAGATGCGGCCGAGCCTCACGGGGCCGTCGTAGACGTCGTAGGTGGTGACCGACGGATGCCAGGTGCGCACGCCGCTCACCGGCCGGATGTCGAGGTGAAAGAGCCTCGAGGCGGTCGTGATCACCCCGCGCTCGACCCCGGCGTAGGGGAAATACGGCCGCACGCTCTGCGAGTCGAAGTTGAATCGGGCGCGCCGGTACTGCTCCTGCCAGTAGCGCAGGTCCGCGTACGAGATCTTCTGGATCGACGGGTCGCGCTCGCGCGCGAAAGACAGCAGCGCCGCATCCTCGCGCGCGCCCGGCTCGCGCGAGGCCGCATCGATTCCGGCGAGATACTCCGCGAGCCTCGCGGGCGAGCCGATCATCTGGTCCGCCATCGCAAAGTCCGCCCAGGTCTTGTAGCCGAGGAGCTGCGCCAGCTCCGCGCGCGTCGCGAGCAGTGCCCGCAGGGTCTCGGTATTGGCCGGATAGCCGACCGAGTTGGCCGCGAGGAAGAGCGTGTGGCGCAGTTCCGCGCTGTTCGAGAACCTCTGCGCCGGCCAGCCGTCCGGCGGGTCGGTCGTGATCTTCACGTGTCCCTCGGGGTCGGCGGGATGACTCGCGAGGTAGTCCGGGGGCAGGCCCTCGAGCTGTGCCTTGTCGGCCACCGTCGTGCGTACGTCATCGTGCACCGCGCGCTCGAAGGTGAGACCGAGCGCGGTGATCTTGTCCTGCAGCGCCTTGATCTTCGCCCGCGTCGCATCGTCCCGGTCCACCCCGGCCAGGCGGTACTCGAGCAGGCTGTGCTCGAGATAGTGTCGGGTGGCGCCATCCGCGGGTGACGGCAGCGCGGCGAGCGCCCGGTAGACCCCCTGGTTGAGATTCAGCGCCGTGTAGGCGGCATTCGCGGTCTGCGTGAGCGATTGCGCCTTGTCGCGCAGCTCACGGGTCGCTCCGACGCCATAGATCACGCTCGACTGCGAGACCGCGAGCAGCAACTCGTTGACCGCATCGTCGTAGGGACGCAGCGTATTCGGGACGCTCCGTGCGCCCTTCGCCCCGAGCACGCGCGCCACGTCCGCATCGGCGCGGCGCAGGCGGTCCTGCACCCACGCCTCCAGTGCGGCCGGAGAATCGCCACCCTCCCAGGCGTGCAGCGCCTTCTCGCCGTGTGCCGAGGTCGGCGCCGCCGCCGCGGCGCACGCCGGCAGCACGGCGCAGGCCACGACCACGGCGAAGGAGGGCGGACGGCGCCCGCGGGGCGATCGAGCGAGCATGAGAGCGACTCCCTACGCGTGCCGCCTGCGGCACGCCGAATGGGCGGATTGTGAGGCGAGTCTAGCCCGGACTGGCCGGGCGCTGCGGCATGGCGGCGTATCTGCGCGACGAAGCGTGCGCGGTCAGCGCTTGCCGAAGAGCTTCTCGAGCTCCGCCCGCGCCTTGTCCATCGCGGCGGTGTCGGGAGGCGTATAGGCCCCGGCGCGCGGCTTGAAGAAGTCGCAGAAGTTCGCCTGCGTCTTGTCGCTCACTTCCTCCGCGGTCGGCTCGCGGCAGTGCTTGGCGACGCTCGTGTCGTAGTCGACGCACATGCGGCAGACGTGCAGCTCGGCGTGACATCGGGGGCACTCATCGAGCCGCCGCAGCGGCAGGGACAGCTCGGCGAGCGCCGCGCCGCACTTCCAGCAAACGAGGTCGTGGGCCATGCGGACAGCCTACTACTTGCCGGGCGCGGGAGTCCGCTGCGGTGCGTACGCCGGGCGCCGTCCCTTCGGCGGTCGGCCCGTCATTCGACGCCCTCGACGATGCGCATATCACGATCGGCAGCGTTACCGAGTGCGCGGAGTGCCTGCTGATAACCGGGACTGTCATGCGCCGCGATGGCTTGCGCGACGCTATCAAACTCGAGGAGGACGGCGCGCTGATCGAGCCCATTTTCATAGACACGCGCGGGCAGCCCGCGCGCGAGGAAACGGCCCCCTGCCGCCTGAAGTGCAGGGCCAGCGAGCCTGGCATAGGCAGCGAAAGCTTCCTGGTTGCGGATCGAGCGATACACGGTAATCCAATATGCTTTAGCCATGGTTGAGGAGTCTCCATGTGAGCGTTAACCGTCTTGGAGGGCACGACCTCCTAACAGTGAAGTTAACCGGCCGCACGATGACGCCGGATCAGCGCCGCGGGCGCATACTGTCTTCCAGCGCTCGCGGCGGCCTAACCACTCACGCATCACGGGCCGCCCGATTGTCAGGCAGCGCGTACCTTGACCACTTGGCTCTTCGAGACGGGTGGAGGCACAGGTTCGCCGGCTTCACGCAGGGCCTCGATTGCAGAGTGATGCCTTCTCTAATGAGCTTCAGCACCTCCCTCCGCGTCTCCGCCACGGCGACGCAGCCCGGCAGATCTGGAACGTATGCGCCGTAGCTGGTCTTGCCCTTCTCAACAACAACCAAGTATTCCACGCCGCCGCTCCTATGAATGCTTAAGCGCTGACTGCTTGAGGATACTATTCAGCGTCCCGGGCGGCACGTCGAGCCCAAAC
>WNES01001855.1_pt1 | contig 9863 bp, 11 predicted proteins | sample 5399931 | NCBI WGS metagenome assembly WNES01 (sample SAMN13153332, study PRJNA577476) | soil metagenome | isolation source: 20 cm grassland meadow soil 2 days after 3rd rain plot 5 | place: USA:California | collected 2015-11-11
TCAAGAAGGGGAGACCGGCGGGCCTGAATCCGTGGCAGGACAACGGGCTCGAGTGGACGCTGCCGAGTCCCGCGCCGCACGGCAACTGGGAACGGGTGCCGACGGTGTACCGCGGGCCGTACGAGTTCAGCTCGCCGCAGGTGCCGGAGGACTACCTGCCGCAGACCCGCAAGCTCCCGGGCGACCGGGAGCCGGCCGCCGCCGTGGCCGCCCACTGACGACAGGAGAAGACGACCGATGACGCACGCAGCCGCCACCGTCGACCAGATGCGGCCCCCCGTCCCGGCCGAGCGGGGGCTCGACGTCTACAACACGAAGCTGGGGATGTGGGTGTTCCTCGCGTCCGAAGTGATGTTCTTCGCGGCGCTGATCGGCACCTACGTCATCCTGCGGTTCGGCGCCCCGGGCGAATGGGCCAAGCCGGGGATCGTCTTGAACATCAAGATCACCGCCTTCAACACGTTTCTGCTGATCTGCTCGAGCGTGTCGATGGTCAAGGCCTACGCGGCCATCCAGGACGGCGACCCGAAGAAGATGCGCTTCTGGCTGCTGCTGACCATCCTGGGCGGCGCCAGCTTCGTGGGGATTCAGGTCTACGAGTACATCCACCTGATCGAGCACGGCTTCGTGCCGAGCGGCGTGCGCGAGGGCAGCGAGCTGGCGGAGCTGGTCGCGAAGGGACAGCTGCCCGCCGCGACGATGGGCCTGTACGGCTCCACGTTCTTCACGATGACGGGGTTCCACGGCTTTCACGTCACGTGCGGCGTGATCTCGATGACCTACTTGTACCTGACGAAAGCGCTGCCGGGCAAGTACACGAAGCAAAGCTACGGGGGGATCGAGACGGTCGGCCTGTACTGGCACTTCGTCGACCTGGTGTGGATCATCCTGTTCACGATCGTCTACCTCATTTGAGGGCGGGGGCCCATGGAGACCGCGCACAAGCGTCCCAACTACATCCTGATCTGGGTGTACCTGGCGGTCCTCACGGCCGCCGAGCTGGCGCTCGCGTTCCAGCTGCCGATCTTACCCAACATCAAGCTCTTGCTGTTGCTGTTCCTGGCGATCTGGAAGGCGGCGCTGGTGGGGCTGTTCTTCATGCACCTGAAGTTCGAGCGCTGGAACCTGCGGATCATGGCGATCATCCCCCTGCCGCTCGCCGTGATCTTCATCCTGGCCGGCATGTCGGAGCATATCTGGTAGCGTTTCTCGAGCTGACGAAGCCGCGTATCACGCAACTGGTGGTGCTCACCGCCGCGGCCGGGTTCTACCTCGGCTCGGGGACCGGTGTGGATGTCCGGCTGCTGCTGCAGACGCTGATCGGCGTGGCGCTCGTCGCCGCGGGAACCAACGCGTTCAACCAGTGGCGCGAGCGCGACGTGGACGCGCGCATGCGGCGCACCCAGGACCGCCCGCTGCCGTCGGGGCGGGTGAGCCCGCGCGCGGCCGCTGTGTTCGCGGCGGTCATCTCGGTGGCCGGCGTCGCCTATCTCGCCCTCCGCGTCAATCTCCTCACGGCGGGGCTCGCCGCGCTCACCCTCGCGAGCTACGTGCTGCTCTACACGCCGCTCAAGCGCACCACGACCCTCAATACGCTCGTTGGCGCGGTGCCGGGCGCCCTACCGATCGTGGGCGGCTGGACGGCGGCGGGTGGGGCCCTCGGGCCGGCCGTGGCGGCGCTGTTCTGGATCCTGTTCCTGTGGCAGCTGCCCCACTTCCTCGCGCTCGCCTGGATCTACCGCGAGGACTACCGGCGCGGCGGCCTGGCGATGCTGTCGGTCTCGGACGCGGACGGGCGGCACACCGGTCGCATGATCCTGCTGTACGCCACGGCGCTCCTCCCGGTGAGCCTGTTGCCCACACTGCTCGGCGTCACGGGCGGATTGTATTTCTTCGGGGCGCTGGCGCTGGGGCTCGCGTACGCGGGCGCGTCGGTCGCGATGACGCGCGCCGCCACCACGGCGCGCGCCTGGCGTTTGTTCGTCGTGTCGATCGCGTACCTCCCGGCGCTGCTCACGCTCATGGTGGTGGACAAGGTCGCCGCCTAGGCACCGGCCATGATTCCCTTCCACCGCCTGCTCATCGGCACCGCCGTCGTGTTCTGCGCGGGCTTCGCCCTGTGGGCGGGCTGGAGCTACCGGGAATCGGGGGACGGCGTCACGCTCATCATGGCCGTCGCGTCCGCGGCGGCGGCGGCGGCGCTCAGCTACTACCTGCGCCACCTGAAGCGCTTCCTCGGTCGATGACGCTCGCTACACTGCTGCTCGTGTTGCATGGGGACGACCCCGCGATGGATCTCGTGTATTTCTGGGCGGCGGTCCTGATCGCGTTGCCTCCGGTGCTCATCTTCGGGGGGCTCGGCGTGTGGATCGTGCGCAAGTTCTGGCAGGAGCAACGCGGAGCGCGGAACGCGGAAGGCGGAACAGAAGGCCCGGCCTGACGTTCCGCGTTCCGACTTCCACGTTCCGCGTTAGATTGGTTCCATGAGCGCAAAGCCTTCCGAGAAGCGCCAGGTCGTCCGCTTCGCCTTCTACAAGCTCGACAGCGCGTGGCGCCGGCTCCCGGCCGAGCGGCAAGCGAGCGCCAAGCTCGAGTTCGGCGAGACGATCGAGAGTTTCGCCGGCCGGCTGCTGCTGCGCCCGTACGGGCTCGTCGGTATCCGCGGCGATTGTGATTTCCTGTTGTGGCAGGTCGCGGAGGACCTGGATTCCCTGGTGGCCCTGCAGACGGCGCTCAACCGCACGGATCTCGGGGCCTATCTCGCGGTTCCCTACAGCTACCTCGCGATGACCCGGCGGTCGATCTACGAGTTTCCCGAAGCCCCGGGCGTGGGGCAACCGTCCCGCCTCGTCATCCGGCCGAGCGATGCCCGCTACCTGTTCGTGTACCCCTTCATCAAGACGCGCGCGTGGTACATGCTGCCCAAAGCGGAACGGCAGGGGATGATGGACGAACACGTGCGCATCGGGCGGCAGTACCCGTCGATCCGGCTCAATACGACCTATTCCTACGGGCTCGACGACCAGGAGTTCATCGTCGCCTTCGAGGGCGACAACCCGGCCGACTTTCTCGACCTGGTGATGGAGCTGCGGGAGAGCAAGGCGTCGTCCTATACGCTGCGCGACACGCCGACGTTCACCTGCGTCCAGATGTCGCTCTGGGACATGCTGGACACGCTCGGCGGAGCGGGATCGGCGCAGGCGGTTTCGCGCCGGCCCACGCGGGCGGACGGTTACACGCCCGTGGTGACGCTGGCCGACCTGCCCGCCGGCACAAGCCGGCGCGTGTACGTGGGCGGGGATGCCGTGGCCCTCTTCAACGTGCAGGGCACCGTGCACGCCATCGCCAACCGCTGCACCCACGCGCGCGCCAGCCTGTCGGAAGGCACGGTCGACGCGAAGCGCTGCGCGGTGACGTGCCCCTGGCACGAAGGCGTGTTTTCGCTCGAGACGGGCCAGGTGCTGGGCGGACCACCGTCGCTGCCGGTCGCCACCTATCGAGTGAAGGTCGAGGGCGACACGGTCCTCGTCGCTCCTCCCGGTGTGCCGGGTGTGATGGACGCGCGCGAGCCGATTGCCCCCCGCTCCTGACGACAGCCGCTTTCTCAAGGCGTGCCGGGCGGAGCCCACCGACGTCACACCCGTATGGTTCATGCGGCAGGCGGGGCGATACCTGCCGGAATACCGTGCGTTGCGGCAGAAGCACTCGCTGCTCGAGCTGTGCCACAAGCCGGAGCTCGCGGCCCAGGTCACGTTGCAGCCGATCGAGCGCCTGGGCGTAGACGCCGCGATCCTGTTCGCCGACATCCTGCTGCCGTTCGAGCCGCTGGGCCTGGGCCTGACGTTTTCGGCCGGTGAGGGCCCGCAGATCACCCGGCCCGTGCGCGAGGCGGGCCAGGTGCTGGCGCTGCCGCCGGTGGATCCCGCGACCGACCTCGCCTACGTCCTGGAGGCCGTGCGGCTCGCGGTGCGGGCCCTGCCTCCCCACGTGCCGCTGATCGGCTTCGCGGGCGCGCCGTTCACCCTAGCGAGCTATGCGATCGAGGGCGGCGCCACGCGGACCTTCACCCTCACCAAGCGGTTCATGTACTCGGAGCCGCGGGCGTGGCACCAGCTGCTCGAGCGGCTCGCGGAGCTGGTGGGAGCCTATCTGGCCGCCCAGGCCCGCGCCGGCGCGCGGGCGCTACAGCTGTTCGACAGCTGGGTGGGCTGTCTCTCCCCGGCCGACTACGCGACGTACGTGTTTCCCCACAGCCAGCGGGCGCTCGAGCTGGCCGCCGCGTCGGGTGTGCCCGTGATCCACTTCGGCACCGACACCGCCGGACTGCTCGCGGACTTTTCCCGAGCGGGGGGCGACGTGATCGGCGTCGACTGGCGCATCCCCCTGGACGTCGCGTGGCAGCGGATTGGCCGCGCGTCGATCCAGGGGAACCTCGATCCGGTGGCGCTGCTCGCCCCGCGCGCGGAGCTCGAGCGCCAGACGCGGGACATCCTGGCCCGCGCCGCCGCGCGGCCCGGACACATCTTCAACCTGGGCCACGGGGTGCTCCCCGAGACGCCGATCGAAGCCCTGCAGGCGGTGGTGGAGTGGGTGCATGGCGGCTGAGCGCGACGCCATCGCCGTACTCCTCATGGCGTACGGTGGACCGGACAGTCTGGACGACGTCGAGCCGTACCTGCTCGACGTGCGCGGCGGTCGGTCGGTGAGCCCGGAGTTCGTGGCGGAGGTCAAGGCACGCTACGCGCGGATCGGCGGTCGCTCACCGCTGCGCGAGCTCACCGAAGCGCAGGCGGCGGGGGTCCAGCGATTGCTGGGCGACCGCTTCGCGGTGCGCGTCGGCATGCGTCACTGGCGTCCCTACATCGCCGACACCGTCGAGCAGATCGTCGCGGCGGGCCAGCGGCGCCTGGTGGGGATCGTGCTGGCCCCGCACTATTCGGCGATGTCGGTGGGCGCGTATCAGCAGAAGCTGCTCGCCGCCACCACCGGGCGTATCGACGTCGCGCTGGTGCGGAGCTGGGGCGAGCACCCGAAGTTTCTCACCGCCGTCGCCGGTCGCGTGACGCAGGCCCTGCAGCGGTTCCCATCTCCCGCCGCGGTGCAGGTGTTGTTCACCGCGCACAGCCTCCCCGAGCGGATTCTCGCGAGCGGCGATCCCTACCCGGCCGAGCTGCGGGCGAGCGCCGCGGCCGTGGCTCAGCGAGCCGGACTGAACGTGTGGCACTTCGCCTATCAGAGCGCCGGCGCCACGCCGGAGCCCTGGCTCGGGCCCGAGGCGGGCGCCCTGATGACCGATCTCGCGGGCAAGGGTCGGCGGGCGTTCTTGATCGTTCCCATCGGGTTCGTGAGCGACCACGTCGAAGTGCTGTACGACGTGGACATCGTGTACCGGGACCTCGCCGGGCGGCTGGGCGCGCACCTCGAGCGCACGGGGTCGCTCAACGACGACCCGCTGCTCGTGGCCGCGATCGCGGAGCTCGCCCACGATACGGCCGCCGGCCGGGGATGGCTGTGAGCGCCACGGTGGTGGTGGCGGGCGCGGGCCTCGCGGGCCTCGCGGCCGCCTGGGAGCTGTCGCGGGCGGGAGCGGACGTGGTGCTGCTGGACGCGGAGCGCCGGCCGGGTGGAATGGTCGTGACCGAGCGGCCCGGTGGGCCCGGTGGGCCCGGTGGGAAAGACGGCTTCGTGGTCGAAGGCGGGCCCGACGGATTCCTCGCAGCCGAGCCCGATATCCAAGAGCTGGCGCGCGACGCCGGTATCGGCGGGCGACTGGTCGATCAGCTCGCCAGCGGGTCGTCGCTGTGGACCGGCCAGCGGCTCGAGCCGTTGGCCGAGGGGCAGGCGGCCGCGCTGCTGGGCATCCAGATCCCGTCAGATGTAGGGGCGCAGCTTGCTGCGCCCCTACAGTTCGGATTCCGCAGCTTCGCGACCGGCATGTTGGACCTCGTGGAGGCGCTGGTCGCCCGCCTGGCCCCCGTCTTCCGACCGGCTCAGGGCGTCACCGGCCTCGCGCCCGCGACGCGCGGGTGGAGACTCTCGCTGAACGGCGGATCGACCGTGGAAGCGGAGGCGGTGATCCTCGCTCTGCCCGCGTGGGCCGCGGCGCGACTAGTGACGGGGGCCGGTGTGCCCGCCGCCCGCCACCTGGACGACGTGATCTACTACCCGAGCACCACCGTCTCGCTCGCGTACCGGAGCGACCAGCTCGCGGCGGCGCCCGCCGGGACGGGGTTCGTGTCCACGGCAGAGTGGGGGGAGAGTGGGGCCGCGGTGCGCGCCTGCTCGTACTCCTGGCTCAAGTATCCGGGTCGCGCGCCGCCCGGTCACGCCTTGATCCGGGCGTTCGTCGGCCCGGTGGACGGCGATCCCGCCGCGGCCGCACATGCCGAGCTCGCCGGCATCCTCGGAATCAGGGGCAGCCCGCTGTGGAGTCGCGCGTTCACCTGGCCGCGGGGCCTGCCGCGCTATAAGCCGGGACACGCCGGGCAGGTGGCGGCGGTGCGGGAGCGCCTGACGAGGCTTGCGCCGTTGGCGATCGCCGGAGCGGGGTTCGATGGAGCAGGAGTGTCGGCGTGCGTGAAGTCGGGGAGAGAAGCGGCGCGAGGGATTCTGCAGCGCATCGGCTCGTGAGTCGCGGCTGAAGCCGCGGCTCGGCTCTGCCGCTGAAGCGGCGTCAGTTTACTGACAGGGCCGAGCCGCGAGTTTACTCGCGGATCACGTTCGGAGCAGCTCCGTCGCCCGCCGGACCACGTTCTCGACCGTCAACCCGAACTCCTGATAGATCCGCTGATACGGAGCGGACGCGCCGAACCGCTCGATACCGAGCACGACGCCGCGGTCGCCCACCCAGCGGTACCAGGACTGCGGGCTCGCGGCTTCGACGGCGATGCGCGCGCCCACGCCCGGTGGGATTACGGCGTCGCGGTACTCCTGCGGCTGTCGCGCAAACAGCTCCATCGACGGCATGCTCACGGCCCGCGTGGCGATTCCCGCCGCGCTGAGCCGCTCGTAGGCCCCCAGCACCAGCTCCACTTCCGACCCGCTGCCCATGAGCACCACCGCCGGCTTGCCCGCCGGTGCGTCGGCCAACACGTAGGCGCCGAGTCTCAGTCCGTTGGCGGGAGCGTAGCGGGTGCGGTCGATGACCCCGACCTTTTGCCGTGTGAGCACGAGCGCCACCGGGCCGCCCTGATGGCGGATGGCGGCGCGCCACGCTTCGACGGTCTCGGTCGCGTCCGCTGGCCGGAGCACCACGAGGTCGGGGATCGCGCGTAACGACGCGAGCTGCTCGATCGGCTGGTGGGTCGGGCCGTCTTCCCCCAGTCCGATCGAATCGTGGGTGAAGACATAGATCACGGGCAGCCCGCACAGCGCCGCGAGGCGGATGGGCGGTCGCATGTAGTCGGAGAAGATCAGGAAGGTCGATCCTACGGGCCGGACGCCGCCGTGCAGGGCCAGCCCGTTCAGGATCGCGCCCATGCCGTGCTCGCGGATGCCGAAATGCACGTTACGCGCGCCCCAGCTGCCCGCGGCCACGTCGCCGCCGTTCTTGAATACGACGTTGGTCGAGGCCGCGAGATCAGCGGACCCGCCCAGCAGCTCGGGGAGCTTCGCCGCCAGGGCGTTCAGGACCTTGCCCGACGCGGCGCGCGTGGCCTGCGCCTCCTTGGGGGTGAACTCGGGGAGTCCATCGTCCCAGCCGTCCGGCAGCCGACCTGCGAGTCGCCGCTCCAGCTCGGCGGCGAGATCGGGGTGCGCCCTGCGGTAGGCGTCGTACTTCGTCTGCCACTCGGCTTCGAGGCGGGCCCCCCGCTCCTCCGCGCGGCGCCACTGTGCCAGCGCCGCGTCGGGGACGTGGAACGGCTCGAGGCTGGGCCAACCCAGCTGCTGCTTGGTGAGCCGCACCTCCTCTTCGCCGAGCGGGGCGCCGTGGGCCTCTGGGGTGTCCTGCTTGTGGGGACTACCGAAGGCGATGTGGGTGCGCACGATCACGAGCGACGGCCGGTCGGTCACGCGCCGCGCCGCGGCGAGTGCGGCGTCGAGCGCGCCGAGGTCATTGCCGTCCGTCACACGCTGCACGTGCCAGCCGTAGCTCTCGAACCGTTTGGCGACATCGTCCGAGTAGGTCAGATCGGTTTTGCCGTCGATCGTGATGCGATTGTCGTCGTACATCCCGATCAGACGGCCCAGTTTCAGGTGACCGGCCAGCGAGCAGGCCTCGTGCGAGACGCCTTCCATCAGGTCGCCGTCGGAAGCCAGGAAGTAGGTGCAGTGATCGACGACCGCGTGGCCCGGCCGGTTGAACAGCTGCGCGAGGTGGGCTTCCGCGAGCGCCATCCCCACGGCGTTGCCGACGCCCTGACCGAGCGGGCCGGTGGTGGCCTCGACGCCCGGGGTGAGCCCGTGCTCGGAGTGGCCCGGCGTGCGGCTGCCCCACTGGCGGAACTGCTCGATGTCGGCGAGCGACAGGTCGTAGCCCGTGAGATACAGGACGGCGTAGAGCAGGATGCACGCGTGTCCCGCCGAGAGCACGAAGCGATCGCGCCCGAGCCAGTCCGGGTGGGCGGGGTGATACCGCAGATGGCGTTGCCACAGCACGTAGGCGAGCGGTGCCAGAGCCATGGCGGTGCCGGGGTGACCGGAGTCCGCCTTTTGTACCGCATCCATGGCGAGGGTGCGGACGGTGTTGATGCACAGCTGGTCGAGCGTTGTACTGCGGGCGGCGGGGGGCGGAGCGGCGCCGCTCGTGGACTCGGTCACAACAGGCCCGATTTCGAGGCCTGCCAAAGGTGCATGAGTCGATCGAAGCCGTTCACCAGCAGATCCACCTGCTGCGGGCTGGGGCTCGCCTGGGCGGCGGTCTTGAGCTCGGCACAGATGCGCGGCATCTCCTTGCGCCCCTGCTTGGTGCCCTCGGCGGCGATCTGGTCCAGGATGGCGACGATCCGCTGGCGCGCCGCTTCGTCTTTGGGAACTTGCCAGAGGTAGTCCGCGAGCTGCTTGCCCTCGGTGCACAATTTGCCGAGGGCGTCGAGCAGCGGGGGGGGGGCGCGGCGCGGCGCCTTGGCATCGCTCATGGGAGTTCAATTATACCAAGAAAAGGGCGGAACGTGCGGTTGCCCGAACTTCGAGCGGCCTCTAGCTTGCGGTCTCCATGAACCGATTGCGCGAGCTGTGGCGGGCCTTCCACAAGTGGGCCAAGGGGTGGGACACCTCGATCGTCGTGGCCGTGCTCATCTGGATCGTGCTGCGCTCCTACCTGATCGAGGCGTTCCGCATTCCCTCGGCCAGCATGGAGAACACGCTGTTGGTCGGCGACTTCCTGTTCGTCAACAAGGCGATCTACGGTGGCGAGCTGGAGATTCCCGGCACGGGGCTCCGGTTTCTGCGCGTGCCCGGTTACGCCGAGCCGGAGCGGGGCGGTATCGTCGTATTCCGCTCGGTCGAAGACTCGACGCCCAACCTGAACATCGTGAAACGGGTGATCGGCGCCGGCGGCGACACGCTGCGGATGGTACGCGACACGGTGTACCGCAACGGCAAGCCACTGGACGAGCCGTACGCGCTGCATCTCGCCGGCGGCAGCGAAGCCGATCCGGATTTCCGGCTGCAGCAGATGCGGGCCTGGCAGCTGCGATCCTACATCGGACGCGATACGGCGCACTACCACCCCACCACGCATGATTGGGGTCCGGTGGTCGTGACGCTGGGGCATTTTTTTGTGATGGGGGACAACCGCGACGAATCCTACGACAGCCGCTTCTGGGGATTTCTGCCGCGGGCCCACATCGTGGGCAAGCCGCTCATCCTCTATCTGAGCATCGCGACCGACCCGCTGCGGATTCGCTGGAACCGGATGCTCC
>WNES01001856.1_pt1 | contig 9856 bp, 8 predicted proteins | sample 5399931 | NCBI WGS metagenome assembly WNES01 (sample SAMN13153332, study PRJNA577476) | soil metagenome | isolation source: 20 cm grassland meadow soil 2 days after 3rd rain plot 5 | place: USA:California | collected 2015-11-11
CAGACAAGCGGATACTCTTCGATAACGCCAGACTGTACGATGCCATATCCATATGTGTACCATCGAGCGTGGGCGAGAATCACAACCCCGTCAGGCTCGTCCGGTCGTCAAGAAGGTCCCGCCAGTTGCGCCACTTGTCAACTATCGAAATCTGCCTCGTATTCTTCGAGTCTAAGTTCTAACGACGTTCCAATACTAACTCATGAAGACGGGGGAGCAGATTGTAGCATGGCTGGGGACTTCTTTTCATACCTGCCAACGCTCCAAATCGAAGTAGCCTACACAAGAGCTAAGGGGGTTGGTACATACAGCGGCTGTACTGGCGTTGCGTCAGTAGTCTGCGATTACGACACGTTTAGCGATTGCACGCCCTCTACTTCCCCTCCAGACATGCAGATTGGAAAAGTGAGGGCCTCGTTTCCACAAGCACCACCTTTGATTTGGGAGTGCTTCGGACTCGGATTTCGTTGGTATCCATACCAGGGGAATTGGACTTTCACCAACGTGACAACATACGCTTATAAATCTGGTATAGATTTACCCGCTAATTGCACTCATAACCCGTGATTTTGGCCCTCAAACCGGGGCGGCGAAACCCGCCCCATTGTCTTACAACAAAAACTACGCAATACTTCAGTTGAGAGGCCGACCATGTGGATTCTGAAAAGCATATTCCTCGGTGTCTGGTTGTTCGGATTCGGCACTATCGCGTTCCTCTGGCTGGCAGTTTACCGGCACATGGCACCCCACACGGCCGTAGACTTAAGGCTCATCGCTGGCCTTACAACTCAAAATCCTTGGTGGTGGGCATCGCTAGTCGCCGGTGTCATTCTCGGCTGTGCCCTTGTTCGCTCTTGGCCCGGCAAAGCTTCAGTTGCTCTCTGGATTTTTCTGTTCCTGACCTCCATAGTTCCAGTGGGACTGTTTGCACTGTTCTATGTTTTCTCCTCCAAACTAAAAGAGATTGTTGGAAAACCCTAGCTATACTTGCTGACGCGGCAACGCTGAGGAGACTGGCCAGGCGTGCCGTCGCCCGCGGCCACTCGCGGCTTTTCGCAAGACGCTCTACAAATCGCTGAAGTAGTTGCAGCAGGACCTGGCCGTCATCTCCAGCTAAATACACTCCGATTTTAGCCGTGTTCTAGCCATCAATTACTTCGACCATCTAACGCGTTATTTCCTATAATGAAAAATCTCTGCGGTAATGCAGAAATCCGAACTTATGCCAAGCCAGAATTTGGGTTGGCTTGCGCAGGCTTCGTGTTATCATTTTTCGCGAAGTGACTTCCGCCCGCGCGGTTGATCTCAGCGTGCAAATTGGCGCGTTGCGCCTGCGGAATCCTATTCTCGCCGCCAGCGGTACCTTTGGTTACGGCCTCGAGTTCGCCCATCTCGTCAATCTAAACCGCCTCGGTGGCTTTGTGACAAAGGGTCTTTCCCGGGAACCCATCGAAGGGGCCCCTCCTCCCCGCCTCTATCCCACCCCCTCAGGAATGTTGAATGCGGTTGGCCTGCAAAATGTGGGCGTCCGCGCCTTTGTGGCCGAAAAACTCCCAGTACTGCGAAAATTCGATACAGCCGTCATCGCCAACGTCTTCGGTTACTCCATGGAAGACTATGTCGAGGTGATTCGGGTCCTCGAAAATGCCGAAGGCCTGGCCGGATATGAGTTAAATATCTCCTGTCCGAACGTGAAAAGAGGGGGTATGCAGTTCGGTAGTGACCCTTCCCTGGCATCCGAAGTCGTGGGGGCAGCCCGGAAAGCCGCCGCCAAGCGCCCCCTCTGGGTCAAACTTTCTCCCCTTGTTACAGATATTGGACTTATCGCCCGGGCGGCCGAGGAAGCTGGGGCTGACGCCCTGACAGTGGCAAATACTTACCCCGCGATGGCACTGGATTACCGGACGGGGAAGTCCCGTCTTGGCTGCGCCACTGGGGGTCTTTCCGGCCCCGCCATTAAACCCATTACTTTGAGGCTGGTCTGGGAAACGCGGAAGACGATTCGGTCACCAATTATAGGTCTCGGAGGCATTGAGACGGTAGATGACGTGCTTGAATACCTCTCCGTAGGCGCGTCGGCGGTACAGGTCGGCACGGCCAGTTTCACTGACCCTGGGGTCAGTGAGCGGCTTATTGACGCCCTTACGAACGTCCTAGAACGAGCTAAAGTGTTTACTGCGAATGAGATAAGGGACAAGTTCAAAGCAGAAAACAGTTGACATAACGACCCATTTCTGCTACACTTTTTGGGAGTTCAGTAGTAAAAAACACACACTATGAGACATCGACTTTTCATGATCTGGGCCGCATTCCGGTGGGTGCTTCTTATGTTCCTGATCGCTCCGGTGATGGAAGCCCCCCTCGTAGCGCATCTAAATCAACCCGTGAAGCCGATTAAGACCTGGGCTGGCAATGCCAGTTGGTATGGCCCGGGGTTCAATGGCCGCAAAACCGCCAATGGCGAGATTTTCTCGACCGAAGCCTTGACGGCGGCACATCCTAACCTTCCTTTTGGCTCCCTGGTTCGCGTCGTAAATCCCCGCAACGGCAAGTTTTTACTTGTACGCATCAACGACCGCGGACCGTACCAGGAAGGGCGCGAAATTGATGTATCCTATCGAGTGGCCCGCAGCCTCGATTTAATTCACGCGGGCGTGAGCCAGGTCCGGCTCGAGCTGATGCAGGTGCCCGAGAAGCACTGACCCCGAAGGAGGTCGGGGTCGCCCATGACCCAGACCACCTTTGATGCCCATCCCCGCAGTAGCCTGATTGTCGCGCTCGACTTTGATTCCTTATCCTCCGCGGTGAAGTTTGCCTCGCAGGTTGCCGACCTGGTAGGCATGTTCAAGATCGGCAACCAGCTTTTCACCGCTGCCGGCCCCGCCGCCGTGAAAGAAATCGCTGCTCTGGGCGCGGGCGTCTTCCTCGACCTGAAATACCACGACATTCCAAACACAGTCGCCGGAGCGGTGCTTTCCGCAGCGGCCATGTCCGGCGTGCAGCTTGTGAATGTGCACGCGCTTGGCGGGAAGACCATGATGGGGGCGGCTGCGCAGGCCATCAGCGCCGGCGTGCCCATGGGGGCGGATCGCCCGCGATTGCTGGCCGTCACGATTCTCACCAGCATGGATCACAGAGCCATGAAAGAAGTTGGAGTCGGCGGCACACCCAAGTCGCGCGTGGTCAAGCTCGCCTTGCTGGCCAAGGAATCTGGTGTCGATGGCGTGGTCGCCTCCGTTCAGGAGGCCAAAGCAATTCGCAAAGCGTGCGGTGATGGTTTCCTAATTGTCACTCCTGGCGTGCGACCGAAAGACTCCGATGTGCAACCCGCGACCGACGATCAATCGCGCAAAGCCTCACCCAGGGAAGCCATTCGCGCCGGCGCCGACTTTCTAGTGGTCGGCCGCCCGATTCTTGCAGCCGCCGATCCCCGCGCTGCCGCGCAATCCATTGTCGACGAAATCGCCGCCTCAAAATAACTCCTTAGGTTTGACCGCTGATTCTTTCCTCCAGTAGCATCCAAGCGGTGGGAACTTCCTTTGGCAACTAAGTCCACAGCGACGCAGACAACCGCAACGAAGAGCGTGATCGTCGGCACGGCCGGGCACATCGACCACGGCAAATCCGCTCTCGTCGAAGCACTCACTGGAACTCATCCCGATAGGCTCGAAGAAGAAAAGCGCCGCGGTATCACCATTGATTTGGGTTTCGCTTTTCTCGAAGAGGATGGGGTGCGCTTTGGTTTTGTAGATGTGCCGGGGCACGAGCGGTTCGTGAGCAACATGCTGGCCGGCGCGGCAGGAATCGATGTGCTGCTGCTGGTGATTGCCGCCGATGAATCCATCAAGCCGCAGACGCGTGAGCATTTCGATATTTGCCGTTTGTTGGGCGTGCAACGCGGGGTGGTAGCGCTCACCAAAAGCGATCTCGTGGATGGTGACACACTCGAACTGGTGCGGTTGGAGGCGGAAGAATATTTGCGCGGATCGTTTTTGGAAGAGGCTCCGCTCGTTCCAGTAAGCGCGAAAACCCATGCAGGGTTGGAGGAATTGAAGAGAGCTCTTCACGCAGCGGCGGAAAGCGCCACCGTGAAAGATGCATCGCGGCATTTTCGTTTGCCGATTGACCGCGCATTCGCAATAAAGGGATTTGGGTCCGTGGTGACGGGCACGCTGATTTCCGGCAGCGCGGGCGCGGGCGACGAAGTGGAGCTGTTTCCCGGCGGAGAGCGTTTGCGTGTGCGCGGCGTGCATTCCGGCGGAAAGGCGGTGGAACGCGCGACACCGGGGCAGCGCACCGCCGTGAATTTGGCGGGCATCGAGCACACGGCGGTGAAGCGCGGCATGGTGCTGGCAACTCCGGGAAAATTCCGGAAAACGCGGCGAGTGGATGTGCGGCTGGAGCTACTGGCGTCAGCGCGAAAAATGAAGCAGGGGACGCGCGCGCATTTTCATGCGGGAACGGCGGAAACCATTGCGGAAGTTTTTTTTCACGGACAAAAGGAATTGCCGCCGGGCGGCAAGGCTTTCGCCAACGTGAAATTGCAGGACGAACTTCTCGTACTGCCCGGTGACCGCTTTATCGTGCGGCAGTTTTCACCTGTAGTGACAATTGGCGGGGGGACGATTCTCGATCCGCTGGCGCGGCGCCCGATGCTGCGCGACACGGGACGCATCGCGTATCTCGAAACGCTGGAGCGGGGAAATCGCGAGGAAATTCTTGCGGCGATGGCGGAGCGCGCGATTCTTGGCCTTGGCCACGAAGAAATTATTGCGCGGACTACTTGGATGGATCACGAAATCCGCGACGCGGCCAGGAAACTCTCCGATGCGGGCCGCGTGAAATCAGTTTCCACGGAACCGCTCGTGCTGGTTTCGGAAACAATCTTTGCAGAGGTTCGCAACAAGATTCAAGAGAAGGTCGAGAAATTTCAAAAAGAGAATCCGCTCCTGCCTGGAATGCTCCGGGAAGACCTGCGCTCCAGCCTGGGAAAGCGTGTGCGAGCTGAAACCTTCCGCGCCGCTCTGGAGGATCTGACGTCGCAAAAGAAACTCGATGCAGCTGGCGAATTGGTCAAAAAAGCAGGCTCGGAAATCACGCTTCAACCGGAAGAAGCAAGAGCCAAAGATGCCATTGAAGCCGCTTTCGCATCCGCAGGCCTGCAAGTGCCGTCAGTGAAAGAAGTGCTCGCCAAGCTTGCGATCGAAGCAAAACGCGCGGAGCGGTTGCTGCAGATTTTGCTGCGCGAGAAACTTCTTGTGCGCGTTTCACCCGAACTGATTTTTCACCGCCAAACTCTCGCTGAACTCAAAGCGCGCCTGGGCGGCTACAAGAAATCCAAAGGTGACCGGATTTCGGTGCCCGCTTTCAAGGAACTAACCGGGATCACCCGGAAGTACGCCATCCCCCTGCTGGAGTACCTGGACCGCGAGCGGGTGACGCGCCGCGCGGGCGACGACCGTGTTATTCTATAGGTCTCCGGGCAGAGAATGCTTGAAGCCGACATGGCCTTGGGTTACGTTATGTGTGTAGCGGGAGGAGTTTATGTTTGAAAGTCCGATGCATTGGCTGATCGTCTTGGCAATTGTGTTGATTTTCTTTGGTGGAAAGCGCATTCCGGAAATCATGAAGGGCTTCGGTGAAGGCATCCGCAGCTTCAAGGAAGGGATGTCCGGAACCTCGCAGACACCTGCTGCTCCCCCGGTGCAAACTGCCGCACCAGCGCCGCAGCCTTCGGAAGAAAAGAAGTAACGCCGACTACCGCAGACCTTGCAATGCGATGGGAACTCAGGCGGCTCGTGTAGCCGCCCTTTCTTTTGCATGTGAGAGGGAGACCCGCTGCCGCGTAACACCCCGCAGTGTTCGCTTAATCTCTGCCGTTTCCTTTGTTTTGATAGCCCTGAAAAGCCGAGACCCCCTTACTCCGAGGTAGCGCGTTGACACCAAGCAGGTTGACAACCAAACGCGCGCGGGCATAGACTCCTCACCGAACCTCCAGCCCACCTTAACTCGCAGGGAACCAGCCTGCCCCGAAGTTAAGGCATCTCCATCCCGCCGGAAGTGGCAGTTGTTGGGGACTGCCAACCGGGCAAAAAAACAGAAAGCAAGAGCCTATCGCAGGCTCAGTTTTCGCAAGCGACACGGAGATACCAGTGTCCAGGAAACAGCTGCTCATCATCGCAAGCTCCGCAGGTGTCGTACTTTTGCTCGCTATTTTGACGCTGGGTAGACCACTGTTCAAAAACCCTCCCGAAGAGACGCACACGCGTACGGGGTGGAACCGCGAGGGAATTAAGGCAAGGTACGTGGCGGCACAGCTTCGTGAGGCTGACAAAGCCCACTCCTCCCTGATCCTCTCTTACGACCTGAGTAATCAAACCGATCTGGATTACCGCCTTTCCGACGGCACCGGAGTTGTCATTATGAGCCGGCTCAAAGGCGACGGCAGCCTGAGCCAGGAAGAATCCATCCACCTGAGCTATCCGGTGTTCCTGCCAGCCAGGCAGCGCGCACGGCTGGCCATTGAGATTTCGCGGGCCTTCCCCTGGCCGCGCGAGGATTCCCGCTACGAAGAAAAGCTAAAGGAATTTGTGAAGCAAAGACTTGGGGATATCCGGGGTTTCGTCCTCTTTGATGAGGCCAGCCACAATCAGATTGATCTTCCCGCGGTCTGGCCGGAGTTACAGGATAAGACGCAAACGGGAGGCTGATTCGCAGTAGCAGAAGGCAGCAAAAAACCTGACAAGCAGAACTGAACCGAAACGACTTCCCACCAACCCGCCCTGGGGGAGCCGATTGATCATCACGGAGAAGCGTAGCCATGTTCACCTCAGCGGCAGCTCACAAACACGATTGGAGAACCAACGAACGGCGTTCCTGCTCGAGAGAAGCGCTCAACTGGATCGTGCTGGTGTTTTTTGGCCAGAACAATTGGGGCAAGCTCATTGACTTGAGCGAAAAAGGCATGTGCTTTCAGTTTGAGCAGCCCCCCTCGCTCAAGGAGCCCATCGAGTTCACCTTCGAGGCCATGGGCTGCATGTCTATCCCGCACGAAACGAATGTCTTCGGCGACTCGTTTCAGGCGGCGGGCCGCGTCGTTTGGACTCAGGAGTTTGAGCGAACTGCAGGAGTGCAATTCCTCAATCTGCCGCAGAGGAGCCGGGATCAAATCCGGTACTGGCTTTCTTCCGCTACGGGGCAGGTTTCAGCTCCTCCCCAAGAGGCCTTGATAGCCGGGCACACCGCTGGATTGACGGAAGACCTGAAAAGGGAATGGGACTCTGAATGGAACCGCCGAACGGGCCAGCAAGCACCAGAACCCTTCGCCCCAAAAGTACCTCCGACGGCATTGCCCAAAGCGACGGCTGAACGGTTCCAGGAGACCCGCGAATTCAAACTGGAGGAATTGGATTCGCATTTGGAATCGATGTGGCAGCCCGAGCCTTCTCTTCGCCCACAGCCTCCGCCCAAACAATCCTTATTCCACCGCGAACCTGAGCAAGAGTTTGTGCAACAGAACATCGAACCGGCAGCCTTCGGTGCCGATGTGCTGCAAGGATTTGAACAGGAGTACGCGCCCCAAAGTTTCGAGCCGGAGGCTGCCGTTGGACAAAGCTTCTGGGCGGAAGAACCAAGGGTTGCGCCGCAAGAAGACCTGGAGACTCCGCCTTCCGATGCGGAGATGGTCCGAGCCGTCCGCGCGCACGATCAGCTCGAGCAAAGCAGTTTTGAAGTTCCCCCAATCCTGCAACAGGAGGAGCTGCCAAGACGCGGAGTTACGTTGCGGCCGAAGCCGCGAAGGGCGCGAGCGGGCTACGTCGCGGCGGTGACATGTCTTGGGGTTTTGATCGTCGCCGCTGCGGTTATCGGAATTGCGAATAAGTCGACGGGAAAGGCTCGAGCAGGCGAAGTTGCGTCCCTGGCGCCAGAGCGCCGGGTTGATGCCATAGCGGAAGACCGCGGCCCCGTTGAAAGCAAGGGACCATTTCTCGTCGAAGTGTTGGATACTTCGAGCCGGCGGTCCGTCCTTTGGTTTACCGGCGATAGCCATCAGGATGTCAGCACCCAAGAAGTGCAAAGACCGGCGCTCTCTGCGGTTTCCGAAATTTCGCGAGATTCAATCGCGCCGGAAAGGCAGCCTGCGCCGGCAAAGCGCGAGCCTTTGCGCGATTTTACTTTGGTTTCCCCGCACCCCGTTTCTGGAGGGAATCCTTCTTCCCAAGGTTCCGAAGCTCTCACAGCACCGGCGATCGGAGAAGCGCCGCTGGCCGCGGATGTGCCTCTCCGAGCAAACTTACCAAGCCCTGCGGCTCCGGTGGAACGAACGTTACCCGTAGGAGGCGACGTTCAGCCGGCGCGCTTGATTCGTGCTGTGCTGCCCGCCTACCCGCAGCTTGCCAAGTCCAATCGCGTCGCAGGAGACGTGACTCTGGATGCGCTCATCAATGCTTCGGGCAATGTAATGGACGTGAGCGTGATTTCAGGGCCTGTCTTCTTGCGTGAGGCGGCCAAGGTCGCATTGAAGCAATGGAAATATGAACCGGCGCGACTGGACGGAAACCCGACGGCCATGCACTTGACGGTCACCGTGAAATTCAAGAACGACCAAAAGTAACCACTAGCCTATCCAATCTGGAAACCTGTAAGTTGGGCCAGTAGCCACGCGGGAGTCCCCTCTGTCGAGAAACACTTATCGCAAGAAGCACAACGCGAAGACGCATCCGGGTACCGCACCGAAGTAACTCTCGTCCCCAGAAGCAACAAGCGATGCACTCCGATCTTAAGATCGGGGTGCCTCGCTTTTTTGAGAGGCCCTGGTAACCCGCGAACGCTGCCCTTCGTAGTGACAGTAGGAGGGCTTCCAACCCCATCAAGTACCTCCCGGTGTCTACAGCATGGTTTTTATTCTGATAGAGTAGCGGAAAGAGCTTCCCCAGGGCCGATGCTCGCCATACGAGACAATTTGGCGCAGTGCGCCACCGCGCTGCATGCGCACAAGCTACGTGCGTCGCTCACCATGCTGGGGCTGACGATGGGCGTGGCCACGCTCATCACGGTGATGACCATCGTGCAGGGAGCGAACGCGTATGTGGAAAACAAGATTGCCAACCTGGGAACGAACGTCTTCCAGATTGCGCGAACGCCTTTTGCGGTGACGGACTTCAACATCATCATTAAGGCGCTGAAGTACAAAAAGATCGAGTTGGAGGACGTGCGCGCAGTCGAGGAAGCCTGTAAGGCTTGTGGTGAAGTGGGGGCGACGGCAAGCGCGTCGGTCAAGGCGAGATACGAAGACAAAGAGTCCACGGACGTGAACTTCTATGGCCAGACGCCGAACATGGCCAATATCGATTCGCGGACGGTGGAGCTGGGGCGCTACTTCAGCAACTGGGAATCCGAGCATCGCACCTACGTCTGCCTGATCGGGGACACCATCGTGCAGCGGTTGTTTCTTGGCGTGGATCCCATCGGGAAGGACATCCGCATCGGGAATGATGAGTTCATGGTCATCGGGGTCATGGAAAAAGTGGGGAGCGTGCTTGGGCAGGACCAGGATAATTTTGTAATCGTGCCGCTGCCGGTGTTTCTGGAGATTCAGGGATTGCACACAACAAGCTTGACCATCAACGTGAAAACGAACGCGGGGAGTTTCGAGACGGCGCAGGACCAGGCGCAGCTGATCCTGCGGGCCCGCCGGCACCTGAGCGGGAAAATGGAAAACGATTTTTTCATTGGAACCAAAGACAGCTACATGGCGCTGTGGAAAAGCATCAGCTCGGCGTTTTTCGGCGTATTCATCCTGGTGAGCGCGATCTCGGTGTTGATTGGCGGGATTGTGATTATGAATGTGATGTTG